>Ga0114967_10000435_pt1 | contig 35499 bp, 31 predicted proteins | sample M_130628_MF_Meta_FD_92639 | JGI IMG/M metagenome (GOLD analysis project Ga0114967, IMG submission 92639) | Freshwater microbial communities from Lake Montjoie, Canada to study carbon cycling - M_130628_MF_MetaG | ecosystem: Environmental > Aquatic > Freshwater > Lake | place: Lake Montjoie...
CAATTGCTTGCCCAACTTTCAAACCGTTGGGAGCGATAATATAAGCTTTTTCACCGTCAGTATATTGAACTAAAGCAATACGTGCTGTACGATTTGGGTCGTACTCGATAGTTTTTACTTCAGCGGTAATATCTACTTTATTTCTTTTAAAGTCTATCAAACGATATCTACGTTTGTGTCCGCCACCGATGTAACGTGCAGTACGGTGACCTTCGCTATTTCTACCACCCGTCCTTTTGATGGTGGCGATTAGGCTTTTCTCTGGCTTACTTGCTGTAATGTCTGAAAAATCAGGAGCAATTCTATGACGTTGGCCAGGTGTGTTTGGTTTTAATTTTTTGATACCCATTGTTACTTAATCTTTTGCAGCCAAAGGCTATACTTTAATTTAGTAAATTGTATAATGTCGCTGTTTCAGCGAATATTACAAATTTTCGTAGAAATCGATTAAATCACCGTCTTTCAATGTAACTACTGCTTTCTTGAAAGTAGAAGTCATACCTGATGATGCTCTGCTACGAGTCATTCTCGATTTCTTTTTGCCAATTTGGCGAACAGTGTTTACATCTGTAACAGTAACACCGTACATTTTTTCGACAGCTTTTGCGATTTCGATTTTATTCGCAGTCAACTCAACCTCAAACACAAATTTACCTGTTGAAGTAAGTTTTTGTGATTTTTCGGTAACGATTGGTCTTTTGAGTACGCTCATTTTTGTATTATTTATAAGTTGCAACGCAACTATAAGTCTTAATTCAATATTGTTTCAATTTTCGACAAGGCACTTTCACTAATTAAAACCTTATCAGCATTAATTAAATCGTAAGTACTTACTTCATCAACACTTATAACCTTTGCTTTTGGAATGTTACGTGCTGACAAATATATATTACTGTCATAATCTCCTATTATAAATAAGGTTTTAATTCCAGTCAAAGAAAGTGCGTTGAGGAATGACAAATATAATTTTGTCTTTGGTGCTTCAAAAGTAAAGTTTTCAATGATTGAAATATTACTTTCTGATGCTCTTGATGAAAGCACTGACTTACGAGCCAACACTTTAATTTTCTTATTGAGTTTGAAATCGTAATCGCGTGGAACTGGTCCAAATACACGACCACCACCTACGAAAATCGGAGCTTTGGTAGAACCGTGACGAGCACCACCCGAACCTTTCTGACGAACGATTTTTTTTGTAGAACGATTAATCTCGGCTCTTTGCTTTGCTTTGTGCGTTCCCTGACGTTGATTAGCCAAATAGTGTTTTACGTCTAAGTACACAACGTGCTGGTTTGGCTCAATTCCGAAAACACTGTCAGCTAATGTAACTGTGCGACCGGTATCTTTTCCGTTTTTGTTTAATACTGATAAATTCATTTGTTTTTTACTGTATTTTTTCGGTGTCGTTCAGTTTCGACCTAAATACTCCCTGCCCTAATGGGAGCTTTTAAAATAACACCCTTTAGAGGGCTGGGGGTTACCTTATTTATGTAATATTATATAAGAATTTTTGGATCCTGGGATTGAACCATTCACTACAATAAGATTTTGTTCTGTAAGAACTTTTAACACTTTTAAGTTCTGGATTGTAGTACGAGTATTTCCCATACGACCACCCATGCGAACACCTTTGAATACACGTGATGGGAACGAACAAGCACCAATCGATCCAGGGTGACGCCCTCTGTTGTGTTGACCGTGTGTTTGACCACCTACCCCAGCAAAACCGTGACGTTTTACAACACCTTGAAAACCGCGTCCTTTCGAGTTTCCACTAACGTCTATGAAATCTCCTTCTACAAAAACATCTTCAATACGAATTGTGTCGCCTAGACTATATTCTTTTGGGAATTCTTTAAATTCTACTAATTTACGCTTGGGTGTAGTACCTGCTTTCTTAAAATGCCCTACAAGTGATCTGCTTGTATTTTTTTCTTTCTTTTCGCCGTATCCTAATTGGACAGCAGTATAGCCATCTTTTTCTTCGGTACGAACCTGTGTTACAACGCATGGGCCTGCTTCTATTAGAGTACATGGTACTGCTTGACCTTCTGCGTTGAAGATAGTTGTCATTCCAACCTTCTTTCCAATAATTCCAGACATGGTATTTTACGCTTTATTTTTCTAGTTTAACCTAAACTTATATCTTTTTCCAATTCAACGTAAACTGGGGTGCAAAATTCGAAAAAAAATTGCAAGATTACAAATTATAGTCAATAATTTATTTACTTTTTTCAGAGGTTGACAATTGCCAACTTAAACTTTGCATTGCAAACCACATGGGTAAGGACCAAATAGGTGCAGGATAATTCCTTGTTACCTTGCAATGATTCCTGTAAATATTCAAAAGCTTTCGGAGACCGTTTCAAATGAGTGCGAGAGACAAGCTCCGTGACTCAGCAGGTCAATAATCAAACTGGTTTCCCACATGAGCTGGGACTTCATTTGACCAGAGAAGAATACTCCGTTTCTTAATGAGAATACAAACGTAGAAGTTTTATTTTTAAAATGCAAATGTTAGTAAGAAATATTTATTATTTATTTCAATTTCACCGTCCAAACCTCGAAACGAGTTTTATTACAATTATAAATAAACAACTTATTATAAGCTTCAGCATACGAAAGTGCAGGTAAGGCACTAGCTGGTAATGGTTTATCACCAATTGTTTTTCCTTTTAGGTCAAAAAAAGAATTGTTTTTTCCATCAAAAATTGAAATTACTCGCAAATCATTCCCCAAATCAAAATACTTTAGCTGTGACTTCATAAAGTCTGTACTCTCGATTTTTATTACTGAAGTTCCTTGTTTATTGAAAATTACTAATGAGGTAGATGTACGACGTACCACTAACCAATCTTTAAGGTATTGGTCGAATAATAACTCAAACACTGTTCCTTTATCGGGACGCTCCAACTGAATATTTTCATTGATTATGCTATTGCCACGCATATCTACTTTCTTGATTTCTCCAATTTCGGAAAGCAATGTAATAACTGAGTTTTTGTTGCCATCTTCCTCAATAATCATCCCTAATGGGCGACCCGTAAGCGGTACTTTTGGGAAACCGCTCAGATTTGGACCTTGTTCGTAGAATACATTGAGCGTTCCATCGTTTTGCAATACTGCCAAATAAGCATTGTTTTTATACTTGACTGGCTGAATCTGAACAATGCTGCCAAGCTTGGCAGGTGTTTTTAATTTACTCACTTTTTGGGTTTCTTCATTGATTATATATATCGCTCCCGAAGCATCAACGATATAGATTTTGGTTTCGTTAGAAGCTAAGGCTTTCACTCCCCCATCTAAAGACAATTCAGGCGAAATAGCAATTATTCCTTGGGTATTGTCTCTACTCAATACCACCAAATCGCTTGGTGTAGTGCTGAGATAATGAAGAAGTCCATCTTGGAAATAATCGGTTGGTAACAGATAATTGGTATTTATAGCTTGTCCGAGCGGAATAGTATTTATTTCTTTGGCCGTACTAGACAATAATTTTAGTTGGTTATTGGCTTGTTGAACGATAATTTCATCTGCAGCATTGACAGAATTTCTTATGATGTTAGGAATACCAATCAAAGGGCTTTTTACCACCAAAGTATCTTGCAAAAACAATTTATTGATAATTGCACCCTTTTGCGTTTTTGGAACTTTTTCTATCAAAAACTTAGTTCCAAACGTACTATTGATTACAAAGTTTTCGATTGCGATAAAACGTAAATCTTTTACTCTGACTTCATGTTTGAGCATCGATGCTTGCCACTTTTTGGGTAATGAATAATAAATATTATTCCAAACTCTCTGCGGGCTAATAATGGCCGTTACTTGCGATTGTGGACTAAGTTTATTAATAAAACTGCGATAAATGCTTGACTTTGCCCAAGTTTTACCCGTATTTAGGCTATTGAGGTATTCACGCATGGCATCGTCATCGCTGGACAGAATAATGTAATCGTCTATTTGGGTATAATAACAATCTGAAAAACCTTTGAAAACCGAACCAAACAGCATGGCCGGTAATTGGCTAACATCAATTTTTCTAACAAAATTATTAAGATAGGTAAATGGTTGTACTTTAAAATAACTGGAAATTTTTTCAGCATTGGTGGCCAAATCATCCAATAAATTAAGAGCACCGGCCGAGTCTTCGGTTTTGATAAGCAAGATTTTCTTCGATGGCTCATCAGATGATGTTTCCATTTCGCACAAAATAATTTCATCTTTAAGAATCGAATAAAAACTATTAAGATTTGCATTTAGCAAACGATTAACACTATCTTTTTCAACAACGAGTTCTGGTTCTTGTTTATTCATGTAAGCAGTAAAATCTTGTGCTAGCAAAAGTTTATTCTTGAAACTTAAACGGATCGTTATAGCTATATTTTCGGGGATTAAGTCAGTACAAACAAAAGGTTGCGGTTTTTGACGGGCAAAAATTCCCAAAAATGGAATTGTATTTATACCTTTTGAGTAAATATAAGCTGAAACAATATTAGGGAGTTTTTGTTTCTCGAAAACAATATCAGCGTTACGTGGCGTAATATTTCCATAAAACTCAATCAGATTTGGTGATAACTGAGAGGGAAGAATATCGGCAACATCATTTAAACTCTTGCTCTTGAAGTAAATGTGTGCTGTTCCTTTTCTGCTTTCTTTGAATGGTACTTTTTCGTTGGCAACGCCTGATTTGATTCGATTGGCAACTTCTTCGAGCAATACTTTTGAGCCACTACAAATCAAAAAATCATCATGTACAAAAAAGTTAAAAAGTGGGCGACTATTATTATCATATAATTCGTTGATTTGGAAACCTTTATAAATACGCCCATAAACTTTTCGCTTGGCAGCAACTGGTACCAAGAGCTTATTCAGAAAGGAATCATCACCAAAAGCACCTGCTGGAATATAAATAATATATTCGAGGTTTTTCTTATTTTCTCGGTGAAGCGAATAAGTAATGAGTTTCTTTGCAAAAAACTTTTTAGCAATATTTTTATTATCAATACTTTCGCCAATTTTTGATATTTGTGCCAACGCATCGTAAAAAAACGGAATGTCGGCAAGTTGAGTTGGGTCAGTCTTAGAATAAAGCGATTGTTGGATTTCGGAGCTTTCTACGACCAAAAAGGCATTGTCAGGTACAAAATTCCAAGCATCTTTACGAGGAGCAAACCAAATTTGATTGGCAATAAATAAAGCAATAACCAAGAAGATTGCATTGAAATACCATAAAGTTTTTGCTTTTAACATATTTCAGAAATTGAAAGTACAAGACTGAAAGTCAATAGTTTAAAATAATTTATCGACTGATTATCTACAATCACTAATTTTAAGATTTTAGTTGGTAGATTTGCAAAAATAAGTAAATAAAACCATGATTGAAAGATTTACAAGATTTGTTAGATTGATTAATCAAAGATTATAAAAGATTTCTTTTACCATAATAAATGATTCAATTAGAAACAATTTGTGCATTATCAACCCCACAGGGTATCGGAGCGATTGGTGTAATTCGTGTTTCGGGCGATCGTACATTTGAGATTATCAATAAAATTTTCAAAGGAAAAGACTTATCCAAAGTTGATTCGCACACGATTCATTTTGGCACGATTCGGGATGGAGGCGTGATTGTTGATGAAGTTTTGATTGCCGTTTTTAAAACGCCCAAAAGTTTCACAAAAGAAGATGTAGCAGAAATCTCTTGCCACGGTAGCGATTATATAATAAGCTATGTTTTGAAACTTTTGATTCAGAATGGTTGTCGCATGGCACAGGCGGGAGAGTTTACTCAACGTGCATTTTTGAATGGACAATTTGACCTAGTACAGGCCGAAGCCGTGGCAGATTTAATCATGGCCGACTCGGAAGCCGCCCATAAAACGGCTATGAATTTAATGCGAGGTGGTTTCTCGAATCAATTAAAAGTTTTGCGTGAGGAATTGATTCATTTTGCAAGCTTAGTAGAATTAGAATTAGATTTTGGTGAAGAAGATGTAGAGTTTGCAGAAAGAGATGATTTAAAATCTTTAATATTGAAAATTCAGAATTTTCTGAAAAATCTAATAGACTCATTTGATGCAGGAAATGTAATAAAAGAAGGCCTTCCAGTGGCGATAATTGGGCCGCCTAATGCTGGAAAGTCAACCCTTTTGAATGTACTTTTAAATGAAGAAAGAGCCATTGTAACTGAAATTGCAGGTACAACCCGTGATGTGATTGAGGATATACTTTTTATTGAAGGAATCAAGTTTAGGTTTATTGATACAGCAGGAATTCGGGCAACAAAAGATGTAGTAGAGTCTATCGGAATCGAACGGTCTAAAGATGCTATGCGACGAGCTGAAATAGTTTTATTATTGACTGATAATCAAATCATTAACAAAGATTTTATTTTAGATTTTGAGGAAGATAAGATTATAAAGGTTAGAAATAAGATTGATTTGGCAGAACAAAAAGAAAACTTTGATGGCTTACAAATATCAGCCAAAAACAACATAGGAATTGATGCCCTCAAAAACGCAATCATAGCAAAAGCCAAGCTCAAAAAACAAGCCGATACTATGTTGACGAATCTACGTCATTATGAACATTTAATAAAGGCCAGCGAAGCACTAACTGAAGTTTTGAATGGCTTGGATATTGGTATTACTGGAGATTTTTTGGCACAAGATATAAGACTTTCGTTACACCATCTTGGTGAGATTACAGGAGCAATATCTTCAGACGATTTATTAGCGAATATTTTTAGCAAGTTCTGTATAGGAAAGTAACTTTTCTCATTTGCAAGTGAAATCATTATTGAATATTTATGGTTATTTATATCATTACTTTTTACCTAGCCAAACAATGAATTTTTCAGAACAATTATTCGAAAAGATAAAAGAATATGCTTCGCCAAAAGAAGTAAGTTGGATTGAAGCAAAAAATAATGGAAGTTTGCAATCGTTACAAACGGCATTTGTGGCTACACCAAGATTTATTAGTAAAACGCCTGTGCTGTCAGCTTCGGTTATTAATGATGTTTCTATCAGTGGTTGGTCTTTGGATAGATTGGTACGAGTCTATCTACTTGCGACGCTTGATGACTCAGATAAGGACATTTATACTAAAACCATTCATTCGCTTTTTGAAACTGCCGAGAACAATGAAGCCGTTGCTTTAATTTCTGCCCTACCTTTTTTGGCATATCCTGAATATTGGCTTCTGCGTGCTACTGATGCGGTGCGTTCAAACATTGGTTTGGTTTTCGATGCAATTGCTTTTCAAAATCCATATCCGATGCAAAATTTCTCAGAATTAGCTTGGAATCAATTGGTTTTGAAATGTATTTTTAATGATAAACCCATTCACCACATTCAAGGTTTGAACGAACGAGCAAATCAAGCATTGGCAAATTCGATTTCTAACCTTGCCCATGAGCGTTGGGCAGCAGACCGCAGAATTCCTGCACAGGCTTGGCGTTTAGTGAGTAAATTTATGAACGAAACAATTTTTGAAGATATTTGTGTCTTATCTGAATCTCAAAGTTCAATGGACAATATCGCGGCGATTTTGGTATGTAATGAAACTAATTTTCCTCCCGCTAAAAAAGAACTAAAAAGACACCAATATATAGAGCATCGACTACTTAATTGGAAGTTACTTGAAATCTAATTAAAAAATAACAGGCTTTACCAACATTAATAATCCAAAAGGTCGGTCATAAAAACCGACATAATTAAATAAAATGTGTCAAAAACATTCTGAAATATCGCAAAATCCTTCACACTTTGAAGGTACAGCCGAAGAACTTGTAACCTCAGAAATAATACAAACAAATTATGCCGATTATACAAAAGGCATGAAGTTCTTTGATCCACATATTCACATGACTTCCCGCACCACAGACGATTATACGGCTTTATTTGATGCGGGCGTTGTGGCAATTATTGAACCTGCTTTTTGGTTGGGTCAGCCACGCACAGGTTTGGCTTCATTTAAAGATTATTTTAGCAGCTTGGTTGGTTGGGAACGTTTCCGTTCGTCACAGTTTGGGATAAAACATTATTGCACCATTGGTTTAAACTCTCGTGAAGCAAATAATGAAGCTTTGGCAGAACAAGTAATGGAGATTTTACCATTATTTTTGTATAAGGAAGGTGTTGTTGGTGTCGGTGAAATAGGTTTCGACGACCAAACAGCCGCCGAAGAAAAATACTATCGTTTGCAACTCGAATTATCGAAAGAAGCAGGTTTGCCCGTGCAAGTTCATACGCCACACCGTGATAAAAAGAAAGGAACTGAACTAAGTATGTCGATTGCTCTCGAACACGGAATCGACCCAACTATGGTAATTATCGACCATAATAATGAAGAAACTGTAAAAAATGTGCTTGATAAAGGTTTTTGGGCGGCATTTACAATTTATCCATTTACCAAAATGGGTAATGAAAGAATGGTAGAAATAGTAAAAAAATATGGCTCGGAGAGAATTATGATAAACTCGGCTGCCGATTGGGGCATAAGCGACCCACTGGCTGTGCCAAAAACTGCCGCTTTGATGAAAATAAAAGGAATTACGGACGCTGATATTCAATTAGTAACATACCAAAATGCCATCAATGCATTTGCCCAAAGTGGACAAATAAATGTGGCTGATTTTGAAACGCCAGTAATAATTGACCAAAGTCTCAAATTCAATGGAAACACAGTTTTACGTGGTGGTCAAATTCCAAGAGTTGATAAAAATTCGTTGATAATTAGTTAGAAAAGAGGAAAATTATTGATTTTAGAAAAACACCAAAACCTTGAACCTAAAAGCCTACCTACAACTGACCCGACCTGCCAATATTATCACTGCTATCGCTGATATATTGGCTGGTGTTACCATTGCAACCTTTTCTTTTTCAATAGAAGATATAAACCCAACGAAAGTTATATTTTTATGTCTATCAACTATTGGTTTATACGGTGGAGGCATTGTTTTTAATGATATTTTTGACTTAGAATTGGATAAAATTGAGCGTCCAGAAAGAGTAATTCCGAGTGGGAAAGTGAGTAAAAATAATGCGATTATTTTTGGGATTCTTTTTTTGCTGTTGGGCGTTTTTGGAGCAAATGCAAATAGTGCATTAAGTAGTTTAATTGCTTTAGCAGTAGCCGCTTGTGCCTTAATTTATGATAAATATGGCAAGCATCATCCTTTTTTTGGACCAATCAATATGGGTCTTTGCCGAGGTGGAAATTTAATTTTGGGAATGAGTATCATCGAAAATTCTATTCCGCAATGGTGGTGGATTGGGCTTTTACCTGTTTGCTATATTGCTGCTATTACGATGATTAGTCGAGGCGAAGTGCATGGGGGAAATAAAAATACACTTTATTTTGCTGCTTTTTTATACATTTTGGTCAGCACTTTTCAGTTGTTTATCTCTTTTAATTTAGGAAACCATCTAATTACGTCAGGATTTGTAATTTTACATATTTATTTGATATTTAAACCCTTACTCAATGCCATTTCAAACCCAATCGGACCAAATATTGGTAAAGCCGTAAAAGCGGGAGTGCTTTCGTTAATTGTGATGGATGCCGCTTGGGTGAGCGTTTGTGGAAACATTTTTCTTGCCATTTCAGTTTTATGTTTACTACCGATTTCAATCAAATTGGCAAAGATTTTTGCGGTAACTTAGCATTAATAACAGACAACATTAGTAAATAAATTTTAGATTTGACCCAATATAATGAACCTTATTCAACAAGCCTTTCAGGTACCATATTCATTTGACATTATTTTCACAAAAAATCTATTTTCGACTGATAATCAAGCGTTTAATAGCTTCCTAAATAATTTTGGTGATACCCGTTTTCAAAAGAAAATCTTGTTTTTGATTGATAATGGCGTGGCTGAAAATCACCTTACGCTTATTGAATCAATCAAGACCTATTTCAGTAATAACACAAACATTACTTTGGTTGATGAAATTTTGGTTATGCCGGGCGGAGAAATCGTCAAAAATGATTCGCAGTATTTAGACCAAACACTTTTGGCTATCAATAAATATGGCATCGACCGACATTCTTTTGTGGCGGCAATCGGCGGTGGGGCTTTTTTGGATATGGTTGGTTATGCCTCAACGATTGCTCATCGTGGCGTAAAACATATCAGGATTGCGACCACCGTTTTATCTCAAAATGATTCGGGCGTTGGTGTGAAAAATGGGATTAATTTCTTAGGAAAAAAGAATTTCCTTGGCACATTTTCACCTCCAGTGGCGGTTTTTAATGATTCTACTTTCTTAAATTCACTTTCTGAGCGTGATTGGCGTTCGGGTATTTCAGAAGCTGTTAAAGTAGCTTTGATAAAAGATTTGCAGTTTTTTGAATGGCTTGAAGCTAACGCTAATGCAATGGCCAGTCGTAACATGGAAGTTATGCAAGAACAAATTTTCCGTTCGGCCGCATTGCATACTAATCATATTTCGAGTGGCGACCCTTTTGAAATGGGTTCTGCTCGACCATTGGATTTTGGACATTGGGCAGCTCATAAATTGGAGTATTTAACAAATTTTGAGATTCGTCACGGTGAAGCCGTTGCCATCGGAATTGCTCTTGATTCTATTTATTCGCAACTTTTAGGACTTATTTCACAGGAAGAAGTAAACAGAATCATTAATTTGCTTAAAAATCTTGGTTTTACCCTTTACCACGAGAAACTTGGCGAAAACGATAAATTGAATTTATGGGATGGATTAAATGAATTTAGAGAACATTTAGGAGGACAACTCACTATCACGATTTTAGAAAAATTGGGTAAAGGACGAGAGATTCACGCAGTAGATTTTGAACTCATGAAACAGGCTGTTGATGAATTGAAAAAGACGATTTAATACTTTATAACATTATATAAAAAATATCATAATTATACCATATATGAATCATACACGCCGTTTGAGAAATTGGGCTTAACCAATTTAAAAGTTTTTAAGATATTTTGTCCAATTTCTAAAGAGGTGATTGTATGATTCGTGTTTTTTTGTTACTTTTTAAAAAAAAGTAAGGCCAAGAAGTATAAAAGTAGATTACACAATTCTATTCGACTATGCAAACCCCATACGGACATCTCTCTTATTGCAGTAATATTCACCCAGGTGAAAAATGGGCAGCTCATTTTTCGGTTTTACAAAGCAGTATTCCCGAAATAAAAGCGGCAGTTTCTCCCGAAGAAAAGATGGGAATTGGCTTGCGTTTAGCCAATCAAGCAAGTATTGATTTATCGGAAAAATCTAATTTTGATGAATTTAAAAATTGGCTTGAAGCAAATGATTGCTACGTTTTTACAATGAATGGTTTTCCATACGGTGGTTTTCATAATGTAGTCGTAAAAGACCAAGTTCACGCCCCCGATTGGACAACACCCGAGCGTACCGATTATACAATCAGAAGTTTTGAATTACTTGCTAAACTTTTACCAAATAATTTAACAGAAGGTGGAATCTCTACTTCGCCTCTCTCCTATCGTTTTTGGTGGAAAACACCCGAAACACTAGAGGAAGCAACTAAAATTGCCACAAAAAATATCATTTCGGTAGTTGAGGCACTGATAGATTTAAAAGATTCAACTGGCAAAACACTACATCTTGACATCGAACCTGAGCCAGATGGAATTCTCGAAAACTCCGATGAGTATATTGCTTGGTATAAGAATTATTTGCTTCCGATGGGAATCGAACAATTGTCAAGCAAAGGATTTTCTAGTGAAAAAGCCATTGAAGCCATAAAATCCCATATTCAATTATGCTATGATGTTTGTCATTTTGCAGTAGGTTTTGAAGCTCCACAAGTGGTAATTAACAAGTTAGTAATAGAAGAATTAAAAGTCGGGAAAATACAAATCAGTTCGGCTTTGAAAGTTGATTTTTCGAGCAATGCAGAAGAAAAACTAAAGGTAATTGCACAATATAACGAACCAACCTACTTACATCAAGTAGTAGCTCGACGAAATGATGGAAGTTTCGTTAAATTTCAAGATTTAACAGAAGCGATTGCTGGCTTTGAAGAAAACATTAGTTCGTGGCGAGTCCATTTTCACGTACCATTATTTTTGGAAAACTACGGTGCATTGAGTTCTACGCAATCAGATATTGTAGATACTATTAATGTTCATAAAAAAGTACCTTTTACCAATCATCTCGAAATCGAAACATACACTTGGGGCGTTTTACCAACTGAATTTCAAGCCCCTCTGAATGAGTCAATTATTAGAGAAATTAACTGGGTGAAAGGGCTACTTTAATGAATTATTTAAAATGAAAAAGTTATAATGGCTTTCCTAAGAAATACATTATTGAATTATTACAGTGAAAAACATAACAATGAAAAAAACAGTAGTTATAGATATAGTTGGCCTCAGCACGAGTATTATCGGTGAACATACACCCTTTTTACAGCATTTTATTGCAAAAAACAAACTAACATATATAAAACCATCATTTCCTGCCGTTACGACAACCTCACAAAGCTGTTATGTTACAGGAAAAAATCCTGATGAACACGGAATCGTGGGCAACGGGTGGTATGACCGTGAAGCTAACGAAATGAAATTTTGGAAGCAATCGAATAAACTCGTTCATGCCGAAAAAATTTGGGAAGCTGCAAAAAAGAATGACCCAAATTTTACCAGTTCCAAAATGTTTTGGTGGTATAATATGTACTCATCGGCTGATTTTTCGGCAACACCTCGTCCGCAATATCATTCTGATGGAAAAAAAGAACCTGACTGCTATACTTTTCCTGCTGATTTACGTGATAAATTACAAGCAAAACTAGGAACATTTCCTTTATTCAAATTTTGGGGGCCAAATACAAGTATAGATTGCTCAAAATGGATTGCCAATGCAGCACTAGAAGTTGATAAAGAAAATGACCCAAAACTTACACTCATTTATTTGCCGCATTTAGATTATTGTTTGCAGAAATTTGGTGTAGATTTCAGTAAAATAGCCAAAGATTTGCATGAAATTGATGATTTGGTAAAAGAATTAGTAGCATATTATGAAGCTAAAAATGCCAATGTAATTCTACTTTCAGAATACGGTATTAATAATGTAAGTAATCCAATCCATATCAATCGTATTTTGCGTGAAAATGGTTTGATTTCTGTAAGAATTGAAAACGGATATGAACTCCTTGACGGTGGAGCATCGAAAGCTTTTGCGGCAGCCGACCATCAAATTGCTCATATTTACATCAATGATTTAAGTCAAAAAGAGCGAATCAAGTCCATTTTATCCAAAGTAGAAGGAATTGCTTTGGTAATGGACGAGGCTGAAAAAATTAAGCATAAAATAAACCACGAACGGACAGGCGATTTGGTTTTGATGGCAAAAGCCGATAGCTGGTTTACCTATTATTATTGGTTAGATGATAAACTTGCTCCTGATTTCGCACGAAGCGTTGATATTCATAATAAACCAGGTTACGACCCCGTTGAAATGTTTATGAGTCATAACAATCCATTCATCAAACTGCGTGCGGCTTATAAATTGGCTCGAAAACTACTCGGTTTTAGATACAGAATGGACGTAATTCCGTTGGATGCAACACTAATAAAGGGCTCACACGGAACGCTTGATATTGGGAAAGAATACTATCCTGTTTTGATAAGCAACCAGACACAATCAGAAGAGATTTTAGCTACTGATGTTTATCGTGTGATTTGGAATAGTATTTTTGGGGGAAAATAAATAGTCTATGGTTAATATTCGACAATCCACAATAACATATAATCCTGACTATTAGTTTTTTATGAAAAACAAACTTATCGGTTAAATATACTTAACTGCTTAGGTTGCCCAAATAGAAATCATTTATCATTAACGTAGAAATAACGAATCCGACAAGCATTTCCGATACTCTGAATGTTCTTTTCAGCCGAAATCTTGATTTCTAAAGAATGCTCACCATCTGTTAATGTATTTTCGAGTGTACAAAACCAGGGTAAGTGCAGTGATTTACTCCATTGCGTAAACAAATCATATTTTTTCCAGTTTTTACCATCTACTCGATACTCGATTATACCTGCATCTTGGCCAGCCGCAACAGCAACTCCAATCACATTTCCTTTAAATTTCAAATGCAGTTTGCTTCCAATTTTATTACTGGATAACATCGGAACATCCACAAAATCGCTACGAGTCCCTGTGCCATCATTTGGATTCCATTTTTCAATAATTGACCAATTTTTGTCTATTTTTGCCTTAGAAGCAGCTAAAAATCGACCACTTTCATACGAAAACTGATTAAGTTTTTTAGGCAGTGAATAATTAATGATTTTATCGTCTGCGTCAATGTGACCTGCAAAAGCTTCCTCTAATAATGTAATTATTGATTTGGCATAAACTCCATGCCCAAATGGGGAAGGGTGAAGATTTTTAAAATCATTTTCCCATGTAAATTCTTTATTATTTATCCTCTCAGTTACTTCTTTAGCCAAATTTATAGATGGACTTTGGTAATAATTCGCTATTTTTTCATGATTAACTATCACTTCTGGCACTTCATTTTTATTATATTGAGCTATTTTTTCAGGGTCAACAAAGTGCATAAAAACTACTTCAACTGCAGGATTTGTTTTTCTAACATGACGCAAAATTCCTTCCATAGCCATTATTTGTTCTTCTGAACTTGTGCCGTTGGTTTGGTCATTGACGGCTGCTTCTATAAACAATAAATCAATTTTTCCTTTTAAAATGACATCTCTTTCAAGCCTAAAAGCATTAGGAACACTACCGAAAGAGGGAATACCTGCATTTACGAAATCGAAAGTTGTTTCATTAAAACGTTTGGTTAGATAGGCAGAAACGCTATCTCGCCAACCATGATTATAAGTTATTGAACCACCTAAAAATGCTACCCGGCTTTGTTTATTTTGTGTAAAACTAATTTTACAATTTGGTAAACCGTTGCGTAATTGATGGAAATTTGAGGCATTTAAAAAACTGCTGACGGTATTATACTTAATGAAATCCGCAACAATTTGTGGCGTTTCGATATCGAAATGATGACCATTCAAAGTATGTTTTCCTTTTGTACAAGGAATAACAGTCGCAATGCCGCCAAGACGAATATATTTATTAATCAACGGAAACGTATTTTCTTCAACTGGAACAATTTCATCATTCAGTCCAATTATATGCAAAACTGGCACTTTTGCATTTGCCAAGGTTTCTAAACCATCAATCGGATTATTCAAATATCGCTGGGCTTCGTCGTCATTGGCAAAGCTATACTCTTTTTTCAATAATTCCCAATCCGATTTACTACCCATTCCTTTGCGAAAACCCGCTGGCCAACTTTTAAAATCACAAACAGGAGCTTCAGCATATATACATGATACTTTTTCGGGATTTTGCTTCGCCCAATTATACACATACAAACCACCTCTACTCACTCCTTCCAAAGCTACTTTTTTCTGAAGACTATATTTTTGAGTGATGAAATTGTAGAATTTATTCCAAATTACCATCGCCTTCGGACTACCATATTGGTTATCAGCGTTGATAAAAACCAAATGAAAACCTTGAGCAATCAGTATGCTATCGGTATCTGTATGCCAATCTAGGAACTGAGCTTTCCAAATCCATGGATTGCCAGAAAGTGGTTTATTAGGTACAACTACACTCACATTTCGCCCATCAAAACTTAAATCATGTCTCACAAATCCATGCCATTTTGATTCTTTAAGGTCTTTATTAATGTACAGTTGTGCAAAGTTTTGAGCCGAAAAACTCAGAAAAATAATAAGTAAACAAATGATTTTCTTCATAAATTAATGCTTTCAAAAGATTGGAGTTCAATTTATATATTTATTTTGAAAGTAATAAACTTCATTTTCGTAAAAAGGACTTAATCTCAAATAAAAAGCTTCACTATCGAAAAATGATGTAATTTTGCGGACATGATATTAGCCAAATGAAATTTCAATCCACTAATGGGTATGATATTATTTGACTTGATATTTTTTTTGGAGCAAAATAAAAACAAACAATTATGAAAATACTTTTCTTATTTCTGATTCTACTTACAAACATAGCGTTTGCACAAACACAAGAAATAACACCCGAAATTTTAGCCCAAAAGCAATTAATTGGTTATAATGCACGTGATATTGACGCTTTTTTAGAACCTTACTCTGATGGTATTGAGATTTACTCATTTCCAAATACCTTACGCACCAAAGGAAAAGATGAAATGCGAAAATCTTATGAAGCTTACTTCCAAAAAACACCTAATCTCCATTGTGAATTAAAAAATCGTATCATTCAAGGCAATACAGTTATTGATAAAGAATACATCACGGGTACGGGCAAGCCTTTTGAGGCCATCGCCATTTATCAGATTGAAGATAATAAAATTAAAAGGGTTTATTTTGTGAGATAAACCAAAACTTCCATGCAAAACCTCCGAACAGTAAATATTACTCGCTACGTAACGCCTTTGCGAGAAGGCGGTTCGCTGCCGGCCATCGTCGAGGCTGATGATGGTTTTTTGTACGTTCTCAAATTTCGTGGGGCTGGACAAGGCGTAAAAGCATTAATAGCGGAACTGATTGGCGGAGAATTGGCTCGTGCTTTGGGTTTGAAAATGCCCGAAATTGTCTTTGCAACACTTGATGATTCTTTCAGCAAAACCGAACCCGACGAAGAAATACAAGATTTGCTACAAGCAAGTGTTGGGCTAAATTTGGGTGTGCATTACCTTTCTGGTTCGATTACTTATGACCCAATTGTCAAAATGATTGAACCAACAATTGCCTCAAAAATAGTTTTACTGGACTATATTTTGACCAACGTTGACCGAACGCCACGCAATACAAATATGCTGATGTGGCACAAAGAATTATGGTTAATTGACCATGGTGCTTCTCTCTATTTTCATCATTCTTGGGAAAACTGGGAAGAGCAATCTAAAAGAGCATTTTCGGCTATCAAAGACCATGTACTTTTGGCACAAGCAAACGAGATTGAGGCTGTTGTTGAAGAATTTTGTGCAACACTTACGCCCCAACTCATCCATGAAATTGTAAACTTGATTCCTGATGAGTGGTTGAGCGATTATTCGGTACTTGATTCGCCCGATGAACGCCGCCGAATTTATACTCAGTTTATCGAAACACGCGTAAAAATGATAGATTCTGTAATAAAAGAAATAGAAAATGCAAGAAAATCAACTATATGAGTATGCCGTCATCAGGGTCGTGCCAAAGGTTGAGCGTGAAGAATTTCTGAATGTTGGTATAATTCTCTATTGCAAAAAACAAGGTTTTTTACAGGCAAAATACATTCTCGACAAACAAAGACTGAGTATTTTCGGTACAGAATTAGACTTTGAAGACTTAGAAAAATATCTTCAAACTTGGGAAAAAATTTGTATCGGAGGAAAAGATGGCGGGCCAATCGGAATGTTACCAATTGCCTCTCGTTTTCGTTGGCTTACTGCTACTCGAAGCACAATTGTACAAACTTCAAAAACGCATCCGGGTTATACTGGCGACGCCTTTAAAACACTTGAATGTCTTTTTGAGGCTTTGGTTCTTTAAGTACTGTGATTCAGTTTCACCATTAATATTCTTACAATTAAAATAGCTATATTTGTAAAAATATTATGACAAAGAAATGCTATCAACGGAAAAACTCTTAGAATTACTTCAAGATTTAGAATCTGATAGAATAGAAAAAACTATTTCTACAACAGATACAAATAAATTTTGTGAAGCTATTTGTGCCTTCTTAAATGATTTTCCTAATAGTAAAAAAAACGGCTATTTGATAATTGGTGTTGATGACAAAACTGGAAAGCCAACTGGTATTAAAGTAACTGACGAACTTTTGAAAAACTTAGCTGCTATCAGAGACGATGGCAATGTACTTCCCAAACCTGCACTTTCAGTACAAAAACATGAAATTAATGGCAATGAAATAGCTTTGGTTGAGGTTTACCCCAGCCCATTCCCACCCGTAAGATATAAAGGGAGAGTCTGGATTAGAAATGGCCCCAGAAAAGCCGTAGCAGAAGTAACCGAAGAAAGAATCTTAACTGAAAAAAGAACATCATCAGCCAAAACATTCGATGCCTTGCCTTGTATTGAGAGTAATTTAGATGATTTAGATTTACAATTATTCAAGAATACCTACTTGCCGAGTGCCATCGATGCAGAAACGTTGGCAACCAATCACAGAGAGATTAAAGCTCAACTCGCCTCATTAAGATTGTATGATTTAGTTTATGACTGCCCAACTAATGCAGCAATAATACTTCTATGCAATAATGCAAAATATTATCTGGGTGGAGCATACATACAATATGCAAAATTTTCTGGTAAAGAAATCTCTGACCCTATTCTAAACGAAAAGGGATTTATAGGTGACTTAATTTTACTATTGCAGCAGTTAGATAATTTCGTTTCTAATAATATCATTAATCAATCGGTTTACACGAGCGTTCTGAAAGAAGAAGTATTGATACAATACCCATTCAAAGCTATACGAGAGGCTCTAAATAATGCCATCATGCACAGAGATTATGAATCGAATGCTCCTATAAAATTTTACGAATTTGAAGATAGAATAGAAATATCGAATGCAGGAGGCTTATATGGTTCGGCAACTCCTGACAACTTCCCTCATCAAAACGACTATCGAAATCCAATTATAGCAGAAGCACTTAAAATTTTAGGCTACGTAAATAAATTTAATCGTGGAATCGCCACAATCAAAAATGAATTAGAGAAAAATGGAAACCCAAACCCATATTTTGAATACAATTTAAAGCATATTTTTAGTGTAACTATTTTTAAGAAAAACAGCTAATGAAAAGTATTGTATTTTTTAATAATAAGGGTGGAGTGGGTAAAACAACGACCGTATATCACGTTGCGTGGATGATGTCTGAATTAGGATGTAAGGTACTTGCAGTAGATTTAGACCCTCAATCAAACCTTTCTTCAATGTTTATATCACAAGCACGTATGGAAGAAGTAGTATTAGATGAATCAAATAAAGACACTATTTTAGATGCTATTGCTCCAATTGGCGATGGTGAAGCATATGTACCCGTTCACATTGAAAAAATTAACGAAAATATTTCTTTACTCATAGGAAATCTTTCTTTATCAGCCTTTGAAGATAAATTAAGTGATGCTTGGTCTAAATGTTTATCTGGAGATTCTTATGCTTTTAAAGTGACTTCTGTTTTCAAAACACTTTTTACTGATGCAGCACAGAGAACAAATGCAGACTATGTGCTGATTGATGTGGGTCCCAATTTAGGAGCAATGAACCGCTCAATTCTGATTTCAACGAATAACGTAGTTATTCCTGTTTCACCAGATTTATTTTCACTACAAGGCATTAAAAATTTAGGAAAAACGCTACGAGAGTGGAAAATACAATGGAATAAAAGAGTCAATGAATATCCTACAAATAAAGAAAAGAGTCTCATTCCTGATGGCAAAATTACTCCCATTGGATACTTAGTCATGCAATATTCTTCAAAAGATAGCCGTCCTGTAAAATCATATTTAAAATGGACAGAAAGAATACCCATAGCATATAGCGAATATGTTTTGAACCAATCTAAAGTTTCGGAAACCGATGAATATCGTTTGGCCTTATTGAAACATTATCATAGTCTTGCCCCAATGTCAATGGAAGTAAGAAAACCTATCTTTTTATTGAAACCAGCCGATGGAGCAATTGGAGCTCACTTATCCGCTGTGAATAGGTGTTATGACGATTTTAAAGTATTAACAAAAAAAATCATGTCATTATCCAAATGAACTCACAAATACTCCAAGATTTAGTAAAAATCCAAATGCCTTATGGTAAATATAAAGGGCGATTAATCTGCGATTTGCCCGAATATTATTTGATTTGGTATCAAAATAAAGGTTTTCCTGAAGGAAAGCTCGGAATGTTGTTGGCTACCATGTACGAAATTAAAGTCAATGGACTGGAATATCTTCTGAAACCGCTATGCCAAAATCTTTAAAAGTCGATAGCTAAACTATCTTTTATATTTTACTGTTATTCTTGATACATAAACTAACAGAAATACATGTCAGAAATAAAAACAGCTCTCATTACGGGAGGCTCAAAAGGAATTGGCTACGGTGTAGCAGAAGCCTTGATAAAAGAAGGAATAAAAGTTGCTATCACGAGTCGCTCAAAAGTAGCCGCCGATGAAGCCGCCGCCAAATTGAACAAAATAAAGGCTGGCTATGCACTCGGAATCGAATCGGATGTTAGAAATTTCGAATCACAACAAGGTGCCGTTGATGCGGTAATAAATAACTGGGGAAGACTCGATTATTTCATTGCTAATGCAGGCGTTGGTCACTTTGCTCCTATTCAAACGATTACTTCGGAGCATTGGCACGAAATGATTGACATTAACCTGACTGGTGTTTTTTACAGTATAAAAGCATCATTAGAAGCATTAAAAACTACAAAAGGCTATTTTATTAGCATTTCAAGTTTGGCAGGAACAAACTTTTTTGCTAGTGCTAGTGGTTATAATGCTAGTAAATTTGGTTTGGTTGGTTTCACTCAAGCCATTATGCTTGATTTGAGAAATGAAGGAATTAAGGTCTCAACGATTATGCCAGGTTCGGTAGCTACACATTTTAACAATAACGAGCCAAGCGATAAAGATGCTTGGAAAATCCAACCAGAAGATATTGGACAAATTGTTTCGGACTTAATCAAAATGCCTGATCGTACTTTACCCAGCAAAATTGAGGTTCGCCCAACGATGCCAAAATAGTAAAGTTATCAATGATTATATTTTAAAAACGCCTCATTCTACATGGATGTGGCGTTTTTTTTGAAAAGAAAACTCATCTAATTTTCAAAAATATATCTCGCTCAAATAACTTAACAAAATGTCAGCAATTAAACTACTCCACCAAAAAGCAATTTTATAGTGGTTACAACATTTCAACTATTTTTTATTGCTACTATTTAATAAAAGTGCAAAACCAACTCCAAATAATAATGTGATTAAGGCTGCAAAATATGGAATTAAATCAGTCATTTTTTGAGTTATTGATTAGTTTAAGGTAAATCCCAAAAGCCAAAATAGATGGCACCCATAGTCCAATGAAGGTACCACTTTCCTTTTCACCCATGAAATAAAGTATTTCAGAAAATACCAACGACAAAAATGCTGCAACAAACAATAACGTATCGCCAACTGTAAATTTTTTAAACATGTTTCTTAGATTTCAATTATATAATATTATTTCGTACAAATATTAGGCTGCTTATAATTATAAATACGTTTACCGAATCACCAATCACAAAAATCAAATCTATACTATTACAAATTTAATACATTCTGTTTACTTAGCAAACATTAGTGTATTTTTATTATATAATTTAGGATTTTGGCACAACAAATTCACTTATTATCAACGACATTCATAAAATTTAAGTTTTAGCAATTAAAAAAAACCTGCAACCCCATAAAATGGGCTATGCAGGTTTTAATAATTTTATTCAAAATTACTTTTTTGGTACTAAAACTCCATTTGCTTCAAACGTCAATTCAGTTTTAGGCTCAGTGATTTTCGCGATTTCATCTTTGCTTTTACCAGCATCTTCTGCATAATGACGAAGTTCGTCAACTGGGGTGGTTTTGGTTTTAGCATTTCCTTCAAAAACAATAGTTTTTCCTGCAATATCTGTCGGTACAAAGAATCCATAATCTTTGAAAGTTACTCGCATGGTTTGGCCATTGTCTATTTTTACTTTCATCCAACAGCCTTTTACTTGGCAAACTGACTCTACTACGCCAGTTACTTTGGCTTCTATTGTCCCTTTCTCCACGGCATTTTTGACTAATTCTGTGGTTGGGATAGCTCCACTTGGCTTGATTTTTTCGCCAAAACTATCATATTTTTGACCGAATGAAATGTTTGCTACAAAAATAATTGCGAAAAGTGTGATGAGTTTTTTCATTGTTGATTTTGAATAATTATTATAAAATTTACTGCTTTTTTAACACAATTTACTAAATTATACTTGTAGAAAGTTTGAAACTTGACCTACTATTCTATCACAGTCAGCCATCCTTTACATTCGTTGCCGGTTGGCGTTGTTAAGACAAAATAATAAGTACTTGATGTGATGCCTATTCCCCAATCGTTTTGGTAATTTTTTGAATTAAAAATCAATTTTCCATTACGATCATAAATATCGAGTGAGGCATTTTTAAATCCTGTTACAAAGTTATCATTTTTTCCATCATTATTAGGTGTAATTACGTTCGGAACCTTTCCCTCGTTTTCTGGAACATCAATATTTTTTGTGGTTGAAAGTTCGCAACCAATCCCATTATAGGCTTTCAATGTAACTGCATAAGTTCCACCTTCCTGAAAACGGTAGTTTTCAGGAACAGTTACTTTCAACGAGTCTCGATTACCAAAATCCCAAACGTAGCTTCTCGCATTGGTCGATTTATTGGTAAAAGTAAGCTGATAAGGCTTGTCACAATTTTGTGTAATGGCATAATCAAAATCAGGCTTGAATGAATTATCAACCACAACCGTTACGGTTCGAGTGGGTTTACAACCATCAGGATATTCACCCTTAACCGTATATGTACTTGTCTGTGAAGGTTTTACAACAATTTTGGTCGCAACTGTATCTTTCATACCTATGCCCGACCACGTAAATTTCGTGGCTTTGCCAACGGCAGTGAGTATCACGCTTTGTCCAGCACAAATTTCTTTGCCGCCACTTGCCTGAAAATCAATTTTATTATCTTCAACTTTTATTATTACATCTTTTGATACTGTACAACCATCTTTTTCAATTATAACCGTATATTTTGTGGTAGCTTTTGGTTTGGCAATTGGGTTGAAAATTGTCGTACTACTCAAGTCCGTTACGGGCGACCAAGTAAATTTATCACCACCTTCAGCCAAAAGTTGCACAGGCGAATCAGGACAAACCAATGTATCTCGACCAGCTTTAGCGACGAAACCTTTTACATATATTTTCTTGACAGTGGAATCAGTCATTCGGCAAGTAATTTTATTGAAAATTCGAAGTTTTACGACATATTCGCCAGAGGTTGTGAAGTTAAAAACTACATCTTTCAAACGAGAAACCACATTTCCATTAAATTCCCACTCATAAGTTTTTGCTCCGATACTCAAATTATTGAAATTAACTCTTGCTGGGCTACAAACTTCTGTAATCACCTTATTTGACTCATTTTTTATTTCAAAATCGGCTTTTAGAGCATCAATGCTAAACTTAAAGGCTGCCATATTACAATTAGTACTTTGATGGCGTGGTTGATAAGCATTCTTGATAGGAAAAGTTGCCAATAATTGGCCTTGACGCGGCAAACACGAGCAGGCTGTATGGTAAATAATACCATTTTTATCGAATCGACAAGTACCGCCGTCGAGGTGATCACCGACTTCACCATCCGGCGTTGGTGGAGCAGATGCACCGAAAAACGTAGCATATAGTAACGATTTTGCTCCTTTTTCAAGAATCATAAAATAGTAATTGCTACCCGTAGTTGTAGCTTGAAAAGCATCGGATGTTATAGGGAGGCCGGTTGTCGTACTATTCCGGTTGAGGTTTCTCCCAACTGAAGCATTTACTTTTCCACCCCAACCTGACAGGTAAATATTTCCGCAATAATTGACCAAAAAAGCCGTCGGAACTATATCGATTTTTCCAATTCCTCGACCAGTTCCTACTATTGTTGAAAAGATACTTTTACTCAGATTTTTATCAAAACAATGAATAAACTGTCCACTTTTTTCATTGCGATAAACATCATTCGACACTGGATAATCGCCTTCTGTTAAGCCAAATACATATACATTTTCTTCTTTATCAGTTTCCAGAAAAAAATTCACATCTGCTTCTTTTGTGCCTACGTAAGTCATTTGTTCTATCGCTCCATCAGCTCTAAACTTTGCTATAAAACCATCGCCGCTTCCGCTGTAAGTACTGCTATACGCTCCATCTTTTACGGCCAGATTAGCACTAAAAGTTTGTCCCGAAACATAGATTTTTCCTGCATCAGTTACTTTTATTCCGTAGGCGGCATCAAAATTATTTCCTCCTAAATAAGTACTCCAAAGTAGTTGCGAACAAGTACGGTTGAGTTTACAAACAACACCATCAAAACCCGCTCCTTTCACGCCTTGCGATTGCTTTACAAGAGGAAAGTCAGTCGAAGCAGTGATTGAGGCAAAATAAATATTATCATCTTTGTCAACCACCACTTCCCCTCTAAATTCATCTCCGTAATTTTTGATGTTTAAGGCACGCGTATCATTAAAACCATCATTGGCTTTTCCTCCGATATATGAGCTTCCAACCAAGCTCTTTCCATCAACACTCAGAACGGCTACGAAAATATCAGTTCCTCGCTCAAAGCCAATTCCAGTGAAATTTGGGTCTTGGTCGGCGGCAGAAAAAGATGAATAAATACCGATAAGGCTACCGCCAGCAAAGAATTTTTGATAAGATGAGCTATTTGTCGGAAAATTGGTGGAAGAAGTTGTACCGAAAATTACCAATTCACCTTTAGAATTAGCGACCAAACTATGTGGTACATCCGAGGCATTTCCTCCCAAAAAAGTTGAGTAAAGCAAAGTGGAACCATCGGCACTAAATTTCATAATCACAATATCAGTGATGCCATAACCCGCCACGCTTTCAGCACTCGAAGCAGTTGTTGGACTACCTTTTACTTGAAAAGCACCGTTGGTTATTGGAAAATCAAGACCAAAAACCGATCCTCCAGCAAACAAATTTCCATTGTCATCGTAGGTGGCAGTTTGAGCCCAATTATCTGATTTAGAGCCAGAATAGGTTGAAAAAACTAATTCGGGGTCGATAATGAGTGGTTGAGTAGCATCGTAGTTTTCGGGAAACTCAAAACGAACTTCATTATTATCTACTCGAAAGTTTGATTTCACATCAACGGTTTTACCATTACGGGTCTGAAATGAATATGGCTCAAACTCTTTCACAACATTGACTGAGGTTTTATAATGAAGTTGACCATTTTCAACCTTAATTCCTTCCAATCCCTCATATTTCATCTTTATTTTTGAAACATCGGCTTTGGGTTTTACGATGTATTCGTATTTAAGCGATTGGTCAAAACTATATAATTTAAAATCAATATCAGGATAAATATCTCGAAGATAAATCTCATCAAATGCCGCTACATTTGATTTCCATTTGCTGGGGTCATTGCCAATGAAATAATTATAAGTGGCAGATGTTGGCGAAATTGCTTCGATTTTTGGCCTTAGATTAGCATTTTCAAATGTCATTTCGTAAGCATGTGCATTGATTAATCCGATTGATTTTCGGCCAGATTTGGGGTCTAATTTACCTGCATGAATGGCCGCCAATGCTTGCGTATCATAAAAAACATATTGAACAGCGGTATTTTTTACCAATAAATACCCCCCAGGAATATCAGCCCGAAAGCAAATGGATGACTCCCATTGTCCATCATTCCGGATAAATTTCACCGAAGGATTGGGAGCAGCTAAAGAGACTTTAGAGAAAACAGCAAAAATGATAAGGTATATATATTTCATTTGTTTCTTAATTTACGGTTTTATCAGCAATTTTTTCATAATTTATTTGTTACTGTATAAAGCAGGATGGATACTTTCGTTCCCAATTACAAATGCGGCAAAGTCACAATAAAAGTACTACCTTTTCCTTCCTCACTTATTACATCAATTTTACCTTGGTGCATATCAATGATTCTTCGGCAAACGGATAAACCGATGCCGTGTCCACGGTATTTTGAGGCATTTGGCGTACGATAAAAAGGTTCAAAAATCTTGCCCAGCTCGCTGGCGGCAATACCAATACCATTATCTTTCACAGCCACAATACAATGTTTATCATTAAATTTTATCTTTGCTTCGGCTTGATGGTCTTGCGAGTATTTACATGCATTTTCGAGCAAATTTGTAAAAACTGTCAACAATAAAGCTTCATTACCATTGGCACTCACCCACTCATCGTCGTCAGGAATATCATCAAAATCAATTAATATTTTATAATCACTGTTCTGATTCAAAACTTCTTCTTGGGCTTTAAACAAAAGTTCGTCCAAACGAGTCGGTTTCATTACTAAAGTATTATCTCGATTCTCAGATTTTGCTAGTTGCAAAAGCCCATTTGTTAGCTGTATAAGTCGCTGATTATCAATCAATAACGAACGCAGAATGATTTTGTACTCGTCTGTTGTTCGGTTATTTTCAAGAGCAATTTGTATTTCAGATTTAATTGCGGCCAAAGGCGTTCGTAATTCATGCGAAGCATTGGATACAAAACTTTTTTGAAACTCAAACGACCGCTCCAAACGCTCCAACATCTGATTAAAATTAATGGCCAATTGAGCAATTTCATCTTTATTATTGCCCGTATTGAGTTTTTGTTTGAGGTTATAGGCCGTGATATTTGTAATTTCTTCATTAATATCAGCAATCGGTTTGAGTGATTGTCCTGCAAAAATTACACCCAAAAAAATCGTTAATAAAATCCCAATAATAAAACTAATCACAAGCGTATCTCTTATATTTTTGAGTTTATCTTTACCATATTTATCACTGGCAGATGCCACCACAACGTAAGATTTTTTCTCTTCATCTTCATACATCTGACCAATCACTTGGTTTTCCCAGTCGATATTTTCTACGTACTTTTGTTTACGCACTTGATTCAAAAAATCTGGACTAAACAAAAATGAATTGGCTTCATAACTGGCATAAACTAGTTCATTTTTTTCATTAAACATTAAAACTTTTTCGGCATTGAGTTTAGTTAAAAATGTCTTATTTGCTTCACGAAGTTTCTTTTTATCTTTTTCTGTAATCTTTAATTCTTTTAAAAGTCCTGCTGTCAAAACTGCTCTGTCAGTTAGTCGTTTATAAAATTCCTGTTTCCGAAAATTTTCTGAGGTATAATAAATAGCTAAGGAAAAGATAATCAAGATTGCAGCGATGATTATTGTAAACTGAATAGCTATTTTGGTACGTATTTGCATTTAAAATCTAATGTTTGAATGACTGATTGAGTGAATGAGCGAATATTCAATATATTTGTAACATAAAATATTTTAAAAAAAATGTAAGCAAATATACAAAAATATGTACCTTATGTCAATCTTATACGCCATTTGAAAAATTTAGGAAAGTAAATCTATAAAGTTCTCTTGAATTTTCTCCGAATTTTTTTTGGAACCGACGAATAGGGAGTGATTTTAAGATTCGTGATTTTTTCGGCCGCCGATGCGATTAATTTTTCCCTACAAAATTATTTTTAAGAAACAATTAGCAGAATATATGCAAATTCATGTAATCGATGCTGGACATTTTAAATTAGACGGTGGAGCGATGTTTGGAGTTGTACCAAAAACAATCTGGAACAAACAAATGCTCGCCGACGAAAATAATCTTTGCAGTTGGGCAATGCGTTGCCTTCTGATTGATACAGGTAAACAATTGATTTTGGTCGATAGCGGCATGGGTGAAAAGCAAGATGCCCGTTGGCAAGGTTTTTATTTCCGTCATGGTGAAGGCGATTTGATAAATTCTATCAAAAAAGCGGGTTATTCGCCCAACGAAATTACGGATGTACTGAGCACACATTTGCATTTCGACCATTGTGGCGGAAGTGTAAAATGGAACTCTAACAAAGATAAACTTGAATTGGTTTTCCAGAATGCCCATTATTGGACACATTCAGAGCATTGGGCAAGAGCAACGAAGCCAAATCTGCGTGAAAAAGCCACTTTTTTGAAAGAAAACATCATACCAATGCAAGAAACAGGTGCTTTAAAATTTACAGACAAAATAGAAAAACCTTTCGGAGAAAATATTGAGTTACTTTATGCCGATGGCCATACCGAAAAAATGATTATGCCCAAAATAACGATTGGCGGAAAAACCTATCTGTTCATTGCGGACACGATTCCATCGCACGCACACATACCTGTGCCTTATGTTATGGGCTACGATGTGCGACCGCTTCAAACAATGAACGAAAAAGAAGCCTTACTAAAACAAGCCGTTGAGGAAAATTGGATAATCATATTTGACCATGACCCAACGCACGAAGCCGCCACAATTCAACTAACCGAAAAAGGCTACCGAGTTGGCGATTTTGAAAAGATTTAGTTTTTGGAAGCACTGTCGTTCAAAGTTGCAAAGGGACAGAGTTTCAGAGGCGACCTACACTCGATAAAAAGAAATTATAAAAATTCACAAACAGTTTAAACTCTCCTTTGGGGACGATCCGACGATTCGGTAAGCGTATTTATGACAATAGGAATAGCATTATCAGGAGGAGGCAGTCGAGGATTGGCTCATTTAGGAGCATTAAAAGCACTTTCCGAACTTGGAATAAAACCAACTATGATTGCTGGTTCGAGTGCTGGCTCACTTATTGGGGCATTTACCGCCGCGGGTTATTCACCAGATTTTATCTTTGAAACCATTCAATCTTTGGGAATTTTTAATTCTATTAAATTTGCTTTTAATCGCTTCGGTTTGTTCAAAATGGATAAATTAGAGGAGATTTTCTTGAAATATATTCCACATAATTCGTTTGAAAAACTTAAAATTCCTCTAGTTGTATGTGCCACCGACATCGAAAAAGGTATAGCCGTTTATTTTAGTGGAGGTGAATTGATAAAACCAGTAATGGCATCGTGCAGTATTCCAGGAATTTTTGAGCCTATTAATTTTCAAGACCGGATTTTAGTTGATGGAGGAGTTACAAATAACTTACCAATTGAGCAGCTTGAAGGTATTTGTGATTTTATAATTGGAGTGAACGTAACACCTGTAAGCAATGATATGCCTATCAATTCGGCAAAAGACATTCTGACCAAAAGTCTTTATTTAGCCATCAGAAATAATTCAGGCGAAAAACTAAAACGCTGTGATGTTGCTATCGAACCAACAGAAATGTATAACTTTAACGGTCTAAGTATGTCAAAATCTAAAGAAATTTATCAACTTGGATATGAAAACACAATGCGTGCCACCGAGGGGAAACTGGCACAGATTTTATGAAATTAAAGGTAAAATTTAAACTATTTTTAAATTAAAATAACCTCTTATCTTTTATTTGTTATATCAAATCTAACTTTGGCATCAAATTAGATAATTTTTTAATCTGAAAACCGTTAAAAACATAGGCATCTATCATCAACTTGAATATATAAAAGTGCAAAAACTATATATACTAATAATATTTTCGTTGCTAACTGCCTCTTGTTCGCAGTTTAGCACCTCTCCTACTAGCAAGGCATGGCATAACGGCAATGCTCGTTTCAACTCGCTCATCATTGCCCGTGACAACATGAAACAGGCAGAAAAAGACCTATTTGATAAAAGAGTAGAAAATTATAGTTCGTTGTTGACCATCTTTGTACCTATTGATTCTACTAAAAGTCAGGCGGTTGCAACAAACTTAAAAGAAGTAATCGAAAAAACATCTTTGATTGCCGAACGCCATTCTAACTCAAAATACTTAGGAGAAGCATATATTTTACTAGGAAAAGCTCGTCTTTTGAAAGAAGACTTCTTGAACTCAATTGAAATTTTCAAATACATTAACTCAACCGAAAGCAACGAAGAAGATAAACACGCCGCATTGGTTTGGTTGATGCGTGCCTACACCGAAGATAAAGATTTTGATACTGCCCTAAAAGTATCTGAAGTACTTCGTACGCTTGATTTAAACAGAGAAAATACCCGAGATTTTTATTTGGTGAAAGCCTATTTACACCAACGTCGTGAAGAATTTGCTATTTCGGCCGCTATTGGTGAGGAAGCTCTAAAATTGATGTCAAAAGGTGAGCAAACAGCTCGTGTGCATTTTGCGGTTGGACAAATGTTTGATATGATTGGGCAACCCGATAAAGCCATGCTCCATTTTGCTGCAGTTGCCAAAAATCGTCCAAACTACGACATGGAGTTTTACGCTCGCATAAATAATTTGCTCGATGCGGCCGCTTCGCAGAGAGGAAGTACAGCCGTTGTACAAGAGAATTTTAAGAAAATGTTGGTCGATAGAAAAAATTCTGACCTCAAAGACAAAATTTTCTTTACGATGGGAAGTCTGGAAATAAAAAAACAAAACTACCCGAAGGCCATTGAATACTTTAACTCTTCGCTCAAAAATTCAAAAGGAAATAGCACACAAAATGCCTATACATATCTCGAACTGGCGGAGCTTTATTATAATCGTTTGAACAAATACGATGTGGCCAGTATGTACTACGATAGTACACTTACCGCCCTTCCTAAAACCTCGACAGATTACGAACGCATTGCAAAAAAAGCCATTTCTTTAGGCGATTTTGTAAAATACCAAAAGGTTTTAATTGTTGAAGATAGTCTCCAACGTTTGGCGGCAATGAATCCGGCCGCACTTGATAAAGCCCTCGAGCGAATTATTAAACAGAAAGAAGATGATGATAAAAAAATACAGGAAATGGCACAAAAAATTGTCTCACAAAATACCCTCCCTGTTGACCGACTTTCAGACAAAGACCCTGATTTTAAACGCTGGGCTTTATACGATCCATTGGTAATGGCTTCTAATAAAAGTGATTTCCAACAATTATGGGGAAGCCGACCTTTAGATGATAATTGGCGTCGAAAAGATAAAGAAGCTGGTTCGATTGGCTTTAAAGTTGAGAGAGGTATAATCGGTCAGGAACCAACCAAACAAGTTCCCAAAGTTTCGGATGAAGACTTGAAAAAACAGAAAGAAGAAAAAGAAGCATTGGTCCCTGACGGCAAGAAAAAAGAATTTTATGAGAAGATTCCGACCACTCCCGAAAAACTCGTTGGCTCAAAACTTAAACAAGAAGAAGCCCTTTATCAACTTGGTAAAATTTATAAGTTTCAGTTTAACGAACCGGAAAACGCTACCGAAACATTTTTAACATTGCTCAATAAATTTCCAAATAGTGTTCATGAAGTGGAAGTGCTTTATTTATTAACCTTATTGTCTGAAAATCAAGCGACAAGTCCATATCGTAAGACTTTGATTGAGAAATTCCCTGCTTCAACCTACGCCCGCCAGCTTTTACGAGGAAATGTACAAATTACGAGTGATACCGAATCAAAAGCAAATGTGGTTTATTCTCAAGCGTTCAATTTATATGTTAGTGAAAATTACGATTCAGCAATAAAATTGGCCGAGGATGGCTTGATTAATTATACAGGAACAAGTATAGAGGATAAATTTGCAATGTTACGTATTTTTCTTTTTGCAAAAACCGAGCAGAAAGATGCTTATAAACAAGCCCTTAACGAATTTATTCAAGGTTATCCATCAAGTAACCTACTATATAGAGCAAAAGAATTAATGGCTGTTTTAGAGAAAAAATAAGTATATATTTTTTATTGAAAATGATAAAACTACAACCCTAAAAAAGATGAAAGACAAGGTAGTAAATGGAGAATCCGACCTCCCACCATTCTTGAAAACCTGGAAAAACGTTTATATTTTGGTCGCAGGAACTTTACTTTTATTAATTGTACTTTTCTACGTTTTCACCTTATATTTTGCATGACAAACCTCGACTGGACTCTACTTATATTTACCTTACTTTTTATTATTGTTTATGGTGTTTACAAAAACCATAAAGACCAAAATATCGACGGTTATTTACTTGGTAATCAGTCACTTCCTTGGTATCACGTTGGACTTTCAGTGATGGCTACTCAAGCTAGTGCAATTACGTTTCTTTCTACAACTGGACAAGGCTTTGATGATGGAATGCGTTTTGTACAATTCTACTTTGGATTGCCTTTGGCCATGATAGTTTTGTGCGTTACTTTCATCCCTATATTTCACCGACTAAAAGTTTATACAGCCTACGAATATCTAGAAAAACGTTTTGATGGGAAAGTGCGAGTTTTCACAGCGTTTCTGTTTCTCATTCAGCGTGGACTTTCTACTGGAATTTCAATTTATGCACCTTCAATCATTCTCTCAACAATTTTTGGCTGGGATATTTTCTGGACAAATATTTTGATGGGTGGAATGGTTCTAACTTATACAGTAGTCGGCGGTACAAAAGCCATTTCTTACACACACCTCCAACAAATGATTGTTATTACGGTGGCAATGGTGTTGGCTGGCGTAATTGTGGTGATGATGCTTCCTGAAAATATCGGACTTGTAAAAGCTCTAAAAATTGCAGGAAAAGCTAACCATACCGAAGTCATAAGTTTTGATTTTAACCCTAAAGACCGTTATAATCTTTGGTCGGGTTTGATTGGTGGTTTCTTTTTGCAACTCTCGTATTTTGGTACAGACCAATCGCAAGTTGGACGTTATTTAACGGGCGAATCAATCACTCAAAGTCGTTTGGGTTTAGTGATGAATGGCTTACTGAAAATACCGATGCAGTTCTTGATTCTGTTGGTTGGTGTTTTGGTTTTCGTCTTTTATCAATTCAATTCTTCGCCCGTTTTCTTCAATAAAATAGAAACCGACAAACTTCGTACAAGTCAATATGCTCCCGAATTTGCAGCAATTGAAAAAAAATATAATGAAGTTTTGGAGAAAAGAAGACAACTGTTAATTTCGTCTGAAAACCTTGATGATCAACAACTTGAAGTTTATAAAAACAGTTTACAAGCTTCCGATTCAGTAGCAAAAAGTCTGAAAGGACAAGTAATTGAAATTATCAAGAAAAACAATCCATCAGCAAGCACCAACGACCGAGATTTTGTATTTCTGAGATTTGTACTCGACCATTTACCACATGGACTTATCGGACTTCTGATTGCAGTAATCTTTGCTGCCTCGATGGGTTCGATTGCATCAGCATATAATTCGTTGGCGGCAACTTCTGTGGTAGATGTTTACCGAAAATTTTCAAAAAATGTTCCATCCGAAAGAACAGAACTCAACGCATCGAAAGTTTCGACCGTAATATGGGGGCTTTTTTGTATATTTGTAGCACAATACGCAAACAAACTAGGCAATATGATTGAGGTGGTCAATGTGCTCGGCTCATTGTTTTACGGAATCATTCTTGGCGTATTTTTAGTAGCATTCTATTTTAAGAACATTGGTGGAACGGCTACCTTTTGGGCTGCAGTTATTAGTCAAGCCATCATTCTAGGCATAGGAATTCCACAAGTAATTTTAAAAGCTGAGTGGATAGCTTATCTTTGGTTCAACCCGATCGGTTGCTTTCTGGTAATTGGCATTGCTTGGTTTTTGCAGAAAAGATTTAAGAATTTAGACAAAAGACAAGAGATTTTAGATTAGAAGAACAAAATATTCTTTTGCCTTGTGTCCCATATCTATTTGCACAACAAAAAAAAATATGGAAAAGAAAAAAATACTCATCATCGAAGATGACCAACGATTAGCAGAAAACCTTGTAAAAGGCTTATCAGAAAAGGATTTTGATACCGAAGTAGCTTACGATGGTCAGATTGGACTACGTTTTGCACTCAGTGGAAAGTTCGATTTGATATTGTTGGATGTGAATCTTCCACAAATGAATGGGTATGAAGTTTGTGCAAAAATCAGAGAAAAAGACCGCCAAACGCCTGTAATTATGCTAACAGCTTTGGGCGAAACTGATGATAAAATTGTAGGATTTGAAAAAGGGGCTGACGATTATATTGTGAAGCCTTTTGAGTACCGTGAGCTGATTGCTCGTATCAATGTTTTCTTAAAACGTGCCTACGCTGAAAACGAAACCAACGCAAATTTTCTCCGCATTGCCGACCTCGAAATTAATTTTGAGAGTAAAATGGCAACTCGACAAGGCAAACATATTGATCTTACACCAAAAGAGTTTTCATTGCTCGAATACTTGATACGCAATAAAAACAAAGTAGTTTCAAAGGCCGAAATTGCAGAAAAAATATGGGAAGGAAATAATGCGGAAAATAGCCTAAATGTTATAGAAGTTTACATCAATTTCCTCCGTAAAAAAATCGACAAAGATTTCGAGCCAAAACTCATTCATACCAAAACTGGAATGGGTTATGTATTGAAGGATGAGTAACGTTAAATTTGAAAAACTATGCAAAGAACAGTCGCTTTAACGCTCAGTGTCAGAAAGACAAAAGCTAAAAAATTAAAGGAATTTTTGAAAGAAATTGATTTTGTTAAGGTTGAAGAAGAAAACAATTTTAATATCTCATCAGAACGGTTCGAAGCTGGCTCTTTCATAAAAGGGGAATCTCCATCGCAATCTATAGGGATTTGGAAAAGTAACGAACAAAGACTCAGTGCCAATGAAATTAGACAACAAGCATGGCAACGAAAACCAAAAAACTGATATTGTTAGACACGAATATTGTGATTGGATTGCTTCGGGGAGAAAAACAAGAGAGTCAAATCGTCGAATCATTGGGCTATGAAAATACCGCGATAAACACAATTAGTGTTTTAGAAATCTACTATGGTATGTTCAAGAGTGAGGTAAAGGATACTAAAATAGCTCTTAGCAAATTCAATAAGTTGCATCTTGATAAAGAAATTTGTCAGAAAGCTGTTGAAATCATGTTAGCTTACGCAAGTAACAGACCTATGCTTCCTGATTGCTTAATTGCAGCTACAAGTATTATTTGTAATGCCGAACTATACACCTATAACAAAAAAGACTTCGACTACCTAAAAGGAGTAAATTTATATGCTCCGAAAATATTTTTGAATTAAAATTTCTTAAAAAAGTGTCACACCTTATTATCTCGAAGACAAGATTATGACACTTTTTTTCTTTATAACTTCAATAATTTCTTCCTATTTTTACGTTTCAACTCAATCAACCTAAAAACTATTATTCAATGAAAATTTTCAAGAAAATCTTACTTGGATTGCTCATTTTACTTGTTGTGGCGAGCATCGGAATCTATTTTTGGCTACAAGGTACGAAACCTAAACTTGATGGAGAACTTCAACTCAAAGGACTAAAAGCACCAGTCGAAGTGATTTATGATGATTATGGGGTTCCTCATATTTATGCACAAAACGAAGATGATTTGTTTCAAGCATTTGGCTATGTTCATGCTCAAGATCGCCTTTTTCAGATGGAATTGATACGCCGTTTGGCAGATGGACGTCTATCCGAACTTTTTGGTGAAAAAGCACTTCCATCCGACAAGTTCTTCCGAACACTCAGTTTCCGTAAACACGCCCAATGGACGATGGATTCGGTGCTAATGAAAAACCCGAATGCTCCATTCGTAAAAGCAGCACAATCATATATAAAGGGAGTAAACGAATACATCAAAAACGGCAAAACGCCTGTTGAATTTTCGATTGTAGGCATCAAAAAAACACCCTTTGAAATGACTGACATGCAGATAATCATGGGCTATATGGGTTTTACTTTTGCCGAAGCATTTCGTTCAGAAGCCATTTCTACAATGATTCAGAGCAAATTTGGCCCAGAATACTTAAA
>Ga0114967_10000436_pt1 | contig 35495 bp, 25 predicted proteins | sample M_130628_MF_Meta_FD_92639 | JGI IMG/M metagenome (GOLD analysis project Ga0114967, IMG submission 92639) | Freshwater microbial communities from Lake Montjoie, Canada to study carbon cycling - M_130628_MF_MetaG | ecosystem: Environmental > Aquatic > Freshwater > Lake | place: Lake Montjoie...
ACGCCCATGTCGCGGATGGCTTGCAACTTATGATCCGTGAGCGTGCCAGGTTCAGCCTCGAAGGTGACTTCCTCTACTTCATCCCACGGCAGCAGGCGTTTCATTCCGTCGGTGAGCAGCTTCAATTGGTCGGGCGAAAGATAGCTGGGCGTGCCGCCACCGAAATAGACAAACTTAGGTTTGCGTCCACCGATGACAGGCTTGCTCGCATACACGGCGAGTTCCTTCAACAACGCATCAATGTAACCGCGCACTTCGGAAGAATCCTTGTCCGTATAAACTTTGAAATAGCAGAAGTGACAACGCTTGCGGCAAAAGGGGATGTGAACGTATTGGCCGAGGGGAGGCGAGAGGCGAGGGGTGCTAGCCGATAGTGCAGCTTCAAACTGCGGGACGAACTCGGCCTTCCAGAACGCGAATGGCGGATAGTTTGCCACGAAATAATTCCCAGCAGTGGTCTCGTGGCGGAGCGGCGGCAGCGATTGCGGCGTTGCAGAACTCATGGCTATTCAATCTCTATAATCATCAGACAATGAACAATGTGTAATCGGACAAAGCGCTGCTGTCCAGTTTTGGCAGACTCGATCGCCACTGAGAATATTCACAATTCGATAGTCTCGCCGAGTTGGGGCAACAAAGTTTTGATGCCATACCGACCTTGAATCAATTTCGACAACGGTAGGCGACCGCGATCTTCACCATGAGTCAGAGCCACGCGCGGATGCGCGGCAGCGAGGTAACTGAACCAATCCATCAAATCTGTCTGGCCTGCGTGCGCGCTGAATCCGCCCAGCGTATGAATGGTGGCTTTCACCTGAATCTTCTCGCCGAACATGGTGACTTCCTTTTCACCATCAACAAGTCGCCGTCCCAGTGAACCTTCGCCTTGATAGCCGACAATCAACACACAGGCTTCAGGCTTGCTGAGATTATGCCGGAGATGATGCATGATGCGCCCGCCGGTACACATTCCCGCGCCAGCCATGATAAGAGCAGGGCCGGGTTGGTCGTTCAACGCCATCGAGTCCTGAGCCGTGGGCGTGGCTTTCAGAGTATTCAAATCTTGGGTAAGCGGACGTTCACGGCTCAACGCCTGAAAGTCCTCGTCGAACAAGTTCATGTGCTCCCAATAAATCTTCGTCGCCTCGATAGCCATAGGGCTGTCGAGGAAGATGGGGAACTTCGGCACGGTGCGATTGCGGAACATCTGCGCGAGCAAGTAGAGCAACAACTGCGTGCGCCCGATGGCGAACACCGGCACGAGCAACTTGCCTTTACTCGCCACCGCGCATTTCACGATGCCTTCAAACTCCGTCACCGTTTCGGCCAAAGGCTTGTGATCGCGATCTCCGTAAGTAGATTCCATCACCACGAAGTCTGCTTGATGAAAACCGACAGAGTCCTTGAGGATGGGTGCGCCCTTCGGCCCAATGTCGCCGGAGAAAACAATATTCTTCGTCTTCCCGCCCTCCTCCACCGTAAGGCGGATGCTGGCCGAGCCGAGCATGTGACCTGCTTCGACAAACTGCGCGCGGATTCCGGGAGCTACTTCCACGCGTTGGTAGTAGTTCACAGGTTTGAAGAGCGCGATGAGTTCATCCACATTCTTTGCGTTGTAGATTGGCTCGCTCGGTTTCTTCTCAGGATGCTTGCGATTGTAACGCTCCGCCTCCACCTCTTGCAAATGCGCCGAGTCCCGCATCACCAGCGACGCGAGCTGGATCGTCGGCTCAGTCGTGAAGATTGCCCCGCGATAACCTGCCTTGGCCAGCAGCGGCAATCTACCGCAATGATCGAGATGCCCATGCGTCAACACCACGGCATCAATCTTCAGCGGATCGAGTGCAGCCGGCACTTTGTTCATGTCCTCTTTCTCGCCGCGACCTTGGAACATGCCGAAATCTATCAACACTCGAGCGCGACTCGTCTGAACGAGATAAGAAGAGCCTGTGACCCCGCCAGCCGCACCGAAGAAAGTTAATTTGATGGGCATGATTTGATAGTGAGTTTTTGTAGGCCGAGTATCGGGGCGACAACGGGGCGATGACAAGCCTAGGATACATAACAGATACAACTGAGATGCAACCTTGGTTTGCTGACACTTGCAACCGGTTTTGCGGCCTGACCGACTCATCGCTCAGACAAAGCTGCACGCGCGGCATCTTTGAATGGCAGCTCCGGTTTGCACGCGAGTAATATAAAAGGCCGGAAAGCTCGCGCTTCCCGGCCTTTCCTAATTTCCTACCAGTGACTATGAGCAGCCGAGGCTCTCTCCGCAATTCAAACATTTGTAGCATGCACCATTTCGCACAGCCATGTGACCGCAGTTCGGACATGTGGGAGCGTCCTGCTGGAAGTGCGCCACGGATTCGCTCAAGGATTTCACGGTGCGTCGCTTAGAAACGTGTGTCCCGCCAGTGACTGACGATTTCAGGTTAAGGATGTCGGTGTCGTCAGAGATCGGAAGTTCAGGCACAGGCCGGTTGACCTGACGTTTCATCTCTTCAAGTAAGCCGGGAATCTGAAGCTCGGGTTGATTCCGCACCGCGGTGTTGGCTTCGCGATAACCGGGAATGAATTGCATGGCCATCCAGCGGAACACGTAGTCCGTGATGGATGCAGCGTTGCGGATCTCAGGATTCTTGGTGAAGCCGCTCGGCTCGAAGCGTTGATGCGCGAACTTGCGAAGCAACGCGTCGAGAGGCACGCCGTATTGGAGAGCCATGCTGGTCAATGTGCCGATGCTGTCCATCAAGCCGCCGATGGTCGAACCTTCCTTAGCCATCGTGATGAACAACTCCCCGGGCTGATTATCCTCGAACAAGCCAACGGTAAGGTAGCCTTCGTGTCCCGCGATATCGAATTTGTGCGTGACCGCAGAGCGCGTGTCGGAAAGACGGCGGCGCAACGGTTTGCCGGATTCGATCTGCAGACGGCTAACTTCGTTTTCAAGTTCTTTGACACGTGCTTCGAGTGAGGCGGTGACAGGCGCGGCAACGGCGGCACCTGTTTTGTCACCCGCTTCGTTGGTCTTCTTGGTGTTGAGCGGTTGTGAGCGCTTTGAACCGTCGCGATATATGGCCACGCATTTGAGGCCCATCTTCCAAGCTTCAACGTAGGTGTGGCGGATATCGTCCACGGAGCATTCGCTCGGCATGTTGACGGTCTTGGAAATCGCGCCGCTGATGAACGGTTGGGCGGCAGACATCATCTTGAGATGCGCCATGTAACCGATGCTGCGCTTGCCACGGAATGCCTTGAACGCACAATCGAACACCGGCAAATGTTCCGCCTTCAATCCGCTGCGGATGGTTGCGCCGTTTTCTTCAACGTCTTCGATGGTATCGAACTTCTCGACGTGCGCGATAATGGCTTCGATGGTCTTCGCGTCGTAACCGAGACGGCGCAAGCCTTCGGGTACGGTGCGGTTGACGATCTTTAACATGCCGCCACCAGCGAGCAGTTTGTATTTCACGAGCGCGATGTCGGGTTCAACACCTGTGGTGTCGCAGTCCATGAGAAACGCGATCGTGCCCGTGGGCGCGAGCACGGTGACTTGGGCGTTGCGATAGCCGACTTGTTTGCCACGCGCTAGAGCGCCGTCCCAGCACTTGCGGGCTTCGGTCTTGAGATAATTGAACTCTGCGCTCGGTTGAATTTCTTCTACAGCATCGCGATGCAGCTTGATGACCTTTAGCATAGACTCGACATTGTCTTTCTTCGCAGGCTTGGCAACACCAGAGCAGCGCGCGTCGCGATAGCCTGCAAAAGTCTCCATCGCACCTGCGAGTTCCGCAGATTGCTCGTACGCGTGACCTGTCATGATCGCGGTGATCGCACCGGCGAGCGCGCGGCCTTCATCGCTGTCATAAGGCAAACCGTAGCTCATGCAGAGCGAGCCAAGATTCGCGAAGCCGAGCCCAAGCGTGCGGAAGATGTGGGAGTTCTCCGCGATTTCTTTTGTGGGATAGCACGCATTGTCCACGAGGATTTCCTGCGCGGTTATATAGATGCGAACAGCGGCTTTGAAGCGTTCGATGTCGAACTTGCCGTCTTCGCTCTTAAACTTCATCAAGTTCAACGAAGCGAGATTGCACGCGGTGTTATTGAGGAATACGTATTCACTGCACGGATTGGTAGAGTGGATGGGCTCTGTACCAGCGCAGGTGTGCCACTTTTGGATCGCACCGTCGTACTGCATTCCGGGGTCGCCGCAAATCCAAGTGCCTTCCGCAATTTTGGTGATAAGCTTGGCCGCGTCTTTCTTTTCGAGCGGTTTTCCAGTGGTAGTTGACTTCGTCCACCATTCCTTGCCCGCAAGCGCGGCCTCCATGAATTCGTCACCTGCGCGAACGGAGAGGTTTTCGTTCTGATACATGACGCTGCCATAAGCTTCGCCATTGTAAGAACCGTCGTAACCTTGCTCAATCAATGCCCACGCCTTCTTCTCTTCCCTCTGCTTGGCATCAATGAATTCTTCGATGTCCCCGTGAGAATCGCGGAGCGTGTTCATTTTAGCCGCCCGACGGGTCTTGCCGCCGGACTTCACAACGTTGGCGACTTGATCATAAACTTTCAGAAAACTCATCGGGCCGCTGGGGCGACCGCCACCGCTCAGTTTTTCGCGTGCAGAACGGATAGGCGTCAGATCAGTGCCCGTGCCGGAGCCGAACTTGAACAACATTGCCTCGGCGTATGCAAGGTGCATGATGCTTTCCATATCGTCTTTTACGGACTGGATGAAGCACGCGCTGCATTGGGGGTATTCGTATTGAGTGGGAGCGCGTTCGGCTTCGTTGGTCTTGGGATTGTAAAACCAATTACCCTTGGTGGAGTTCTTGCCGACGCCGTATTGGTGGTAAAGACCGACGTTGAACCATACAGGAGAGTTAAACGCGCCGTATTGATTCACAGACAACCAAGTCAACTCGTCGAAGAATACTTCGCCATCTGCCTTGCTGAAGTAACCATCCTTGATGCCCCAGTCCGCAACGGTCCGCGCGATGCGATGGATAAGCTGACGGACTGACGTTTCACGCTCAGGAGTGTTTTGTTCACCGTAGAAATATTTCGACACCACAACCTTCGTCGCGAGCACCGACCATGACTTCGGCACTTCGACGTTCTCCTGCTTAAAGATAACCTTGCCACCGTCGTCGGTAATCTCGGCAGTGCGCTTATCCCACTCAATCTGATCGAACGGCTTTACCTTGGCATCACTGAAGACGCGCTTGATGGGGAGAGATTTTCCGGCGGCAGATTTCTCCGGACGGATTCCACGCGCAGTGGCAGCATTTGAGGCGCGGCGACTGGAGGATTTTGAGGGAGCGGTCATTACATCTTCACGTGCGTCAATCATGGTATTTCTAGGGTTTAGTTTTTTCCGTGTTATTCCACAACGTTCCAAGGACAAAAACTCATCTAAATACGTCAAAATGACGCTAAATCCTCAGGAAGCTTGGGTTTTTAAGACAACGAAATTCCCCCATTAGTGGTGGAACGCGCGTATCTTGATACCACAGATTGTATGGCTCAAGCCTTTTTTAAAAATATTTTACTGGAAAGATATTGGCAGAGAAAAAACTCGGAATTCTCCCGCCAAATCGAAGATTTTCCTAGTTGTTCCCATCGGTGAATAAGTCGCTTGTGAGCGGGTTGTTTTGATCACCGATTTACCAGATGCCTGTCGGCTGTTGAACTAGAACGATTTTTAGGCAGTTTTCTCTGATTCTAAATGATGAAATCAAGTCCAAATCCGGTTTCGGATCCGTGGCATTATTCGAGTCTGAGATGTGGATTTCCTATGCTACGCCGCCTTGTTGCGCGGTTTGTTTTTATCCCGATGAAAACTAAAACTTCTGCCGCTGCGTTTGGGACGAACGCCACCTTTGAACGGCGCGTCCTTGATGAACTTCCGCTTCGGCTCAATCGTCTTCGGACGCGCTTTGGGCACTAGGACGATGGGGCAACCTTCGTAGCCGAACGCCTTGCGCAAATCACTGGCTAGATGTTTCTTGTAGGCGTCGGAGAAAAGCTCATCGCGATTCACAAACAATAGAAACGTCGGCGGGGCTTGGCGGATTTGCGTGGCGTAAAAAAATTTCAAGCGATGCCCCGCAGCGCTCACTGGTTGGCGGCGTTCCACGGCATCCTCGATGGTGCGATTCAACAGCGCAGTAGGAATTTTTTGCTGCAATTGCGCCGCGACGTAGCGCACCGCCTCGAGCAACCTGTCCAGATGGAAACCCGATTTTGCAGACGTAAAAATCACCGGCGCATAATCCAGAAAAAACAATTTCTCCTGCACCCACGAACCAAATTCGCCCAGCATCGTCAGCGGAGCATCGTTGCCTTCGTAACGCACTTTTACTTTTCGACGGCTAATCTCTTCCTCGCGCGCCTTGAGCACAGCATCAGAGAATAAATCCCACTTGTTGACGACCACGATGCAGGCTTTGCGAGCTTGCACGATCCGGTCGGCGATTTTTTTGTCCTGCTCCAAAATCCCGCCTTGTGCGTCCAACACCAGTACAGCGATATCGCATCGCTCGATGGATTCCTCCGAGCGTTTCACGCTGAAGAACTCGATGGAATCACCCACGCTACGTGTTTTTCGGATACCCGCCGTATCGATCAAAATATATTTCTGTCTCACGCCATCCGTGTCCACCTCGAACGGCACATCCACAGAATCGCGCGTTGTGCCAGCGATGGGACTCACGATCACGCGCTCGGATTTCGTGAGAGCGTTGATAATGGAAGATTTGCCGACGTTGGGTCGCCCCACGATGGCGAGCTTCAACGGACCCTTAGGTTTGCGCGGCGGCGAAACCTCGCCTTCCCCGCCTTCGGGAACTTCTGCAGACTCGGTTGATTCCGCACTGTCGTCAGTTGATTCAGTGGTCTCCGGCGTGAATACAGGCAGCAATCGCACCGCCTCCGCCATCAAGGTTTCAATACCCTCACCGTGAATCGCCGTCACCGGGAAAACTTTCTCAAAGCCAAGACGAAGAAATTCCAACGACTGCGGCTCCACGCGCTCCGTGTCCACCTTGTTAACAGCCACGAGTACGGTCTTGCCGGACTTGCGGAGACGCATTGCTACTTCCTGATCCAATGGCACGATGCCTTCCTGCACATTCACGACGAGGATGATTACGTCCGCAGATTCAATGGCGATGTCCACCTGCTCCACAGCGGCTTTAATGATGACGTCCGTCGATTTTTCCTTCCGCAACAATCCGATACCGCCCGTGTCCACGATGGTGTAGGGACGACCGCGCCATTCCGCTTCCGCGCTCACGCGATCCCGAGTCACGCCCGGTTGATCGTGGACGATGGCGATGCGTTTGCGAATGATACGATTGAACAGAGCGGACTTGCCGACATTGGGCCGACCGACGATGGCGATTAAACCTGACATGACACTATGATGCCCGAACTCACGAGGGCTAGAAAGGTAAAAGCTCTGGCGAATTGTAACTGGTCGCAACTTGAATACATGCATCCAGGACATGACTGACACCGGCATCGAGAACGCGGCGCTCCGATCACGACGTAACAGCGCCACATGCGACTTGCTTGATTTTTTTGACGCGCCAAGGTCTGTGCACGAAACGATTCCTGTTTCTGGCCCTCGTTACGAGATTGCTTATCATCGCAGGTGGTCGCTTCTTCATTTGGCTCGGCGACTACGCGCTCATGCCTGAACAATTTAGCGCCACCGCTCAATTTGAGCTATTACGGAGATGCCCCGGAGAACACTATATTCCCAGCGAATGCTCTGGCGCGTGCGTTGGCTGAAAATGATCCTCCATCCACAACAGATCTCCTAGCACCGACGGTTCTTGGATTTCACTGGCCGTTCCCGCCGTTCTTAGGTTCGTCGCGGGGTCTAATCCCGCTGTTAGTGACGCTCGAGGGCGGGGTGATTTTATTACTGGGCTGGAGAATGCCCTAAACCTCCGGTGAACGCTCAACTCCGTGGAGAGTCTACGACGAAATTCACCGGCACGATTTCAGATTTGCCCGCCGTTACTTCGCGGATCAATCGATTGATGGACGACACTCCGCGATGCAGCGCGCGCAATAAATATTTGCCGTGAGGAACTTTGGTGATGGTGAAGTTTCCGTTCGTATCCGTCAACGCAAAGAGCGGATGCGGCACGACTGAAATGACGGCTTTTTCCGACGGATGGTCGTCGCAGGTGACAGGCATGAACAACTCCGTCGGAATGATGCCGGAGACTTGACGAATCGACATCGCCGCAAGCGAAAACGAGATAGTGGTGCTCGGCAGAAGATCGGTGGAAGTAATACGAGGTGTGTGCATCACATTGTCCCCGCTTTCAAAGAAAAGTTCATAATTGCGCGTGATGACGCTGACAATAGGCAATATTTCACAGTTAGCGAACCCGATCTTCACCGCACGTAAAGCGGGGCGCAGGATCGGATTTCCGGTGCCGCGAATCCTCTGAATCTCAATCACCACATCAGCCAGTCCTTTGCCTGCTCCAACGCCGAACAGATTTGTGGTCTGCGTGTTAGTCTGCAACAGCGCGCACGGACTGAGTTCTGGCAACTGAAGAATTGTTTCCGCCGGAGGCGTGCCCCGCAATATGACTCGCCGAGTAATGGTCGCAGTCTCAGCAAGGATGCGAGACGACTCAGGATTCGTGATCACGCTACCAGCGAATACGGGGAAAACAGTTGTCACCGTGGTCGCCGTGACGTCAAGTTTGCTTCAAGTGAATCAAAGCCTGAGCGGGGCTCGCATTCGTTGGTGAATTACCAACTGTGCGGTTTGGCTTCTCAATTGCAGGCTGACGGACGGGTAAAGATTTTCGCAAAGCCGCATCTTCTTTTGTGGCCGCGTCTACAAATGCTTTTCTCCCTGATTCCTCCCGCGTTGAAATCGTTTTGAAGACCAGCAATAAGAGACACACGGCGATTACGCAGAGTGAAATCGCAAGCACCCAAAGCGGGCGCGAATTTGCCGTAGTTGATTTTTTTTGGTTCTGGCATATTCTTTCAACGCCAGCGGCACTTTCAGGCTACGCTCAGATCGGAAATTTCACCATGATGGTCGTTCCGCGTCCAAGCTGCGATTGGATGTCCAGCTCCGCGCCGTGTGTCTCCATCGTGCGGCCCACGATGGCGAGGCCGAGGCCGGTGCCTTTGGCTTTAGTCGTATTGAGGACGGATCGGAACGCCTTTGAGCATTGCTCCTCGGTCATGCCTTCGCCCGTGTCTGCGAACTCGATCACCACCTGTGCCTGAGTCGTGCGTGTGGTGATAGTAATTGAGCCCTCATCGATCATCGCTTCGCTGGCGTTGAGAATGAGATTGAGGAAAGCCTGTTCGAGTTGCATCGCATCACCCATCACGGTCGGAAGCTCACGTTGCAGGGCGAGAACCAACTTCACGCCTTGATTTGCCAGCTTATGGCGCACGAGCAGACAAAGCTCTTCCACTACGGCATTCAAATGCACGGGCGCAAGGTTCGGCTCGGTGGTGCGCGCGAAATCTAGAATACGCTCCACGATCTTGTTCAGGTGCTCGATCTTTTCGCCCATAAGCCGCGCGTCCTCTGAGCGCGGGTCCTTGGCGGGAAATTTCAAGTCCAGCGAGTGATACAACATCTTCATCACCGTGAGTGGATTGCGGATTTCGTGAGCGACCTCTGCCGCAAGCAAACCGAGCGCGGAAAGTTTCTCGTTCTGCCGCATGTATTCCTCGGCATCCACGAGCCGCTCGTACATCCGCGCCTTTTCAATCGCAATAGCCGACAATTCCGCAAATGCAGAAAGGATGCGGATCTCTTCGTTGGAAAATTTGTAGGGCGCAGCGGTATAAATATTCAACGTGCCGATGGCTTCATTGGAAAACATCAGCGGCACGCTCAGGAGTGAGACTAACCCTTCGCGCCGAGCGACTTCGACATTCTGATAGCCAGAAGAAGTTTGCACATTGTCCACATGCACAGCCTTCTTACGACGCACCACCGCTCCGAGAAGAGTTTCACCCACATTCAATCGGGGCTTGCTGATGTAATCATCCCCTGCCCCATGGCTCGCACGCAGATCCAGCCAAGCCCGAGTCTCATCCAGCATCATCAACGAACACATCTTCGCCTGCATCAACACAGCGGCGTCACGCGTGATCGTTTGTAACACCTCGTCTAGGTTGAGAGCAGAATTGATGGTGCGACTCACGCTGGCAAGAGACTCAAGCAAGCGCGCTTTGAGACGCAATTGCTCGAAGAGCCAGGTATTTTGGATCACGCGTGCGGCTTGAGAGGCGAGAGATTCTAGCAACTCCTGATCGTCCGCACTGAACGCATTCAGCCGATCCGAGTCCACATTCAAAACGCCGCGAACTTCGCCAGCGACTTCGAGCGGCACGGCGAGCTCCGAGCGAACTTCAGCGCGGAGCATTATGTAGCGTTTGTCTTCCACCACATCGCCGACGCGCGCGGGTTTTCCGCTTTGCGCCACCCAACCGGTGAGCCCTTCGCCAACGCGAAGTTTAAGTCCGCGTGCAATGTCCGGCAAACCTTCAGACGCTTCGATCTCCAGAAAACCGGTGGTAGGATTAACGAGAATCACCGAACAACTCGACGCCCCCATAAGCCGCGCCGCCTCCCGTGCGATGAGCGAGAGAGCGGTTTGCGGATCTAGCGTGGAGTGGATCACACTGCCGACTTGGTAAAGCAGCTTGAGCCGCTCATATCGCGCTTTCAGGTCTGCGAGTTCGTCACTCATCTCGCCCTCCTTGTAAGCCAGACAGCCAACCATGTAAATGCCATGTTAGGCAACCAACCCGCAAGCCACGGAGGAATCGTCCCCGCTGTGCCACCTGCAAGACTGATCTCCGTCAGCACAAAGTACGCAAAGCAAATCACGATACTGCCTGCGACTCCCGCGAAAACATTCCGCCGCGCGCCTGCCGCTGCGCCGAACGGCAGCGCAATAAGCACCACCACTAGACATTTCCACGGACCCGCGATGCGACTATGCATCATGGTGTCGAGCCACGATTTTTCCGCGCCACTGATGTTCGGATGGATGGCGACGTAATCTTTAATCTCCGCAAGCGGGATGTCTTTCTTATTGTGACGATTCTTTGCGACCATCCGAGCCTTGATCCGCAATTCGCTGCGGATTTCGTCCGGCGTCTCGTTGAAATCCGGACGCGGCATTACGTCGGCTTGAATCGTTGGCACGGGCGCAGTCTTAGAGCCGGGATCGCCCCTGAATTCGCGCACATAAAAAAAGAACCACATGCCATTACTACGGACCGCGCTGCTCGCGTAAAGTGAAAGTTGCGAACCGTCCCTCTCCGTCGAGATAACAACAGGCTGAGTCATCTCCATCGTTTCGGTGTTGAACAACTTGATGGTCCAGTTGCGTCCGTCGCGGGCGTTGACGAATCCAAGGTTCTGCACGAGGCTCGGATCGCTTTTGACTCCTCCTTTCTGGGCGTGTCGAGCTTTGATGAATTCTCCGCGCACATCGGCATCGGGCGACCACAATTCATTGATGACAAACAGAGCGACGCTTAAAAAAAAGCCCGTGACCAGATACGGCAAGGCTAGCCGCCACAAACCGATGCCTGCGGCGCGCATGGCGGTGATCTCGTTGTGCCGCGCGTGTTGCGTCAATGCGTAGAGCATTGCGAGCAGGAGCGCGACCGGGAGGACGATTGAGATCAATTCCGGCGAGGTAACAAAATAATATTCGGCTATATCACCGAGGGTCATCTGCGCTTTCTGGAATTCACCCATCTCTTTGAACAGATCAGAGGAGATCCAGAACATGAGGAAGCCGCCGAGGCAGTAAGCAAACGGCGCGAGCAATTCCCGCAGGAGATATCGGTCCAACAGACGCATCAGTGTCAGGCTAATCCGCCGACACCCACGCCAGCAAGCTTACGGAAAGGAAAAGGGCGGCCACTGGGGGCCGCCCTGAAATGCTTCGAGCAACCAATCACGCCGTCACTGCAGCCGCTTTAACGATGCGATCGTACCCGTGAGCTTCAAGTTCCAGCGCAAGGTCTTTGCCGCCGGACTTGATGATACGCCCATCTGCCATGACATGAACGTGATCCGGGATGATGTAATTCAGCAAACGTTGATAGTGCGTGATAACGAGTTGCGCAGAGTCGGCGCGCTTGAGTTTGTTCACGCCGCTGGAAACAACCTTGAGAGCGTCAATGTCCAGACCGGAGTCCGTCTCGTCGAGAATGGCGAGCTTTGGCTCGAGCACGGCCATCTGGAAAATCTCGGCGCGTTTCTTTTCTCCGCCCGAGAAACCTTCGTTGACCGAACGCTTGAGCAGATCATCGTTCAAATCAAGCAGCTTCACCTTTTCCTTAACGAGCGCGAGGAATTCAATCGCATCGAGTTCGGGTTGCCCCTTGTGCTTGCGAACTTCATTCAACGCGGCCTTGAGGAAGTAAGTGCTGTTCACGCCAGGGATCTCGACAGGATATTGGAAAGCGAGAAAAACGCCCTCGCGGGCCCGCTCTTCAGGATCAAGTTCCAGCAAATCTTTGCCGAGATATTTCACAATGCCTTCGGTCACATCGTAGCCTTCGCGACCGGCCAAAATGGCCGCGAGGGTGCTCTTGCCGCTGCCGTTCAAGCCCATCAATGCATGGACTTCGCCAGGATAAATCGTGAGGCTGAAGCCTTTGAGGATTTGTTTATTCTCCACGCCAGCGTGGAGGTTTTTGATTTCGAGAATAGGTTGATTGCTCATGGTCTAAATTTTATCCAACGCTGCCTTCGAGACTCACCCCCAGCAGTTTTTGCGCTTCCACGGCAAACTCCATGGGGAGCTCCTTGAACACTTCTTTGCAAAATCCGTTCACGATCATGTTCACTGCATCCTGCGTTTCGATGCCGCGCTGGTTGCAATAAAAAATCTGGTCTTCGCCGATCTTCGACGTTGAGGCTTCATGCTCTACGCTTGCGGTGGTGTTCTTGACCTCAATGTAAGGGAACGTGTGCGCGCCGCACTTCGACCCGATCAACATCGAGTCGCACTGCGAAAAGTTCCGCGCATTAGTAGCGCTCTTCGCAATTTTCACCAGTCCACGATAGCTGTTCTGCCCGTGCCCCGCCGAGATCCCCTTGGAGATGATAGTGCTGCTCGTGTTCTTCCCGATATGAACCATCTTTGTGCCGGTGTCAGCCTGCTGATAATTGTTCGTCACCGCTACGGAATAAAATTCCCCCTTGGAATTATCGCCAAGCAAAATGCAGCTCGGATATTTCCAAGTGATCGCCGAACCGGTGTCAACCTGAGTCCAAGTGATCTTAGAGTTCCGGCCTTTGCACAGACCGCGCTTAGTGACGAAATTGTAGATGCCGCCCTTGCCGTTCTCGTCGCCGGGATACCAGTTCTGCACCGTCGAGTATTTAATCTCGCCATCGTCGAGCGCAACGAGTTCCACGACCGCGGCGTGCAATTGATTTTCATCACGCATCGGTGCCGTGCAACCTTCGAGATAACTCACATGAGCTCCATCATCAGCGATGATGAGTGTGCGCTCGAACTGCCCTGTATTCGCCGCGTTGATTCGGAAGTAAGTGGAAAGCTCCATGGGACAGCGCACGCCCTTTGGGATATAGCAGAACGAACCGTCGGTGAAGACCGCCGAGTTCAGTGCTGCGTAAAAATTATCCGTGTAGGGCACGACCGACCCAAGATATTTTTTAACCAACTCAGGATGTTCATGCACCGCTTCGGTGAACGAACAGAAGATCACGCCCTTCTCGCCGAGTTGCTTCTTAAATGTCGTGCCGACAGATACGCTGTCGAAAATCGCGTCCACCGCCACGCCCGCCAACCGCCCTCGTTCGCGCAACGGAATGCCAAGTTTCTCGTAAGTTTCGAGCAGCTTCGGATCAACTTCATCCAGACTCTTCGGCGCGTCCTTCCTAGGCTTCGGCTGCGAAAAATAAACAATGGCCTGATAATCAATCTTCTCGTGATGCGCCTTCTGCCACGTCGGCTCGGTCATCGTGAGCCAATGGCGGTAGGATTTGAGCCGCCAATCAAGCAACCACTCCGGCTCGTTCTTCTTGCGCGAGATCATGCGGATGGTGTCCTCGCTTAATCCCGGCGGCGCGGACTCCGTCTCCACGTCCGTGACGAAGCCGTATTTGTATTCCGTCTTTACCAGATCTTCGATTGTGTCGGTCGCTGTGCTCATGAAAATTTATTTCTTTTTCCGCGCGCAATCCGCGCAAAGTCCGTGGACGGCGATATCGTAGTGATCCACTTGAAACCCTTTGGGCTTGGGCATCAACGCGCCATCCGTCGGCAGCATCACATCGAACACCTCGCCACACTCATCGCAAATGTAATGGCAATGCTCTTCCATATTCGGGCAATACCGCGTGGCGCCCCGCTCCAGATGGACCTGACGCGCCAAGCCACATTCCACGAGCGCATCAAGGCAGTTATATACTGTGGCGTGGGAAATCTCTGGCATCGCCTTCTTGGCACGACTGAAAACGTCTTCAGCCGTCGGATGATCGAGCTTGTGCAACAGCACGTCATAGACACACCGCCGCTGCGACGTGAAGCGAAAGCCGCTCGTCGCCAGCCTCTCGCCCAGTTCGCGTTCAATCTTACGGTTCTCTACCTGAGTCATCAAAAAAACATTCTAGCCAGCCACAGTTGTGAGTCAATGTTTGGAATTATTCTAAATAGATAAAACCGTCTCCCAATGTTTTTATGATTGCGCCCTGACTCGATTCGTCCCTAAAAACTCAATGGACATAACGCTTTGAGCCGCTAAACTCGTCAAACAATTGATATGAAAAAAAACGGAACAACAACCATCCTTAACTGGGCACTGGCCATCGCAGTCATCGCGCTGGCAGTCTGCTCCATCCAATACTTCTTCAAGACACGGGAAGTAAGGAATCTGCAATCCAAGATCGTAGAGTATCAGAACAAGCAGCAGTTCTTGAACAGCTTGATCGCCGACTGCATGGAATACAGCAAACGTAATCCGTCGATTGATCCGATCCTTGAAGTCAACAACCTCAAACCGAAAGCTGCTGGCACGAAGCCAGCAGCCAAATAAGATCCATTCCAATTTTCTATTCTTATGAGCGAACAAAACATTTCCGCCCCGTCAAAAACTGCTGACACATCAGAGCTGAGCGAACTCAAACAACAATTCGCCGAACTCGAACGTCAGACTCATTCATTACGAGTCGCGTTGGTGGTCGTAGCCGTCTGCCTAGCTGGTTTTCTAGCGCTTGAAGTCCGCCGGAATGGTCAAGCACTCACACTCCTCCGACCGCAGGCGACCCAGGTGGCAGAGGCGTCAAAGGCTCAGGATCCAATCGCTAATAAATTCCTCGCGCAACTTATGGATTATGCAAAAGGCCATCCAGACTTCGGTGCCGTGCTAGGCAAGTACGTCCAACGTCAACCCGGTGCACCCGCTCCAACAACTGCTCCCGCAGCAACGCCCGCCTCTGTGAAACCAGCGGTCGCCACTCCGACTGCCGCCCCCAAGAAGTAGTAATCTTACCCCGCAGAGGTCGAATCCTCCGGCAACTTTGCGCCGCACGCAGAACAAAAATTTGATTCAGGCGCACATACATTGGCGCACGCGGGACAAGCCGTGTGCGCTTTTTTGTGCCTACGATGGATGACAAGGTTGCGGATGTAAGGAATCCACGAGAACGCGTAGGCGAAGATGAATACTGAATCCTTCTTGCCGAACAACGCGTAGCTCAAGAGCAGCAAAGTCCCCACAAGACTCAACCACCAGAAGGCAGACGGCACTACGACGCGTTTCTTTTTTTCCGTGGCGATCCATTGGATGATAAAGCGCGACGTGAACACGAGGTTACCCAACCAGCCGATCACCTTCCAGAAGTGCCACTCGATCCAGAAAAATCGCCCATCGGTGAAGCCACCCAACCGATCAATCATTGCGAAAAACTCCATGATGGCGAGAGGTTAGACCGCAAGCCCGCTTGACGGGAAGTGCAAAACACCCAGCGCAACAAAACCAACGCGCAATTCAATCTTCCCTTTGAGGCTTCGTGTCACTAACTTCCAGCCCCATGGAATTTCTGAAGAAGTGCATAGATTTGATATTGCACATGAGCAAGCATCTTGACGATATGGTGGCCCAGTTCGGACCGTGGCTATATGTCATTCTTTTCTTGATTGTGTTTTGCGAGACAGGGCTAGTGGTGACGCCATTTCTGCCAGGAGATTCTTTACTATTCGCCGTCGGGGCGCTCGCTGCTAGACCGGACGGACTCAATATCTGGATATTACTTCCTACACTGATAGTGGCAGCCATTCTTGGTGATTCTGTAAATTACTGGGTAGGTAAAAAGTTTGGGGACACGCTGCCACGTAGACTCCCGCGACTAATCAAGCCGCAACATATCCAAAAAACGCATGACTTCTACGAACGCTACGGCGGCAAGACCATAATCATTGCGCGCTTTGTTCCCATCGTTCGAACCTTCGCGCCGTTCATCGCAGGCATCGGCAAGATGACCTACTCACGGTTCATGGGTTTCAATGTCAGCGGTGCGGTGCTATGGATCGGCCTGCTGTTACCAATAGGCTATTTCTTCGGCAACCTTCCTTGGGTGAAGAAAAACTTTTCCGTGGTCGTACTGGCGATCATTTTCCTCTCCATCCTACCCGCTGTTATTGAATTCTTACGTGAACGAAATCGCCTTATGAAATCGGCTGATCAATAGCGTTCACTAACGAAGAAACTTAGAATTTAGCAATCACAGGCTTTTCAGGGGGTAACTTTTACCTGTCGCTAAACCATTAATTGTGGATAGCCAATCCACAACGAGGAAATTTCATTTCTTTATTTGAGGCGAGCCCATAGCATTTCCCTATCACGCTCAGTGCAATCCCCAACCCGCCCCCCATTTAAGGCGGCGAAAGAAATAATGCGTTTGCTGAATTCAGATTCGTGCTTCTATAGACACCATCGAAGACCCATAACGTTTTTTGAAGAACGCCATTTACCCCACAGTTTTTTTGTGCGCGGATTCGGCCTGCTTCCGCCAATTATCTAACCGTTCCTTGATTTTCTTTTCCACGCCTTGTTCGGTAGGTTCGTAGTAGCGCTTGTCCTCGCCGAGATAATCCTGCGCCACAAAATGGTCTTTGCCGTCGTGCGCGTATTGGTAGCCGACGCCGTGGCCGAGGCGTTTCGCACCAGAGTAACTACCGTCGCGCATATGTTCGGGCACGGCGAGGGTGCGACCGGAGCGGACGTCTTCCAGCGCGGCATCGATCGCTTTGTAGGCGCTGTTACTCTTATTGGCGGTGGCGATGTAAATCGTGGCTTCGGCGATGGGAATGCGCGCTTCCGGCCAGCCGATGAATTCCGCCGCCTGATGCGCGGCGTTCGCCAGCACGAGCGCCATGGGGTCGGCGAGGCCAACATCTTCCGCAGCGCAGATGACGATGCGGCGCGTGATGAACCGCGGGTCTTCGCCAGCGTGTATCATCTTGGCCAGCCAGTAGAGCGCGGCGTCGGGATCGCTGCCGCGCATAGATTTGATGAAGGCGGAGATCGTGTCGTAGTGAGCGTCACCATCGCCGTCATAGACGATGGCTTTCTTCTGGATGCTTTGCTCGGCAACGGTGAGATCAATGTGTATGACGCCGTCCGCGCCGGGGTTTGTGGTGAGCGCGGCAATTTCCAGCGCGTTCAGGCATTTGCGTGCGTCTCCGTCAGCCATCGTCGCGAGATGGCGGATGGCTTTCTCGTCCGCTTCGAGTTTCAGGTAGCCGACGCCGCGTTCTTCGTCACGCAAGGCGCGTTGGAGCAGGTTGAACAAATCTTCCTCGGTCAACGGACGTAGCTCGAAGATTTGCGATCGCGAGACCAGCGGGGAGTTAACGAAGAAAAACGGATTGTGCGTGGTCGCGCCGATGAGCCGGATGACGCCACTTTCGACATCGGGTAGCAAAATATCCTGCTGCGATTTGTTGAAGCGATGAATTTCGTCGATGAACAGGATGGTGGGCTGGCCGGTGTTCTCGAGGCGGTTCTGCGCGGACGCGAGCACGCGGCGCATGTCGGCGACGTTGGATTCAACGCCGCTTAAACGCTCGAACTTACTTTTGGTCTGGCGCGCTATGATCTGGGCAAGGGAGGTTTTGCCCGTGCCGGGCGGGCCGTAAAAGATCAGCGACTGAATGCGGTCCGCTTCGATGGCACGGCGGAGTAGTTGCCCTGGCGCGAGAATATGGGTTTGTCCGGCATATTCATCAAGCGAGCGCGGACGCATCCGAGCGGCGAGGGGTTGATGGCGCAAAGATTTTTCTCCGACCGGAGTTTCGGGAGAATTTTCCGGGGTTGGAGTGGATGAAAATAAGTCGTCGCGCGCCACAAACTAAGACTAGCAGTTGGACAGAGGAGGGGGAAAAGAAAAAAGCCCGGCACAAGATTGCCGGGCTTTTGTTCTAAAGTGACCCCACCATTGCCGTGTGTAGCTACTCCTTTGAACATGTTGAGTCAACATGCGGCGCCCGCCGGATAACTTTTGACTTCCAATTAAGGCCTGTCGGCTGTCATCACGAATAGACACCAGGATTCGTATAATTACGGTTCAAGGATTCAGCTACGAATCACGCACAGGGCAGGGTAAATCTGTTTCCTGTTAACTTTTTTGTTATGACTTCAAAGAACGGTGCGACTTGGTAATAAGCTTTACGCACTCTACGTGCCAACTACATTGCCCGGGGTGAATTTAGACGCAAGATTTTTATAGTGACGATGCTGAAACATTTTCATTGCACTTGAAAATTTGCGCAGGCACCCGGAAACAAAACCGAAAAAGAGAAAAGGAGTTTTGTGTAGGGATTACCCCTGCCCCTTTCCTCCGATAGTCCTTTTCGATGGAATCAGTCGGAGCTGACTCACGGCGGCTATCACCCATCAGAAGGGGCTTCATCCTAGCTTAAGGTTGCTTATGCAATCTTCCATTGTGGCTTACGCAATATTCAACCTGTCATAGGATGCTGACTTTGTCAGAATCGCGGTAGTCTAAATCGCCATCATGAGAATTCTTGTCGTCGAAGACGAACTCGATTTGCAACGCGCCCTCGTACGCGCCTTGAGGGATGAAGGCTATGCTGTCGATTCGGCGAACGATGGCGAGGATGGTTTTTTTAACGCCAAGAACACCGACTATGACGCAGTGATCTTAGACGTAATGATGCCGCGCATGGATGGCTGGGAAGTGATAAAGCAGCTTCGCAAAATCAAGCGCACTCCCGTGCTGATGCTCACGGCGAGAGATCAATCCCGGGATCGCGTGAAGGGTTTGGATTCGGGCGCGGATGATTATGTGGTGAAACCATTCGATCTGCCGGAACTGCTCGCGCGCTTGCGCGCCATCATCCGGCGCAGTGCTAACAAGACGACGAATCAGATCGAACTGGGCAGCGTGGTGGTGGATACGGCAGCGCGAAACATCATGCACAGCGGCAAGCCTGTGGAGTTGACAGCACGCGAGTATTCATTGGTGGAATTTCTGGCCTTGCATCGTGGCGAAGTAGTGACGCGCACCACACTTTACGAGCATCTTTTCGACGAGGACGATTCCACAATGTCCAATCTTCTCGATGTTCATGTATCGAATGTCCGAAAAAAACTTGGTCCTGAGTTTATAACAACGCGTCGAGGCCACGGCTATTGCATCGAATGAATTTCAAATCCATTAAGTGGCGGTTGCAAGCTTGGCACGGTTTTCTGCTCGTGGCATTGGTTGCCGGATTGATGATCGGGTTTTATTCGTTTGAGCGGCGTGCGCGATTGCAGTCCATTGATAAGGCATTGCAAGAGGTGATGACCTCCCTATTGCCAAAACTGTCACCGGCAGGAAATGGTCGCCACAATGGACCAGGGGACTCCAGAGGGTTTCGCCGACCGCCGCCGCCCGAGTTCGGGGGAGATATCCCGGAGCAAGCGCCGGGAGGATTTCGTGCGAGGGCCGTGGATGGAGTTGATCTGGGGAAATTTTATTACGCATCGTGGTCGCCCGAAGGTCGAGTTGTGAGCATTTCGACAAATGCGCCGCCAAATCTCCTACCCGACGAGCGCTCAATTGCAAACACGCCCGGGATGATTAGGACTGCCGGGATCAACCGGGAATTGACACACCATGTTCCTAATGGTTTCCGAGTGATAGCGGGAACATCCCTCGCGCCAATGGTCGCCCAGTTGCGTCAGCTTGCACTTTGGCTTGTGGTAATCGGTAGCAGCATCGTTATAGTCGGTTCAACCATTGGCTGGTGGCTTGCGTCGCAGGCATTGCGCCCTATCGAAGCAATAAGTCGTACGGCAGAAGAGATTGCGCGTGGCGATCTTTCCAAGCGGATCAATTCTTCTGAAACGGAGAGTGAGCTTGGACAGCTTGCCCTGGTATTGAACTCTACTTTTGCAAGACTGGATGCCGCATTTGAACATCAAAAGCAGTTCACTTACGACGCAGCCCACGAACTGCGCACGCCGGTGTCAGTAATTTTGACGCAGACGCAGAGCACGTTGAACAAGGAGCGCAGTCCGGCGGAGTATCGTGAGACGTTAGAAGCCTGCCAGCGCGCTGCGCAGCGGATGCGGCGACTCATAGAGTCGTTGCTTGAACTCGCACGGCTCGACGCCGGGCAAGAGACCATGAAGCGTGTCCGGTTTGACCTCGCAGATGCGACGCGTGAATGCGTCGAGATGGTTCGTCCTCTGGCAGATGAAAGGCGGATTGTAATTCGCCTGGAGTTGTCTCCTGCGGGTTGTCACGGTGATCCCGAACGCGTGGCACAAGTGGTTTTGAACCTGCTTACCAACGCAGTTCAGCACAACAATGATAACGGTGCAATCGTCGTTTCGACCAATCCTAACAACGGTTTTTCCACGCTCATTGTTTCCGACAGCGGCCCCGGAATTGCGCCTGAACATCTGCCGCACCTATTCAAAAGATTTTATCGCGCGGACGGAGCGAGAACATCATCACAAGGCCGCAGCGGACTGGGTCTGGCGATTTCTTCTGCAATCATTCACGCACATGGCGGAAGCATCGAAGTAAATAGTAATGTGGGAGACGGAAGTCAGTTCACGGTGCGTTTGCCATTGGCATAAGTGCGATTTTTTGGGAACAAGAGCAATCTTGTTGCGAAAAAGTTTCCGAAAAGTCACCAGGAAAAATGCACGTCGAGCCTGATTTCATTGACGAATCTTTCGTTGTGAATAACTTGCGAATAAGTGTTAATATATTGTCCTCGTAACAGTGGGGAGATTCTCCTAAAAATCTTCACAGCGATCAGGATTCACTTAGCCACTGTGCCCGCAGAAACCAAGACCTTCGGCGGGCTGTTTTTTTGAAAAACGCAAGCTGTTGAATATCAATGAAGTGAGTCGCTATTAGGTCAGGGTAATGATTCAATCCGCCAGTGCGAGCAGAGTTTTTTGTGGCGTGTGATTTTCAGAGTGATAACAATGGCAGGGCAAAACGTCTGCCAAAACCAATTTCGAGGCTAAGTGAATAAAACGCAGGAAAAACCCAGCTCAAGGATAACGAGCGGACCGCAGTCAGCAGAGGGAATCTGGAGTTCCGCTCAGGACCAACTTCGCTCGATGTTGAGTGCGGACACTTTCAATCTCTGGTTCGCGCCGCTGAGAGCCACCGGGTTTGAAGGCGATTTCGTGGTGCTCGAAGTATCGAATGACTTTTGCGAAGTGTGGTTGAAGGACAACTACCAGGGTCTTTTACAAGATGTTCTCAGCACGGCGGCTGCGCGGCAGTTGCGTGCGAAGTTCATCGTTGCAAACGGACACAGCACACTCGCTGCTCCGGCCGCGGCCAAGAAAGTTGAGCCAGCCTCCAAACCGAAACCCGCTGCCCTAACTCCTCAAGACCGTGCCACCGGAAATAGCGAGTGGAGCTTCAATCCCAAGAACACGTTTGAGACTTTCGTCGTCGGTAACAATAACAACTTTGCCCGTGCGGCCGCCAAAGCCGTAGCGGATGCACCGGGGAAATCTTATAACCCGTTATTTCTCTATGGCGGAGTCGGTCTCGGCAAAACTCACCTCCTTCATGCCATCGGACAGCACGTCGTGTCCACAAAGAAAGGCGCGCGAGTTGGCTACGTCTCCTCTGAGAAGTTCACGAACGAATACATTGACGCCATTCAAAACAACTCGCTCGCCAAGTTCCGCAAAAAATATCGGCAGACGGATGTGCTGCTGATAGATGACATACAGTTTCTCGCTGGCAAGGAGCGCATTCAGGAAGAATTTTTCCACACTTTCAACGCCTTGCACGAAGCGCACAAACAAATCGTGCTGACTTGCGACCGGCCGGCGAGCGAAATTCAAGGCTTGGAACATCGACTCGTTTCGCGTTTCGAGTGGGGATTGGTCACCGATTTGCAACCGCCCGACGTGGAAATCCGTCAGGCCATCCTGAAAAAGAAAGCCGCGTCCATGGGCGTCGAATTGCCCGAGGACATCATGAGCTTCCTAGCGCACCGCATCCGCACGAACATCCGTCGTCTGGAAGGCGCTCTCATCCGAGTGGCTTCCTATGCCTCGCTCACAGGCAAGACATTGAGCGTTGAGGTTGTCGAAAGCCTGCTCCGAGAAATCCTGCATGAAGAAGGCCGATTCTCCGTCAACATCGAGGTCATCCAGAAAAAAGTGGCCGAGCATTTCGACATCCGCCTGGCTGACATGACGAGCAAGCGCCGCCCGGAAAACATCGCGTTCCCCCGCCAAGTTGCCATGTTCCTCGCACGTCAGATGACAGAGACATCACTCAGCAGCATTGGGGAAGCCTTTGGCGGACGCGATCACGGCACGGTGCTTCACGCATGTCGCTTGGTAAAAGACCGCATGGAAGTGGACGCCAACGTCCGTCAAGTGGTCAGCTATCTTGAAAAGCAGTTGATGCGGTGAGCGGCAATTCGCTCCGGATTTTCATCGCTGGAAAAACTGTCACCACTGTTTCCCCAGGCGGGCTTGCGTCTGTATCCATCTTCACCTCACGTTGCAACTGCATCGCTGTCGGCAGATGCGCCATCGCATACAAGATCACGTAACCGACGAAGATGAACGTGGCGAACAACGCGAGGAATGCGAAGTGGCGCGGGTCAGAGAATTGCGCCGCTGCCGCAGCACTGATGCCTTGATACAACTCCGCCGGTTTTGAGATCACATCCCAACTGTTGAATCGCAAGAATCGCCCGAGATAAACCCCAAAGCTGCTCACTGCTGAGACAACAATCACAAATCCCCAACCTGCGCGCTGGCCGAAGCGGTGAGTAACGAGCGAATGCATCAGGTAGAGCGAGACGAATCCCAGAATCAAACCCGTGAACGCGCACGACAGGATCACGGCCAAATCCACCCAGAAGTGATTCATGGAGCGGCGCGTCAGATGGATCAAGTCAGTGAAGATGTAAGGCGCATTCGGAAAGAACAACAACCACGCGGCGCACAAACTGTAAAAATTCACACCTGCGCGTTCGCCATTCCGTCGGGTGCGATAATCGTGCCTCGCGAGCAGCGCAAACACCAGCGGCATCCAAGCGAGAATCAGATTCCACACGAGAAAGCCGTAGCGGTAATCGCGAGTCACGATGACGCGTGAAAAGATCAGCGTGGCACTGACGGCTGAGGCAAATGTCAGCGCGGCCATCGGCAGGAACGTCTCGCGTTTGAACAAGAGTTTGAGAATTCGCATAAATCAATCCGAACATTGGACACCATCTAACACAAAGAGTTCACCCAAGAAGCAGGCTTCGAGCCCAAGTTTCGGTAATCAACATGATTTCTCGCCACAACAGCGGTCTCTGTTTTATGCTAACACTTCAAATATGAGTAATATTCCTCACATTCCAGCACTAAGGCGCGGCAAAGCATACGAAAGCCTCGATACTGCCGAGGTGCGCGATTTTCGCACGGGCGAAGTCAAAGCCGTCGTCAGCCAGGTCAACGCCGGTATTGTGCGCAAAGATTTGGCGCGTGTGTCCGAAGGTCAGGCGGCATTAAAAATGTTTTCTGCGGCGCAACTCATAGAGATTTGCGCCAAAGCCGGCGACCAATTCCTCAAAGGCACGTTGCCCCTCGGCGACAAAGGCCACACGCAATCGCCACAGCAATACATCGAGACGCTGAGTAGCACGAGCGGCCTGCCGCATGTCATGGTGCGTCGCAACATGGAGAAAATCCACCTCGCGCTGACGAACATGAAGATGGTGCTGAACGGTCTGTCGCGTGGCCTTGATCTCTCGATCCTAGATTCCGGCAGCGGCGAGCAGTTCGGCACGTGGTTGAGTTATTTTCCAACCACGCCTGCGCTTGGGCTCGTGATGCCGAGTAATTCGCCTGCGGTGAATTCACTCTGGTTGCCGAGCATCGCGTTGAAGACGCCTGTGATAATCAAGCCCGGCAAAGAAGAGCCGTGGACGCCGTATCGGTTGATTCAGGCGTTCATCGCGGCGGGTGCGCCAGCGGAGGCGTTTGGTTTTTATCCGACGGATCACGAAGGCGCTGGCGAGATTCTTAAAACATGCGGACGCGCGCTGATCTTCGGGGACAAATCCACCACGGCGCATTACGCCAGCAATCCGGCCATCCAAGCACACGGTCCGGGCTGGAGCAAGTTTCTCATTGGCGACGATTGCATCGAGAACTGGCGCGATTACGTGGACGTTATGGCGGCGAGCATTTCTGACAACGGAGGTCGCTCGTGCATCAACGCCTCGGCCATCGTCGTGCCAAAATACGCGGAGGAGATTGCAGACGCGCTCGCGCAGAAACTTGGGCCGATTGCGCCGACAACCCTCGACGATGCAAACGCGCGGCTCTCCGGCTTCGCGAATCCCAAGATGGCGGACTTCATCGACGGCGCGATTGATGAAGGTTTGAAAACAACGGGGGCGACTGACGTGACGGCCAAGTATCGGAATGGATCGCGCAAAGTCACCTTCGACGGCGGCACGTTTGTTCGTCCCACAGTCGTGCTATGCGATTCCTTCGCACATCCGTTGGCGAACCGCGAATTCCTTTGTCCCTATGCCAGCGTGGTTCAAGTTCCGCAGGGCGACATGCTCAAGCACATCGGCTACACGCTCGCGTGTTCCGTCATCACAAAGGACGCGACGTTCATCGAGCAGGTAATGGCGTATCCAGAGATTGATCGTCTGAACATCGGCCCGGTTTCCACGATGAAGATTTCCTGGGATCAACCGCACGAGGGCAACATGTTCGAGTTCCTCTGGCAGCGGCGCAGTATCGAGCGGGCGTGGTGAAATGGCAGATCGTCATTCAAGTTTGCTGAAAATGTTTCCGATCAATTGCGGTTTGCGGCTGGGTCGGAACAAAGGGAAGAAGTCGCGTGAGTTTTCCCGGTTCATGAGTTGCCAGTACCACACGCTGCCATCACCAGACAATGCAATGGCTCCGTCGACATCGGAACCGATGCCGCGCCAAGTGGAACTCTGACCGAGTTGCGTAGGTTGAGGGCTCTCTGACTGTTCGTCGTCCGCGAAGCCGAAAAAGTCCCACAGCCACAAGGTCCCATTTGCTTTTAAGGATACGATGGTGCCGAAGTTTCCATCAAGTGCCACCCAATTCGTCTCGCCTTCAATTCTTTCGTTTGTTGCAACGAATTCAATTGAACTTTTATGCGCTTGATATCTACCTGCGACGATAAGTGATCCATCTGACTTAAGCCCAATTTGAACTGGGCTACCCCACGTATTATTAGCGTTAGCAATCGCAATCCAATCCCTGCGCTCATAACCCGGAACGCGCTCAGCAACCGTGCCTTGCTCGAAAGTGATCGATTCCTTTGGTGACGAAGTCATGTTGGGATAGACGTAGGTTCGGCCATCAGTTTTGCGGAAAACATTGCGACTGCCCAGTGTCAAAATCTCCGCCCAGTCTGAATCGTTGCCGAGTTGTCGCGGTTCGAAGGCGCACAATCCTGGCCACGCTTTTCCCCAGAAATTATTTGTTCCTATCGTCCAAAGCGTGCCGTTCGTTTTCAAGACGAATGGCAGTCCCCAACAACTTGCAAGATTCTTCCAATCGGCATCCTTGCCATGGCGGACAAGTTTCGTAGGTTCTTTTTGATTTTCAGAAACCCAAAGACTTCCGTCGCTCTTTAATCCGACGATGTCACCCACACTCGTTACAACATTGACCCAATTCGAGCCTTCGAGAAACCGTCCGTCGTGGAGAATGTTATTTAACATCCAGGTTCCAGTAACGGTTTGCCAAAGTGTTGCCTTGGAAAAATCCAATTTTGAAGACCACTCGCGGCCATCGGGGAAAAGTAAACTCAGCCTCCATCCTTGGCGACTGACTCGAACTGGTTCGTTTCCTGCAATGCGCGATGCGCCGTGAGATGGTTCAAACCTTCCAAACAATTCCCATGATCGCTGATAAATTGCCGTTGTCAGCACCATCACAAGACCCAACGAGGTGAACAACACTATTCCGTTCTGTCGCGACACCGGCCAACCAACAAAGACGCGTTTGAAGTTCCAGTAGGTTAAACACACCAGTGTTACTAACAACGCTGGCAAGCCGATGAGATAGATGAGACCGCCCCGCCAAAGTGGATAGCCCACGACGCTCTCGATATTCATCGCGCCGAGAAACAGCGCCCAAATGATAATAAAACCCAGTATGGATGGCCCAATTGCTTGAAGCGTATTACGGCTCAAAGCAGATGCGTAAAACGCGACAAAGAAAAGGGCTATCGCAATTCCGAACAACGGCAGGAACGGTAGGACTGGATTGATGAGGTTCACGAGTGTGGTTACTTTCTCGTGAGTAAATGGTGACTGGCTAAATAACCGCCCGGATAACAACCCATTAAAGTCTGGGAGAATTCTTTTACCTTCTAACAGTAGCGGTATGATGAACCCGAAGAAAACCGCCAGGCCGAGCCCAGCACCGAACTTGATGATGAATTGCGTGCGCCGTCGCGCGGGCAGACAGAGTTGGCCTTCCAGCGTGCCGAGTTTTCTTTCTTCGGCCACCGCCGCACAGCCCACCAGCATCGGCATCAACATCCAGAGTGCCCAAAAATATTCAGCAACAAAATCCCATGCCCACTTCTGCCTCAAACCGCCGTGCGCGTTTCGCGCCACGATAATTGCGCTGTGTAGAATCGCCAGAAAACCCGCAATGATGAATTGCGATTGGTGCAATTGAAATTCTTTCACGAGCAAGGCGAGCATCGGGCGACGACCCACAAGTTTGACGGGCGGGACGAACATTCGAGGTAGTTTTACCCAAGTTGGCAGTGCAATCTCACCACCCGTCCATTGAACATCTTGCGCGCGCAGGAAAAGTCGCCACGCCCAGACAAAACTCGCGACGCTATATGTCACGAGAACACAAATGATGTTGTGTTCGACCTGAGATGCTTCGCCAAATCTGTCCGTAACATAGCCCGTCAGCGTTGCCAGCGCCGCCGGGGCGATCAGCGTGAACCAGAAAGCCGCACCGACCTGCCGGAGCAGTAGAACTGTCCACAGCCCCCCGGAATAAACCGTCACGACAAGGAGCGCAGCAGTGATGAACATGTCGTGCATTTCATTGGAGTTTGCCCAGAAGAACCCCGGCAGGTGCATCAGCAATGACAATCCCCACGTTCCGAATATCGTTATGAGGGCCAACGCCAAGAGGGAGGATTTCGTCCACCAGATGCGCGAGCGCGAGATGGGTTGTGAGAGAAGATTTGCAAATGTGTTGCAACTCATCTCACGCCCAAACGAATCAAGCGCCATCATCACCACCAGTGCGGGACAAACTAATATTGGAAAGATGATGAGCCACATCCAATGGTTTTGCCCTTGTTTCGAATCTGGTGGAATCAACCAGATGGAAAGTGCCGCCACCATCGCAAATGCAAAACTCGGCAGCAATAAGCGGATTTCTTTGCGGAGATACGCGTTCATGACTTCGTCTTGGCAATGTGGTTCGAAGCGACAAAAATTTCCTCCAGCGTCAGCGATTCGGTCTGCAACTCTTCGGGCTGATACGTTTTTAACTTTGCGATGAGTTCGTCGCTTGTGCCGTTGGCGAGGATTTCCACTTCGCGACCGGATTGTTTCACGTTCAATACGCCGGGAAGATCGAACTTCGCGGGCGGTTGCGCGAAGCGGACGCGGATTTTCTTGAAACGATCACGCGCGGCGTCAGCTTGCATCGTGAGCAGTTCGCGGCCTTGTTCGATGATGGTGAATTCATCAATCAAACCCTCGAACTCAGAGATGAGATGCGTCGAGACGAACACCGTGCGGCTGCCGGGATCGCCGGATTGATACGCGCCGATGACCGTCTCGTTGAACTCGCGGCGCACAATCGGATCGAGGCCGGAGGTCGGTTCGTCGAGGATGAGCAACTCTGGCTCAGGGCAGATCGCGCCGATAAGTGCGAGCTGGGTTTTCTGGCCTTTGGACATCGAGGTGGCTTTCTGATCCTGCTTCAGGCCGAAACGCTTCAACAGGTCGGCTTCGATGTCGTGATTCCAGTTCGTGCGGAAGGACGCGAGGTAATTCAACGTGTCGCGCACGGTCATCCACGGATAAAACGCCACGGCATCCGGCACATAGGCAATGCGGGATTTCACGGCGACTTCGTCCTTCTGCGGATCAAGCCCGAACACACGCACGGTGCCGCTCGTCGGGCGGAGCAGATTGAGCAGACACTTGATGGTGGTGGTCTTGCCCGCGCCGTTACGACCGAAGAAGCCATAGCAGCGGCCCGGTTTTACGGTGAGGCTCAGGCCGTTCACAGCGTCTTGTTTGCCGTAACGACGATGGAGGTTTTTGATTTCGATGACTGGGGTTGAGTTCATGGTTTCTCCTTGCTGGCTTTGTTCTCGAAATAATCCAACCGCTCCTTCACCAACACGAGGAACGTTTCGCGATCCACTTGCAGGTGATGCGCGGTGACGACGGCTTCATCCACCTCCTTGACGAGAAGTTTCTGCCGGACGCTTTTGGTGAACGGCGTGTTGCCGTCCTTGAGGAAGCAGCCCTTGCCGGGAATCGTCTCAATGACGCCCTGACTCTCGAGTTCCGCATACGCCTTGGCGATAGTGTTGCGATTGACGCGAAGCTCCTCAGCGAGTTGCCGCACGGACGGCAGAGGCTCGCCGGTGCGGATTCCACCGGACGCAGCGGCGTAACGCACCTGATCCACCAGTTGCAGGTAGGGCGACTTGCCAGTCTTGAAATCAATGTGAAACATCATAGGCGTCGTCTGTCCTATGCCACTATGACAGCTGGCTCGTAGTGTCAACGTTTTATTCTTGTAGTGACTTGGCGCAGCGGCTGGCAAAATGATCGCGACTAGTCGAGGATGACACAGTTGCGCTCTACCCAAACCACTTTGCTTGCTCGCATTGAATGAATTCCGTTACGCTCTGTCCAACGACCATGCCGGACGCCAACAATAATCCGTCGCCCTCAGTTTTGAGGGCGTTTGATTTTCCATCTCGCACCCGACTTGTGTTTGGCGCGGGCAGTGCGGGGCGCGTCGGAGAATTCGCAGGGGAGACTGGCGCAAAGAACGTTTTACTCGTAACAGACGCTGGGATCGTGACCTCCGGTCACGCGGGGCGGGTGCGAGCTTCGCTGGAGGCTGCGGGCTTGCGTGTGACGCTGTTCGACAAGGCGCGCGAAAATCCCACGACGAAGTGCGTGGAGGATTGCGTGTTGGTGGCGCGTGCGGCGGGGATTGATTGCATCGTCGGACTCGGTGGCGGGAGTTCGATGGATACGGCAAAGGGCTGCAATTTCATCCTCACGAACGGCGGGCAGATGAAAGATTACTGGGGCGTGGGCAAGGCGATGAAGCCGATGTTGCCATTTATCGCCATTCCAACGACGGCAGGTACGGGCAGCGAGATGCAAAGCGCGGCCTTGATCGCGGATGAAATCACGCATCAGAAGATGGCGTGCCTTGATCCGAACTGCGCGGCGCGTATGGCGATCCTTGACCCGACGCTGACGCTCTCGCAGCCGCCACGCGTCACAGCCTGCACAGGCATTGATGCCATCGCTCATGCTGTCGAGTCGGCTGTGACGACGAAACGGAATGAATTGTCTCAAAAAATTTCCTCGGAGGCGTTCAAGTTATTGGTCGCGGGCTTTCCTGTGGTGATGAGTGAACCGGGAAATCTCGCCGCTCGGTCGCAGATGCAACTCGGCGCAGCGTATGCGGGTGCGGCGATTGAAAACTCCATGCTCGGTGCGGCGCACGCGGCGGCGAATCCGTTGACGGCCCAATTTGGAATCGCCCACGGTCATGCAGTCGGTCTGATGCTGCCGCAAGTGGTGCGATTCAACAGTGAAGACGCCGAGATAAGCGAATTGTATTCTCGCTTGGCGGCAATCGCAGGATTTGAAGCCACGCCAAAGGCACTCGCTGCTCAGCTAGAATCTTTCCTCACTCTGACCAGATTGCCGACCTCGCTCGAAGCCGCCGGAGTGAAACGAGATTCTTTGCCGATGCTGGCGGAGGAAGCGGCGCGACAGTGGACAGCGGGATTTAATCCACGCCCGATCACTGCGAAGGATTTTCTGCAACTCTACTCAGCGGCGTTCGATTGAAAACTTCGCCATCGCACGCCACGAGCTCTTGAACGGATAGCGCAGAATCGAGCGCAGGATGATGGAGCGCACTTCGTCCCGCGAAACTTTCACGCGACACTCAGGATCAAGCGCGGGTTCATCGCGCAGTTTCTGGATCGTTTCCAAACCGATGAGGATCGGCCACGCGCAGGCGAGGCGCAGGCTGATGTGGCGGCGGGAGATAAGATTTGTGTATTCCCAACCCGCTGCGAGGTGGGATTCTGCGAGATCGAGGTAGCGATTGTAGAGCGGGCGGAACGCGGGTTCGTTCGCTGGCGACAACAGGTCAGCGGGAACGAGACGAGCCTCGGCGAGTTTATCGGCAGGAATATAGCAGCGGCCTTTCAGCAAATCCGCCGGGAGATCGCGCAGGATGTTGACGAGTTGAAGACCTTTGCCAAAGCGGATGCCAAGTTCCTCAAAATCAAACGACGTGGCGAACTTGCGCTTCTCCGCTGTATTGAAAACGTGGGCGACGCATAGCTCCGTCCAGAATTTCCCCACGCAGCCGGCCACGCGAAACGTGTAGTCGTCCAATTCATCCTCGTCTCGAAGCGCGATAAGATTCTTCGGCGTCGCGCTGGGGAAGCGTTGCAAATCCAAGTCCTGCCCGCTGATGATCGTCTCAACGACTTCACGCACGCGCTTGAAGTCTTTCGCAGAAAGTCGGCGCAACGAGCTAAGTGTTTCTTCCACGCTCTCCAACAACTCGCGCTCGGCAGGCGAACCTTGTTGCAGCGTCAACTCGGCGAAGTTCAACCCGCCGTCGCTGATCCCAAGGATACGTTCGCGAAGTCTATCGAGCGCTTCGAGCCGTTGACCCGGCGAAACAATCTCCGTATCCGCGATCGTATCCGTGGTGCGCGCCAGTAGGTAGGCGAGCGAAATCTGCGGACGAATGGCGCGAGGAAGCACGCGCAACGTGAGATAAAACGAGCGGGAGTTGCGCTTGAGCAGTTCGTTGGTACTGATGCGGGCCATGTATCAACTCGCCTTGCTTTGGACGCGTTTGGTGAATGCGCTTGTGCGGATGACGGCGCGCTTGTGAACGCCGCGCGCGATCAATTCCTGCGCGTCGCGTGCCTCGACTTGGAAATCCACGAACCGTCCCGTGACGCCGATGACGCGCGTGGTTACGGCAACTTGCGCGCCGAGCGGTGTGGGCGAGAGATGGCGGAGTTCGATTTCCACGCCCACGCTGCGTTCGTCCTGTTCGAGGAACGGAGAGATGGCTTCCCGCGCGGTGCGCTCCATGAGCGCGATCAAGTTTGGCGTGCTCAACACGGCGGGCATCCCATCCGTGGCGAAAGTGATCGTGTGTTCTTGTGAAACAGCGAAGCGATGCTCCCCTGTAATGCCAATCTTGGGTGCGGATTTCATGCCGTTGAAGGAATCATAAATGGCCGAGCGGAATTAGAAAGCTTGGAGATAAATGTGCAAACGATGAGACCGCTGATCGATGGTAGCGGAGACAGTGCGACCCACTCCATCCAAGCAGGGGGTTTGTCCGGATCAAATTATCTCCGCCCAAACCGCGCCAACAGTTTCGAATGGATGTCTCCGAAGCCACCGTTGCTAAAGACGCACACGATCTCGCCGGGCTGAACGTGCATTCCCGCGTGCGCCACGATGGAGTCCACGTCCGCTAGATACGCGGCGTTTTTGCCCGCAGCTTTCAATTCGGCCATCAATGATTCCGGATTCAATCGCTCTTCGGGTTTGAGTAATTCGAGTCGCGCGACCTGCGAAACAATCACACCATACGCGTCCGCAAATGAATCCGCAAGTTCCCTCTGGAAAACATTCCGCCGGGTCGTATTGCTGCGCGGCTCAAAGATCGCCCAGATGCGTTCCTTGGAATATCTCAGGCGCAACGCTGCAAGCGTTTCGCGGATGGCCGTGGGATGGTGTCCAAAATCATCGATTACCGTCACGCCGCCGGAGATGCCGCGCACTTCCATGCGCCGCTTGATACCCGTAAACGTGTCGAACGCGGACTGGATCTGCTTGTTGGAGAAGCCGCAATGTTTCGCTGCCGCCACGACTGCGAGCGCATTACGCACATTGAATTCGCCTGCCAGATTCAGATGAAACTTCGCGCTGGGAATCTCGAATGTGCTCGCCGTCGGGCCAAGACGCATGTTGGTAGCGCGGATGGAATTGTTATCACCAAGTCCGAATCGTTTTACAGGACAGAAATTCACGTTGAGCAAAGGCGCGAGGTTCGCGTCGTCGCCGTTGCCGAGCAGCAGGCCATTGCGAGGCACGATGCGGATGAAATGCGAGAAAGTTTTCTGCACAGCGGCTAGATTCTCGAAGATGTCCGCGTGATCGAACTCTAGATTGTTAACGATGGCGACTTCCGGCAGATAGTGGATGAACTTGCTGCGCTTATCGAAGAAGGCCGTGTCGTATTCGTCCCCCTCGATGATGAACCACTCGCTGTCCGTGAACCGCGCGCCCTGCGACAGATTATTCGGGATGCCACCGATGAGATAACTTGGATTGAGTCCGTTGTGTTCAAACACCCATGTCAGCAGCGATGTCGTGGTGGTCTTGCCATGCGTCCCCGTGACGACGATGCAGCGTTTCCCACGGATGAAAAACTCGCGTAACAGATCCGGCAGCGAACAGAACCTAAGCTTGTGATCGAGCGCGTATTCCGCTTCGGGATTGCCACGCGCGATGGCGTTGCCGATAACGACGAGATCTGGCTTATGCGCAAGATTCTTCTCCGCGTAGCCATTCATCACGGAGATCTTGCGGCCCGCGAGGAACGAGGCCATCGGCTCATAGACATTGCTGTCCGACCCGGTGACGGAGTAGCCCTTTTCCAACATGGCCACGGCAGCAGAGGCCATCGCCGTGCCACCAATGCCGACAAAGTGAACTGATTTTATTTCCGAAAACATCGCGCCGAAGACGATAGGCAAATTTGGAACTCAGGGAAGCGAGAAGTTGGAGTGGACACTTTTTAAACTAGGAAAGACGGAAACCATACGAAGCATTTTTGCTAGGAAGGAACGCAAAGACGCACAAAGGACTCGGATTGGCTGCGCCTCAAGCAGGCGACGACGGTGTTTAAATGAGCACCCACTGCCTGCTGACCCGCAAGTATTTTGCGGGGGGATATCTGGGCGTGATCGAGATAGTTTTGGTGAGACTGCCGCCGCTTCCGACTACAATGGTGTTGTCGATTCAAATAGCCAAGGAGAGGTTCGTTGAATACTGCTCGGTCTAGGAAAAAGAGCATTGCACACCAAAACGGCAGTTCGGCAAGGCCCTTGCTTGTTTTAGGTTTCGCATTATCTGGCAAACGGGATTGCATGATTTTGCTGAGGGAAACCGAGTAATAACATTCATCTGTCTGACGCAAAATGACCACAGTGGTAAAAAACGATCTTAACAAGTTGAACTTGGACGCAGCGGTCGCCAATGGATTTTTTGACGAAATGTTCGGGCGCGAGGCTGGTGCGCTCAGCCATTACCAAAAACTGCGCTGCGCGTTCAACCAGATCACCCACGACGATTTCAAGACGAAGCGCAACTCCGTTGACCTCGCGTTTTTACGTCAGGGCGTGACGTTCAATGTCTATGGCGACTCGCGCGGGACAGAGCGGATTTTCCCGTTCGACCTTGTACCTCGCATCATTCCAGCCAAGGAGTGGGAACACATCGAGCGAGGTCTCGTGCAACGCATCACCGCACTGAACCTCTTCCTGCACGACATCTATCATGAGCAACGCATTGTGAAGGATGGCGTCGTGCCGGCGCATTACATTCTTTCCGGAAAACATTTTCGCCGTGAGTTTGTGAACTTTGCCGTGCCCAAGGATATTTACATCCATGTTTGCGGAACGGATTTGATCCGCGATGACAAGGGGCAATACATGGTGCTGGAAGACAATGGGCGTTGTCCGAGCGGCGTGAGCTACGTGTTGGAAAATCGCCGCGCGATGAAACGCACTTTCCCGGGCATGTTCGAGAATGTCGGCGTGCGTCCTGTCGAACATTATCCGCAGGAGTTGCTCAAATCGCTCCAACACCTCGCGCCTGCAGGTGTTGCTGAGCCGACCATCGCGCTGCTGACACCCGGCGCGCACAACTCAGCTTACTTTGAACACACTTACCTTGCCCGGCAGATGGGGATTGAAATCGTTGAGGGGCGCGACCTTCTAGTGCGGGACGAACGCGTCTTCATGCGAACAACAAAAGGTCTCAGGCCTGTTCATGTGATTTATAGGCGCATTGACGATGACTTTTTAGATCCGACGGTTTTCCGTCGCGACTCGATGCTCGGCGTGCCTGGGCTGATCCGCGCCTATCGCTCGGGAAATGTTTCGCTCGCGAACTCCATTGGCACGGGCATAGCCGACGACAAGGTGGTTTATTATTTTGTCCCAAAGATGATTGAGTATTACCTCGACCAGAAACCGATCATCCCGAACGTGCCAACGTATCTCGCCTCCGAAGAGGCTGACATGAAATACATCCTCGCGAATCTTGAGAAGCTGGTCGTAAAGGCTGCCAACGAATCCGGCGGTTATGGTATGTTGATGGGGCCAAAGGCGACCAAAGAAGAAGTCGCGGAGTTCCGCAAACGTATCAAAGCAGAGCCGCGGAACTACATCGCGCAGCCCATGATCTCTCTCTCCACACACCCAACATATGTGGACGGTGGGTTTGAAGGGAGACACGTAGATTTGCGCCCGTTCATCCTGTGCGGAGAAAAAACAGTCATCGTTCCGGGAGGACTGACACGCGTAGCCTTGCGCAAAGGTTCACTCGTTGTGAATTCCTCCCAAGGCGGTG
>Ga0114967_10000440_pt1 | contig 35393 bp, 24 predicted proteins | sample M_130628_MF_Meta_FD_92639 | JGI IMG/M metagenome (GOLD analysis project Ga0114967, IMG submission 92639) | Freshwater microbial communities from Lake Montjoie, Canada to study carbon cycling - M_130628_MF_MetaG | ecosystem: Environmental > Aquatic > Freshwater > Lake | place: Lake Montjoie...
ATAGTTTTGTGGATCAAGCCTTTGGTACCGGCTGCGTCAAAATCACAGGCGCCCACGACTTTAACGACTACGCCTGCGCGATGCGTCATGGTTTGCCCTTGATTGTGATTTTTACGCTTGACGCGAAAGTCAGTGATCAGGGTCCTGAGCAATTTCGAGGCATGGACCGTTTCGATGCCCGCAAGGCCGTTGTCGCCGAACTTGAACAACAGGGGTTTTTGGTCAAAGTTGAAGCACACAAAATGATGCAGCCACGGGGCGACCGCAGTGGTGCCGTGCTTGAGCCCATGCTGACCGATCAATGGTTTGTAGCAATGAGCAAACCTGCACCGGCCGACACACTACACCCTGGCAAAAGCATCACCGAGGTCGCCCTTGAGGTCGTCGCGAAAGGCGAGGTGCAGTTCTATCCCTCAAACTGGACAACCACCTACAACCAGTGGCTTGAAAACATTCAAGACTGGTGCATTTCGCGTCAACTGTGGTGGGGTCATCAGATCCCGGCCTGGTACGCGGCCGATGGTCAAGTGTTTGTTGCTCATACCGAGGCTGAGGCGCTTAGCCAGGCTGCGGCGGCAGGCGTCACTGGCCCACTGACACGCGACCCAGACGTGCTTGACACTTGGTTCTCGTCGGCGTTGGTACCCTTCACCACGATGGGCTGGCCTGAGCAAACCGCCGACTACGCGCGTTATTTGCCTTCGAGCGTGTTGGTCACCGGTTTTGACATTATCTTTTTTTGGGTGGCACGCATGGTCATGATGACCACCCACCTAACGGGCCAAGTGCCCTTCAAACACGTCTACGTGCATGGCTTGATTCGCGATGCCGAAGGCCAAAAAATGAGCAAATCCAAGGGCAACACGCTCGACCCTGTGGATTTGATTGATGGGGTCGATCTTGAAACCCTAGTCGGTAAGCGCACCTATGGCCTGATGAATCCCAAGCAAGCGGGAGTCATTGAAAAAACCACTCGCAAACAGTTTCCAGATGGGATCCCAGCCTTTGGCACTGATGCACTGCGCTTTACCATGGCTGCCTATGCAAGCCTTGGGCGCAACATCAATTTTGATCTGAAACGTTGTGAAGGCTATCGCAATTTTTGCAACAAGCTCTGGAACGCGACGCGTTTTGTCTTGATGAACACCGAGGGCCAAGAGCTTGCCGCAGCAACAGACACCTCGGCACAAAGTCTTGTCGATCGCTGGATCATCAGCGAGCTGCAACTGCTTGAGCAAGAAGTGGGCAAAGGGTTTGCGGATTATCGCTTTGATAATATTTCAAATGCTCTGTATCACTTCGTGTGGGACGAGTACTGCGACTGGTATCTAGAGCTTGCGAAGGTTCAAATTCAAACGGGTACGCCCGAGCAACAACGCGCCACGCGCCGTACGTTGATTCGGGTACTTGAGGCGGTATTGCGCCTGCTGCACCCGATCATGCCTTTCATCACCGAAGAGCTCTGGCAAAAGGTGTCGCTGGTGGCGGGCAAGCGCGTCGCCACCGACGTCACCAGCATTTCGATTCAACCTTTTCCACAGCCAAACCTCGAAGCGGTCGACCCAGCAGCCACTGCACGCGTGGCGTTGTTAAAAGGTCAAATTGAAGCAGTCAGAGCCTTGCGTGGTGAAATGAACCTGTCGCCCGCTGCGCGCGTACCACTGATTGCCAAAGGGCCTCAAGGCATGCTCAACGAGCACGCTGCCTATGTTGCAGCGTTGGCCAAATTGTCTGGGGTTGAAGTTGTGACTGAGCTGCCAGATGACGGCTCGCCCGTGCAAGTGGTGGGCGATACTCACTTGATGTTGAAGGTCGAGATCGATGTCGCCGCCGAACGCGTACGCTTGGACAAAGAGATCGCACGTCTGTCTGGTGAAATTGCTAAAGCCCAAGCAAAGCTGACAAACGAGTCATTCGTTGCGCGCGCACCTGCTGCGGTGGTTGAGCAAGAAAAGCAACGCGTTGAACAGTTTGGCGACACTCTCAAGCAAGTGCAGGCGCAACGCGCCAAGCTGGGGTAACGCACGCGGGGTTCAACGCACAACGCTAAGATTTAGCAGCGCGCGTTGAACCGACTGATGAATGCATCTGCCGACAGTTTGCCTACGCTGTCATCTCAATTCGCCTACGCTGTCATCTCAAATAAGACTCTTAGCGAGTCGAGTTGAGTGCTAAGCAGCGCAACCAGAACAAGCAGCTACGGTGCGTTCAACGTTAACAAATACCGCTCGTCGGCCTTAGTCAACAAACCGCGAGCGCGTGCCTGCTCAAGCAGGTCTGGCCGGTTAGCAAGCGTGATGGCCAGCGACTGCTCGCGCCGCCAACGTGCGATGTGTGCGTGATTGCCTGACAGCAGCACTGCTGGCACAGCTTGGCCGTTTAAGTTTTCGGGGCGAGTGTAGTGCGGGCTGTCTAATAAGCCTGATAACGACTCTTGAAAAGAGTCTTGCGCCGATGATTGCCCGTGATTGAGAGCACCTGGCAACAAGCGAACCGCAGCATCGATCATCGCTAACGCAGCGATCTCGCCGCCCGACAAGACAAAATCACCAAGCGACCACTGCTCGTCGACATGCTGATCAATAAACCGCTGATCAACGCCTTCGTAGCGACCACAGATAAAAATCGCACCTGAGGACTGCGCCAGACGCTGGGCCTGCGCTTGATCAAACGGCTTGCCAATGGGTGAGAGCAACACCACGGGGGCTTCATCTTGAGTGGCTTGTTCTTGTTTCGCTTGCTCTTGTGTCGCTCGTTCTTGCCCAGCGTGATCTTGTGTATCTCGTTCTTGCCTAGCGTGATCTTGTGTATCCCTCTGAGTGCGAATCGCTGAGAGCGCACGCGTTAAAGGCTCGGCCATCATGACCATGCCGGGCCCGCCACCATAAGGACGGTCGTCTACCGTGCGATGCACATCTTCGGTGTAATCACGCGGGCTATGAGTATGCAAAGACCAGAGTTGATTGCCGTGCGCGCGGCCCGTCACGCCAAGGTCGCGCACCACGCTAAACATTTCAGGAAACAAAGTGACGAGATCGATTCGCATCGCAGCGATTCTAAAAATCTACGGGCCAATCGGTATCGATTCGACGCGCCGCAATATCAACGTGCTGCACGTGAGCAGCCACAAAAGGCACGAGTATTTCTTGCGGCTTACCTTTTGCATCAAGCAAGGCGAGAGGCTCTGCTGCCTCTTGTGCTTGCTGACGGTGTACTTTGAGAAGCGCGTGGGCGCCGTTATCAACGACCTCGTGCACCACACCAAGCAAGCCCTCTGCGCCAAATACCTGACAGCCCACCAGATCAACCCAGTAGTACTCGTCGGTTTGAGCTTTAGGGAAATGTTGTCGGGATACCAAAACGGCATAACCGCGCAAGCTTTCAGCCAAGTCACGCTCACCAACACCTTCAAGATCGGCAACGACCGTAGAGCCCTGCGGGCGCACCTGTTTGACCTTGTGGGGCACTGGGACACCTGGCTTAGCCAAAGGCGCAACGGGCGCGACCAACCACCACACGGGTGCGGCGCGAAGTACAGTACCTTGAGCAGAGTGCGGCTGAATCTTGACCCAACCGCGCACACCATAGGCTGAAATGATCCGACCTAGTTCGATCAGATCATCTGGCGCTGTTGCGGCGCCATCAACAGCCATCAATTAAGCCGCTGTCGCGACTTTGGCAGAGAAGTCTTTAACCAAGCGGGCAACCGCTGGAGACAACTGAGCACCAACACCAGTCCAGTGACTGACGCGGTCAAGCGCAATACGCAGACGCTCTTCGTTTGCATTGGCAACGGGGTTATAAAAACCAACGCGCTCAATAAAACGACCATCACGGCGATCACGAGAATCGGTCGCTACGAGGTTGTAAAAAGGACGCTTCTTGGAGCCGCCACGGGCCAGGCGAATCACGACCATAGGTAATACCTTGAAAATGTTCAGGAAAGTCCAACAGTATAGCACCATTTTGCCAAAAGACTAGGAGGTTGTCGCCACCGGCTTCAGGCGTCGTTTCAGGTAATGCGTGACCCGCTCAACCTCGTCGACTTGAGTCAACAGCTCGTTTCCGGTTTGCCGGCAAAAAGCCTGAAAATCGCGAACCGCGCCGCGATCGGTGGTGATCACACGTAACACCTCGCCCGGCAAGATTGTGGCAAGTGCTTTCTTTGCCCGCAAAATCGGCAGCGGGCAAGCCAGCCCCACCGCGTCAACGGTGTGCTGATACTCAGGGGTACTGCCTACAGAAGAGTCAGTCATGATGAACCTTAAGCACGCGACTCAGCCCACGCCTTTACGCTTGCCAAAGCACCCGAAAGTGCCCCTAAATCGGTGCCACCGCCCATCGCCATGTCAGGGCGTCCGCCACCTTTGCCACCAACCTGAGTTGCCACAAAACCAACCAAATCGCCGGCTTTGATCTTGCCTGACAAATCGGCGGTCACGCCGCCCACTAAACTAATTTTGCCATCGGCTGAGCGCGCGGCCAACAACACCACGGCAGATTTGAGACGATCTTTGAGTTGATCAACCATCGAGCGTAAGTCTTTGGGATCGACGCCCTGCACTTCGGTGGCCAACAGTTTGAACCCTGCGGCGAGTGTAAGCGCCTGATCCGTCAAGGCATTACCCGCGCTTGAAGCCAGTTTGGCACGCGCCTGCTCGAGTTCTTTTTCAACTGCCTTGAGTTGCTCTTGAAGTAGTGCAATACGCTCGGGCAGTTCGGCTGGTTGTGTCTTGAGTGCCGCGGCAGCGCGCTGTGCGGTCGCATTCAGATTTTGTACCCAAGCTAACGCATTGCCGCCCGTGACGGCCTCAATGCGTCGCACACCGGCAGCCACACCACCTTCAGAGACCACTTTAAACAAACCGATATCACCGGTGCGCGCAACGTGGGTGCCGCCGCACAATTCGCGTGAAAAACCAATATCAAGCACGCGCACGGTATCGCCGTATTTTTCGCCAAACAAGGCCATGGCGCCGCCCTTGACGGCATCGTCATACGACATCACTTGAGCCTGCGCGGCATTGTTTGCCAGCACCTCAGCGTTGACCAGGGTCTCGACTTTGGCGATATCAGCATCAGAGATCGGTGCATCGTGTGCAAAGTCGAAGCGAGTTTTATCAGCATCCACCAAGGAACCGCGCTGCTGCACATGGCTGCCCAACACGTCGCGCAAGGCTTTATGCATCAGGTGTGTGGCCGAGTGATTACGCACTGTGCGAGCGCGATACTCGGTATTTACCTGAGCGCTGACCACTTGCCCAAGTTTGAGAGTGCCAGCGCTGAGTTTGCCGTGATGGCCAAACACGTTGGGTTGAATTTTTTGCGTATCGAGAACGGCAAAAGTGGCCGTACCGTTCACACCAAGCAACTGACCCGTATCACCAACCTGCCCACCCGACTCGGCGTAGAACGGCGTAGTGTCAAGCACGACGATCGCGTCTTGGCCCGCCGAAATTTGCTCAACAGGTGCACCGCCCACATACAGCGCTAACACCTTTGCTTCAGTTTGCAGCTGTTCATAACCTTCAAATTGGGTCAACGCCCCCTGATACACCAAGCCCTCGGCCATTTTGAATTTACCGGCGGCACGCGCTTGATCGCGCTGGCGATCCATTGCCTTGTCAAAGCCAGCTTCATCGACCTCGACATTGCGCTCGCGACAAATATCGGCCGTCAGATCAAAAGGGAATCCGTAGGTGTCGTATAGCGTAAATACAGTATTGCCATCAAGCGTTGGCAAAGTTGGGCTACCTAGTTTGGCCACAGGCAAGGCTGCGAGTGCGACATCTAGAATTTTCATGCCATGCTCGAGGGTTTCGCCAAAACGCTCTTCTTCTTGGCGCAGCACTTGCTCGACCCGACTCGCCGTTTTTGCCAACTCGGGGTAAGCCTCACCCATCTCTTTGACGAGATCTTTGACCAACAAATAAAAGAACGGCTTGGTTTGACCTAGTTTGTAGCCATGACGCAAGGCGCGACGTACGATACGCCGCAACACATAGCCTCGACCTTCGTTACTCGGGATCACGCCATCGACGATCAAAAAGCTGCAGGCACGAATGTGGTCAGCAATCACCCGGAGCGAGTTGTGCGCTAAGTCTTTGCAACCCGTTTCACGTGACGCCGCAGCAATCAGCGCCACAAACAAATCAATCTCATAATTTGAGTGCACGTGCTGCAACACTGCCGCCAAGCGCTCGAGCCCCATCCCGGTGTCTACACAGGGCTTAGGGAGCGGTGTCAGCGTACCGGCGGCGTCGCGCTCGAATTGCATAAACACGAGGTTCCAGATCTCGATGTAACGATCACCATCTTGTTCGGGCGAGCCGGGTGGGCCGCCCCAAACATCAGGGCCATGATCGTAAAAAATTTCGGTGCAGGGGCCGCAAGGACCCGTATCAGCCATTTGCCAAAAATTGTCTGACGCGTAACGCGCGCCCTTGTTATCACCAATCCGGACGATGCGCTCGGGCGGGACCCCAATCTCGTTCTGCCAAATCGCGTAAGCCTCGTCATCTTCTTGATAGACGGTGACCCAAAGTTTTTCTTTGGGCAAAGCGTAAACCTGTGTCAGCATCGCCCAAGCAAACTTGATGGCATCGTGCTTGAAATAATCACCAAAGCTGAAATTGCCCAACATCTCAAAAAAGGTGTGATGACGTGCGGTATAGCCAACATTTTCAAGGTCGTTGTGCTTACCACCCGCACGCACGCTACGTTGTGAAGACGTGGCGCGGGTATAAGGACGCGAGTCTTTGCCGGTAAAAACGTCTTTGAACTGCACCATGCCCGAATTGGTAAACAACAGAGTTGGGTCGTTTCCAGGCACCAGTGCCGAAGAGGGAACAGCAGTGTGCCCTTGAGACTGAAAATATTGTAAAAATTTTTGACGGATTTCGGACGTTTTCATCGCGCAGCACTGAAATAAAGTAAGCAGACCATCACACCGCCAAAACGATGCAACCCTTTGAATTTAAGCCCCTAGTATAAAGGCTATGCCCGAACCCGCCCTTCGAACTACCGCAGACACAAAAAGCTGCGATATTCACCGCTTTCTTGCCCTTTGAAGCCCCAGGCCGCAAGCAGCATCGGCGAAAACCCTGCGGGGCAATTACATTGGCCCGTTTTGGGATTGACCATGCTGACGTCACTCTGATTCCAGAACAAAAACTCTGCCAGATGTCGATTGCCATGGCAAGAACGCCAACTATGTGTCAAAAACACACCACCAAAACTTGCCCCTGAGAGCTGCCAGCGCCCCTGATGGCAGGCCAGGAGGTTGCCATCTACACCGCGGCCAATCAACCCTGACGCTTCACATGCGTTGCCCTCGGCGGCCAATGCACCGACTTGCAAATATTCGCCGGCCGAAATCCGAGTTCCCGCTCGTAGCGCAGCACCAGCCACGACATCCGCCGGCGTGCGGATCTCTTGAGCCACCTCAAGCTTTCCCTTGAGCACGGTGTCGCGCAGGTCGTTCTGCCGAACAAAATGAGCGTACTGCGTCGAATCGTAGAAACTCAGAGCGGCAATCGTACCGATTGGTAAAGGTGCAAGTTCAGCGCTTGGGGGGTTCGGTCGATCAAGGATTGCGCCCTTGATACGCTGTGGTAAAAATGGATGAACTGAGGCGCCCTGCCCTTCGAGAGCTGTCAACAATTTTCCGAGTCGGTTGGTGTCATTGGCCTGGCGCAGTTGCCCGGCAACAGGTTGCGCCCAGACCAAGGCTTCAATTTTGCACCCTCTGGTCAGACACGCCCCTTGAGGCGTAAACACGCGCACCCGTGCCTCGTACCCCAAGGCAGGTCTGCTCGGAAAGCCTGTTGACAAGTGCCCCGCAGCAATCAGTTCTGCAATCGTGGGGTGCCAAATATCGCGATAGCCTGACCCTCCTGGCTCGGGCTGCACAATCCCCACCAGCAGATCAGCCTGACGCACAAGCATTTGATCAACCGCTTTTTTAAGTGTCAGCAACCAAATTCCGGTGGACTGAGCGGCAGCATCTTCAGCCTGCTGCATCCAGAATGACCCACCCCAAAGCGCGAGCAACGAAGCCAGCGCCATGGCGATGATCAGCTCGAGTAATGCAAAACCGCCTTCTGACTTAGTGTCGTGCATGACTAGCGGATAGTAAAAACAAATGTGTTGCGATCGCCGCTCACGCACTGCGCGTCGGCCAGCACAGGGTTGTAAGGCATAGTTGGTTCGGTCAAAGTGTTCTTCACCATCATCGGGCCGTTCGCCCCAGCGATCGTCACCACCTCGGCCAAGCGTTGCAAAATTGAGGCAAGTGCAGGGCAAGCCGCCTGATTGACATCATTTAAAGTCAAAGAAAAAGCCGAACCACTCGACCCCCCGGCCACAGCTTGCGGTTCGACAGAGATCACCCCTCGGCCAGAATGCCCCGTGCCACCCAAACCATGTGCAACGCTTGCGCGAGGCCCAAAACCCGTCACGGACACCACGCTCGAAGAGCGCAACGCATTGGCCAAAGCGCCGCTATCCAGCCCGAGGTATGGGCTCGCGCCAAAGCCGTTGGTATTTGCTTTCATTCGTGCAACAAAACGCTGCATCTCTTCAGCAACACGGGGCACTTTGTTTTCAATCACATACCCTTGAATCGCCGGAATTCCGATAATCGCGATCAACATCATTAACGTGGTGACGATCGAAATCTCAATCAACGAAAATCCTCGTTGCGCGGCAAAGCGGCACGCGCGTTTTCCATGCAACGTAACAAATGGTCGTAGCAAGCTGACGACCAAATCGTCAGCTTGCTTCAAAAAGAGTGTATTCATCTTACGAACTCCGAAATTAAACAGATTAAATAGATCCAACTAGAAGCATCAACGGCCGCAATGCAAACTCAACGACTGCCTGAGATTGAATCGGTCGAACAAAGATCATCAACATGCGTAATCATCAACGTGCGTAATACAAACTCAACGACTGCCTGAGTTCGTCGAACACACGAAAATGCCAAAACGCGATTGAGAACACCACCGCAACCGCTGCGAGTAGTAACAGCCAACGCAGGCGCATTGCCTGCCTTTGCAATCGCTGCACGGTGTGCACGGCTAATCGATGTTTGGTTCGTTGCAAGCCTTCATCGAGCCCTAGCGTATGCACCATATCGGTGAAGTACCACCATGTTTCACGATCAATCAGACCGGTATTTAGCGCCTCGATAGCCAGAGAGCCGGCATCAATGCGTACCAGCATTTTTTCAAGATGATGATTGAGCCAGGGCAAAGCGCCCCGTTGCTGGATCAAAAGCGCTTCGCGCAACCGCGCACTGGTATTACCGCGGGGCTTAAGCAAGACCGCCAACAGCGATAAAAATCTAACCGCTTGCACCACGCGATACAAGCGCCAAATACCCCATTGATCTGCGAAGCTGCGAGCAGCACCACACCAGTGGCGCAACGACCAAATCGCTGTCGTCACACCACCCACCGCCAAAAACAACAACAAGGGCCACAAGAGCTTTAAGCGCTCAGAGGTGGCGAACAATGCACGCGACCAAGGCTCATAAAGCTCGGGCGGTACTTCAGAAAAAACACGTGCCAAATGATCCGCAGTAAAAATAGGAATCGAGAATACCGCGCAAATTGCCACCATCACGCCAACCAAACCGACCCATACGGTTTGAATGAACGCCTGACTCGCTGCGTCAGTGGTGCGCACGACCGCCGCCAACTGCCGTAACGTCTGCGTCAAGGCTCCCGATCCGGCATATTGGGCAGCCTGCACGGCTACTAGATCTTCTGTTGGTAACGAACCAAACCAAGTGGTGAACAGATCGCCACCACTTTTAGGAAACTGTAGCGCCCAATGACGCGATAGGAGGCCTCGCGCGCCAAGCCCCTGATAGCGTTGTGCGTCATCTTCAAAAATACTCAGCAGCGTTTTCGCTCCTGAGGTCATTGCAATCACCTCTGCTAAATAATCGTAATAATCAGCACGTAACGACCGAAACTGATGCGCAGCCATACGCATACGCCAGTCTGGGAGTTGCTTAGCCCGACAATACTCTTTCAAGCGAGACAGCACCTTACGCATGACCCCCCCGCTGCAAGGGCGTCGCATCAAAGGCACCAAAACGTGCCTGCACCTCACGAGGATCCAACATGCCTTGTGCCATTTTGTACATCGCAATTTGTCGAGCCGATTGACGTTGCGGCTCGCAGGAAAGGAGCGCCTGCTGATTTCTTTGGGAAAACCAGCGATAAAGACCAACACCGTCTTTATTCTTAACACCTTCGAGAAACTCTGGCTCGTGCAGCGGTTCAATCATTTCGGCCACCACAGTGCGCCCTGCCGTACCGCGCAAACTCGAAATTGAGTGAGCGCACTCTGAGCAGGCCTGGTGATTGCGAAACCTGAGAGCCTCGCGCGATACGCTAAAGTGTGCCTCGAGACTCTTGAGCCAAAGCTCTACGCGGCCGTGACTGCCCCCTTGAGTCGCAACCCCGCGCCACTGAGGTTGCTGTCGCGCTTGCTCAAGTGTCAGTGAGCAGCTGGGGCACAGTTTGACCATCAAGGCCTGAAACACCAACAGCTTGAGCACGCCTGGCGTCGCTAACAAATCTCGGGCGACACCGATAAAGCTTGACGCTAACCGATCGGGTATCAACAGCGCCGAACCCGCGTGCACCGTCGTGTAAAGGTTGACGCCGCATGCCGCCAAATCCATAAAGGCGCGGCCGGTCGTGCGATCTCTAATTTCACCGATCAACAAATCGTTCATGGCTGAGCGTTTGATGGCCTTGAGCTTGGCATCAAAGGCGTGTTCGTCTTGCTCTGAAAAACTGCGGCAGACTGTGTTTTGAAGTGCATTGGGGATCAAGTACTCGGCCGGATCCTCGAGGGTAATGACCTTACGCTCAGCAGCAATCGCGCGCATCAGGGTTGCAATCGTGGTGGATTTTCCGCAACCAACGGTACCGGCCAACACAACAGCGCCACCGTCGGTCAGCTCAAGCCTTTCAAACATTGCAATCTGCTCGGGCAAGTACCCTAACGCCTGAAGATCCGGGGTCAGCTTGGACTCGTCCATCACTAACAGTCGCAGGCATACCGAGGGGCCCACGTCGGTCGCGAGCGAAGCCCACCGAAGCAACAACCTTTGACCATCGACAGTGCGACTCAAACGCCCTTGTTGCTCGATCATCGGATCAAACACGGCGCCGTTACCACCTTCAACATCCATCCACGCGACTGCAAGCATGTCGAGTACAGTTGACGTAGGAAGGTTAGAGAATTCAGGTGGCGACACATAGCGCCCCGCTAACGTAAAGAAAACCGGTGAGGAATAACGATTGCGATTGACGTTAAAGTGGATGTCGCTTGCCTGACGTACTACCCCCCAGCGCACGACAGCATCAAAAGCCGCTGATAGTGCACCCTGCTGTGTCTGTCGGTCTGTATAAATATTAGAGCTTGCTGCGTGATGTTCATCTGCAGACTTATCAATCGCGAGCAATAGCGTTGGGGGCAACACGAAAAGCTGCGGTTCATTCAAACGTAATCCCCGACGTCTGAGCAAGTCAAGCACCGCGCGGGTCTGATCGTCATAGCAATATTCAAGCAGGGTAAACACACCAGCACTGCCATCTGAAAAACATACTGGGCACACCCGACCTTGTAAGCCGAGCACAGCAAGCTCATGCGCCAGAGATCGCACAAAAGCCGGCGATAGCTGCATTAAGGCTTCGCGTGTGGGGATCGCAACATACGCTGGTGCGTGAGTTGCGGTTTCAGGTTGGGTTCGATTGACGAATCGATTGAGCATCGTGAAAAAATCCTCTTACAGTCACAGTCGCACTAAAGTGGCTTTCAGTTAAGGGCCTTTACGCAAACAGATGACCTGCGCTTGACCGGATTTTTTTAAATACACGCAGGGTGGCAAAATTCGTTCAAGTCTGTACTGCAACGATGATCCCCATACGGGACGAGCGCGAGAATGTTTAAAGACATGGGGCTCTGAATCTAACAGCACCTCAGCAGTCAAGAGTTTGCCGACGCCGTAAATGGCTAGAACCTGATTGCTATCAGGGCGAACAGCCTCTGTGCCAAAACCTACCTGAGGGTGCTGTGTCATGCCGAAAATATTTTTCTTGGCTGCCAATAAGGCAGCTTGCGAGTCAAGTCGCAACAACTCGTCAATCGTCGATTGTTGCGCGGCATGTTCGCGCGCCAAGGCTGCAGCGCCATTGAATAACAAGGCCATGGCGGCAACATATAAAAATCGCCTAAGAAGGCTCATAGACTTATTACGGGATGTGTTCAAACAGGTCTCCGATCAGTTGTACGACCAAGGCACTGCGCGTCAGTTCTTGCCCTGAAATATTGCCAACCTCGAGCGTCGCACTACGCCAGCGTATCGGTGCGGTCAACTCTTGCAACGCAGTCATCGCGCGCAGCGGGCCTTTTAAAGCGAGCGAGCGCTGATGCCAATTTGGTAAACCCGCAGGCCGTTCAAGTACACGACCTTGCGAATCCACCGGCGCATGCATGGGTAGCTTGGCGGCAAGCCCAAGCTGAATATGCTCAAACAATGGGCTCAACCGCTGCAGGCTCGTCATCCAATCAACACGCAAAGGTTCGTGAGAAAAATCTAATGGCTGCCCAGCTTGCAGCAGACTCCAGGTCAGCGTGGCGCGATCGAGCGCCACCGCGTGAAACTCCCAGTCACCCGGCTTGACGGCCACAAGATGCTGATTTAACGCAAAGCGGTGCTGACGACGATAATGTGCCGCACACGACCAATCGCTTAAGACGGGCTCGCACTGCACTCGCAAGAGTTGCCAGCCTGCAGGGTCAAACGGAACGCGACGCCAAGCTGCCATCACTCGCATCAGATCCGCAAATCCGTGCACCGGATGTTGTTGGGCGTAGCGTCCCATCGTGTCGAGCCAGCGCTGACCGGGATTCGCCTGAGTCACGGCAGTTCCCTCTTCGGAACTTTGCTGAACTAAGCTGAGCCAAACACCCGTCGCCCCAATCAGCGCCAGTGCTACAACACGAGACTTGCCCCCCAGCCGCGCAGTCTGATACGCAGACACGCGCGCTTGCTCTGAGCACTTATCATTTAGCCAGACTGGCAGTTGGGCCGAGCTTGCTACGAGCTCTTCATACATCACCAAATTTGGAAAGCGCAGGCGAATCGTATTGAGCGCATCCAAAGCTGCTGTAGCGTCCGCAAACCATCGGTCTGTGTCCGATATAATTGACCCCGAATGCGACGCCACCATCCAGCAGCCGCCCTCTTCAAAACGCATCAGGCAGGCAACAGCCGCGCTGGGGTAAGCAACAGCAAATAGTGTTGCTGCCGAATAGATCCCGCAAGACTGCGCAAAGTACTGCCGTTCGAGTTGCGCGCACCCAACGGTCATTGCGGGTGCACCGGTTAACAAATAATGTGTGGCACGCATCAGGCGCGCACGCTTTCTTGCCAGCTTTAACGGTTGACCACCCACCACTGCAGTCCAATCCATACCAAAAATCACCGGTTGGCCAAAGGCATTACGCACAACCACTGTTTTGGCCAGTGGTTTGACTCGATGGGTTGACGAGCTTTCAGTCGAGCCGTTCACGTTAAAAGCCCTCTTCAACTTGAGCAGTGATCACAATCAACGTGATCGTCTTGCTGTGTTTGACGCGATCGCTGCCACCAAAGACGATCGGCGCATCCGCACTTAAACGTGCCCGATCTGCCCCGCCTTGCCGTTGCTCAAAACCAGACACCAGCATCGGCTGACCAGGTCGTAGTGCAACTTGTTGTACGGTGCCATTACCGTCGATGGTGATTTGCTGAATCTGCATGCGACTGCCTTGCTCGCCGAGCGTGAGCGTTTTAAGTGGTTGCGCAACCGTATTGTCATAAGCAAGCGACAGTAGGATCTGCCCATCATCTTGGGCATCTGGCACTAGAGTCAGAAAGGACCCAACGGTTTCTTCTTTTTGGCTAACCGACAGCGAGGGAAAGCCACTACTCGCCCCCGGTACGCTCTGAGCACTACCTGCTGATGTTTTCACCTGATCGATGTACGAAAACGTTGTTCGGATAGCGTGGGTAACCGGACGCCTGTTTAGTGTGAGCACTGGCATCGACACGTGGCGCACAACGGTCCCGTGCTTAGCCAAAGCACTTACAATCAGCTTGGAGGACTGCATGGGACTGTGAGCGGCGTCAAGTGCGGCGCGGGCCACGCCAACGCTTGCACCCGCAGCAGGGGCAGACAAGGCGGCTGCAAAGTTACCCTGCGTAAACAACGTATCCCAATCAAGACCAAACTCTAGATCTTCGTGCGTTTGCAGAGAGATCTCTTCAAAGATTAAACGGACACGGCGTGTCAACGTGCGGTTTTCGCGCTCGATGAAACGACTGACCGCCTGTAGTGCCTCGGGGGTATCGGTCACAATCAAAGAACTCAACGCGCCAGGCTGCGCGGCCACGACACCCGCACGCGTTAAAAACGGTTCGAGGCGTAACTTGATCGCCTCAAGCGCATGTTGCTCGGTGCCCTTGAGCGAAGTGCTCGAGCTACTATCAAAGCCACCTGTCTTGGCACTAGCACCTCGACCCAGTCGTGCGTCAGCCTGAGCAGACAGCGTTAATGACCTCACGTCAAACACTTGAGTCTGCGTTCGATAGAACTCGATCGCGCCATTGTAAAAACGCCAACTCAGATTCAAGCGCTTTGAAATTTGATCGAGAATCTTGGGAAGCGGTTGCGGGCCCATTTCGAGCAAGACTTGATGAGGCATCGCCACAACAGGGGTCATCGCGCCAAGGCTGAGTCGAGGCAAAAAGCTCTCGGCCGGCAGCAGCGCTTCAGGCTTAATTTGCACCGGCACACTGGTGGCTTGAGTGATTCGCTCGGCCAAGAGTACCAGGTCGCTTTTACCGCCGCGATACAGCAGGGTGGTGTTCACCTTGGCGCGCAGCGCTGCCGGTAACGTAACCTCGCGCGACAGTGGAACAGCGCGACTTGCAAGCCAAGGCTTTTCGACCTGCTGAGCCTTGAGCTTTTGGGCTCGGTTGTTGGTGCGTGCTTCAAAGGCTGACTGCGCGCGTGCAATAGTCTGTCGCGTCTGTGAAGCCTCTGCATCGCCCTGCTTGAGACGCTGCTGAAGAGCGCAACCACTGAGCATCATGGCAGCCAGAAGGACAGGCAACGTAGCTGGAAGAATGTGCTGAGTCATGTCGGGGTGCCGTCGCCCAGGGTGCGGTCGCAGGGCTCAGCGACTGGCACGATTCGTAATACCTGATTTGAGTAAAAGCAAGGTTGCAAGGGGCGATCTGACAACTCAGTCGAGGCCAGCAGCGCCTGCACCGACGAGACGAAATCATCTGAAAACTTTGCCGAGGCCGACAGCGGGATATCGACATCCACCGCCCAATGCTCGGGCTCAAAGCGCCAACCACTCAGGCCAGCCCAACGAATCAACGCTTGTCTAAGATGAAGGTCAGTATGACTGACAGTAAAAAATGGTCGCGACGACTGAGTCGACTGCTGGTGTGAGCTTGAGGGTTGTTGCAAGCCTGATTGCTGTTGAGAGCTTGACGCAGCGTGCGAGTTTGACTGCAGATGTGCACTAGAATGTTGTTGAGAACTCAAAGGGGATTGCAAGCCCAACTGATATTGCGACACGGACTGTTGCGTTGTGCTCGAAGAAGCAAAAGAGGCCTCTATACGCCGCGCGCGCGCTTGTTGTCGTGCAGAGCGAAAAAGCAACGCGGGCCAGTGCCCGTCAATAATGGTGTAGGGCCCTTGACGCAGATAGGTTAAAACCTGTTCGCCTTGCTCAGTCGTACCCAAGATGATCGGCAGTATCTGACCTGGCAGCCATTGCAACCAAGTCCGTGATGTATCCGAAAACACTTGCAGAGGCGCGACCGCACGATCACCTGACAGCCTCCAGCCAAAGTCAAGCTTGCCAGACGGGATATTGGTGCCACCCGGCTGTTCACTAGGCCAAGGCCGACCAACAGGTCCCATGCACCCAGAGAGCAATACAAAGACAAACATCAACCAAGTGCCACGCGTTGTCATGACTCACTCGCCTGTAAATATTTAACAAGGAGTGATCTTGAACGGTGTCAACCGTCAGCACAATTGTGTGACTCACGCATAGACGAAAAAAGCGCGCTAAGCGTATGAGCGACTCGAATAATCAGCGACTTGACTCGTCAGTGACTCGATCAATCAGCGACTTTTTTCGTCATTGAGTTAACGCTTGAATGACAGTGATTATTTCTTTCGTGCTGCGGGTGCTGTCTTGGCCAACGCTGGATCGTGCATCAACGGACGTGATTCGTCTAGCGCCATCGTTAGAGCTGCTACGGGTGGGGTATTGCCCGATAACGCTGCATCAAACTGACGAATCAAAATAGGTTCAATGCTGTGATAGTTGCGTGCACGAAAACCGCGACTATTTTGATCTTTGACCGTGCGCATTGAGTCAACCAGCAATCGAATACCGGGCACCTTGTCGTAAAGCGACACATTTGCGGCGCGAAATGCTGCATCCGTTAAGGGCAAGTACCCAGTACGTTGATGCCAGTTGGCGGCAACCACTGGTTTAGAGAGGTACTCCAAAAATGCGACCGTTGCTTTCTCGGCCTCTTTGGTGTGACCTGATACCGCCCATAAGGCGCCACCGCTGACGAAAGGTGCACCTGCTTTGGGGCCCACCTGATCATAAAACGGCAAGGGCGCCATGCCAAACTTTAGGCCACGAGCATCGAGCATCTGACCTAAAGCACCAGAGGTGGTGGTCACGACAGCACATTTGTTTTTAGCAAACAGCGCGTCTGCTTCGGTGCCATTGCTGTGTTGCGTGAGCAGTTCTGAGCGCTTCCAGCTCACCATGATTGACATGTGGCGCATAAAAATCGGGTCAGCCAAATTGAGTTCAGGCTGTTGTTTCGCTTTACTATCCAGCCCGTTCGCAGGAGTGACGTACACCGCATTGTTAATGGGCGCTAGATTTTCAAGATGCGTGTTCACCTGTTGGCTGATGCCAAGCGGACAATCGTAGTGTGCTTTATCACGCAAGGCCAACAAATGATTTTGCAGTTCGGGCCACGTGCGAGCAGGCTTAGCGGCATCAAGCCCAGCCTTTTGATAACCCTCGACGTTATAAAACATCACGGGGATTTCGGCCATATAAGGAAAGGCCATCAACCGACCTTGCGCGTCACGCATGAAACCAGTTGTTTGGGGCAAGAACCAATTGAGATCTGCAATCGGATAGCGCTTCAACAAATCGTAAAGTGGAACGATATTTTTATGCTGCGCAATCAATTCGGGCGAACGGTTGTCTTCGATCTGCACGAGGTTAGGTTTGCCCGCACCCGGCGCAGTCATTGCCGCAGTCGCTTGCGCCCGCAAGGCGGCCTGATGATCAAACCCCTTCAACACAACCTTAACGTCAGATTGTTCGCTATTAAACTGCCTGGCAATCTTTTCAAATTCAGATTTGTTCACTGAAGTCAAAGTATGCCAAACCTGCACCTCAGTCGGATTGGCCTGCGCCAGCCCTGCGAGTAAACAGCTGGTGCCAACAATCATTGCAATACGGGATAAGAAAATCACGCTGTAAGTTCCGTTAAAAGGTCGAACACTAAGGTTGAATAACTTGAATCACACTTGTACCGCGCACTCTTGACACTCAACATCATTTTACCGCGGCGAGATCTGCCTCTGAGGTGAATGAATCAGCGAAGAAGGCATCTTCGGGCAGCTTACAAGCGGCAACAAACTCGCGGCGCGCTGAATCAACCACGATTGGGGCTCCGCATGCGTAGACTTGATACCCACTGAGATCCGGGAGGTCTTGCATCACCGCGCGATGGACGAAGCCGGTACGGCCAATCCAGCCATCTTCAGGTAAGGCGTCTGAAATCACGGGTATGTAGGTGAAATCGGGGATCGTCTTAGCCCACTGCTCGACCAATTCGTTCATGTATAGGTCGCCCGGGCGCCGACCACCCCAGTAAAGAGTCACGGGGCGATGAATGTTTTGCTGCACCATGTGTTCAACAATTGACTTAATCGGCGCGAAGCCGGTACCGCTGGCAAGCATGACAATCGGTAATTGACTATCTTCACGCAAAAAGAATGAACCGAAGGGCCCTTCGAGTCGCAAGATTTCGCGCTCTTTCATGGTCGTTGCACCGGCGCCGAACACGTGATCGGTAAACAAACCACCGCTCAGATGACGAATATGCAGCTCAAGAGCGCTTGCTGAGTGCGGGGGATTGGCCATTGAGTAGCTGCGCCGCTTGCCGTCTTTAAGAATCACTTCGATGTACTGCCCAGCATGAAAACGAAACGTTTCAGTTGCAGGCAATTGCAACGTCAACAGTGCCACGTCTGTAGTGGGGCGCTGAATCGTTGTCACGCGCGAGGGAATCTTACGGATCTGGATATCGGAGGCCAGACGCAATTCACGCGATTCAATCACAAGATCAGAGGTTGGACGGGCCTGACAAAGCAAAGTGAAGCCCGCTTCAATTTCATCGGCACTGAGAATTTGAGCAGGGCTTGCACCCGCATCGACTGAGCCCGACAGGACTTTAGCCTTACACGTTGAGCAGGCCCCGCTGCGGCAGCTATAGGGTAAGACGATACCGGCTGCCAAAGCAGCATCCAGCACGCTTTTATCGGCCTCTGCGGCAAACTGGTGTTGACTGGGCTGAATCGTAATTTGAAACGACATAATCGCTTTAACCTAAAAATGAGTCAAGAATGGCGGTACTGCTGTATGTCTGCGCCCACGTAGGCATTACCGCCCTAAAAAGTTACTGTTGTATGACAGCATCGACAACGGCAATATCACTGCAAAACGCCACTGCAGGATTCTACTTTCAAAGAACCGGCGAAAGTACGGGCTCTTTACTGCGAACAGCTAATAATTTTCCTTTGCGGGCACGTTTTGATAAATACGAGGCAAGTTCTGCACCCGACAAGACGTCTTCAACTTGTTTATTGCGGTAGGTTCCAGTGACACGCAAACCAGCTTTTGAGACTGGTACGGTCTGGGCCAAAATATCTGGCGCATCTAGCCCCATCAAAATGGTACCCCGCCCACCCGAGGCCAAGGCCTTGATCTCAGAGGCTTCGATCAACAGCATGCGGCCGCGACTCGACAAGAATGCCACCCGTACGGCTTGCGCAAACATCGGCACTGGGCGCAGCAAACCGTCTTTGGGTTCAAGCGTCACGAATTGTTTACCAGCGCGCTGTCGGCTAGTCATATCAGAAATTTTGGCGATAAAACCAAAACCTTGCTGTGTGGTTAGCAACCAAGCAGAATCTGCTTGGGCTGCCACCATGTGCTCAATGCGCGAGCCCGTTTCAAGATCAATCATCGACGTCACAGGCGCGCCATCACCACGCGCAGAAGGTAGGGTCGTGATCGGTACTGAATACACGCGTCCGTTATCGCCAAACGCAATCAAAGTATCAGTGCTGCGACACTCAAAGATGCCGTAACAATCGTCACCGGCTTTAAATGAAAACTGAGCTGCGTCGTGCCCATGACCTTGTCGGGCGCGTAGCCAACCTTTTTGCGAAACAATCACCGTAACAGGCTCGTCGATAATTTTGACCTCAAGCACCGCCCGCTCGGCTGTCTTGATCAGCGTACGACGCTCATCTCCATAGGTCTTGATATCGGCTTCGATCTCTCGTACGACCGTGCGCTTAAGCGCTGTTGGCTGCTCGATGAGCTCTTTGAGTTTTTCTTGTTCAGCACGCTTATCGGCGAGCTCTTGCTCGATTTTGAAGCCTTCGAGACGCGCCAACTGACGTAAGCGCATATCAAGAATGTCATCGGCCTGACGTTCGGTCAACGCGAAACGTTGCATCAACGCTGGGCGTGGCTCGTCAGACTCGCGAATCGTTTTGATCACTTCATCGACATTGAGATAGACCAACATGCGGCCTTCGAGCACATGGATGCGATCTGTCACCTTGTCATAGCGGTACTGCGTACGACGCAAGACGGTACTGGTACGAAAATCAATCCACTCGAGTAATGCCTGGCGCAAACCTTTTTGACGCGGGCGCTTATCGGTACCGATGCACACCAAGTTCATCGAGACACTGGTTTCCATACTGGTTTGAGCCAGCAAGGTATTGACCAGCTCGTCGCGATCAATCCGCGACGTCTTTGGTTCGAATACCAGACGCACCGCAGCATCTTTACCCGACTCGTCACGCACGGCATCGAGCAGACCTAGCATTTGGGCCTTAGTCTGCTGCTGCTCGGGCGTCAGCGCTTTTTTACCTGTTTTGACTTTTGGATTGGTGAGGTCTTCGATCTCTTCGAGGACTTTTTGACATGAGGCCCCTGGGGGCAGTTCATGAACGACCAATTGCCACTGACCGCGCGCCATTTCTTCAAACTGCCAGCGAGCGCGTGCTTTGATCGAGCCGCGTCCTGTTTGATAAATTTGTGCAATGTCTGCGGCAGCGGTAATGATTTGTCCGCCACCCGCAAAATCAGGCCCAGACACCATTTCAAATAAGGCGGCATCAGACAAATTGGGTTGCTTAAGCAGCGCAACGCAAGCCTGCCCGATCTCACGCAAATTGTGCGAAGGGATTTCTGTGGCCATGCCAACCGCAATCCCTGAGGCGCCGTTGAGCAACATCACCGGCAAACGTGCGGGCAACATGTCGGGCTCTTGATGGCTGCCATCGTAGTTGGGAACGAAATCAACCGTGCCCTCGTCTAGCTCATCAAGCAATAGGCGAGCAAAGGGCGTGAGTCGAGCCTCGGTGTAGCGCATCGCCGCAGCGTTATCACCATCGCGTGAACCAAAATTACCCTGACCATCGATTAGGGGGTAGCGCAGAGTGAACTGTTGCGCCATACGCACCAGAGCGTCATACGCTGCCTGATCACCATGCGGGTGATATTTACCGAGCACATCACCGACCACGCGTGCAGATTTGACGGGTTTGGCACCCGATTGCAGCCCCATCGCCTGCATCGCATACAAAATACGGCGTTGCACAGGTTTTTGGCCGTCACCCACATCGGGCAAGGCACGACCACGCACCACTGAGACCGCATAATCCAGATACGCCTGCTCTGCATACAGACCAAGCGTTAGCGATTCACCGTCATCTTTCGTATCAAATAAACCAGGTTGAGTACCGTCAGTCATTTAAATATCAACCTCTGCAAGATTACCTTTATCTTCGAGCCAAGTACGACGGGCACCCGATTCACTTTTGCCCATCAACATGTCAAACATCGCTGTGGTCTCTGAGGGTGCTAACGCGCCGTAACCAACCGGCAACATCCGACGCGTATCTGGATTCATGGTGGTTTCCCAGAGTTGCACTGGGCTCATCTCACCCAAGCCTTTAAAGCGACTGATATCCCAAGAGCCTTCTCGCACGCCCTCTTTGCGAAGCTTGTCTTGAACCACCTCAAGCTCGCCCGCGTCTAGGCAGTAAATTTTACGAGCCGGACGTTTGCCCAACGCCGGGACGTCGACACGAAACAAAGGAGGACGCGCCACATAAACATGGCCTAATTCAACGAGCCGCGGAAAATGCTTGTAAAACAGGGTCAGCAGTAGCACCTGAATGTGCGAACCATCAACGTCAGCATCAGACAGAATACAGATGCGGCCATAACGCAGCCCAGACAAATCAGGCGTGTCTTTGGGGCCATGCGGGTCAACGCCAATTGCAACCGCAATATCGTGGATTTCGTTGTTAGCAAAGAGGCGATCACGATCGACCTCCCAAGCGTTTAAGACTTTACCGCGCAACGGCAAGACTGCCTGAAATTCTTTATCTCGACCCATTTTGGCTGAGCCACCAGCCGAGTCACCCTCAACCAGAAAGACTTCAGTGCGCGAGGAGTCGGACGATTCACAGTCAGTGAGCTTGCCGGGCAGGACCGCCACGCCCGAGCTTTTACGCTTTTCAACTTTTTGCGCAGATTTAGCCCGCGCCTGCGCTTGTCGAATCGCGAGTTCAGCCAGTTTTTTACCGTACTCAACATTACTGTTTAACCAGAGATCAAGTGAGGTGCGTACAAAACCACCCACTAAACGCACTGCGTCGCGGCTATTGAGTCGCTCTTTGATCTGGCCTTGAAACTGCGGATCTAGCACTTTGGCAGACAACACAAAACTGGCACGAGCAAACACATCTTCAGGCAATAGTTTGACGCCTTTGGGCAACAAACTATGTAGTTCAGCGAATCCTTTGACTGCGCTGAATAAACCTTCACGCAGCCCTGCTTCGTGGGTGCCCCCTGCCGGAGTCGGGATCAGGTTGACGTAAGACTCACGCACCACGTTACCCTCATCGGCCCAAACCACCACCCACTGAGCACCCTCGCCTTGTGCAAAGCTTTCATGGTCGGCCAGCGCAAATTGCTCGCCCTGAAACATTGGCACACGCAACTCAAGCCCTTCAAGCGCCTCGGATAAATAACCCGCTAAGCCATCTTCATACTGCCAGTTGCGAGTATCACCCGTTTTTTCATTGATGAGAGTGACTTTGACCCCTGCCATCAATACGGCTTTACTGCGCAGCAAATGCATCAACTCATTAAGAGGGATGACACCAGAATCAAAAAAACTATTGTCTGGCCACGCACGTACCCGCGTACCTGACTTTTTGCGATTGAGCTCAGGGACCACGACAAGCGGTTCAAGCACGTCGCCGTTGGCAAATACCATACGGTGCGCCGCCGCCTCGCGCCAGACCACCAATTCAAGTCGCTTTGACAAGGCGTTGGTGACCGAAACACCGACCCCGTGCAAACCGCCCGAGAAGGCATAGGCACCGCCGCCCTTTTTGTCGAATTTTCCGCCTGCATGCAGACGTGTAAACACGAGTTCGACTACCGGGGCTTTTTCTTCGGGGTGCAATCCAACCGGGATGCCGCGCCCATCGTCTTCGACTGTCACGCTACCGTCAGTGTGCAACGTGACTTGAATATGTTTACCAAAGCCGGCCAAGGCCTCATCGGCCGCGTTATCGAGAACTTCTTGAATAATATGAAGGGGGTGCTCAGTGCGGGTATACATGCCAGGCCGCTGGCGCACGGGTTCAAGGCCTTTCAGCACCCGAATCGATGACTCGTTGTAAGACTTAGTACTCAAGAGATCCCCAATTGCAATAAAAGATGCGCCATTTTACGGAAAATGCAGAATCAGGCAGTTTCAAAGGTAAACCCGCGGCAAAGCGAGGTTCTGAAACGACTTTGCGGGTTGCGTTGGCGAACCGTGCTTTGCCCGCAAGTTGTTATTCTGCACAGTTGTTTCAGCGTAAAACAGCGCAAACCTAGCAAAATCAGATGATGTTATGCTTTAATGCAGTTAAGATAGGTGGCGACGCAGTCACCACGAGGATCCAAAAAGTTGATCCCATGTAGTTTCAGCAAACTATGCTGAACGGCATTGCCAAACGTAAAAGCAAAAAATATTCCCAATTTGCCAGACCGATCACTCTTAGAGAAAAACCATGAGCGAACACATCAAAAACGTGAGCGACGACAGCTTTGACGCGGACGTCATCAAATCTTCACAACCTGTATTGGTTGATTACTGGGCCGCTTGGTGTGGCCCCTGCAAGCAGATTGCCCCTATGCTTGAAGAAGTTGCCGCCCAATACGCCGGCAAAATGACCGTTGCTAAGCTCAATGTTGACGAAAATCAAGCGACCGCCGGTAACTTTGGCATTCGTGGTATTCCAACCCTAATGTTATTTAAAGATGGCAAAGTTGCTGACACCAAAGTCGGTGCCTTGTCAAAAGCCCAATTAACCGCATGGTTAGACAGCGCGATCTAAGATGCCGTCACGCGCGAGCCCCTTCGTGGCTCGCCACTGGCTTCGCTTAAGGCGGGCTGTTCGTTTGCAAACACTGTTCTTTCCCCCTTCCTCTTCTATTTTGAAGTAATTTTTTACACTGACATCAATGCACCTGAACGAACTGAAGGCGCAGCACGTTTCGCAGCTGCTCGAAATGGCCGCAGGCCTCGAAATCGAAAACGCGAGTCGCTTACGCAAACAAGAACTCATGTTTGCCATCATGAAAAAGCGGGCGAAACAAGGCGAACAAATTTTTGGTGATGGCGTACTTGAAGTCTTACCCGACGGGTTTGGCTTTTTGCGATCGCCCGATACATCATATTTGGCTAGCACTGACGACATCTATATTTCGCCCTCACAAATTCGTCGCTTTAATTTGTACACCGGCGATTCGATTGAGGGCGAGGTGCGCACCCCAAAAGATGGCGAGCGCTATTTTGCGTTGGTTAAAGTCGATAAGGTCAATGGCTATGCGCCTGAGGCGATCAAACATCGCATCATGTTCGAGAATTTGACACCGCTGCACCCCGATAAAGTCATGCCCCTTGAGCGTGATATTAAAAGTGAAGAAAATCTGACCGGTCGCATTCTCGATATTTTTGCGCCGATCGGTAAAGGGCAGCGCGGCCTCATCGTTGCAAGTCCGAAATCAGGCAAAACGGTGATGATGCAACACATCGCCCACGCTATTACTGACAATTTTCCTGATGCAGTCATGATTGTCATGCTGATCGACGAGCGTCCGGAAGAAGTGACCGAGATGCAGCGCACCGTGCGCGGCGAAGTCGTGGCCTCAACCTTTGACGAACCTGCAACCCGTCACGTCCAAGTCGCAGAGATGGTCATCGAACGGGCGAAGCGTCTAGTCGAAATGAAAAAAGACGTCGTGATCTTGCTGGATTCGATTACTCGGCTGGCGCGCGCTTACAACACGGTAGTTCCGGCCTCGGGCAAGGTGTTGACTGGCGGCGTTGACGCCAATGCACTGCAACGACCTAAGCGGTTTTTTGGCGCTGCACGTAACCTCGAAGAAGGTGGGTCACTCACCATCATCGGTACGGCCTTGATTGAAACAGGCAGCCGCATGGACGAAGTGATTTACGAAGAATTCAAAGGTACAGGCAACTCTGAGATTCACCTTGAGCGGCGCTTGGCTGAGAAGCGTGTTTACCCAGCCATCAATTTGAACAAGTCAGGCACGCGTCGTGAAGAGCTGTTGATCAAACCTGATCTGTTGCAAAAAGTCTGGGTACTACGCAAGTTTATTCACGATATGGACGATGTCGAATCGATGGAATTCATCTTGGATAAAATGCGTTCAACCAAGAACAACAATGAGTTTTTTGATTTGATGAAGCGCTAAGCATCTCTAGTTTGTCACAGCGAAAGACGTGCGATTAGGCGTAAGCAAGGATAAACGCGCTAGTAGAGATGTTAGTTTGCAGGGCCGGGAGAGGCACGATTAGGTGCTGAGACCGGCTCGGGCGCTCCGCGCGACTCAATCTTGGGCTCATCCCAAGGGCCTGTGACAGCATATTTAACCGTCATCGCCTTTTCAATTGGATTACGCAACAAAAATTGCGTGACCATGGCACTCAACCCCGCAATGGGATTGACCACAAAGGCGGTTGCGAGCGCTGCGCCGCTCATATCAAACTGCGGCCGCACATCGGCCTCCATATCCCATAGTTTTTTATCTAAATCCGAATTGCCCTTCAACAAAATACTCGCAATTGGGCTGTTGATCGTCAAGTCAGTGGTATTCACAACACCCTTGTTGAAGGTAAAGCCACCCGTTAATGCACTCCAGGGAAAACCGTCTTTAAACTCGTTGCCGGGTCTGAAGTTAAAGCTCAAGATCCTTTGCAGAGACTGAAGCGACAAGAGCTCTAAGAGCCGTGCGCTGCGTGAGTTGACATGCTCAAACACGCCGTTTTTTAGGTCAACTTTGGCAGAACCATTTAATCCCTGATAGCTATTGACCCAAGGGAAATTCACCCAATCCACTTGTGCTTGAATGGTGCCACTACCACCTTTCACACGGTCCGGATGCCCCATCTGCGATGAAAAGCGACCGAGATCCTGAATGACCACATCCGCGTTGAGCTTGACGCCGCGAGTTGGTCCCTTTAGACGCCATTGCCCCTTCGCGGTAGCGGTGGCAGCCGAGCTTTGAATATCGAGCTTTTCGATGTTCCAGAGTTCGGTACGCTGTTGATTCGAGCCCACCAGACGTAACGAACCCAACTGGCTTCCAAAGAGAGTGAAGTCGTCAATGGTGAGATCAATTGCAGGAATATCAGACCAGTGCTGAGAATCAATCACATCGATCTTTAACGCTTCTGTTTGACCATCGTCAGGGGCACCAAGGGCCAGTTTTGAAAACCTTGCTTGGATACGGCCGTCGAGGGCGCCGGCTGCAGCTCGCCACGTAGCGCTTCCGGCGGTCTCTTTTGACGCAATTCGGGCTGACCACTGATTAGGTGCATTTTGTATTGCGGTGAAATCGAGATCTGTAAACGTCAGATCAGACAAAATAAAATGTGGTGACCGTAGTCGTGCCGTCGCTAAACTCGGAAAGACTCTGAACTCAACCTGGGATGTACGCTTAGGCTCTTGCGTCACCTGCTCAAACAAAGTGCTCCAATCGTCAAAATCCACCCGCCCGAGTTTCATATCTAGTGCCAAGCCAGTGGCTGGCAGTGGCAAGGTCTCGCCCATCGAAACCGCAGCGCGTGAAAAATACGGTGAAGGCCGAGCACCGGCGGGCCGCTCAAAACGACCATTGATCAGATTAGGCACACTCACAGTCAGGGTTTCTCGAAAATCGTTTTTCACCGGGGATGCCACCCAGCGCACCGTCAGCGGCGTGCGGCTTTGGGCAGTTTTGCCCAAGGGCGCAGGCAAATTAACCGCCAGGCCTTCAAGCGTAGAACTCACGACTGCCTCGTAGCCGCGGTCTTTCGTGGAGGCAAGCTGGGCCTTATACCGAGCCTGCCCAGCAAAGGGCATTAATGCTTTCGCCCCCGCCAAACTCGTCACCGCCGCAACCGTGATCGTGCCTTCGGCTTGCAGGCTCTGGCCACCTTCGCCCCAGGCTCCTCGCAGCAGCGTCTGGCCGCCTAAAAATTGAGAGCTCAAATTATCGGTGCGCACGGATTGTGCTGAAAACTCAAGCGCCCCACGAACGTTCTCAAGCTTAGGAATATCAGCCCCAAGGCTGATATTGTTGCCGGCGAAGTTGATCTGACCTTTGACCTTAGGTGGCTGATCGGTGCCAAGGTTCATCCGAAGCGAGAGCGGCACTGTCAACACACCACCCACCTCAAGGCGTTCAAGCGTTGATTTGAGCTCGCTGGGCAACGGTGCCTTGCTCAACACTGAGAGGTAGTCTTTGGCTTGACCATCGAGCACTGCGTCAAGCGAGAGGTCAGGTCTCAAAGAAAAATCAGGCACCTTGAGCGCAAGCCGGCTCACATTGACTCGGGTACCGGTCGTATCAAGCAAGACAGCGCTCGATGCATCCAAACTAAGAGACAATTTATCGAACACGAGCTTGCCCTGTGCTTGTGTCACCTGGGGCCAATTTAGCTGGCCTGGACGGCTCGGATCGTAGTCGACGCTCAGCCCGCTGAATGGCCCCTCGAGCCGAAAGGCGCCCGACACGCCCGTTTCATTGAACGGAAAATGATCCAGATCGCCTTTTAGTGTCACCGCTATTTGGCTCAACTGCCCTTGGGTGATGGCTGAGCGCAAAAACTGACGCGCCTCAAGGGGCGCTTGCGTGGTCACAAACTGATGAAGCTTGTTAGCAGGCGCTTTTGCGATCTGGCCCGTCATAGCCAACAGACCAGCACCAGTCACCCCGCCCGACACCCACGACCCCTGCAACTGCGTGGCGAGTTCGGTCGATTTCAGATCAAGCTGCGCAGAATCAATGGTGAGTGCGCCCGTCGCATTTTTAAACACCTTTGCACGCGCCGTGACCTCGCCAAGCTCAAGCAATGAGGGCTCAAACAGTGGACTATCGATCTTAAGCTCGGTGGTGGTGGTGCTGAGTGCCAGACCCTGTCGACCTGAACTGCGCGCCAATAGCGGCCAACGCCCCTCAGGTAACAAATCGGCAAGCCAGCCCGTCAGCCTGAGTTGAGCGGTTTGTGCAGAGGCTACGCTCTTGCCGTCCGTGGTTAGCGGCAAGGCGATTTTTTTTGCCGAAAGCTCGAGGATGGTTTGACCCAGAAGCCCGTCTTGCACATCGATCCAGGCACGCGCGGCGATGTTTCCGGAGACCGCAGGCATATCGACCCAGGGCGCTAGGCCGGCAAGATGGACATCTTGGATCTCAATGAAAATTTCAGCTTCGCGCGTCGAGCCAGGAGTCATTTGATTCAGGATGTTCTCTGTGCGCATCACAAGCTCAAGGCGCTTACCGACAGACTCGGGTAAAGATGCCATCAGCCGCAGCTCGTGACGAAACAAACTATTACTCAGACTCACGTCAATCTGAGACAGATTCAAAGCCGGAGCCTGCCGCAACTGATCATGCCAGCGAAAATTCGCCTGACGAATCACGATCTCGCCCTGATCCAAGAGCCAACGTACGGCTAACGTGTCACGATCTAATTTAAGTTGCTCGTTTGAATGGGGCTCAACCCGTTGGCCTGCGATCGACACGGTACCGTCGTCATGACGCGTGGCCGCCAGATCAATGCCAGTAATCTCTAAACGACTTAGTCGCAGTTCAAGATCGAGCAGGCTGCGCCACGAGACCACAGCAGAAGCAGTGGGCACCTGCAGCAACACATCGCCATTGACGTCGTTCACAGCAAGATCGCGGACAGCAAGCGTTGGATTGAGCCCGGACCAGTCTGCCGAGATATTTGCGATCGACACTTTAGCGCCTACAGCCGTCGAGACATGCTGCTCGATCAGAGGCCGCCATTCATTGATACGTGGCAACACCCAATACCGCACCGTCAGCATCGTTGCCACTGCTACAAAATAAAGCAGCAGCAGGCTCAAAAGTGCAAGACGCAGTAGATATTTGACTGGTTGCAAAACGGGCAAATTAAAAAGATTTTGTGAAGTGACATTCTATAGGGTATTGTGCAAGCTTGTCGCCCAAGGCGCCTTGGCTTTGTGACTCGGCGACGTTCTAGGCACCAAGGTATGACTGAATCCGACTTTTCCTCCTCATTAGCCTGGTCTGGCGCGTTACGTCGCCTGACCCAAAGCGATCCAGCATTTGCGCATTGGCTAGAACAAGAGCGTTCAGAACCGCTGACCACCGCCCGCCTACATGACTGGTTTGCCGAGCTGGCCGGAGCGCCAATTGGTAGTGCCATCCTTGAACTCGACACTTGTCGGCGAGTGCTGAGGCTCTTGCGCAAACGAACTTTTTTTTTGCTGATGGTTCGTGATCTTGCGGGGCTCGCCACGCTCGATGAAGTCGTCGGTACCATGGCGACCCTAGCAGACCGTTGTGTCGAACAGGCCTATCGTACGATCATGCACGACATGGTTGCCCAGCACGGCAAACCGCAAGACGCATTGACGGGCCGCCCGCAAGAGATGCTGATCATTGGCATGGGAAAACTTGGGGGATCTGAGCTAAATGTTTCGTCTGACATTGACTTGGTAATGCTCTATAACGAAGAAGGCGAAACCGAGGGCCCCAGGCCGCTGAGCTATCACGAGTTTTATGGTCGTCTGACGCGCCGCATGATGCCCATACTCTCGGAGCTTGACGCCAACGGGCAAGTCTTTAGAACTGATTTACGTCTGCGCCCGGATGGCGATTCGGGTCCACTGGCCTGGAGTCTAGACGCGTTTGAACAATATCTGTTTACACAAGGGCGTGAATGGGAACGTTACGCCTGGCTCAAAGGGCGAGTCATACCAGCCCGCGCGTTTGACGACAGCGACTCAACCGCGCAAGTGCAACAGTTTGAAAGTCTGCGCCAGCCCTTTGTGTATCGTAAATACTTTGACTTTAGTACCTTAGCTGCACTGCGCACCTTACGTGAGCGCATCCGTTTAGATTTACAACGAAAATCATTAAGCCGACCCGGCTTAGAGACACAACTGAACATTAAACTAGGCGAAGGCGGAATCAGAGAAATTGAGTTTGTTGTGCAATTGGTGCAACTGATCAAAGGCGGACGAATGCCTGCCTTACAACAGCGAGGCTTATTGGCCGCACTCGAGGCGCAAGCCCGCGCGGGGCTGATTCCAAGTGCGACCGCCGAGCAGTTAGCGCAAGCCTATGTGTTTTTGCGACGCACTGAACATGCGTTGCAGTACGCTGAAGACGAACAGACACATCAACTCCCAGTTCGGCCCGAGCAACTTGCCGAACTGGCAAACGCACTGCGTGTATCGTTACCTGAATTTGAACAGACGCTGGCTAAACACCGCCTCTTTGTCGCCGACACCTTTCGCGACTCGTTTCGCATTGCTGGCTTGGGCGATGGCTTTGATGAGGCCGAACGCGAATTACGCGAAAAATCTTCACCAACCCTATCACTTGAAACGAGTGTATCGGCCTTTGGCGAGGACACAGCGACCTTGGCTTCGCGAGTGGATACCTTTTTGGAAGGCCACCGGATTCGTGCCTTATCGACGACAGGCCGTAATCGCATTGACACGCTACTGCCGCTCGCGTTGAGCGCGGCTCAACACACCTCGCAACCCTTGACGGCAGCGTTGAGGCTGCTGGAATTGATTGAAACTGTTGCGCAGCGCGGCGCTTACCTAGCGCTACTTGCCGAATATCCCGAAACCATGGCGCGTATTGCACGCTTGATGACGGCAAGCCCCTGGGCCGCGCAATATGTCATTCAACACCCTTTGGTGCTCGATAGCCTGATTGCCTGGCATACCTTAATGGAGCCCGTGGATATTGGTCGCGTTGCGACAGCGATGCACGAAGACCTTAACGCCTGCACCTTGCCTGACGGCTCGTTTGATATCGAGCAGCAAATGAATTTGATGCGCGATACTCAGCGGCAGATCAGTTTTCAATTGTTGGCGCAAGATCTTGAAGGGATCCTGACCGTTGAACGTTTAGCCGATCAATTATCGGCCTTGGCTGACATGCTTTTGCAAGAGACCTTGGCGAGGGTCTGGCCGCAGGTGTGCCCGCCTGATGCCAATGGCGATGGGCCAGAGCCTCAGTTGGCAATCATTGCGTATGGGCGCTTAGGCGGCAAAGAGCTTGGCTATTCTTCTGATTTGGATCTTGTGTATCTATATGACGACTCAAGAGAAGATGCAGCTGAACTATATGCAAAACTTGCCCGTCGGCTGACCTCGTGGCTATCGACCATGACGTCTTCAGGCCGACTATATGACATTGACCTTCGTCTGCGGCCAGATGGCGAGTCGGGATTACTTGCCACCTCAATCGAGTCCTTCAAGCAGTACCAGCACAATCACGCCTGGCCGTGGGAGCATCAGGCACTCACACGCGCGCGCTTTGCCGCCGGAAATCGGCGCGTCGGGGCAATCTTCGAGCAAATCCGCCACGAGATTTTAAAACGGTCTCGTGCACCAGCCCCTTTTGCCCAGCAAGTGCGCGCGATGCGTGACAAGATGACAGCCGGACACCCAAATACAACCGCGCTGTTTGACTTGAAGCACGACCACGGCGGCATGGTCGATTTAGAATTTGTCACCCAGTATCTGATTTTGGTACATGCAGGGCAACACCCAGAGTTACTCAATAATCTAGGCAATATTGCGTTGCTGCAACTAGCAGGAAATGGCGGCCTCATTCCCGTTGACTTAGCACAGCGCGCCAGCGACGCCTATCGCAACTTGCGACGGCGTCAGCACGAACTGCGCTTACAAGGGGCGGATAAGGCGCGTGTTGAGCAACACGAACTACTCGAAGAGCGTCGTGCCGTGCAAGATCTGTGGCAGGCGGTTCTGGGTGAAACACCTCAGACAGCTGAGTCGCAGTAAACCTCCCAATCATTGAATAATCAGGACACCTGGGGTGTCCGCGCTATTCATGCTCCCTCTAAACGGGGAGGATTTCCGCGCATTTGGTTAAACGGCTATGCAGTCAGGATCTTCTCGTGTGAATCAACTCCAACACCCGGCGGCCGACCGTCCGCTGCAATGTTGGTGTCTTCTGGTCTGGGTCTTCGCAAAAGATCTATGGCGCTTCGGCTGTCGCACTTCTTGTTAAACTTGTAGGTCGACGACTCGTCGCGGGTCGCCCTCAAACACCTCTTTTGACACTTGGGGCTCTAGCCTCTCGACACTTTTTTTAAAATTGGATTGGATCGTGCCCGACGCTCTTCGCCCTAGTTTTTCGTTACCCGAAGGCAAAACAAAGGTGCTACTGCACTCTTGCTGTGCGCCCTGCTCGGGCGAAGTCATGGAAGCCATGCTAGCGGCTGGAATTCAATACGACATCTTTTTTTACAATCCGAATATTCATCCTGTTAAAGAATACGAAATTCGAAAGAATGAAAATATCAGGTTTGCCGAAAAACACGGTATACGCATGATTGATGCCGACTACGACGTCGACAATTGGTTTGAACGCATTAAAGGGCTTGAAAACGAGCCCGAGCGCGGCGAGCGCTGCACCCAATGTTTTGATATGCGCTTTGAGCGTACCGCGCTATATGCCCACGAGCATGGCTACGACACCATCACAAGCTCGCTGGGGATCTCGCGCTGGAAAGACATGAATCAGATCAATGCAAGTGGTGAACGCGCAGCAGCCCGTTACGAACAGCTACTGTACTGGACGTATAACTGGCGCAAACACGGGGGCTCAGCTCGCATGATCGAAATCAGTAAGCGCGAAGAGTTCTATCAGCAAGAATATTGCGGCTGCGTGTACTCGTTGCGCGACACCAATCGGCACCGCCGTTCGCAAGGCCGTGAGCGCATTGCCCTAGGGGTCAAATTTTATGGCCGGGATGAGCTAAAAGCGTTGAAAGACGAGTGATCTGCAAACCGCGTTGCTGCAAACGTGCAGCAAAAGCGTCGCTCGATAACACCCGGTACTCTTCGATACGGTCAACACCAAACGCAAGCGCCGATGAGGCTTGCGTGGCTGGATGCACCATCAACAACAGGTTCGAAGCCGCTTGCTCGAGCCAGGCATTGAGCATGGTTTCGTAAGCCGGATGCGGGCGATCAAAATCGTAAGCCCCTGCAAAACCTTGATTGCTGTGTATGCCCGACTGTTTAGCCTGGCGAATGAGGCTTGAGGCGCCCAAAGCCCCAATCAGTCGCGCTTTCAAGCGTTGCATCACAGGTAACTGTGCTGACATTGGGGCCGCGCGCGTATCGCGAATCCAGGGCAACTTGTGGGAGTAACGTCGTTGTATCGCCTGCAGCAACAACTCTCGAACCACCGGAAACTGATGCACGTGCAGGTGCCCGTCGATAAAATCCGGTACTTGGCTAACGTGCTTTTCAAACAAATCAAGCTGAGTTTCGATTTGCTCGGCGACGGCCTGTTTAGCAATCAGACCTGAATAGGTGCGCCACAATAACTGGCCTAGCGGCAAACGCAGCCCCGTTTGCCCCAGAGGCTCGGTCAGGTTTAAGTGCAACCCGAGATCGATGGGCAAGCCCTTGAGCGCCCGTGCCGACTGCGCGAAGTTAGGCGCCTGCACCAGACAGCCTGTCGCACTGATCCGCCCTTGCCCGGCAAGCGCCACAATCGCCTGGTCGACTCCGGCTTCAAGTCCAAAATCGTCGGCACAAACAGCAATCGGGATCAGCGCTGGCACCGCGCCCTGCTGCGCCGCATTACTCACGAAAACGACGCCCGCTTGCGCGGCGCACGATATAGAGGGGGCGCCCTTTGACTTCTTCAAAAATTCTTGCAATGTACTCGCCGACAATGCCAATTGAAATCAGGGTGATGCCAGAGAAAAACAACAGGATGGTCACAATGGTGGGCCAGCCACTCACCGGATTTGAAAATAGAAAATATTCACAAATAATATAAAGCCCGTACATAAACGAGCACATCGAGACGAGAAACCCAAACAGGCTGACGGCACGCAAGGGCCAAGTTGTAAAGGAGGTGAGCCCAGCAAGCGCCAGCGTCAGTAACTTGAAGGTGCTGTAATGCGTTTGCCCATGTTGGCGCTCGGCAGGCTTATACGTGATTGGCTCGGAGTCAAAGCCCACCCACGCATACAGACCCTTCATAAAGCGATTACGCTCAGGGAGCTGGCACAGGGCATCGACGACGGCGCGATCCATCAGGCGAAAATCACCCGCATCAGGAGGCACTTTTACACCTCGCGAACTCGCGAGCAACGAATAAAATAATTTCGTGCCCCAACGCTTACCTGCGGTTTCGTCAGCGCGGGTTTCTCGTACCGCGTAGACCATATCCACGCCGGCCTGCCAGCGCGCTAGCATTGCGGGCAGTAGCTCTGGCGGATGCTGCAGATCAGCATCCAGAATCATCACCACATCGCCCGTGGCAGCTTCGATACCAGCCGTGATGGCGGGCTCTTTACCGAAGTTACGTGACAACTGCACAAAGCGAAAACCGGGGTTACACACCCACGCAGCCATCAGGCTTGCGGTGGCATCGCGACTGCCATCATCGACAACGATGACTTCCCAGTTGGCACCGGTTTGCGTCAGCACCGCCTGCAAGCGTGGCAACAACAGGCCCAAATTATCGTGTTCATTGAACGCCGGCACCACGCAACTCAGCGTAGCGCGGGTGATGTCGCGCCCCTGCGCCTGAGCGCTTGACTCGGGCGCAGGCGTGTTAGAAGAGGATGAAATCGATGAGGTCATGGCTCAATGATAACGTTTAACAGAGGGCGCGGAAATCCTCACCGTTCAGGGAAAGGATGTCAACGCGCTTTTTGCAGTGCCAGACTGGCGCTCAGGATTGTCAAAATGATGACTGCCGCGCCCAATAAGGTGCGCGGCGACGGCTCTTGACTGAAAAACCACCAGGCAAAGGCAATCGCGTAGATGGGCTCAAGGGCCACCACCAGCCCAGCAGTGCGGGCCGGCAAATGCCGCAGGCTGGACACAAACAAAAGATACGCCAAGCCCGTACAGAGCACACCCAATACTGCCACCCAGAGCCAATTGGTCAGGCTAATTTTCCCAAGCGAGCCCAGTACCCAGGGCGACATCACCAAAAAAACCACGGCGTTTTGCAGGCCCGCCACAGCGAACGCGTTGACCTCAGTCAAATAGCGCCGGTTCAGTACTGCTAGCACACCAAAACTTGCCCCGGACAACAAGCCCCACAGCAAGCCTTCAGTGCCTAAATTTGACAGCTCAAACGAGGGGGTAATCAGTAGCAGCCCAAGGCTTACTAGCCACAGACGTACCCATTCAGCGCGGGTCACCGTCTCGCGCAGCAGGCCCCACTCAATGAGCGTAATGAAGGCCGGGAAACTAGCAAAACCCAGCGTCGCGATCGCGATCCCACCCACTTTGACAGAAATAAAAAAGGTGACCCAGTGCAATGCCAGGACCGCGCCTGAGCAAAGTAACGCCACCCAGCGCCCGTGA
>Ga0114967_10000441_pt1 | contig 35314 bp, 34 predicted proteins | sample M_130628_MF_Meta_FD_92639 | JGI IMG/M metagenome (GOLD analysis project Ga0114967, IMG submission 92639) | Freshwater microbial communities from Lake Montjoie, Canada to study carbon cycling - M_130628_MF_MetaG | ecosystem: Environmental > Aquatic > Freshwater > Lake | place: Lake Montjoie...
CGTCGCCGCCTCCACGCTCTTTTCTTCCCCTCCCCTCCCCGCCCCGCGCACCCCCCCGCGCACCGCACCGCCCGGCGCACCGCCCCGCCCCGCGCACCACCCCTGCCCCCACAGAGCCATGTCGGACCTCAGCCAGATGCTCTCGCGCATGAGCGGGCAGAAGCGCAGCCTGGACAGGGAGCTCGAGGCTAGCCAGAAGCTGATTGAGCGCGAGCAGGAGCGCATGGCCCTCAAGAAGCGGGCCCTGGACAAGGTGGAGGGCGGGATCCGCCAGCTGGAGGACGCCCTGGACATCCTCAAGACCCTGGAGGTGCAGTGCTGCGTGTGCCTGGAGCAGGACACCTCCACCACCTACGCCAAGCTGGACTGCCCGCACACGCTGTGCCTGGGCTGCTTTAGCGAGATGCGCGACAAGCTGGTCAAGGACCCCAAGTCAACCCTCTACGCCAAGAGCAATGAGATGTGCTGCCCGCAGTGCCGCGAGGAGATCACTGCCCTCAAGACCGCCCGCCAGGAGGCCCTGGACAAGCTCACGGTGCCGCAGATTGCTGCCCTGCGCGCGGAGCGCAGGCAGGAGCTGGAGCAGCAGAACCTCCTGGCCGCCCAAGCCTACGCGGACGCCATGCACCCCGTGCCCGTGGTCCCCGCGTCCGCCGCACGCGTGGCCAGCGTGGCAGCAGCACCAAGCCTGGCAGTGCCGCAGGCCGTGCGCGTGCAGATGCCCGCAGAGGCTCCCGCGGAGGTGCCCGCAGAGGCTCCCGCGGAGGTGCCCCGCGCGGGGACCCTGCCCGCCGCAGAGGACCCGCGCTCTGCAGAGGGCATTGCTGCTGCCATCATGCGCTACGAGAGGCAGGGCATGTCCATGCGCGAGGCGGCCATGAGGGCCCTGGCGGACACGCACGGCGAGAGGGGCATGATTGCAATGGACATTGCCCTGGGGGAGACGGGCTCCACTGTGGACGAGGAGTCCGCCCTGGAGGACTCTGACGAGGAGAACATGCCCGCCCACATTTCCGCCGTGATAGCCGCCAATGAGGCAGCCACTGCTGCGCACCAAGTGCTGTACAATGCCCGCAACCAAGCCGCTGCCTCTGGCTCCCCCCAAGACGCTGCTGCTGCAGAGGCCGCATCTCAGCAGGCCCAGGCGGCAGACGCCGCCCTGGAGGCTGCTGATGCGGTGGCGGCTGCCTACTCTGCAGCAGCCGCACCCCCCTCTTAAGAAGGGAGGTAAGAAAAGAGCCCCAATTTCATAAAAAGAAAAACAACATTGGCTCTCCTTCCTCTGTAAAACGGACTAAACCGCAATTATGGGAATCCATTAAAAGAAGAATAATTAGTCGAGAAGTTCAAGGAACAAGAGCTGGTCAATGGTCGGCACGTAAGGCACAGCTGGCTGTTAAAGAATACAAGGAAAAAGGAGGGGGCTACATTGGCTCTAAATCAAAATCAAATTCTTTGGTAAAGTGGGGTAGACAAAAATGGAGAACCAAGAGTGGCAGAAATTCCTCCTTAACGGGTGAGAGGTACTTACCTACTGAAGCTATACGACACTTGAGCTCTGCAGAGTACAAACGAACTTCGAGAGCAAAACGAAAAGCTTCTAGAAGAGGAAGACAATTTTCACGACAACCTAGAGACATTGCAAAAAAGACTAGGAGATACAGACAATAGAGCAAAAGAATTCCGCCAGGGGGGATCGAACCCCCGACTACAGGGTATCGAAAGGGTAGCAAATTTAAGTACTTAAAAGCCCTACGCTCTCCCGACAATGCTTCGTTAATTACGATTGAGCTATGACGGATGTGAAAAACTACCACTAAACCATTTTGGCTATAAAAAGAGTAATGGATTTGAATTAACTTACTCCAGCTAAAATAAGTGTTTCGTTTATATATCAATTTTTAGGGGTGTAAGTCTTTCAGCTTGTGTCCTCTAGTTAAGTGCACATTGAGTTGGGGTATGAGCTCGATATAGACAACTATGATGCAGGCTAAAGCCTAACCAAGCGACCCAACCTTTACTCATTTCCTGCCATTAGCTGTGGCGGGATTTAACCCAGGAGGTATTTTCAGAATGAAATGTTCTTTCATAATGAAATTTCGATACGGTGCAAACTTGGCTTGGGCTGTGCTGTCAGGTGCGAGAACTAGCTAGCTACTAGAACTCTGAAATCCCCAGCACGGCTTTTTTAATTTGAATACACTAAAGTAGCGGTAAAATTCACAGAAGCTATGTTCTGGGGTGCAGTCCATACAAACCCATTGATACTTGGACTGTGCACCATAGTCCCAGGATTTAAGGTGCAATCTTTGGGAGTGGTAGAATTAGGACTCACACAGGACAATAAGCTTGCATTTTGATTTCCGACCAGCCATTGATATGTCCCAAAACTCCCTGCAGTGTCTGTGAATGTTATTGTGCCCGCCCTTATATTGTCAAACGTTAATGTTTGTACCCCCCCACTGATTAACAGAGGTTTACTTAAAAGGCCAGATATGGGTAAGGTCTTTGCAAAGACCCAATCACGTAAAAAGTTTACAAGAAGGATGGTTACACTAAAGGCATAGTACATGTATTGCCACCATAAGACTGCCATTTTTTTTAGGACATAGGACTTTTCTTCTCTTCAATTGAATTTACACAGTTTCTTCCTTAAGCCTCTGCTGAATCTTGCGTTGCAGCTGAGCGTACTGAGCCCAGGTTCTGGGCGTCAAGCCATAGTTGAACCACTGGCTATACTGCTGCCTTGTTGCCGTTCTTGGATCTACTCGCTTCCACGCCCCGAGCGGATACATTTCCTGGTCGATCTGAAACACGTTGGGCTCTGCGCTGCTTACTGCGCTCTTGTCTACGGTCTCTAGAAACCTGGGGTTTATCTGCTTGGCTTCCGCCACGTGGTCCGCGTCGCTTGCTGAAATCTCCAGATCTCCTTCCTCCAGGCCTTGCTCCTCCAGCTGGCCCCCCTGCTGGTGCTGCACCTGCTGATAGACCTGTGGATGCCCCTGAGGATGCCCCTGAGGATTCCCTTGCCCCTGAAACCCTCCTCCTCCCCGAAACCTTTGCTGCTGCGGGTACCTCATTTGGGGCGGCATTGACATCATAGAGCTGTGATTGTACAGCGGCTGAAAAGCGAACGGCATCCTCTGCTGTTGCTGGAGCAGCATGGCTGCCTGGTATTGCTGCATTTGCAGCATTTGTGGACTCATCCCTGCAAAGGGATTTGGAAAGTGCCCGTAAGGCGGCTGTTGCGGATTCATTTTTACTCAAGGAGCAAAGATTTTGTAATTGAGCAACAGAACGTGCCAAGGATTTTTTATCCTTTGAATACAAGCTACTAGCCATTTCTCCTAGTCCTTGTCTGATAGTGGCATTGGCTAATTCAGAGGAGCTCAAGGTTTTATAGAATGCCACAGCAGTGTCATAGGGTAAAAAAGTTGGTGGTATGGCTGCCTGGGAGGATGAAGTGCATCGTGTAGGACTACGGGGTCCTGGTTTACAATGGGCTTTTAAGGATGACTTGAGTGACACTTTTTTTCTCTATTCGTTTTTCATTCAAGTTTCCTTGCGAACTCAATGCATCCCCTGTATGTAAAAAAATGTCTTATACAGAGATGGACCGCACATCCATGTGGCTTGAAACTTTATTTCAAGCGGATCCTTCCATGCCAGGCTCTAAAATTGCCAGACCTGATAATTTAGTTGTAGGCCCAGGAGTTGAGTCCACAGAGGAAGACAATGAAGATCGAGCAAAGCTCTATACCTTTGACAATATTCAGAATGCCTATAAAATGCTTCACTTGTGCTCAATCACAGAGTCTCCTTCCAAGTCAGAGTCACTGGTGCACGCTCATGCTGAAACCTTTTTAAAACGGGCCTATGCTGCATGGAATTTAAGCGGGCAAACTCGCAGAGACTATGAGGAGTCTCTCAAGGTGTATATGAATGCGTCTCTCTCTGACTTGTTTTCCCTTAATGCTCCCATCTGTAATCCTAACACGAATGAAATTTTGGCCTTGCAGGACATTCACGAAGAAGTAAACGATTTACGCAAACAACTGAGTGCTCTCAAGGTGCAGATTTCTAGGCGGGACGATGTTATAGCAGAATTAAAAGACTCCATCGCTGCCTCTAAAGAACGAGAGGAATACTTTGAGTTGCACTTACAAGACTCTATTAAAGGGGCAACCGCTGAGATTCAGGGCAAGTATGAATACTTGGTAAAACACTCTGATGTGGTGGTAGCCGCAGCAATTCAAGACGCTAAAGAAAAATTAAATGATATGCGATCATTATATGAGGATGCTCAGGATGCTATTACCAAGCAAGAGAAGAAGACTCTAAAGCAAGAAGCTATCGCCCGTGAGCGTCTAATGCTTTTGAGTGAAGCAGAAGAAGAATTAAAGAGAATGCAGACGCGTCTCAAGGCCTTGGGTGAAAGCCCGGTGCAGTCAAGTAAGTGTTCTATAATGTAAGTTTATCTACGATTGAAGTAAATCTTTTAACACACCCTGAAATAAAATGAAGTTGGTTATTCCAAGGGAGCGCGTGTATTTCCTAGATGAGCACTCTAGACACTTGTTAGGTGGAGCTACCTATATTAAAGCAACAGAGGCACCCTTGGGAAACCTAAGTGGGGGGGACCAATTGGGTGGGGTGTTTGTCAATGGGGGGTCGACCATCTTGCCTGCACAGCCAAGACAGGAAGGAAGGGAAGAAATTATTGTGGGCTTGACAAAGGTATCAGAAGAAACAAGGAAAAAACACTATTTAGTGGTCAATTCAATGGGTGTACCTCTTAAACAGGGAGCCTATGACTACACTGCGCATTCCCCCTCAGCTGCTGCTGTAAAGGCCTTTTATGCGTGGTGGAGAACCTCAAAACAGGGTGACAAGTGTGTGAATAAGAGTCTTGTTTCAATGCGTATGAGTGCAGTTCCACAGCAGCTCACACAGTACATTCAAGAATTCGATAGCTCAAAGGCCACCCCCGAGCAAAAGAAGGAGTACATTAAACAATTCCTGTGCATAGACCAAGAGAAAATTTCAAAGGAAATTATTATTCGCATTGGTGTAGCTGGAAAGGGTGGAAGCGTACGCTTTTACAGGGTCAGTTACAAGCCAAACCTTAAACCCAATGCACTAGAAATCGTAAATAAAATGGTTGTAATGGCAAGTGCAATTTGGGTACCTCAGGAGTCTCTCTTACCCGTAAATGCGGTTGAGTTTGAAACCCTTGTAGAGTGAGCTTACAGAGGGGACAGGGCCACGCGCAGCAGGAAGAAAAAGCTGAGCAGGAAAAAGACCTGAGACATGGAGTTCAGGATGATAAAAGTCTTGGTCTTGTCCACATTGTCGTCATAGTTTCCGCCGTCAGCAGCGCGGGCGGTACCCACGTGCTTGGCCTGGGCCCAAGCAGCAATCAAGAATACGAGGGAGGCCGTCCAAAGACCCAGCACGGCTACAAATTCCATCGCCTTGCCCTGGGGGACAACAATGCCAATAGCAGCAAAACTGTTCTCATTGAGGGAGAGGTAGGACATTCGGTTTTGTTTTATTGCATGGTAAGGGAAAAAATTATACAACTTTTCAAAAGGACACCCCTTCACTGATACCCTCAGGCTGCCTAACCTCCTGACTGTTACCAAACTAGTAATTTGGTACCATCCATTCCGTATTTCCAAACGCATGAGAAGCCGCGTGAAGGAGATACACTGCGCTCATCAACATTCCGCCCCCTCCCTCACAGTGGGCAATTGCACTAGCCTGGTCACTCACTGAAGTTTCATTGATTGTTCTGACCTCGGGGCTTGGCATTGCCTGCATGGCTAAATCCATGCTCAGAGGTATGTTTCGAGAAGGATGAAACTTGTCTACAAACAATTTCAGAGTTGCCTTGAGTTCCTTGATCCACAAGCTTGTTGTGACAAGTCGTATGGGATGAAATGAATAAAACTCTTCGCCATGAAGGTGCTCTTGAATAATATTTTGCAGCTCTTCGATAAGTGGCAAAGTCAAGGGAGGATTCCAAGAAAAGGTGAACATGACTCCTCTATACACCAACCCTAGCAATTCTGAGGTGTGATCTACGGAAGCATCTAATTTCAGGGATTGAACAAGGTTTGAGGTTAAATTGTCCTCCAAGGCAGAGAGCCAAAAGGCCTGCTTATTGAGCTGAGCCATTGGACTATTGCATGGGGATTGATGTTGAAAGCAGTACACTAGGGCCTTGCCCAATTTAGCAGTTTCTGTGGTAGAGTCAAGCTTGGCTAGCTTGTACTTTGCCTCCTCAATGAGCTCAGGGGTAATGAGGTAATCTTCCTCCCACTTGCAAAATTTAGACGAAAATGCCAAAAAACCAGGAAGCCAGATTCTTTCATTTTTAATTGTGATGGACTCTTCGTCTGTTATCTTTATGTAAAACAGAGGGCACAGGGATGAAGGAGTGAGCTTAATTTTCTTTGACATTTGCGTATCCCCTCGTAAACTTGGACTGGGACTGGGACTGCACCGGAATTTTCTGCGTTTGCTTGGCACCTTTTTTTTATCCCGGGCATCTTGTTCTTAAACAAAATGGAGGTAATGGAAAATCTTGTTGAGACTGTGCCAGAGCCTGTAAGTAGGTTGGGGGGCATGTATGACTCAATGACAAAAACATTGATCAATTTTAGGGAACAGGCTTTAACCTTCTTGCCTTCCAATTTTAGCGTGTGGTTGATTGCTGTAACCTGCTTAGTTGTGCTTATAGCTATAAGTAGAATTATTACTCTGCAAAAGTCGGTGACTGAGCTTCAAAGCAGACCCATTGTGGATGAGACTTCAGTTCGCATCGCAGTTCGTCAGCACCTGGAAGAGACTGTCAAGGCCATGGAGCAGCACAACAAGGCACAGGCAATGGCTCGCCAGGCTGAGCAAGAGCAAATGCGTCAAATGGTGATTCAGCAGTCTCAGCAGCAGGCTGCAAAGGCCGCAGAGGCTGCAAAGGCCGCAGAGGCTGCCAGAGAAGCAGAGGCTGCCAGAGTAGAGGAAGCATCTAGAGCCGAAGAGGCAGTTAAGGCAGAGGAGCTGGCCAGGGAAGCTGAAACTATTCGAGAGGAAGCTGTAAAAGCAGAGGAGGCTGTGAAAGCAGAGGAAGCAGCTGCTAAGGCAGAGGCTGTCAAGGTAGAGGCTGCTAAGGTAGAGGCTGCTAAGGTAGAGACTGTCAAGGTAGAGACTGTCAAGGCAGAGGCTATTAAGGTAGAGGCTGTCAAGGCAGAGGTCGCAGTAGATGAAGAGGAGGAAAAGCCTGCACCTAAAAAGTCTTCTAAAAAGTCATCAACTACCTAAAAATTTGCCCCTGTGCCTCAGTAAAAGGTGTCCTTTCTTAATACCCTGTCATCACCATTTCTTTACATTTACTTTAATGGGCCTTCTAAAATGGGGTTTTGGAATGGGCGTGAACTTGAAGAGGCCTGTAGTGAACTTACACGTGTTCCCGCCTCAGTGTGGATGGCACAAAAGGAAGCCTGTGAGTCACTATTAATGAAGGATTTCAAGGCCTTTTGTATAGGATGTGGGTTAGTCAGTGGATGTCTGGTAGCATGGAAAATCCTTGATGTCATGGCATGGCGAGCCATACTCACACCCTTAAAAAAATCTCTTGAAGAAAAACCTTAACTACTTTTTATGTGGTGACTAGATTGTATCTAAATTTATGGGGGACAGTATACTTTGAGGGGCATTACGCGGTACTACATTTGAGGAGGAAGGAAAATACGAAGGGTTTGATTTCAGAAATTCAGTATAGTTGGGCATTTTTTTCTGAGAAAAGCGTTGAGGTGATCGTGATCTTGATCTTGATCTAGATCGTTGACTCTTTCGTGATTTGGGGGATTTCCTTGACTTTTGGGTTCTTGATTTTGACATTTCGGACTTACGATGCTCTTGAATCAATTCTTTAATTCTTTGCTTCCTAACAGCTTTGGAGACCCTGAACGTTTTTTTTTCAACGACTAGTGAAATTTATTCATCCTCTTCAAATTGAGGCAAGTCAAGAACCGCATTTCTTCTCTTTTTCCCTGTCTTTTTTTTGTTTTCCTTGACTTCTAGTTCCGCACACACTCCCTGCAAGAATGCATCTGCTAAATCGTCCTTCTTTCCTTTTTTCTTGACCCAAAAGTCCACCCAATGTATTCCACAAAGCACAATGGAAGCCTCTGTCAATAGAATCGCACCCTTCTTATGAGAAGAGTACTCTGTCTTATCCTTCATGTACTCGGTTGCATATTTAAGTTTGCGTGCTGGACTCACAAACTTTACAGCGACCTTATTCCTCACATAAAAGGCTTGAAGTAAGTGACTAAGTACCTTTGTCTTAATGTTACTAATTGACTTCCCGCCAGGTAAAACGTGGCCTGTGGGCTGAGCTTCAATTAATGCGAGTTCAAGACCGGGGGGGCATAACTCTTTTGCTCTCAAGTCTAGAAAGTCAATAAACCAGGGAACAATGGTGGCAATGTCTGTTTGATTTAAATTCACATTGATCCATTCGTCTTGGGGAGCAAATAGTTTGACTACATCATCTACCTTCCATTCACGGATAGCTATTGAATTTCCATTAAAAGGTGGATCCTTCCATATTTCGCCCGAGCTGGGCGTTCTATCCATCAAACACCAAGCAAAGTTTCGCAGCCCCACATCAATGCTGATAATAAGCATTTCTCTTTTTAACTAGGTCACTTAGGAGCTGTTCCATAGTTAATTCCGCTTGCTGTAATTCATATTTATCCGCCACTTGTAAGGTTGGGAGACGGGAAGGAATACCTATTAAAGCCTCACGCAAAGTCGCCAAATTTTCACGCAGAGTACTGTCAAGTACCTCCATGAATCGTTGAACAGACTCGTTACAAGATGATTTTGATATTATATCCCTTGAGGCGTGACCCATAAGCTTGAGACCCCACACAATACCATCTAATGTTTTTTCCTTTAATATTCTCTCAATGTTTGCAATTACAAAAAGACTAAGAGTTTTTACGAGGATACTATTGGGAATTCTACGCTGTAAGGGTAGAGAAAACTTGACAGCTTCTTGCAGATGAAGAGTGTCTTGAAAATCAAGGTACGGGAGGAAATTGTACTGTACCACATCAAAGGGTATGGAGTGCAATAGAGTCGAATGAAAGTCACACATTGCTTTTTTGAAAAAAAATCATTTTACACAAGCTCCGGAGCGAACGATCCATGCTTGCATTTGCTTACTGGTCGAGCAGCACTGGGCACAGTTTCCCTCTTGTGCGCTAAAGCAATCTCCACACATTACCCACCCCCGACATCTCTTGCACTCTAAAAGAGGCTTTTCACTGGTGCTGCACGTGAGGCAGGCCAGGTGATCCACGCAAGCTTGAGGCACCCGTGTTGTGCAGAATGAAATGTACGCCACTACTCCATCCTCAAAGTCCTTTCTTGTTATTCCAGCAAACGTTATTCCAGCAAACATGGCATCAAAAGGAATAAAGAAAGGATGGCAAATTCCAAATGTCTTTTGATACTCCAGAACTTGTAGAGCTCCTGAAGAAAGTGCAGTGTCCTTGTGAGAGGGTGGAAGATCTTCCAACCTTAAAGCATGCAAAGTCTCTCTAAATCTGGAATGAAGCCAGTCCTGATGAAGGTCCTCAGAACTTGAATACTTGGGAAATTGAATGCCCCTGGACCAGCCAATGGGATTGGGGGTTAATTCCTTTAAAAAAGCAGAGAGAGAGCGAGTTCCGTCAGGCCAGTGAGCCAGACCCTCTAAGAGAGGTGAAAAGTCTTGCACCACCATGCAGGAACACTGTTCCCACAAGGAATCCTTGCGAATGACTTTAAACTGCAGCGTACAGAGAAGTTGAAGCACAGTTTGCTGTAGCCTCTTGTCTGCCCCCTTGATAGATTGCTCGCTCAATGACAGCAAATGATGAGAAATCTTGCACACTTCCTCGCAGGTGAGATTCTTAAAGTCTGCCACCATGCTTGCCACCACTATACAAGCATTTTCCAGCATGCGGTGCGAACGAGGAATGCACTTGGCAAGGCTCTGTGGAGTAGACACTCGGTCCAGTAAATCCACGCTGATCAAAAAATGCTTGGGTGTCAGCGTTCTAAGTCCAGAGAGAAGTGCACAGACATACTTTAACTGCTCTACACGCCCAGCAGGAGTGGCATACAGTCTACCTTGGGGATCAGGTATTTGCAAGGAGTCAGTGTACAGCGTGCCGTCCAAAGTCCATAACCCAATCTGATCTTCCACGCAGTGCTCAAAGTCTTCTGAATTTGCAAGAGGGCGAGGAAGTGGTGCAGGCAGCAATGTAGAGGAAATGGGAAAGGGCCAGTGCAGCAGGTCAATAGGCCGTTTCTTGGAACAAAGACCTAAAGAAGAGCGGTGTCCAGGCAGGATTTGGAGACAATTGCTCAACAAAAAGGCTTGTCCCACAGACACCTTGGTGACTGATAGATCACGAAGAAATTCCCCAATGCCAAGGTCTTGGTCCTTGACACGCTGGCCAATTTGATGCAGAGAAATTCTTGGCTCTTCTGTAGCCCAATTCCAATCCTTGCCATCTGCCCACTTTCCTTTAATGTCGTACTTGACCAGAGACCCCCGTGATCCTCTGATCATGTCCGCGGTAATTACACCCAAGGACCAAATGTCAGCAGGAAGCCACGTGTGTTGCCCCTTAAAAATTTCTGGGGCACGATAGTCCAAGGTGCACTTGTTCACTAGGCTAATGCCTTCATAGAGAGATGAGCCACCCCAATCAATGACTCTGCAATTGCCATCCCTGTCTGCGACAATGTTGGCAGACTTGAGATCACAGTGGGCAATACCGCGTGAGTGAAGGCTGTGCAAGTCTCTTGAAATGCAGCGTAGGAAGGAGAGCTGACTTAGCACTGAAATTGGGCGACCGCTAATAACCCTGTCCAGCGTGTCGTCAAACTCAAAGTCAAAAATGAGGCGGGCTTGCTTGGGTCCAATCACATATACCTCTGGACGCTCCAGGTGAGAGGTCTCGCACACTACATATTTCCAAAAGTCCTCAAAGACGCTGCACGGCTTGAGAACCTTGGAGACTCTAATTGTACCAGTTGGAGAGGCTGCCCACTGGCATACATTGCCATAAGTGCCCTCCCCCAAGTCATCTCCCCCCCAGAACTGTGCGGGCCTTGCACTGGGATAAGGGACAAAGCTCATGGGGTCATTGAAAGCCGTGGATTTCTCAAGAACCTCAAGAGGTAGCTGAACAGAAGTACAGAGGCACAGCAGTTCTGGGCGTAAATCTGCTGACTCCCTTGTAATGCGCTTAAAGCCCAATGTACTAGTTCCAAAGGGAGTGAGAGGCTGAGCGCTGCAAATCATCCTTGAAATTGGTGGAAGAGAAAACACAAAGGATCTTTGTGGAGCAATGCACACCCAGGATTTGCCCGCGTACTTGACTTGTAGTCCCAGTTTGAGAAGGCGTCCACCTCCCAAGGTCACAAGCTCAATAGCATCATACTCCCTGTTCACAAGACGCTCCTCCACCTTGGAAAAGCTCAGGGCAGTTTTCAGCGGGTAATTGCTTAAAAGGGTAGCCAGAGAGCTTGGAACAGAGCACAAATTGGCATTGATCAGCACGCTGGTGTTGGCCAGCGTTGCCTTGATCTTGAGCGTAGAGCCAACTACCACTAGATCTGCGCAAAGCACTTCCATTGCGGAGGGAGAAGATGAGGAGCTGCGAAATAAATTACCAAGAAAAAATTAATTTGTGTAGAATTTAGTCAAAACGGAATTCCAACTAATCAATCAGGGCTTTTTCTTGCTAAAGGGGGAAATTTAAGAGGGCATAGCTCTGAGTGCCAATGAGGAAGAGCATAACCATGTGAATTACAAGGTTAACATGAAGAGGAAGTTCAAGACGCAGCATCAGCACAAGGCAAAGCCATAGGATTGGCAAGCCAAACACTGCCGCTCGTAAGCGGACACGCAAGGCTTCAATGCGTCTTTCTTGGGGTATCTCGTAAAGAATCTGGATCTTCAAGGGAAAGGATTTCTTGCGGGACTCGGCCATTTGAAGAGAGGTATCACAAACAGGACGACCGCTCAAAAAAATAAATTAATTTTTTTAATTTTATTATTTGGAGCGAGCGAGCAATTCCAAGCTCCACAATTCCCAGCATGCAGGCTATCGCTCTCGTCATTGCTGCGCTGCTCAAGGGGGACAGCGCGAGCTTTGCCAAGCCCATCCAAGATGAGTTTGCCGCAGACAACTCCCTGGCACTCTTGCCCGAGTCCCAGACCAAGCTGGACGGCTTCTTGTTTGAGGTCTTGTTCATGATCATTGCCCTGGCCAAGACCTTTTCCCCGACGCCCTGCCTGGGGGACTTTACGCGTGCCATGGCTTGCCTAGGCCTCAGCTATTTGAACATGGTGCTCATTGAGGAGAACAAGACCTGCGAGGAGTTCCTGGCGGTGCTAGTCAAGGAGATAATTGGGCACATTCGCACCAAAATTTCAGAGCGCATCGCCACCTCCCCCTTTACCCCGCCCTACATTGTCATGGTCAACCACGTGTGCTTTGTCATCAAGCAGGAGTTCAACCTCATCTACCTGTACAACTCCAAGTTCAAGAATTTCTTTTACATGGGTCCCTTTGTCATTGATGCCCCTGCCACAGGGGACTGCCTGCCCTTTTCACTCATCATTGCCTACAATGTGTCCTCCAACGTTTCCCAAATGTTGAGCCCTCGTGATGACTTTCAGGTGGACCTGAACATTTTCAACCGCTCAGAGTCCTATGCCTCCATGTACCAGGGCATGCTAGCTGTGCGCAGGAACTGCCACAGGACTTTTCGGGATTTGGATGCCCCCTTTGTGCACGCGCAGACAGTGACCTACAATGTGGGAGGCACTACGGAGACCAAGAATGGCCTCACGCTCACAGTGGGCGGCGAGACTGTGACCCGCACCATGACCAACCGTGATGTTCTGTACAGCAACTCTGACCTGGTGGTCAATCCCCGTGGCAAGCCTGAGGACATTGACTTTAGCCCTGCCAACCTTGAGCGCAGGGAGAGGGTGGCAAAGCGCGAGCTTGACATTTTCCTGACTGTGGGGCCAACGCCCGACCTTTATCCTGGCCACTCAATGATGTATGGGTTTTTGTACGCCCTCAAGATCCGCATGGCCTTGGCTGTAATGCACGTGCAGCAGGGCAGCTTTGTTCGCACCGAGGAAATTGTCCGCGCTGGAGCCCCAGCCATTATGCCCAGCAACAAGGACCCCCTGTGCGTGCCACCGCTCTTTCACCGCCCCTCATTGACTGCAGCGGGCAACAAGCTTGGCATTACGCTGGACACAAATGCAGAGACCTGGATCACTGGGGAGAGCTCTGCAGTGTCAAACCACATGGCCATTTTTCACATGGGGGCACACTACCAAGTGCCTGTGCCTGCGTGGGTCTTTTTCCTGCTCATCAAGCATGGCTTTTATGTGGGCGAGTTCAAGCCCATGTTTTCTGGCAGAGTGAGTTTTTAATTCTGAATAACTCGCCCTTACTCGCTTCATTCTTCCATTTCTAACCCCTCACTCTCTCTTTCTCCCCCCGCTTGTTGTTTCAGCACCGCTAAGGCCTCCTCACTGAATTTGTGCTGAATCTTAATGTTGAATCCTCCCACTTCATTTTTCAAAAGTCCAGCATAGGCATATTTGCAGTCCACTTCCACGCTTTGGCTGACTGCCTGGCAAGCTCTGCACAGCGTCCCCTGTCCTTCACCAAGCTGTGCCAAGCTGGGGGAAATGGTTTGTCCCATTTCTCCACATTTAATACAAATGTGTGTCTTGAACAAGTCGCATCGTACAAGGCCAGCATCTCTAATTCCGTAGGCTGCTCCAGCTCCTCTAAAGGCATCAAATTCCATCTCACCTACTTTTTGGGCACCTCCATTGGTCCTTCCATCAGCTGGCTGACGAGTTAAAGTAGCCAGAGGCCCCCTTGCTCTAGCCGCAATTTTTTGGAGCACATGATGATTTAGGCGTTGATAAAAGCAAGTGCCAATGAACCAGGGGTGCTCAAACACTTCTCCTGTAGTTCCTGAGCACATGGTCATTTCATCGCTGTACCCATGTTTCAATAATTCATCAATTGCCCACTTTGCACTCACCCCAAAAAAGGGTGAAGCATCTTGAATTTGTCCAGTCACTAATCCCACGCAGCCATACAAGCACTCCATTAATTTGCCCAGGGTCATGCGTCCAGAGATGCACTGCAAATTAATGATAATGTTTGGCCTCAATCCCTTATTTGGACCACTCATTACAAAGGGAGCATCTTCGGGGGCAAGCATGGTCCCCACAGTACCCTTTTGCCCATGCCTTGAACTCAACTTGTCTCCACATTGCACCTTGCGGGGAGTAGAAGTGACCACTCTAACAATTCTGCACGAGTCCTTGTTGTCAGACACTAAAACCTTGGTGACACGGTGCACTTCTGTGGGATCACAGGCAAGTACAATGGATCTGCATCTACGTGTTTCTCGCATCTCCCCATCGGGCCCAACTTCTTGTACTCTCCCCGTTCTTCCAATAATCACATCATTGTGCTTTAGCCAAGTTCCTGGCACTGGTAATCCATCCAAGCCAATTTTTGAATAATCGCATTCTCCACGAATTCCCACGCACTTTGACCCTCCAGCTGCGATATGCATGGGATGCTCAAAGGATTCCATGTCATTGCCTCTTCCCTTGGCCACTGCACGAAAGCTGCGTAATAAAGTGACTCCAAGCATACCAAATTCTCCACTGCTCTTGACAAAGGTGATGGCATCCTCTGAAGTAAAGTAGGGGGCTATAGCCACAATAGCATTCACACCCATTGGCCAATTATTAAGACCCTTGACTTCTGCGACTTGGGTAGTGCACACTGGTTTCTGGGGGTAATTCAAAATGTTGCGATAATTAGCCTCGTCACGCTCAAACACATTGATCCCAAAGGGTGAAGAAATTGCTTGCTCAGCCATGCCTGCTTGATAGGCATTGCGAGGTGCTTGATTGTGATCAGGGAAAGGAATGGTGCCTGCAGCAGTGCTTAGAAACCCCATAGGGTGAGGGAATAAGTGCGTGTACCCATTCCATAAATCTTCCCCCTTGGCTAATCGGGAGGCTGCCTTTTCCTTAGTTTCCTTGACATCTAATAAGATGCTATAGTCCAAGGCTTCAAGAGCATCCACATACTCTACTACTCCATGATCCTCCAGACAATTCCATAAATTTCTGCCCCCCATTTCACTCTCAGCAATTGCTCCTCTAATGTGATGCAGGGAAGGCAGGTGAAACAGGGGAAAGGTAATGATCCCAAGGTCGCTAAAGACCATGACACCGTAGCTCATGCGCACTGCAGTAATGCGAGAGGGAAGAGACGCATCTCTCCCTCTGCGCTGAGCCCGAATAAGCTGAAGTAATGCTTCGGGATTAGCAGTTCTCCCAATGGGCTCAGAGTTCAGAAGCAGCAAGGGGAAAGTGTGCTCTTCTGGCTTGGCCTTTTCTATATCAATAACTCCAGGTAATAAGAGCAGAAGCTCTGTCAAGTCCTTCATCGCCACTGGTAAAGTAACGCGAGACAAAATAGTTAAATTTTGAAGCAGACCAGCTCCCTCCCCCTCGGGAGTCTTGATTGGGCACACGCTTCCCCAACTGAATGGATTTAAGGATCTGCACTGGGGATACTTGCCACTGTTTGGTAGAGGAATTCTGATTCGCTGCATGTGACTCTGCACGCTCAGGGGATTGACTGGATTGATGAGCTGAATGACCTCCTTGGCACAATTGGAAGCATCCTTCTGTACCACCACCTCGCCCTTGACAAAGGCATCAATCAACCCTGGCATGGCATCCATGTGTAAAATCAAAGAGTCGGGGTCAGTAAAGCCCTCACCCCTCTTAACCTTGTCAAAAATGCGTTTGCGTAGATTCTTGCTAAAGTTGCTGATCAGTTGGCGAAGAAGTGTTCCCAAAATTCCAGAGCTCATTTGGAGACACTTGTACCCCTCAAAATCACGGTCATCAAACTTTTCCACGCCAAGGTGACACATGAGCAAGCGTCTGCAAATAATCCCAAGAAAGATCGCCTTTTTCAGCTGCACAGTGGGAGTGTCAATAAATCCACAATGTGGTAAGAGCTCACCAGCAACTTGCTGTCTGACCATCCGCTCTAGCCGTGAAAACTCAATGGTTTTAGCATTGGGCATACAGGCCCCCATTTGCTCAATCAAATCATGCTCTGAACAGGTATAAAGCTCTTCAAAGGTAGAAAAGTTTGACCCAAACAAGCGTCGTGCAGAGTCTAGCTTGGTGGGTTCCACATCCTTAATGTCACCAAAGACAAACTGCTCCATTTCATCACGCTTGCTAAACCCCAACAGTCTAAAGGCTGCAATGACTGATTGATTCTTGGACAGATAAGGAATATCCAGAGTCAATGCTGCATTTGAAAAGGTAAAGTACACTGGCAAGGTTGAGGTGGATCTATCCTTTTCATCAGAGCGAATGGAGCGTATGGTTGCCTCCAGCCATCCCTTGGGATTAGATTTCACCAAGACAATATTGTTGCGCTGCACTTTTTGAGGTTGAATGGTCTTTGGTAGCCCCCGAATAATGAAATACCCGCCCTTGTCATCGGGGTCTGCATGAGCTGTAGGATGATGTCTCAACAAGGGATCACTCAAATTACACGCCTTTGAGCGCACAGGAATAGGCAATTGAAACAGGGGCACATTGATGAAATTGGTGCTTGACTCCAAAGTCTCTGCCTCAGGCTCACCCTTGAAGACTTTGTATTCAATGTCCACAAAAATACCTGCACTGTAGGTCAAACCTCTTAGCAAGGCCTCGTGAGGAAACATGCGCGGAGCATCCACCTGCATTACCCGCATACCACGGGCTAACCCTTCAGTGCTAGGGACAGTGGGAGGCTGAACATTTGCACGCAAAAAAGTTAGGCAGTGTCTCTGGGTCTCTGAGAACCCCCCTGGGCTTGGTGGCACGCTGACATTGACATTGGCATGGCTTACAAGTGCTTGAAGGCGATGTGTAAGCAAATAATTAAAGTGCTTGATAGAGTCCTCTGCATAGTTCTGAACTTCATCCACAGCCTTGAGAATGGCATTAGAAAAGCTGGGTGTAAAGACATTCAAAAAGTCAGCAGCCATCTCGCAGGTCATTTCAAGGGGCTCTAATTCCATAGTAGCCCTTGTGTCAACGCTTTTTCTGCCCAATTAATTTCGGGATAAGAAATTCCGAGGATATAAAAAAATGGCATTCAATCCAATTCAACTCTATGAATTAAGATACTCTACCTTTGCTGAAGGTGCCAGTACTTTCAATCGCACTTTTAAGGAGGAAGTAAAAGTTGTGGTCAGAATTCGTAGCTCTTCTCCCACTGATCGCTTCTGCGTGGTGCAACTTGTAGACGGGGAAAAAAATGACAGGTACAAACCTTTTGCAGCGGAAATCACTAGGAACTCTGGAGGAATCCGTCTTGCTGCAGTGGGAAAAACTATACTTACTTCCTTGGGTTCTTTAGGTGAAGGTGTTGGTGATGAAGCTGGATACTTGCAACCAATATCACTGGCACAACCTGCTTTACTGTCAGTGCCAGTAGCACCGCCTCTACCAAGCAACTCTGCAGCTTCAGGTGGTAGCTCTTTAAGCATGTCCTTGCAGGCTTTAGCTGACCAAGGAAATGTAACTGCTGCCGCTGCACAAGCTGCAGGTGGGGGTGTGAATGCAAGGCGTGCAGGTACTGCTGTTGTCAATCTTGCTACTTATGATAATAAGAGAGTTATACGCGAACAAGAATCTGCTGCAGCAGCTGCCGCTATTGCATCATATGGCGGAGGCGGAGGCGGCGGAGGAGGCGGAGGAGGCGGCGGGGGAGGAGGGTTTTATAGTGAAGCTCCAAGTCGCCCAGATTTCGGTCCTTACAATGAATTTTACATTGGACCAAACTTTTTTGGGAAAACTCCTGAGCAAAGAGAAAGAGTGTTGGAATATTCTGAGCGTGCAAGAGGCGAGGCGGTTATTTTAGCCAGATCACTTGGGATTACAGGAAATGAGCTGACTGCCTTTCTAATTGGAAAACGAGAAGAAGCCAGGCAACTTGCCTTGCTTAACTTACCTTACATGAGTCCTACTTACCCTTAAACTTCAAAAAAATGCAGTGATAGCAGGGCTCGAACCTACGCAGGAAAATCCTAACAGATATCAGAAAGGATTCAAGTCTGTCGCCTTAACCACTCGGCCATATCACTTTGAGGGAAAGTATGGAAATATTCCTGGGATGTAATAAAAACAAAATGCCCCAAACAACCACAAAGGCGTCTCAACTCACCTTTTACATTGTAGCAGCAATGCTTGTTGTGTTGGTTGCTTTACTGTCAATAAGTATCTTTAAAACTAATTCTTTGAGCTCAAACATACGTGATTCTTGTGTGGTTACGGGGGCAGCGACTGGCACGTGCAAGTTTACGGATCCAACCAAGGATGAATTCAGTTTAAACAAGTTCTTAAACTACTTTATGCTAGCCATAACTGTGATTGTGTTGGCCATTGTCGTTGCAAGAAATTACCTATTGGGTTAAGTGGGATGAAAAAATCAAAACCTTGAACAGAAACAAAACTACTGCATGGGTGTAAACGGGTCCAAGGCAACTGCAACTAATGTAATGAGCATTAAAAATGACACAAGTATCAACACGGTTCAAAACTGTTTCAATTTGCAACACACTGAGGTTGGTAGAACGACTGTGAATATTTTTAACTTTGAGTGCGGCCTCCAGGGAGGAGGGGGGGATATTACTATTGGTGATTTATTTGTGACTGCCGAGGCAACCTGTAACCAATCTGTTGACATTTCTGTGCTTACTAAAAATGTCATGGATCAGCAGGCTACCTCTGAAGCAGAGTCGACAGGTGTAGCTCTGAACTTGATGAACACTGCAGAGTCAGAATCAAACAATATTTTAGAGCTTCAAAATAACATTGCAGCTCAGGTATACGCCTCTTGCTCAAACTCTCAGGACAATTTTATTGGCGAGCGTACAGTGAATATTAATGGTCTAAGGGGCGGAGCAAACTGCAATGTGTTCAATATTGGAATGAGTGCTCAGATGGGATGCACAAACAGCGCAGTACTAGACCTGACCACTGACAATGATGTTTCACAGACTGCCAAGGCAAAGGCTGTTGCAGGTGCTGACTTGGGTAAACTAATTATTTTATTTCTTTTAATTTTTGGAGGTGGGTTTTTCTTTTCATTGCTAGGTATAATGATGAAGATTGTTTTGAAGGGGTCTGCGGGACCTCCTGGCAGCATTGGTGGAGGCAAGGCACCAGAGCCTTCAATCAGTTCTCTTCAAATAAAATTGGGAGCCTTGCAGAGAAAGGCAGCCGCAAGAGCTGCCAAGGCAGCAAGAGATGCCGCCAAGGAAGCAGCTGCTGTAGCCGCTCCTCCTATTCCCGCTCCACCCGTGCAAGCTCCTACTGTATCACGGTAAAAATGAAAATTGAAGAAAATCTCAGGGTATGAAAACAAATGAACAATTTGCGCGAAATGTTCGCTGAAAATGGAGAACAAACTCTGGAGCTCATTCGAACTCGATTTAAAGCAGTGGTAAACACGACTATTTTTACTAAAAAGGAACAAGACGATCCTGATTTGATTAACATCGAAGTGTACAAGTCATGCTCTCGTCATTGTCGCGCGGGGCAGCACTGCAAATGCCTGGCAATTAAAATGCAAGTCAAGAGAAAGGGCTCAGAGGACAAGCTAGGCATTAAAGCTCATCGCTTTATTACGCATCACATGGCATACAGTCAAGGAGCTATTCACTTTAACAAATATGTGGGATGTGCAACTGTGAAAAAACAGCATTATTTGGCTATGGAATATGATGAATCCTTTTACCCCGAAGCACCCAATCTTAAAACGCTTATAGCTCTCAGGCTACTCACAGAGCATGACTTTAAGGTCGTTACGTTCCAATTGATCAAGGCTCTTATAGTTTTGCAAAAACGTATTGTCGGGGCGTGCCACAATGACTTGCACTTTCAAAATATTGTGCTAGTTAGAAACCCCACCCGACACGTGTGCAAGGCTGTGAGCGACTCTGGATATCACTTGAGCTGCGGTGTCCAGCCCTTTTTAGTACGATGCATTGACTTTGATCTCTTTACAGACCTCCTAAATCAAGTGTCGACAAAAATGGGCTTGTATTTTTTCGACGCTACTCGAGGTAATTCAGGGCTAGACTTTTGTAGGTTTGCCTCACAGGCGGCGGGGGAACTTCCAAAGTCTTGGAAAAAATGGAGAGAATTTGCAGCAAGGTGGTTGCCCCCCGAGTTTTTAACAGCAAAACCCAATATTCTTGTCTCTGCAAATGGCTTGATTCCCACCTCTGAAGGTGCGAAAACACTGAATCAATTATACGGATGGGGCAAGAAAAGTGCGTTGCTACAAATGCTTGATGACCCCTATTTTGAAGAGTTTCGAGTGTAGAAAACAAAAGTTCAATGGGGACTCTAGAGATTCCCAATATAACAGCCAGTTCACTCATGACAGCTTATCGTGATACAGTGTGCTTTTCGGAAAATAGAAACACCTTGACTTGTATCAACATATTTTCCTCCACAGAAAATGATCAAACAGGGCCTTCACTTCGTCTTGTATCCAGTGATTCCGTACTTGACCCTCAACTTTATGGCATTGATACTGCGGATGGGGTAGTGTGGAGAGATCAGTGGGGCTCAGTTTCAAACTATAATTTCACTGAAATGGTCACCACAAAATATCAAAATATTCGCACCTCTCGATTCCAAGCTCTCTCAGAGGGTCTGGCAGCTCTTGTCTACCAATCTCAAACCTCGTTTATGAGATCCTCAAATCTCACCATGCCAAGTCTTGCCTTGACACCGGGGATAAGTGATTTTGTCATGGCAAATACCGCAGAATACAATCAGTGGATGTGTTTCCAAATACCTGGATCTCCTTCCAGGTTTAGCTGCACCTTTAGCCCGTGCACAGACTTGTCCAATTACCTGCAAAATTGCTTACCCTACACTTTTTTTACCGCTACATCCTTTACTAGTGTGGATACTACTACAAACCACCTGAGTTTAGACATTGTTTCAGGAGTGCACTCTTATGGGGGAGCAAATAACTCTATTGGATTTTTAGGTGTGCCTAGATGCCCTGTACAAACTGATCCTAATGCCATATTATTTGACTCTAATTCTCTCATTTCATGCTCCGAATTAACTCCATCTACACTGATTTCTCCCCCGCCATTTAATTTACCATCAACTGTAAGCGGTCAAGTGCGTCAAATCTCAGTAGGGAACTGGGGAGTGTGCATTCTACACGACTCTCCTGCTACATTGACATGCCAATCGTATTTAAGCTATAGCTCCTATACTGCTGACCCCCAGCCCGTAGAAGTGTTTAACTTTCCTCAGCCCTGGTTAAATTTGCAAAATGTGACTTATGTTCAAGTGTATGATGATGGTGCTTGTGTTCAAGTTTTATTGCCAGATCAATCCCAAGGTCTTTCGTGCTGGGGAAGTCCTTTTCAAACCTTTTCCAGTTTATCGATCAATGGGTTAGGATCATGGGCACTGTTTGGATTGACAATTAATTTGGCCCAAGAGTTGGCAGAGTCTCAAAATTATGCAGAGGGTCAAATTCAACCAACTTTTTCGTGTTCAATAAGTGATATTGCCTTTAGTAACACGTGCATTCCCTGTCCGTATGGATACTTTGTCTCTTACTCTTCTTTACCCGAATACCCTTATTGTGCTCCGTGCCCTACAAACACTCCAGTGAGAGGCACAGGTCAATCTACATGCAGTGTATGTAATTTAGGATCGCAGAGCAATGAAGTGTTTAGCTTATGCATTCCTTGCCCTTCAAATTCAATCAATAGTGTTAGTGGCTCCTTAAGCTGTCAGGTTTGTGGACCTGGATCCCAGTCTGATGCCTCGGGGCAAAATTGTATACCCTGTCCTGATGGTCAAGTAAGAGGACTAGGGGAAGAAGAGTGTCATGTATGCGTTTTCCCTGAATACTCGAATACTAGAACATCAGCTTGTACCCTATGCCCCAGTCCTCTTTTCCCATCAATCACCAGTGCACCTAGCGTATCATGCTTTCCCTGCAGCCCTGGGTACTATCCAAATGAGGGGGGATCTTGCTCAGCCTGTGACCCTCCCTTTGTTCGAGCGAGTACACAATTAACTTGCACATCCTGCCCAGCTGGTTTTGAGGCAAGTGCAGACTTGATAAATTGTCAACCGTGCACTGGAAATACTATACGAAACCAGGAAAAGCTGTGCGTTGTTTGTCCCTTTGGTAAATTCGCAAACGATACACATGATGCCTGTGTTTCGTCTTCTGTGGTAGGTAGATTGGGACTAAGTAGAATTCAAACTGCCTGCATTAGCACAGGGGTACTTATTTGTTTTGCATCCTTTGCTGCATCCACCAAGCTCTCAAAGCCCATGGTATACATTGGGGTATTGCTAGGTATTTGCATTGCAGTCCTTGGGTATTTCTTGAACTAAGTAGGACTAAACTAAGGGAACTATAGTTAGATTTCGTGCCTCTGTGGGCACTGCTCCCCTCAAATAAATACTTTGATTTGAAAGATATGAAGGGTCTGTGGGATTTGCGAGATTAGGATCCACCACAAAGTCCGAGAAGCGATTGCCTAGAAAGTCATTCTTTATCAAGGCATCATCAAATGTTTGACAGGCGTAAAAGCCTCCCAATATCGGGAAATCTTGAGAGCTCAAGGAAGGCTGCCAACTCACAGAATCAAAAAACAAGATTGGATAAAGGGTGAGCGAGGTTGGGGGCTTTGTAATTGTGTTTATATCCAGCATATGCACACTTACCGACGATCGTTCCCCTGGGAGCAATGAGTAAGTGCTTAAGGTTACATCAAATAAACTTGAAAAGCTATTCAGTATCGATATATTCGTTAATGGAATGTTTGAAGTGTTAGTGATGAAAAAAGTTGCCCTGTTTCGCACATTAAAGGGGGGTAGTCCGGGTATGTCAATCGATGACTGAAACACTTGGGTTGTGGTTGTTCCAGGTTCTACAGTGGGAATTGGCATTGGAATTGTTATTGTTGAAGTACTAAGGCCAAGCATAAAGGCGGCATTTTCAGTAAAGGTGATCTCAATGGAAGGATAAAAGATATCTGTATCAAGTGAGGATGAGAGATCGTTTGAGTTTGTCAAGATTCTGTTGAATGGAGCATTGTATCCTAAAACACCCTCAGGAACTCTAGCATTCATGAATGAAAGGTTAAATTCGTTTGATAAAGGAATATAATTACTTCCAGGAGTTGGTAAAATGTACGGAAAGATAAATGACAGTCCAAACGATGGACCTAAAACTGTTCTACTTTCTTGAGTGTTTTCGTAACAGGGTTTTATTCCACACATTGTCCATGAGAAATTGCCATTGCCGTAACTATACATGTCAAACATGGAATTATAGAGATTAGTTTCAGTAGCAAAGATCAAGGCTTGAGGTGGTACAAAAGTCAGGGGGCTTCTAGTCCCCCCGCCATTTGGACGAGTCCAATTGACTCTACTATATGTAACATTACCTGGTACTGCTTGAGCTTCAGAGCCTGGTACCAAGGCACGATTTGAAGGACCTCCAAATAATTGCAAATTACTTTGACTAGAATACAGGAAATTGGGATCCTGTAGTCTGGTTATGTCAGTTGCCTTGAGGCGTTGTGTGAATGATGTGCCATCGGTACTATGCGTGACTATAAACGTATTGTTAACCCAAGATACTACATCAGGGGAGTGATTGGCGTTAAAAGGAACAATGGTAACTTCCCTGTCTACTTTACCTGAATTAGTGTCAAAGAAACTGACTTTATTTGTCAAGGTCTGCTTGAACTCTGTCACGGGGGGAGGAGGAAAGTAAAAGTGACCATTAATATTAATGAGAGAAGAGTTAAAGAGATCTCTTACCGTAGTACTAAATTCACTAAAATTAAAGCTAGTAATGCTAGACCCTGGTTCCACAAGGAAAAATGTAGACAATACATCAGTTCGTTTTGTCGGCATGATGGCCATTGCCATGTTAAAAAAAGAGGGACTCAATGAATTATAGTTTACATTGAAATTTCTAAAAAAACGACGCAGCCAACCTAACTTTGAACCAGGGGGGCTAGGGGCAATTTCATTTTTGGTGTACGACTGATACATGGCATGGACAACTTGAATATTTACCTGGGAATCTAAATGCGACAGCCGAAAGGGAAACAACATTTCACTCGAGTATTGAATTGCGTCCCCCCACTCAAAGGTATGCAGTCTCGGGAAATTGCTCTGAAACGTGGTACTGAAACCTTGGCACATGTCTCTAAAAAGAGATGAAGTCGTGTTTCCTAGACCCTGAGATGTAGAACACGCTGAAAGCAGGGACCGATTACTCATGTCCACACCCACATTGTGAGAACCCCAAGGTAACTCAAGCGCTGTCCACGACACATAGTTATTAAGGGCATTGGTTGATTTAGGACCATAGTTTGTTGAGGCCCATGAGTGCCACCTGCGGCAGTATTGAGATGAGTGACTGTCTAGGGAATTAGAACAGTAATTCAGCAAGAGGTTGTGACAAATGGGTGAATTGGGGCATAAAAATGATTCACAGGCTCCCGATACAGAGATAAACCTTGAGGTCGAAAATATTTGGGTAACATAGGGGGGCCCAGCTACCCCCCCAGTGACCTGGGGAGTAAAATACCTGCTCATTGTCTTGAAATAAAGTGATTCTGAAGTAGGATCGTCACGTACGCAGCACGCCAACTTGGTTTGTAATTTAAATTCAGGGTCATCAGCAGGATTGCTCGTAGTATCCGTATTATTTATAGGTACATCAAAGAAATTGCGATTAAAGTACTCAATGGGTATTTGCTGATTGTTTTGCTGTAAGCCTAGATCCGCGTTAGAAATTCGATAGGTGAGGTAGTTGTGATACGGTTGCTTTAGTCCTGAATGGTACCTATCAATCTGTGAAGGGGTAATGTGACTAAATTTAGGACGCGTGGGGCAAAAAATACTTGACACATCATACAATCGATACTGACTCATTTTCAGCAATGGGTCGGAATTGTACACCTTGGCTGCAGTGTAGTGACTTCCAACCACATTTTGAGCAGCCTCTGAATTCGTACCTCCAAGTAAATCAAATGTAGTCCCGAAAAGACGCTGGGATACTTCGTCCAGAGTGTGCGTGCTTCCCACTTGGTGGTTTTTCCAAAACTCTATTTGTGTAGATTCAGTTTCTAGCAGGGCAATAGAATTCATCAAGTACCAATGAGCAGAATGAGGAGTAGCCTTCTTTAAATCTGTATTGCTAGAGTCAGAGGTAATGTTCACAGAGCCATACCCCAGGCAGTCATCCTCCAAATGACAATTGTAGTCAAATTGGCTTGAAAATATAGGATTGAAATATAAAGTAAGACGCTCCTGTCCCCTTACTGCCGCTTGGTAGTAGGAAGGAAATAAGCAGCATTGATACGGGTAGAGATTATTGTACTCTTCTGTGTTTGTGCCCAGGCGGGTCGAGTCACTAAAAATGTAGGCATTGTCAACCCCCAAATCAGTGGCTGCAGAGGTATTAAAGTCTGAATCCTTCAGACAGTCCATAAAGGTTGTCAAAAAGTCTTGAGACCAAAACTCTTGCAAACTTTCGAACGTAGAAACACGGGGTAGGGGACATACATCAGTGTGATGCCCTATAAAGCCCGATGGAGGAATTGTGGTTCCATACAGCACAGGAAAGGTGCCAGTGCGGGGGTCTGGGGGTAGAGTGTCCCCACACTGCTGAGAAGTTGAGCCCACACAGTAAAGAGAAACTCCAGGATATGGGTTTCTCTTGTGCATGCCATTGGCCATTGGGAAACTATATGGAGAGCTTTGAGTAGACACTTTTTTTTACTTCAATACTTCTATTTTGATTGTCTTGATACCATCCATAAACCCAGTGAAGTACAAAATTCTTCCCCCAATGAACTATGTAACCGGTCCTTCCACATCTCGCATGTCTCGGAAAACCAAGTATCCCTGTAACTCTCCTCCACATCCCGATACAATAAGAGATCATTTTCCAAAAGAATAATGCCTCTATCCGTCTTGAAGCAAGCATTCACGCAGGAAGATAGTCGTTCCAAGGCTTCAGCTTCCAAGGTAGTTTCGCACTGGTCAACAAGGGGTTCATGGATGGGAGGCTCAATAACAACTTGATTGGATGAAGCCTCCTCCATCTCTAGTACCTCTTCAACCATAGGAGGGGATTGGGGAACTACTTGAGGTACCCGAGAGTTGTTTAATGCTTCCAGTATTTGTGCCAAATTTTCTGTCAGATAGGCAATGCACTGTTTTCCAGCTGAAATGGATGGACCCCCCATGAGTTCAATAAAGTATTTGCAAGCTCTAGTGTCAAAACTCCCATCAGGTGCTATCCTTTCCCATACCTGAGTGTGTTCACGCAGGGCTTCCATTTTTCTTGGAGCTGCAAACAAATGTTTAGCACGACAACAAACTCTGGAGACTGTACCCGCTCTAAAAATTATCCTGCCAGCGTGCCTACAAATAGATCAACTTCTGGAATCTATTGGACTTTCACAGATGATTATCTTAGGGAGGAGATATTAGGAAGCGTTTCAGTCACCTTTCCTGATATTAGTGTTACTAAAAGTTCTGTGTCCGACTGTGCAAGTCCAAACTCGTATTCCAGTTCTCAAACTTCTGCTTCAAACTCTCAGTGGAAGTTTTCAATGAACTGTTCTTGTGGCAAAACAGTGTCAACAATGTCTTACTTTTCCTAACCCTAACCCTAACGCTACTTCTTAACTCCTGCAAGCAAGGGAACGGGAATCCTACCCAAGTCTTCTCCGGTTTTTAAAGGAGTGCATTGAATAATCAAAAACATTGATAAAGCTGTCAGGATATGCCAAGCGCTGTGCATCCACACATATTTTGGATGGTCCCGATCCGTGCCTGACTCCATCCACAGCACAAAACTAGTCACACTTACAGCCGTGGTAAAGGCAAAGAGGGGACTTGGTTCCACATAGGGCAGAAATTTGTGAAAGACCAGAGTAGAGGAAAGAGAGGCTGTAATTACATCCAAAATCAATCCCCACTCACTGTCAGGATTTAAGTGAAAGTACGTGCTCACCACTGCTACTATTAAAAGGATCTTTGCGAAATGTTGGAAATGTTTTTTTGCCAGCCAGTAGGCCAAGAGAACATAGGCCAAATTTGATACAGCTACCGTAACATTCGCCTCAGTGATAGCCATTTCTTTTTTTTACAGCAAGCAAAAACAAAGTGCCCTGGGAAGCTCGAGATGTGCCTCACGACGGAAACTGCTTGTTTAGTGCCGTTGGAAACTCTGTAGGTCTCTCGGCCAAAAATCTGAGATCATACCTTAAAGAGTGGTATTCTAAAGAAGGAAGAACAATTAATGGTGAGACTTTAGAGAATTGGGTTAAATGGAACTTTAATGTGCCCCTTCCCTTGTACATTCATGCAATGTCTCAAGACGGGTACTGGGGAGGAGCTCAAGAGTTATCTTCCTTAGCAAACGCTTTAGGCATTGCCATTGTTGTCTTTGAGGGCGGGCCACAAAATGGTGCCAAACGCATTGCAGAGTTCATTCCTGATGAAAAAAAGGAGAGATTACAAGCAATTAGTATACTGTGGGTAGGAAAAAGTCATTATATGCAATTAGTAAAAACTTGAATGCGTTGCTTGGCGATTACTGTAGTTTAGGCGAATGAGAAAAAAGTGCGTATTCTGATAATCTTACTTGTGATTATTGTTTATTACCTTGTAGGAAAGCAATTGTGTAACAACCCTCGTCAGCTCATACGGGCTGTGAGAACAGAGGAGATTGTGTCATCACTAAAGACGGGGGACATTATATTCACAAAGGCAAAAAATACAACTTCCTTGCTTCAACAACACTTTTTTGGTAGCTATGTGAATCATTGTGCCATGATTTTTCGTGCGCGAGATGAATCCTTGTGGATATGGGACACTGGACCCAGTGTGGGAGCGTACATGACACCTTTTCATGAATTCGTACGCCATAATTGGCTGGGGAGACAGCCTCCAGCTGAAACTCCTCCCGTGGGCTTGGATGTAAGTTATATCAATCCACAGAAACTAGAACGAATTCCAGAAAAGATGCAGAGCATGCTGTTTGTACGAAGGCTGGCCAGGCCCCTAAGTCAAGAAAAAGTTCTCAAGTACATTCAAGAGAACTTGGGTAGACCCTATAGCTATAGATTTTGGATGAGTGCCATAAATTGTGTTACTGGACTTCAACCCGCATTTGACTTTGAGCATAATTTACCTGGATACTTTTGCTCAGAGCTTATGATGCTCACGTATGCTGCTGCTGGAGAAGTGAACTTAAATCTAACGCCTGCATCAAGCATAATGCCAAAACAATTTTGGATGAATGAAGTGTCTTGGCGTGAAGGGCAAACTCTCTTGACAGCAGAGCGCTTAATTGGAGAATTACCCAAGCCCTCGGTTGTCATTGAGGATCCTGACTCTGAAAATTGGCTAGAAGGCCTTGGTCTTCCTCGTCGTTTAGTTGAACTTGTTCCTAATTAAAACTCTAGATTAAATAAAATGAGTGACTCGAATTCCTATAATGACCTACTGAAGAGAGCCCACGCTGCACAAGCCCAAGACTTGGAGGAAGAAATAAGTCTTAATACAGTGGCGAAAAATGCCTCTGCCTCTCAAGTACAGCAGCGTACAGAAAAGGATGAGCGTAAGTCAATAGATCGCAGAGTTCGGGACTCTACCCTGCAAGAATCGAGCATGTCGAAAACTCAACAGGAGCAACACAAGAGCATGATGGAGGCTGAGCGCATTCAACGACAGGTTATGATGCAGGAAATTTCCTCTATTCACTGCAGCAATATACGCGACAAAAATACGTATTAAAAAACAGGGTAGGAAGTAAAAAAATTACTTTAATCTTTGCCTTGGGAGTTTTTCTAATACTACTCAAGGCTGGGTATCAAGAAGCTGCCGATTTCCTCAAGCTTGAATCCTTACACCCTGCTCTTAGCACTACTGAAATTTTGGATGCTACCGAGCGGGTGAGAAGAGTTACGTGGAGAATTGGTCTTTTAGGTGCAGCCTTGCTTATGCTTCTACTTTATGCCATGGGTGTGACTAGCTCATCGCCCTTTTCAGTGGGGGTAGCAGCATGGATTTGTATCACGAGTTGTCTTAATTTCAGAGCATATCATGTAGAAGACATTGGGGCAGCAATGTTAAAAAAACGGCTTAGGAATTCAAAAGACTCAACGATGAGCAAAGATCCTTAAACCATGATGGACCTTGAATCTCTAGCGGCTTTTCACTCGATTGAGAGGTCAGTAGGGTGAGTCTTCCCCCTTCAACTAGCCTCCATTGCCCTGAGACTGCCTCTGCTGACCATGTATCACTGTCTAAAATGTTAGCACCCAAGCATACATTGCTGTTTTCTACACACCAAAGCACACAGGTGCGGTTTAAACTTGAAAAAAAAGTATGTTGCTGCAGTGAAGCGCTAAACACAAATGGGTCGGGACTTATGGGGATTTCTGCAGCTCGTCTGTTATAGAGCGTCCACATTTTCTCTTTGACTTTCTTGTATTTTGAGAGGTTGGTCTAACAAACAAAAAAGATCAATGGTTGACTTTTTCGTCTTTTTTGCCATTTTGATGGCGGTGGTCATTTTGGCTTTAGGTGGAGTACTTACTTGGTCTCTGGTCGCACAAAGGCAATTAAAGGTGGGGGACATTGTACGCACCACCTTCACTGGGTGTCCAACCGTACTAACAACAGCTCTATGGGGAGCCAATGCTGATTACATTTGGAGATCTGACACTTCTCTAGACTCATATGGATTTAATGGATCATTTGATGCGGGGAATGCCTTGCACTGCGATGTGCATGGGGCGGGCGGGACTTATTCAACATGGCTCCAAAGCTCTGGTGCCAACTTTAAGAACATGGTTTCTGGTGAAGAGAATAGGTTTGGGTTTCTAGGAAGTGGTACCCAGCGTTACTTTACTGGCAAGACTTGTACCACTGATGATGACTGCATTACAAATACACAAATACCGTGTGGACCAGGGTACCTCCCTCCATTTGCAGACAGCATTTCATGGGATGACTCAAATGCCACAAATCCTGATATTTTTCAATGCCCCACAGTTTCACGCTGCAGCTTACTTCAGAACTTGACCCCTGGAAGTGCAGAGTGGCTTGCTCTAAATGTAAATACGAGTAACAGAATCGGGGAGTGCATTGCTGAACCAAACAACTTTGATGGGCCTCTGAATCTTTTACAATCTTGCACTACGATATATCCCCCTGGACTAAATACTCAATCTAATTTCAAGTACTGTAATTCCTTTGTCACTGACTCTTCCATTCCCCCAGCTGACAGTCAACGAGGATGCTCATTGACTGAAAATTATGATGCGGGGGGGTTATGCGCACCTGGAGCTCCAACTCCTCTTCCATTCTTTTGTAATTTTGCTCCTGGCAATGCCATGTGCTTGCTAGGGCAAACCTGTGTGCCCAATGACGGAGCCACTCAAATATGGTCAAATAATGCAACAGCTGCCAATGTATGTAGTGGAACCGTTTTACCTGATGTAGCCATGCAATTTCCTTGGATTGCAGAGGGTACAATCTCAAAGGTCAATAATAGGGGGGCATCCTATGATGTAGATTGGCAGAGAGTGGCTCTGCAATACGAGGGAATTGGACCTAGTGACTTGACCTGTCCAGTCAATGTGCCTGGAAAGACTGATAAAAAGTGTAAAATCACTCCAACTACTAGAGCGGATTTGAGCTGGAGGTATAGTGATTGCAGATTTATTGTCGCAGATGAACCTCCCCCCTCAACCTACCCTTTAAACCGTCAGAGGCACACGTTTGTCAAAACAGCCTTACTTGGAAACCCCACAAGCGACCCTGCAGGCTTGGGTATTTTTGGTAATGCTCAATTGTGGACTGACTCGACTCTGTATAATTTCTTCTTGTTAAGTGCTTCATTATATGTTGGAAAATTCGGATCGAATCCCATGGATAGATCTGAAATCACTACGGACACCACCTATTCAGGGTCTAATGGATGGAGATCGAGAGCAAGAAATGAATACTTTCAAACTACCTGGGATTTATCCTCGGTCAATGTACCCAAGGAAAAACTATCGAAAATCTTTTTTTACTCGATTCTTCCTGTGGATACAGGCTCTGAAACTGATGCCCATCACGAAGACACTGTTCAAAAGCTTTTAGAGATGCGTACCACTGTGAGAAATCGTACTAAGCGAGTAAGGGGTGTAGGTACCGTGCTGCCAAATGATGTGGGTGGCGGGGGTATACTTTACCAATAAGGTGCAAGGTGTAAAAAAGGGGGGGTAAATTTGTTATCTGGCGGAATCGAACCGTCGACTTATTCCGTGTAAAGGAATCGCTCTACCGACTGAGCTAAGACAACTTTTTACCTAGAAACTGTGTAAAGGGGGTACTTGAACTTAAAAATAAATCTCTTCCACAAGAATAAAAATGTATCAAGAAGACAGAACGCAAAAAGTTTTTGGAAATGCTGCAAAGGGGGCCTTGATTGGCTTGGGTATTGGAGCCTTGACTGGAAATGCAGGCAGGGGTGCAGGCATTGGTGCACTTACTGGAGCTGCCACTGGTCTGTTTGGAGGAGAAAAGAGTCTAAGGGGAGGGGCACGCTCCAGATCAAGAAAGAGTAAGAAGAGGCGTGTACATCGTAAAAGGACTGCTAGGTCTCGCAGGTAGACTAAAATTCCCTCACAGCGTCAACATCTCTTCTCACTACCTGCTGTCGTTGAACTAGTAAAAGCAGTATTTTAATTAAGCGATCTACAGACAGGTTATTCAGTCCACTTAAGAACCGATAATACAACCAGGACCAAAAGTCACTTCCTAGAGAAGTTTCTCCACTTGTCCATGTATATGGCATTCCCGCAACACCATTTACTTCCAAGACAAGTATATCGTCCCCATTTGTTCGTACATCAACAGCCATAAAGTGAGTATTGGGCAGAGCCTTATCAATGCAATGCTGTAAAGGCTTAAGCCACGTAAAGTTGGCAATTGAATTTGTACTTTCAGTTGAAGGAAATTGAGCCAACCACATGATGGCTGGAGACCATTCCCAAGATTTATACAATCTGACTTCCCAAGGACCTGCGTGATACGCCTGAGACATACACGGTACATTTAGAGTATCTTGGCACTCGGCCTGAGACCACTCACCCAACTTGACTCCCCGCTTTACTGAACTTGCATGGGCGGGTTTTATAATGGCACCACTTTGGTTTTCCAAAGTAATCCAAGGTAGGGAAGGGCATTGGGCTTGTATACGTTGAATAAACAGTTCTTTATGACTTAGAGAAGGCTCTTCAGCATTTGCACTGAAAAAGCTCAGCACACAAAGCCCTAGTAACATGAAGAACCCTAAAGTATAAAACCAAAGAATTCTTTTTCTTTTAAGTGTCAAAACCCTATACTCAAAAGCCTTAACCAAGTGCTCCTCAAGTCTTTCTGAGACTTCCAGGTGTTTCCATATGCTGCAAAGAAGGGTGCAGCAGTTGAAAGGTGCATTAGCTTGGTATCTTCTAACTTGGCGGGAGTCTCGCAGTGCCCCGTCAAGGCGATTTCCGCTGCAAGGCAACAGAGCTTAAAGGGGGAACTTTTTAATGCAGCAGCCAAGTGTATAGTGCTTGGATCGAAAGAAGGAAGGATTTGTAACACTTCCCAAATGTCTTCTGGAGAAATGTAGCACAGCTGACTTGACACGTAAGAATTTCTGTATCCATGCACACTGTCTAATATAAACAATAGACATTGAGTTTCTTGCAAGGAGTAGCCCTTTTTGAATTTCAGTCTGAGCACCTCAATGGCAATAAAGGGTGGAATACTACAATTTCCACACAGATTCCAAAACAGTTCTAAATTAAGATTCGTTCTGAGTGCACGGCGTTGACTCGGCTCTTCGATAATATCGAAATTAAGTGCAGTGGATTTAGTTGTACGGGTCTTTGTGCCTTGTATCGTCAAGATTTGAAGAATAGAGTGTGAAAATTTACTCGGCATTGTATCGTGTAGGGTAAACCACTCCTCTACTTCTTTCCATGTGAATCTTGTTTTAGGATTAGGATGCATAAGCCCTACAAGCAAGAGTGAGGCAACTTCTTTTTGCTCTGAAGACCAGCAAGGCTGTAATATATGCCTTTTCACCCGCTCAAAACAGTGTTCGTATAAAGGGGCTTGATTAGAATAAGGTCCGTATAACTTTATAGTGTCTTCATCCACACCGAGTAAATCTAGACATGCAGTAATATACTTTTCTTCCGAAGACTCCCCCCTACCCTTGATCTTACTGCCTGAAACATACTCTCCTGCTGCTAGCATGCCCATAAGTGTCGCCCCTAAACTAAACATGTCGAACTCTAGCCCGTAAGACACTCGTTTTTTCCCTGCCAAGAGATCTAGCACGACTTCAGGGGGTCTTGTCCACAAGGAGCAAACCTCAGTAGTGGCATTTACTGATAGCTGCTGAATATTGCATTTAGACATTCTGGGAGTCATAGGAGGTTTCTTTAGGTCTTCTTCGGGAACAAGTGTGGCTAGAGGAATGTCTATACCACAGAAACGTACGAGATTAAAGTCAGAGATGCACACACCTAGGTCGGCATCAATCAAGACATTTTCCATTTTAAAGTCTCTATGCATCCAATGATTCTCATGCATTGCTTTGAGACCATTGCAAAGACTTTTACAAATGTATAGAAAATCATTAAACGTGAAAGGGCTCAGTCTGCTTAATGTAGACAGGTCACAAGAATATAGGGGTAGTGTGAAGAATAAATTTTGCTTCACCTTCCAAACTGATTTGCACTTTAGAATGTTAGGGTGCTCTGGGAACTGCTGAAAAAACACATGCTCCCTGACACTACCCGCAATCATGGATCCATCTGTCTTATCAAAAAACTCTTGAACCTTGAGAGCGCGATATTCAGTGCCTGACTTTATACTGAATACTTTTCCATAAGCTCCCGAGCCCAATTCTCGGACGATTTCAAATTCACTGTCTTCCTTATCTAATTCCAACCCTTCTACCTTAGGGGCTAAGGGTGGAGCAGTGTCCAAAATCTCCATCTAACTTTGGTTTTTTATGAAAGAAAAAATTTTACGCGTCATTGTTCGACACTGCACTTTTTCACAGGCTAGCAAGGAAAAGCATAGACCTCAAGGCTTTGATCGGGTGCATTTATTTCTCAAGCTTGTAGAATCAATTCAATCTCCGCACATATCCTTAGTAGTCTTGTTAGACAAGCATGAAAATGACAGCACTCATTTTGTAGAAGAAATCGTGAAGGAACTTAGTTTACCTATCGAAATTGTGAGAAAGTACTGTGGAAGTGAAGCAGCTAGTTTTTTGAGCATGTTGGAGTATGTTAGAGATAGTGCATGGGATGCTCAAGACACTGTAGTGTTCTTAGAAGACGATTATTTAGTATCTCCCACCTGGCATTCCTTGATCGAAGAAGGGTTGGAAATTGCAGATTATGTGAGCCTGTATGATCATCCCGACAAGTACTCTAATCTATACAAGTCCGTGAGGTGCTTACTCTTTAAGCAGCCCAAAAGACATTGGAGAACGACCCCGTCTACCACAAATTCTTATGCCATGAAAAAGCAGACTTTAATGCGAGACATGGACATTCACATGCACTTTAGTACGGGGGTAAGAGTAAGTCGAGACCATGAGAAATTTCTAGAGCTTTGGAATATGGGGCGGAAATTAATTACTTGTATACCCGCAGCATGGAGTCATGAAGAATTAGACATGCAATGCGAAATTCCATTGTTGTAATAAAAAAAATTCCCAAGTCACGGAGAAGGTCATTATCACGAAAAAAGTCAAGAAAGTCCCTGTCTCGAAAAAGATCAAGAAAATTAAGGGGTGGATTGGCTTTACAGGGAGGAGCTTGCACGAGTGATACAGATCCTATTTCTTTGCAAAGATGGAATGAAATCCCTCTCAAATACAAGATCGAGATACCTATAGAAGATGATGATGATGATGATGACGAAGTTGCCCCAGCTGATGCTGCTGCTAGTCAAATGGTCGCCATGGTTGAGGGTGCTGCAGGCGGCGGGGGAGGCGGC
>Ga0114967_10000442_pt1 | contig 35307 bp, 25 predicted proteins | sample M_130628_MF_Meta_FD_92639 | JGI IMG/M metagenome (GOLD analysis project Ga0114967, IMG submission 92639) | Freshwater microbial communities from Lake Montjoie, Canada to study carbon cycling - M_130628_MF_MetaG | ecosystem: Environmental > Aquatic > Freshwater > Lake | place: Lake Montjoie...
AGGACGGCCTTCTTCCGTACCACTCGCTATCGGGCACGAACGCCAAAAGGCCCAGCCCACCATCCCCAACGGCACCCAAGCAATCGGACCCTTCGCGAGAAATCCCAAGGCCAGCGAGATCCAAAAGATTAGCGCGGGGACGAATCGACGAGGGTGCTGCAACCACTCCCAACCCGCCCATGCCGATGCGATGGTAAAGAGGACCATCGGCGGATCGGCGACGGCGGCGCGCCCATGGACGAACACCTGCACACACAGACCGTAAATAATTGCTGCCCGCATCCCAACCCTAACCCCGCCCATACGCGCCCCCCACCATGCGAGCATCACGCAGCTTAGAGCCGTGCAAAGTACGGCTGGGAAGCGTGCGGCGAAGGCCCCTGCTCCGCCCGTGCTGCCAAGGACGCGATAACACCCCAACTGCAACCAATAGACTAACGGGGGTTTGTCATAACGGGGCGCGGCGTTAAAATGAGGTACGATCCAGTCGTCTGTTTGAAGCATCTCGCGAGAAGCCTCCGCAAAACGGGGTTCATCACGATCGATGAGGGGGAGGGTCTGATTGCCGAGACTGAAGAGAAGGGTGAAACCGATAAAGAGCAGCAGCAAGTGAGCGAGGTTGGGCCTCTCGTTGACGGGGGTGAGGTGCATAAAACGAAAAAATGAAGGACGACAAACGGTTTGGCTTGGTCGATGGCTCAGTTCGTGAACTGTATCTACTTGTGATGTCCGCCCTGCGTCGAAGCTTATTTCTTCAGAAAACACTGACCCTTTGGTCATTATGGGGGAGAGCTGCGCTTTTCAGCGGATTGATTCTCGCGCTGGCTTTCTGGGTCGACGCGGCGCTCGTCGCGTTCGTACGAACGGAATCCGTGGGCTGGAGCCGCTGGCTGGCCGGGCGCATCAGCTATTGGGGAGACTGGTACGGTGTACTCGCCGTGGGCCTGGCTGTATGGTTTTGGGGGCGGCGCAACGGGCGGGTTGGCGTGCAAAGACTCCTCGTGTTGATGGGAATTTGTGCGGCGATTAGCGGCTTGGGCGCCAACGTGATCCGCGCCAGCACCGGACGCGCCCGGCCCAATGCGCAGGCAGCTCCCGGATGGTACGGGCCTGCGCAAGGAATGCGCATCGCAAAAAACGCCCGCGATTTTCAGTCGTTCCCCTCAGCGCACACCGCGGTAGTGGCGGGCTTTTTCGCGCCGCTTGGCATTGTGGCGAGACGCCGAAAACGCTATGGCCTGCTGTGCTTGGCACTCGCGGGGACCGCGCTCATGATGTGGGCGCGCGTCTGGATCGGAGCGCACCATTTGTCGGACGTGTGCGCGGCAGCAGCCTTGGGATGGGCGTTGGGCTGGGTGGTATTGCGACGCGGCGGCTGGAACACTTGAGACACGACACAAAGTGACCTCAAGAGCGCGGGCACCTACATCATCTGCTCGACGAATTTGCGTGCCTCAAAGAATTCGAAATCTTCCAAACGCTCTCCGGTTCCGCTGAATCGCGTTGGCAGGCCGAGTTCGTTCTGAATTGAGATAATGCAGCCGCCTTTACCTGAACCGTCCAACTTGGTTACAATCACTCCGGTGAGTCCAGTGGCCTCCTTAAATTCGCGAGCCTGAACCAAAGCGTTCCCTCCTGTGGTGGCGTCCACAACCAGCAGCGTCTCGTGCGGAGCGGTGGAATCACTTTTCCCAATGGCGCGACACACCTTGCTCAACTCCGACATCAGGTTGGCCTTGTTGTGCAGACGCCCAGCGGTGTCGCAGATGAGAAACTCGATGTTGCGGGCGGCGGCGGCACGATAAGCATCGTGGCAAACACCCGCTGGATCGGCATTGTATTGGCCTTTGACGATGTCACAACCAATGCGCCCGGCCCAGATTTCAAGCTGTTCGATTGCTGCTGCGCGGAAAGTGTCTGCCGCAGCGAGCATAACGCTATGACCTTTTCGCTTTAACAAATGAGCCAGCTTGGCCGTGGAAGTTGTCTTTCCCGTACCATTGACGCCGACGACTAGAATCACCTTGGGACGGTCCGGCAGCGGGCGCAGCATATGGGTGTCACGCGGCAAAATTTTAACGATCTCCTCTCTCGCAACCGCGACTACTTTTTCCGCGGTGAGCTTATCGGGACTAGCCTGCAATTGGTCGAGAATGCGCGTCGTCATCGGCACCCCAAGATCCGAGCGGATCAGTAACTCCTCCAATTCATCCCAATCCACAGGACGCCCCGCAAAACGTTGCACTAGGGATTTTAAAAATGTGAATGCCATTACAAAAAGTGAGGTGGAAACTCGAGCCTGTGCGCCCAGTTCAGGCAGGAACGCAGAGGGGATTCAAGGCGTGTCTTTTTAGACTGGGGTCGGCAGCGGGTCAGGTTCCAGTGCAGGAGACGCAGCGTCTGCTTCTGGCACTTCTACAACAGCTCTGGCAGCCTGCCGCGCGGCGCGAGGAAACTCAGCGCGCACCTTGTCCAACAATCCGTTCACGAACCGGCCTGAATCCTCGGAACCGAATTGTTTGGCGAGCTCTATGGCTTCGTTGATGGCTACAACGGGAGGAACTTCACTGGCATGAATGATCTCGAATACAGCGAGGCGCAGAATGTTACGATCAACGGCTGCGATTCTCGAGAGACGATAATTTTTGGCGAGCCGTGTGATAAGCTCGTCGATGGAGGCCTGATGGAGACACACGCCTTTTATCAAAGACTCGGCAAAGGCACGAGCCTTCGGAGCGATCGGTCCACGCGCAGGAAGAGGGTTAAGTTCATCTGGATCGGCGGCACCATTGCGCAATTTCCAAAAATCCGGCTCGGGCACAGGCAACTCGACAGGCAAGTTCGCGGCTTTGTCGTGGGCACTTTCCACCGACTGAAAATCTCGCTGAAAGAGAAACTGGATCGCAGCTTCACGTCCCTCCCGACGGAGGCCTGAATTAGGCTGGATCGCTTTAGGCTGAGAGGGAGAGTCGCTCATTCGGTGGGGGAGGAATGGGGCAGGCGCAGGGCCTCGACCGTGCGCAACATCTGAACCGCGGCGCGCGCAGCCTCGGTGCCACGATTTAGTTCGGGTTCCAGACAGCGTGCGACGGCTTGAGAAGCGTCCTTCACCAAGAGGATTTCGTGCAGCACCGGAATACGATGGCGCAGAGAGGTTTGAAGCAGTGCGCCTGTTACTGCCTGAGCCACCAGCGTGGCGTGAGCTGTGGAGCCATCCAATAGGACGCCGAAGGTCGCGACGGCATCGACGCTGCGGCTACCCGCCAGAATTTCAGCCGCCAGCGGGATCTCGAAAGAGCCGGGAACATGGTGCAACTGGATTAAGGAATTCGGACTGATGGCGCGAAGCTCGGATTCAAAGTGGGACACCAACCCGTTTACCCACTCTGGGTTATAAAGGCTAGCGACGACACCCACTCTCCACGGAGTGGTGCACGGTTCTGGACGGGGCGGCATGAGGCTGGACATGAGAAAAGAGCGAACCGCAACGCGTGCGGGGGAAGAATTTAAGGGGTCACGAGGTTTTGGGCAAACTACAAATCGCGACAGGACCGAGTATAGTCGTGTAGTATCCTGAAATGATGTCAACAAAACGCCTATGGACCATGGGGTTGAATATGAGTTTGGGTGTCGGATTCAGTATCGGGCTAACATTCAGTATCGGGCTGATGGGCGCATCGGGGATTGGGGAAGCAGAGGTCAAACGCGGTGCGGCGGAGCCATCGGGGGGAGCGACGCAACTGCGGGAGGGGGATAAGTTTAAGCCTGCAAAAGATGCAAAGTTGCAATTGGAAGAGCTCTTCAAGGGTCCAGAACTCAACCGCTCGCTTTGGAACACGGACCTCAAGGTGTTTGGGAGATGGGGTGACCGATATCACAACAGCAGTTATCTCAATTACTTAAGCGACGAAGACGTACTCCTCGAAAAGGGCCACTTGCGCCTGCGCGCCGAACGCCGCTCCGTGGAGGGCGACAATCCCCCGGGTGCCTACGACTACAGCGCCGGCATGATTTCGTCGCACGACAAGTTCACGTTTCGGTACGGGTATGTTGAAATCCGCGCGCGGTTTCCGGGCGGAAAGGGCGTGTGGCCAGCTTTCTGGCTGATGCCACAGGCGCACCAGTGGCCTCCAGAGTTTGATGTCGCAGAATACTACGCGGGACGGAAGATGATGCACCTCGGGCTTTGCCACGGTGACTTTCCCGAAATTAACTGGGATAGCGGCGCGAATGACGACGTCAACTTCGAGGGCGAATGGAACACGTACGGTCTGCTGTGGTTGCCGGGGTACGCGGCGTGGATCCAGAACGGCGTGGTCAAGCGGACCGCACGCGGCCCACACGTTCCGTCGATCCCGATGTACGTGATTTTGAGTAACGGGGTGAGCAGCCGAATTGGTCCCTCCGATGAACCGGATGGCGCGACAGTTTTCCCCAACTACTTCGAGGTGGAATACCTTAAAGTGTGGGATCCACCGCAAGCAAACTGAAGCGCAGCGCAGGAGAAGGGAACTCCGTTTTTAACGACGCAATTTCGCTTAGTTTCCATGCTCAAAAGAACCCCTATGAACCCACGGAATTGCTTCGCCGCCGCGTGGGACTCGCTCTTTTTGCGGAGCCTAGTGGGCTGGGGCACCGGCCGGCATGAACTGCTTAAAACGATTTTTATCGGTGGCTTTCAAAAAGGCCTCTTCCCCAGAAACAATACCCTTCTGGAGAGCGTCCATGATGGCGTCGTCCATGAATTGCATTCCCTCACTTTTTCCTCCAACCAAAACGTCCTGAAGCTTTTGCGTGGCACCTTCTCGGATGATTGCGCTCGCAGCCGGGTTGACAATGAGGATCTCGTTGACGGCCTTTCGACCCTTCCCGTTTGCCGTTTTCATGAGCAACTGCGCCACCACACCGCGCAGAGAGTTGGCGAGCATGGTGCGCACTTGGGATTGCTGGTCAGCGGGGAAAACATCGATAAGACGGTCCACCGTTTTTCGCGCATTGTTGGTGTGCAGAGTGCCGAACACGAGCAAACCGGTTTCAGCGGCAGTCAGCGCCAGACTGATCGTTTCAAGATCGCGCATTTCGCCGACTAAAAGAATGTCGGCGTCCTCTCGCAACGCAGCCTTTAGTGCCACGGGAAAACTCGGGGCGTGGTCGTGTACTTCACGCTGCGTGATGACTGAGCGCTTGTTAGGATGCACGAACTCGATGGGCTCCTCGATGGTGACGATGTGCCTGGTGAAGTTCGTGTTAATATAATCAATCAGCGCGGCAAGTGTCGTCGACTTTCCAGAGCCCGTCGGCCCAGTGACCAGCACAATACCGCCACGTAACTTTCCGAAATCCTTGACCACTTCCGGAATTCCCAACTGCTCCAAGGTCATAATCTTGGTCGGAATGATACGGAACACGCAACCTAACCCATTAGTCTGCTTGAGGTAATTGCACCTGAACCGGGAAGCCGCATCCATCTGGTAAGCGAAATCCATGTCACCGAGTTCCAGAAATTTCTGCCAGCGCTCGGGCTCGCAAATCTCTGCCATCATGTAAGTCATCTCCTCTTCGGAAAGAGGCTCAGGACGGATCGCGTGGAGACCTCCGTGCCGGCGAATTTTAGGAGGAGAGCCCTGCGCCATGTGGAGGTCGGAGCCGCCGGAAGTCACGAGCACCTGAAAAAACTGATCTAAGTAAGCCATAACGGGGGAGGAGTTTAGGATTTCAAATATTGGCGAAACAGCGCCTTCTGTTCGCACCGCGCGTAAGCTTCTTCAGCGGTAACGATGCCCTGCTCCAAGAGTTCCATGAGAGAATCATCCATGAGCTTCATACCGGCGCGTCGACCGGTCTGAATGATGCCGGGAAGCATAAAAGTTTTGCCCTCGCGAATAACGTTTCCAACGGCAGAGTTGTTGGTAAGCACTTCCAAAGCAAGCGCGCGACCTTGTCCGTCGGCGCGAGGCAAAAGCTGCTGTGAGACGATGCCCCGGAGCGATTCGGAGACCATGACGCGGATCTGATCGCGCTGGTCGGAGGGAAAGACGTCCAACACGCGGTCTAGGGTGCGGGCGGCGTTGCCTGTGGTAAGAGTACCGAGCACGAGATGGCCGGTTTCCGAGGCGCTGATGGCGAGCTGGATGGTTTCCAAATCGCGCATTTCACCGACCATGATGATGTCTGGGTCTTCGCGCAGGGCACCCCGCAAAGCGGCTGCGAAGCTCTTGGTGTGACTGCCCACCTCGCGCTGGGTGACATGGCAATTGGCCGAGGGAATAATGTACTCGACGGGATCTTCGAGAGTGATGATGTGGTCGTTGCGATCCTCATTGAGGGCCGAGATGAGTGCCGCGAGGGTCGTGGACTTTCCGGAACCCACTGGGCCGGTGACCAGCACCAAGCCGTTATGAAATTCGGTGAGTTTCTTGAGGCTATCAGGTAATCCAAGTTCACTTAAAGTCCTGACTCGGGGATAAATGACGCGGAAAACCAGATCATAGCCTAGACGCTGCCGGACTACCGAACTGCGAAAACGCCCAGCACCCATATCGTAAGCGAAATCCACATCCCCCCGGGAGTCCAGCAAATGAAGTTGCTCGGGTGTGAGGAAGCTTTCGGCCAACATCCGTGTGTGGCCAGCGGTGAGGTGCTCCGAATCCGGAAAAATCGGGGAGAGGTTACCGTTAAGGCGCCAGGTTGGGACGGCGCCACTGCAGAGAAGCACGTCGGAGGCATCCGCAGATTGAGCATACTGCAGGAACTGGGAGACGTGAGTAATTTGGACGCCGTTGTAGAGATATTCGGCTGAAGGGATGGGTTCCATGCGAGAGGGAGGAGGCTTAGAAAAGCGATATTTTTGAGGGGTTCAAGTGGATTGCTCCAGAACCAAAGCGAGGAATGGAGAGAAAATGGCTAATTTCCTATTGGCGAGTCGGGCACAATCGGAGTAGCGATAGGGGGACGGCAATGGGCGAATTAGGCTCTGCCGTAGATAACCGTAGTCTTTTGGCCTACAGATTCCCAAAAATGATCTGAGTGTCCAGAGCCTAATCTTACTCAAAACGAAGTCCACCCTACAGCAGCCTTTCAGATGCCCAACGAATTTTCTGGCAACGCAAGTGCGCCTTCCACCGCCGGCTTCGACCCGGAATACCTTAAGGCCGGTCAGCGCATTTCTCAGACCTTCACTTTACGCAGCGTGATTCCCTCGGCTTTGGGGGAATTTCCAGTATGGCTGGCGGAGGACGAAGTAGCGGGTCGCCAAGTGGCGCTTCATTTCGTTCCTGCAGAAGTGGCGGCTGATCCGGCGCTACGCAAGACGCTCAAGGAAATTGTCCGCAAGACGAAGAATCTGCACCACGACAATATATTGCGGGTGCACGAGTTGGTGGAAGGACCCGACTGGGCGGCGGTGGTGACTAATGCGTATGACGGCCAGTCCTTCGCCCGTACCCTGCAAGAGAATCCCGGCGGATCAATGGAAGCGAGTGAGATTTTGCACTCGCTTGAGACCGTCATCCAGACGCTCAGCGACGTCCATGGCGTTCCGGTTTTGCACGGAAATATCTGTCCTGCAGACGTCATTCTGACTTCCGACGGAGGGGTGCTTCTTTCCAATTTCGGTACCCGCCGTGCCATCGTGGACGCCTTGCGTTCAGCGGACGTTCGGGAGGGCAAATATCTTTGTTACACCAGCCCTCAGGTTCTCGGGGGAGATGCACCGGCAGTCACTGATGACATCTACGCGCTGGGGGCGACTTTATTCGAGTTGCTCACAGGCAAGCGCATTTTCGAGGGATCGAATGTCGAGGGAAGAATCGTCTCGGAGCGGCCGCCCGGGGTGATTGAGCTGCGCCACAAACTCAACCAGATTGGTGAGGCGTTGCCTCGCAATTGGGAACGTGCGATCGCGCAATGTCTTTCAAAAAATCCATCCGAGCGGCCCATGAACACCGTGGATCTCGCGCGCAGGCTGGGCATCGGAGGGGAACCGGAAGTCGAAGTGCCAGGAAAATCAGCTGCGGCTGGCGCACTGCCACCGGAGCATATGGGCGTTGCGGGTGAGGACCTTGAAGAAGATCACCAGAAGGATGAAGCCAGCGAACGAGTTTCCGCGCCGCGACCTCTGTTAACGTCTTTCCCACCCGAGAAAAAGAAGGGCTCCCGGCGGGCGCTTGCTTTAATGGCGCTAGTCGCTGCCGGTGCCGTCAGCGCTTGGATGGGATCAAACTTTCTTTTTCAGAGACCGGATATGGATCTCGACGAAGAGGATACCACTGCGGTGGCCCAAACGAGCAAACCCGCCCCCGCCGCTGAAAAAGCGCCGGACATCAAGTTCACCGCCCCCACAGAACCTGGATCTACGCCCGACTTAACCGCGTTGCGTCCCGGACAATTGCCTCGCACCAAGCCCGCACCGCTCAACGGTCCGGACCCGACGATCGATGCATTGCCAACTCCGATCACTCCTGAGCCACCGACTCCACCGACCATAGCGACAAAGCCGCCCGCAGATCCTGCTAAGCCAGAACCTATGGCACTGGCATCCGCAACGCCGACGGCCGCTACAGCGGTTCCACCGTTGGAGGATACCGAAGCCGCTTCTAAAAAAGCGTTGGAAACGCTGCGTCTCAAAGCGGAAAGCGTCAAAGCCGAGGCAGTGAAGGCGGAAGCCAAAGCCAAAGCGGAGGCAGCTCAACAGATGAAGGAGCAAGAGGCTCTGGCCAAGAAAGAGCAGGATACTCTCGCTAAAAAGGAAGCCGAGGAAATAGATCGTATTAAGGCTCAAAAGAGCACGCCGCCTCCAGTTTCCGCCGCCGTCCCGCCTGCGATGCCGACCGAACCAGCGCCGACGGCGAAGGTGGAAAAGAACGAAAAAAGCGATAAGGCAGACAAAGCCGCGACTCCGGCAAAGCCAGTTGCAACTAAGCCAGCCACGGATGTGACCAAAGAACCAGCCGCTCCCGCCTCTGTAGCGACCGTCACCCCGCAACCTCCTGCTGCGACTCAACAACCAGTCGTTTCTACGGAAAACAGTCTCGGAATGACGTTTGTCAAGGTCGGCAACGTCCAGTTTGCTACCCGTGGAACCCGTGTGAAAGATTACGCGCAATTTGTGCAGGAAACGGGCTATCCGAAGACAGGTTGGAAGAATCCCGGCTTCGAACAAACCGAAGATCATCCAGTGGTCAATGTGAGCTGGACGGACGCTCTTTCCTTCTGCAAATGGCTCACCGATAAAGATCGGGCTGCGGGAATCCTAGCTGCCAACGAATCCTACCGGTTGCCGACCGACGCGGAATGGAGCAAGGCCGTCGGACTGCCCTCCGAAAAAGGTGACTCCCCCGAAATGCGCGATATGGGCATTCAAGATCAATACCCATGGGGCACCCAATGGCCGCCACCCAAAAATGCAGGCAATTACACGGGCAAGGAAACCGGCGCAGAAGTCGCCATCGCTGGATTTGATGACGGCTACGTCCACACCTCGCCAGTAGGGGCCTTCGCCCCCAACGCTCAGGGAATTTACGACATGGGTGGGAACGTGTGGCAGTGGTGCATGGACACTTGGAACCCCAAGGCGCGCTCCCGCGTGCTGCGCGGTGGTTCTTGGGATCAAGGCGCACTACGACTCAGTTTGCTCTCCTCCTGCCGTATACACTCGATGCCAGACCGTGAAAGTTCGAATTACGGCTTCCGTGTAGTGCGCGCGACATCCCCAGCGAAGAGCCGGTAAGCGCGCCGGTCCTTTCCGTCGGAGCCGCGATCTGGCTCCGATGTCGACGGGGGAACGCCCCAATTTGCCCCCGCCCATGAACTCGATTTTTACGGATGAACCCATTACGGATCCCCTGCCCCTGTACAGGTTACGTGATGGATTGATGGCGGTTGACCTCTTGGCGGCTGCCATTTCGCACCTCGACTTTTTTACCTGGCTATCAGACCACCCTTCGACACTGGGGGCCATCTGCGTCCATTTTCAAATCAGGCCCCGTCCAGCAGACGTGCTTTTGACATTATGCTATGCGATGGGTTTGGTGACCCAAGCCGGTGGCGTCTTCCATGTCACGGCGCGGTCACGTGAACACTTGGTGGCCACCTCGCCCTGGAGCCTCAAACCGTACTACGACACACTCAAAAACCGCCCTCAGACGCTCGAGTACGTCGAGGTGCTCCGCACTGGGCGCGCCGCCAACTGGGGCAGTTCACACTCTGCCGCGTGGGCGCAGTCGATGGAATCCGACGCGTTCGCAGATGAATTCACCGCCGCGATGGATTGTCGGGGCGTGCTTCTGGCCCCAGCGCTGGCGAAGAAGGTGGATCTTTCGCAGCACAAGGCTCTTTTGGATGTTGCGGGTGGTTCAGGAATCTACGCGTGCGCCTTTACGATGCGTCATGCGCACCTTCAAACTACGGTGTTCGAAAAACCTCCCGTTGATCGCATCGCACAACGGGCGATTCAGCGACGGGGCTTGGAGAAACGCGTTGAGGTTCTGGCTGGGGACATGTTTGAGAGCGAACTTCCCGAGGGTTTTGACGCAGTTTTACTGTCCAATATCCTCCACGATTGGGATGAACCAGTGGCAGAAGCATTACTCGCCAAAGCAGCCCGCGCGCTTCCCTCGGGAGGCCTGTTGCTGATTCATGACGCCTTTCTGGACGCTGCGAAAACCGGTCCCCTTCCCGTGGCCATGTATTCAGCTCTGCTGATGCATTCCACAGAAGGTCGCTGCTATTCTACAGCTGAGGTGCGCATCTGGCTGGAACGTCATGGTCTGGACTGGGCCGGACAATATCCCACCGCGGTGGATCGCAGCGTGATCTTGGCGCGAAAAATCTAACGTTCCCAAACTATGGCCGACACAAATTCTCCCGAGAAACAGCCTTCGACCGAGGCAAAGGAAGTGCCTTTGGAGTTTGTGGGCAAAACCTCTGCCTCCGGAGGCGACAGTAAAAGTGGGGCAAAGGCGTCTGGAAAAGTGGAAATGAGCCACACGATGCGCTTCGCTCTGAGCGTGCTGGTGGCTGTAATTGCAGATTCTATCGAGTTACCTTTGGGGGGTATTCCTCCGGCCTGGATTCTCATCGATGCACTGACTGCCGGAGCTTTCCTGTTCATTTGGGGGGTCCGCTGGGAAATAGCGCTGGTGCTCATCCCCGAGTTGATCCCAGGACTGAATGTATTTCCCACATGGTTCCTTTTGGCGATGTACTTGGGCCAACAAACGCAGCCGAACCCTCCCAAAAAACCGACTAATTAAGCAGCGTTGAAAACGCTTCATCTCCACAAGATTCACCATCCTAATTTCATGTTCCCCCGTCGCACCTTCCTAAAAACCCTCGCCGCTACAACCCTCGTTCCATCTCTAAGGGCCGCTAGCGACCCCTTTCGATTTCGCTACGTGTTAGCCTCGGCCCTTTACGGTGAGATGCCCTTGGAGACGATTTTGCCGGAAGTGGCGAAGGCTGGGTGTTCGGCCATCGACATTTGGGGCAAAGTCCACGGCAACCAGCGCGAACAAATCACGGAGATGGGCGACGACGCCTTCGCCGCGCTTCTCACCAAATACGGAGTAAAGCTCGGAGTGAGCACGCGCTATCCGCTGGGTCCGTTTCGTTTGCAGGAAGAGATGGCCTGGGTCAAAAAGCTCGGGGGAAAAATGATCGTGGTCGGGATTTCCGGTCCCAAAAACCCCGAAGGCGCAGAGGCCAAGGCCGCGATCCAAAAGTTTTTCGAGGATATGAAGCCTCATGCCGAAAAAGCGGGGGAACTCGGCGTGACCATCGCCATTGAGAACCACGGAAACTCCACGCTCTCGCACCCAGATTCGCTGCGATACTTTGCGGAATTCAACCGCTCTCAGGCGTTGGGGATCGCATTTGCGCCTCACCATTTGCATCAATGGTCAGAGCAGATTCCAGCGTTGATTCGCGACTTGGGGGCGAAACAGTTGCCGTTTGTGTACTTTCAGGAACATTCGGAAGGCTCCCAGAAGAAGATGCCCAAGGAAATCGAGCTCCAACAGTTGCCCGGTTTTGGTGGCGGACTGGATTATCGCCCGATTGTGAAAGCGCTTTCGGACATTCGCTTTACGGGTGAGGTGGAAATTTTCATGCACCCCACTCCTCGCGGAGTACCCATTCTGCCAACCGCCGCTGAAATCACTGCAGCCGTGAACAAATCACGGACATACATCGAAAAGTGCATCGCCGAAGTGCTCTCATGAGTGCGCGAGCCCTCCTGGGGTTACTCAGCTTAATTTGGGCGACCCCGCTTCAAGCCGAACCGCTGGTCATCGGGTTCGAACGCTTTAACTCCGAACAACTCAGCGCAGAGGGTGGCCGACTTCTGTATAACGAACTGGGTTGCGTGAATTGTCATGGTGGCGCGACCGGCCTGCCCTTGCGTCGCGGCCCGCAACTTACGGGAGTCACTCAACGGTTCCAGGCGGACTGGCTGAGGAACTTTTTAAGCAACCCAGCGCGCGCCCATTCGGGTTCCAACATGCCCCAATTTTCCTCCTTAAGGTCGCCTGAAGATGTGGAGGCCGTTCTGCACTATTTGGGCGACCTGCCGACGAAGCCTGCAAAGAAACCCAAGAAAGTCGGCCACGTGAATGCCGAGCATGGGAAGGAATTGTTCCACACGATGGGCTGCGTAGCGTGTCATGGGGCAGCAAAGGATTTTCAGCCGCCAGAGGGCGCTCCGAAGCCTGAAGACTTCATGTACCCGGCAATCGCTTCTCCTGAGCTCCAACAGAAATACGGGTTGCAGACGCTAGCCGAATTCTTGCGAGATCCGTTGCAAACGCGGCCTGACGGGCGGATGCCTCGCATTGATATGGAAGAATCCGACGCGCTGGATCTGGCGGGGTATTTACTGGAGTTTGCCAGCAGCGACGGTGAGTCGGCCCAAAAACTGCCGCCGTTTGCTGTGGACCAAACGCTTGCGTTGCGAGGACGCGGGATTGTCGCGGCGGCGGGGTGCGCAGCCTGCCACGAACTTCCAAAGGAGGTGGAAGCCGCCCCTATGGCGTTGCAAAGCGGAGCGGGCGGATGCTTCGAAGGGAATGCGGGACGGAAGGCGCCGCAGTATCAACTTGGCGCAAAACAGCGCGCCTCGCTGAAACTCTATTTGGCTGAACGGGAAAAAGAACTGCCACAAGCTCGGGTGGCGGAACTTACTTTGCAGGCCCTCAACTGTGCGGCCTGCCACGAACGTGACGGGCGCGGCGGCCCCGATCTGGCGAGAAAAGCGTATTTTCAAGGGGACCACAATCTGGGGGACACCGGTCGGTATCCGCCACCGCTAACGGGTGTGGGTCGAAAATTACAGCCGGAATGGCTCAGCGACGTGCTGGAAGGAAAAGCACGCGTGCGTCCTTATTTGCGGACGAAAATGCCGGTTTACGGAGCTGCGACCAGCGGTTTGGCGGCTCTCCTTTCCCACGTCGACGCAAAAACGCAGGCCGCGTTACCCGGCGGGGACGATGCGGCTGGGCGCAAGCTGATGGGCACGCAGGGCGGGGTGGGTTGCATTACTTGCCACCGGTGGGGCGCGCACGCGGCGTTGGGAATTCAAGCGCTGGACCTGAGTAGAATGGGGCAACGGTTGCAGCCCGGTTGGTTGCGAGATTATCTCATAAATCCAGCCGCGTATCGCCCTGGCACCCTGATGCCGTCGTTTTGGCCGGAGGGCAAGGCGGCCAATAGTGAAATTCTCGGAGGTGATACGGAACGGCAAATCGCTTCGATTTATGCGTTCGCAAAAAGCGATAACGGGGAACCTGAGGGTTTTCCTGCAGTGGACGGAGGCGAATTCGAACTCAAGCCGCTGGCGCAGCCGATTGTGCAACGTACATTTTTTGCCGATGTTGGAACACACGCGATTCTGGTCGGCTTTCCGCACGGGGTGAATCTCGCCTACGACGGCAAAACAGGCCGGCCCGCTCGTGCGTGGCGGGGGCGGTTCTTCGACGCGTACACGACGTGGTTTTCGCGGTTCGCCCCTTTTGAAAAACCGTTGGGCGACTCTGTGGTAAAATGGCCTTCGAGCGGAGGGGAAAACGTTCGGTTTGAAGGCTACCGATTGGATGCTCAAAAGGTGCCTGTTTTCCTTCTGAAAGTGAATGGCTCACCCGTCGCGGACCGTTTTGACGCCATCGACGGAGGTCTGAAGCGCACGCTCACCGGAACCGTCGCCGCATTGAACGCACTCGCCGTGACGCACCCGGACGGAGTGGTCGTGCAGGAAGAAAATTCGGATTCAAAAGAGACGCGGATTTTTACGTATTTATGGAAATAAAACCGCTTTTCCTTCTCTTGATCTCGCTTACGGCGAGCGCCCTCGCGGGGACGCCCTATGAAATTCACGACATCCTCACCGGCAACTCCCCTTCAGCCTCAAGAAGTAAGGAATGGAAGCCAGGGTCGGGAATTCCGCTGGAAGTCAGCGGGATGGACTGGACGGCGGACGGCAAGTTGGCGCTGGCAATTCGTAAAGGGGAAGTCTGGCTCGTAGACGGCGTCCTAAGTAGCGAGGCGGACAAAGTGAAGTTTGGCCTCTTCGCCTCCGGTCTCCACGAACCGCTGGGGTTGCTGCGCGACGGGGACAGTCTTCTGGTCACCCAACGCACAGAGGTCACTCGTCTGCGTGACACTCACGGGGACGGTTTTGCAAATGAGTACCTCACCGCGGGCCACGGCTGGAATGTTTCTGGGTCTTATCACGGGTACGCTTACGGTCCCAAACGGGATGGAATTGGGCAGCTTTGGGTGACGTTAAACGTCGATATGGGCGAATTTAGCGACAACAAAGCCGCTTGGCGGGGTTGGGCCGGCATTATCGACTCGAAGGGCGAGTTTCAGCCCATGGCCGCCGGAATGCGTTCTCCGTGCGGGCTGGGGGCAAACTTGGCGGGCGACATGTTTTGCGTGGATCAACAGGGAACCTGGGTGCCCACCACGCCCATTTACCACCTCAGAAAAGGCGCATTTTTTCTCAATCCCGAGGGCCTCGCCTCCCAGAATTTACCCGAATCGCCACTGAAACTATCGGCGAAAGTGCCCGAAAAAATCCCCTATCCAGAAGCCATTAAAGCGCTGCCGGAGATGTGCCCGCCTGCGGTCTGGTTGCCCTACAACAAAATGGGGCGCAGCGGCACCGACTTGGCCGTTTGCGATGCAAAGGGGAAGTTCGGTCCCTTCGACGGCCAAATGCTTGTGGCGGAATTTACCGACGCGAAGATCAGCCGCGTTTTTATGGAAAAGGTGGGCGACGAGTATCAAGGGGCGGCATTCCCCTTTTTGCGCGGCTTTGCCTCGGGGATCGTGCGGCTGCTTTTCGCCCCAGACGGCACGTTAATGGTCGGCATGACCAGTCGCGGATGGTCTTCGCTTGGCACAAAAGCGTACGGGCTACAGCGGGTCCGTTGGAACGGCGAAACACCTTTTGAAATCTGGGAAATGCGCGCCAAGCCGGACGGCTTTGAATTGGTGTTCACCCAGCCAGTTGACGCAAAAGCATGCGGAACAGCCGCCGCATACTCGATGACGAGCTATACCCACCTTTACTCCAGCGCTTATGGGAGCGAGGAGATTCAAGTCGAAACGCATCCGATCAGCGGGGTCACGGTGAGTCCCGACGGTTTAAGTGTCCGCTTGAAGGTGGATGGCTTGCGCGCCCTCTACGTCCATGAATTACACGCCGACGGAGTGCGCTCTGCGGTCGGCGCGAAGCTCGATCACGCAGACGCCTATTACACCTTGAATCGCATTCCCAAAAAATGAGCTTTCGTCACTTCGTAAAACGCACCTTCGTACTCTCCCTCGCGATCCTCGCGCCGCTCACTCTCCGAGCCGCTGAACCCGCCAAAGTCGGTCCATGGGACATACAGGCACTCCAGCAAGTCCCGCCGATGCATTGGGTAGACCAAACCAAGCCGGTCCACTCGCTGCTTTACACAGGCGAGGAGTTCCAAGGCCACGCAACAGAGGTTTTCGCCTTTTACGCCTCGCCCGCCACGCTCGGGGCAGCTCCCGCAGGCACGAAATTCCCGGGGGTGGTGCTTATTCACGGCGGGGGCGGAACGGCCTTCGCGGACTGGGCGTATTTATGGGCGAAACGCGGATACGCAGCGATCGCGATGGATTTGTCGGGGTCGCGTCCTCCTGATCCAACGTTCGATCCCGCCACAGGCGCACCAGTCGGGCACCAGTCCGATGCAAAAGTTCGGACGCGCTTGCCAAACGGCGGCCCCAACCACGGGCACCCAGAAAAGTTTGATTCCATCGGCAGCAGCATTAGTGATCACTGGCCGTTTCATGCGGTGGCTTCTGTGATGCGGGCGCATTCGCTGTTGCGAAGTTTTGCCGAAGTGGATGCCGAGCGGACCGCCGTTACCGGGATTAGCTGGGGCGGGTACACGACGTGTCTGGTGGCGTCCGTAGACGCGCGGTTCAAAGCGGCCGTGCCGGTTTACGGTTGCGGCTTTTTGTTCGAAGGCGAATCCGTCCAAAAGCCCGCCATCGATAAATTGGGCGAGCTTCGCCAAAAATGGATTCACGAATACGACCCCAGCAGCCTCCTTCCCAGATGCCACGTTCCTATTTTATTCGTGAACGGCACCAACGACGTCCATTACCCGTTGGACAGTTACATGAAGAGCTTCGATTGCGTGCCGGGATCTAAGCAGATGCGCATTCAGGTAAACATGGGACACGGCCATCCCCCGGGCTGGGCGCCGCAGGAAATCGGCATCTTCATCGACTCGTTTTGCCGTGGAGGCGACGCCCTGCCCGTGATCGGTAAGTTGACTGTGGAGGGCGAAGAAATCCGTGCGGCGTACACGGCGAGAACTCCGCTCAAGGAGGCGAAGCTGAACTATACCACGGACAGCGGCCTGCGCTCTAAACGCCAATGGAAAAGTGTGCCGACGACCTTAAGCAACGGCGTCATCAGCGCCCCAAAGCCGCCGGCGGACGCGAATACTTGGTTTTTGACTGCAACGGATGAGCGAGGAGCGATGGTGAGTTCCGCAGTGCAATTCGCGCCTTAGGCCGAAGGCCCCCCGGTAAGGCGAGCAGGCTGCGCGGTGTTTCCCCCCTTTGGCACTCGAATTTGGGGACCGAAGGAATCTCACGTATTCCGGCGGGTCACCTTCAATCCATTACCCAAGTTGTTTGTGGATGAAGTCTGAAGGAATCCCCTCCCCGTAACTCGTCTAAAACGAATTCGGGATGTATGAAAAACTTTTCAAGATTGAGCCTGCTCGTAACTCTGACCCTCACCTTTGGTGGCTGCGCTGGATCCCGGCCCTCAGAAATGACGGACACCATGCAAACTGGTAAATTCGAAGTCGCACCCACAATATTGGATCCGCAGATGGACGACGACGAAAGCGGTGACTCGTAGTTCCTGCGGCCGACGGACAGTGCGCTCACATTCGCCAAGCCAAGTCAGGCCTTGCCGGAATAATTCGAGTTTCGGGGTACTCTCACCGCACCACGCTTTGGATTCCGGCCGCCACGGCAGCCGCCACCTTTTTTTGATACCGAGCGCTGCGGGCCAGATTCGCCCCCTCCTTCGGGTTGGTGAGAAAACCCAACTCCGCCAAGACCGCTACCCGGCGGTTGTTGCGTAGCACATAAAACCGCGCCTTCCGCACACCGCGATCCTCTTCGCCGGTTGCAGCGACGACTCGGGTGTGAATCGCCTGCGCCAAGCGCCCACTTCGCGAGCTGTAATGGTACGTCTCTATCCCGTGAGCAGAGGAGTTCGGGGCTGAGTTGCAATGAATGCTGACGAAAACGGCGCGGTAAGGAGCTCTGTTTGAAATGGCGACGCGATCTTCAAGTTCTACAAATTCATCCTTAGTGCGCGTCATGATGACTTTGTGACCTGCGGCCAGCAGGCGGGCCTGAATGAGTTTAGAGATTTCCAAGGTGACCTTTTTCTCGATAAAACGTTGCCGTGGAACCCCGCCTGGATCGTAACCACCGTGCCCCGGATCCAGCACCACGGTAGCGGCCTGAACGCGCAGGCTGGCGCAGATGAAGTAGAGAAGTCCGAGACACCAAGACAACAAACGCAGTCCCCGGCAAAAAAAGGGAGGAATGGGAGGCAGCAATGTCAAATCACGAGGGATTTGAGTGGAGGCGCGCATGAAAAACCTTAAGGCGAAAATGCGGCGAAAACGAGCGGTTTTCCGCGATAAAATAGCCGACGACGCGAACCCTATGAAGCTCGTTCCAAACGCTCCGCGACTACCAACTCTTGCCCTCTTCAAACACAGCGCGCACCGCCTCCGACGACAACGGTGCCTGCGCCTGATATTCTTTGACAGTCTGTCCAAAAGGCCCCACGGCTCCCGTTTGAAAACTCAGCCCTTCCACCGTCCCGCTCGCGTGAATCTCCAAATCCGGGACGATTTGTCCGGGCACGAACTGGACCACCCACGGCGCCACCTCTAAAACCGCACCCGCGGCCGCAGCGCGCACCGCCAAACGCACTTCGCCTGCCCACTCAGGCGCGCCCGCAAGACCCGTCGCTTTCAGGTCAACACGGGCCGCCCCCGTGGTGCCTCGCACAGCCGCCCCTTCGCCGCTCCCCACCTGCAATTGTAACCGGCACCCCCGCAACCACTCGGAGCGTAACCCCGGCAATTCAACCGCCTTGGGATCAACGGCGCGCCACATGGGACGCAAATCAGGCACCCCGCCGAAGTCGATTTCCTGAATCATCAAATCTCCCGTCAAGATCGGGGTCGCAATCGGCCCGGAAATCTTCCAGACCGCGTTTCCTTTGAATTGAACCGGGCTCAAAGGAACAGCCAGTCCTTCCTTAAAACCGCCTGCTGCAAACTTAAATCCCGGCGGCGCGGACCACTGCGCGGCTGCGCTGGATGCCGAGCCTCCCAGCACTGCCCCCTGTTCTCCTGCCCACTGAAGCGTTCCAGAACCCGTGTACAGGCCAGTCGAATCCCTCCACTGCAAATGCTTCGCCAATAGCTTATCCGCAGCCCAAGCCAGCTCCAACTCGACTTCCGAGTGCCGCTCCCCACCTTCCTTGCCCCAAGCCGCCCGATGTAATTGCAACCCTCCGTGCCCCTCGAGACGCTTCGAGTCGCCTTTGAGCTCCCATTCGCCTTCCAGCGTACCCGCCAAGCCCACCGGCAGCCCCGGCAACCGCCCCAAAAACGCCAAGTCCATCCCTTTGGATGCCATACGCAACTCAATGGGCTCGCTCCCTTTTAACCAAGCCTGCCAGTCCACCTTGGGCCACGTTTTCCAAAGCGACGGCGGGAGCAAGGCCTCCCCTTCCATCACCGTTCCCTGACCTTGCTGAAGACTGCATTTCGTCCAGCGCATCCCCTCTTTATTCACCGTCACGCCCGCCTTGAGCTGCACCACCTCGTCACCGAGTTCAAACGCATCCACGACGATCCCAGCCTGATCGTACCCCCCTGAAAATGAACCGCTCATCGGATGCTCCCAACGCTCCTTGGCCCCCGCTGGACCAAACTGCCGAAACCGCCCCTTGACCGTTCCCTCATGCGTTTGAGCACTCCCTTTTCCTGTCCAATCCAAATCCAATCCGCCCGTGTAAGAACGCGCCGCCACCAACTGCCATAGCGCTTCGTATTGGCTCAAATCCCGCACCGCTCCGTGAAGTTCACCACGGTAGGTCCAGTTTTCCCCAACGGAAACAGCGCCCCGCCCCCTCAGTAAATCTCCGCCCTGCGCCAATTCCACGTTGAGCACCTGTACTTCGCTCCCCTGCAACTTGACTGCGGCGTGCAGTTCATCAATCGGCGCGTTTCGCCAAGTCAAGTGGGCACCGGAGACAATCAGAGCGCCGCCCAGCACCCCAGCTTGACTGCGAATCGCACCATCCACGGTCAGACCTCCGGCTGCGTACTTAAACTCCGGCAACACCAAGGCCGACAACTCCGTGAGATTGTCGATCTTCGCGGTGAGGTTCACTCCGAAATCAGCCTTCCACCACGAAGTATCTCCACCAGGCCATTGCATATCACCATTCAAAACCAGCTGGTTATGACCTTGCCGCAAAGAAAACTCCGGCACTTGAATGTGGTGATCTAAAAGTGTCGCGCCAAGCACCAGAGCGTCCCATTGGCGAGATTCCCACTGGAAATTGCGCGCCTCCAACCGAAGACTGGCGGTACCACGTTCCAATTGTGAGGGGCGCCCGCGAAAGCTGAACTTGCCCGTTTCCAGCGAACCCCCAGCGGCTTCAGTCACGTTCAGAAAAGAGGCAAGCTGCGCCACGCCGAGTTTGGAAAATGTGCCACTGGCCTCTAGCGGGGAATCTTGGGAGGCCGAATTAAATTCTGCCAGAACACGAAGTTCACCGCCGAACACTTCGGTTTGAAGCTCAAAATCCGCTCGACCTTCAGCGAGAGCGGAAAGGTTAGAGGTGAACGAAATAATCTTAAGCCCATCCAGAAGAGTGAGATCACCCAACTGCAGGCGACCATCTTGCCGAGCGGATTTCCCCTGCAAATCCCGAAAAGACTTGTTCCAGCCTTGGGAGCGCACTTCCATCCGAGCGGCTTTGAACTCGCCCGGCGCCACATCGCTAAGAGTCAAGATGGCGTCTTCGAGAAGAAGCTGGGAATCGCCAGAACGCAAAGTGGCATCTTGTAATTGAAGATCGAGTTGTTCTGGCATTGGAAAAGGAAGTGGCGCCCCCCAACCAAAAAAAGATGGAGTAGAAACTTCACCCCTGCGTTGACCAGGTTCCCAAAGCACGCGGCCCCCTAAAAGCGTGAATTTTTGCAGAAATGGCCGTGTCCCAACCCGCTCCAGCAACGCGGTCCAACGGTATTGCAAACGCACTTGATTCGCAGAAAGTTGAAAATACCCACCCCGAAAGCTGGGAAGGCTGAGCGTCACTTCAGACAGGACCAATGGCTCCCAAAGTGAACCGGTTAAGGCTCCAATGTGCAGCTCGCCACCTTGGCGGCGAACTTCCTCTTGGCATACCACCCACAGCATTCCGCGAAATACGGGTGGCACACTCAGAAAAACCAACAACATCACCACAAACAACAACAGACGCCTGATCGGCCGTCGAGGGCGGGGTGGACGGTCAGAGTGCGGAGCAATATCAGACGAATCGGAGGCCAAAGCGGACACAGGATTAAAGGGGTAAAAGAGGAGGAGGGTGGCCCTTCGACAAAGTCGAGCCTGAGCTATAGCATTTCAGGGAGCATCCTAGCAAAAAGGGATTTGGGTTTTCGAGTGCGAAAGGCAAAATGAAGAGATGAAATCAACCGTCACAGTCGTGGAACCGCCCGAGTGCCGGACCTGTCTACTGCGCGTAACTCAACGCCGAATGGAGGTCGATGCGGAGCATTCCGGGGAATGGCGCTGGCAATTGGGTGCCGCTGGGATGTGCGCAGCCTTCGGAATCGGCGGCTGGCTGGCACCTCAGGGCGGTGCTTTGGCACTCGGACTTCACATTGCCGGGTACATTGCCGGCGGCTGGTTCGCCGTTGAGGAAACTTGGGAACTGCTCGTTAAACGCGAAATCGACGTGCATTTTCTCATGCTCGCCGTCGCCGTGGGGGCCGCTTCCATCGGCGAATGGAATGAGGGCGTCACTCTCCTTTTCCTGTTCTCCTTCGCGGGCGCGCTCGAACATTTTGCGATGGAACGCACTCAACGAGAGATCCGTGCGCTCATCGATACGGCGCCGAAAACCGCCACACTCGTGACTGCCGACGGCTCGGAGCACGAGGTGCCCGTGGATAGGGTACGTCCGGGGCACACGTTGCGAATCCTCCCGGGCGCGCTCTTTCCTTTGGACGGCGAGTTGGCAACCGGAGAAACCGCCGTGGACGAGGCGACCCTCACCGGTGAGGCGACTCCAGTGGAAAAGAAACCGGGCGACTCCGTGATGGCAGGCACACTCAATCTTTGGGGAGCGGTAGACGTTCACGTCACCAAGCTGGCGGCTGAGAGCGCCTTGCAACGCATTATTCGCCTCATTCAGGAAGCACAGCGGCAAAAAGCGCCCTCCCAGCGCTTCACGGACCGTTTCGGAAGCAATTATACCTTTGCAATCCTCTCCTTGACCGGAGGCATGTTCCTCTTTTGGTGGCTTTTCCAAGGTAAGTCTCCCTTCGAAACCGTCTCCGGCCAACCCAGTGCCTTTTACCTTGCGATGACGCTTCTAGTAGTCGCATCCCCATGCGCTCTAGTGCTTTCTGTGCCATCCGCAATTCTCGCTGCGATAGCGGCCGGGGCGCGCCACGGAATTCTGTTTCGCGGCGGAGTTGCCGTAGAACAACTGGCCCAAGTTCGCGTAGTCGCGATGGACAAAACCGGGACCCTCACGACTGGAGAATTGCGGGTGGAAAGCGTCGAAAGTTATCCCTCGGGACACGAAACTGAGGTTCTGGAATGGGCGTACGCGCTAGAGCGGCTTTCGACCCACCCCTTGGCCCGGGCCATCACGAAACACGCGCGCCTGCAAAAAAGTCGCGAGCGGATGGTGCTCAAGTTCAACTCGGTGACGGGCCTTGGATTGGAGGCGGAGGATGAGGGAAGGAAAGTGCGTTTGGGAAAACGGGAGTGGGTGCTGGAAGGGGCGACCGCTCCGGAGCAAGCGGAGATGCAATCGTTGGGAGTCTCGGAAGTGTGGGTATCCTGCGGCGGAGTGTCGGGGCGAGTGACCCTGCGTGACGATATTCGGGCACAGGCGCGCACGGTGGTGGAGGCGCTTCACAAGCGGGGTTTGCGCACGGTGGTACTCACCGGGGATCGGCCAGAGGCAGCGGCGCATTTGCAGGAAATCATTGCTGTGCAGGAGATTCGTTCGGGATTGCGTCCGGAGCAAAAGCTGGAATTCATCTTGGAGACGGCGCGTAGCGGACGGAAGGCGGCGATGATCGGGGACGGCATTAACGATGCGCCCAGTCTGGCGGCGGCGCACGTGGGGGTGGCCATGGGGGCGCGCGGTTCGGACGCGGCACTGGAGCAAGCCGACGTGGTGTTGATGCACGACCGTTTGGAGGGCTTTTTGGAGGCGTTCGACCTGAGTGCGGCGGCGGGGCGCATTATCCGACAGAACATGATCCTCTCACTGGCCGTCATTTTGGTGCTTGTGGGCTTCGCACTCGCGGGGCGCATCCCCCTGACCCTTGGCGTCATGGGCCACGAAGGCAGCACGTTAATAGTGGTGTTGAATAGCTTGAGGCTGCTTTTGCAAAGACGCTTCCATCACTAATTCCAAATAGCACAAGCTGTTAACATCAATCCATCGCATATTAGCTTGCGCACCAAGGCTTGGCGTTGTATTTTTTGAACGTTGCGCAACTCCGTCTCTTGCGCGATCTTTCCTCGACTCAGCCAGTTCTCGGGTAATTCCGATCAGTTATAACGCCATTCTTTGGCGCTCATCATGAGATACAACAATACCTTCTACTCTAAAGCCTTGCGATTATTTTTCTTCGCGATTTTGTGTGCGATTTGCGCGCCTATCACCTCGGCGCAGGCGAGTTACTCTCTTTACACTCCCGACGAGGTCAAGTCTCCCTCTCCCGAAGCACGGCGGTTTTTTGGACCGCGCTCCAATAGTTTTCGTTACGACAGCCGCATGGTGGAAGCGGCCGAACTCGCAGCCCAACGCGCCGCAAGCTCTTCCCGAATGAGTTGCTGGCGCTATGTGAAAACCGCGCTGCTCCAAGCTCACATCATAGACTCCTACCCCAAAACACGTTACGCCAAGGAAGCTGGAATCGAGTTACAAAACTCCTTCGGTTTTCGCAAAATTGCAGTTTCCGACCCCTACAAGGCACCTCCTGGATCTGTGCTAGTGTACGGAGGTTCCGGTGCAGGCCACGTCGAACTGCGTTTAAAAGAAGGCTTTGTGAGTGATTTCATTTCCGCAAAACCCTCTCCGCGCCCGCTCATTGGCGTCTACGTCAAACCTCGGCAGTAGAGGTGTCTCCCAAAGAATTAGGAGACGTTCAGTAATCCGAACTCCCTCCGGAATACGTTGGCAAAGAGTTAGCAAATGTTTGTTAACATCTTACGACAAAAACGGAAAACGATTGCAGAATGTTTCATATCGGTAAATGCTATGCTTGCAGGGATTTGAGTTTACTATGTGACTTTAGCCCTTCGGCGGGGCGTAACAAAGCGCATCCGCGCAGTTAGTTACGAATAAACGTTCTCATGCCATTCCAAGCGCTCGGTCTTCATTCACTCATTCTGCAGGCCATCCAAGAAACCGGTTACACAGAGCCGACCCCCATTCAAGACGCCGCCATTCCTGAAATCCTCAAAGGCAACGACTTAATCGGCGTCGCCCAGACAGGCACGGGCAAGACCGCTGCATTCACGCTCCCATTGTTGCATCGCCTTCACAGCGTCGCTCCTGCGAGACAAAACGCCACCCGCACACTCATCCTCGCCCCGACCCGCGAGCTCGTGGTGCAAATCGAGGAAAACGTACAAGTTTACGCTAAACATCTGCCCATAAGCATCGCAAAAGTCTTCGGTGGCGTCTCAGAGCGGCCTCAAATCCAGGCACTCCGCTCCGGAGCACAAATGGTCATCGCAACCCCAGGCCGTCTGTTAGACCTCATGAGCCAGCGCTGCGCAGACTTCTCCGCGCTGGAGCATCTCGTTCTTGACGAGGCGGATCGCATGCTGGACATGGGCTTCCTCCCAGCCATCCGGCGGGTGGTGAGTGCGCTACCCAAAAAGCGGCAAACCCTCATGTTTTCGGCGACGCTTTCTAAGGAAATCGAGTCGCTCACTCACGAATTTCAGCGTAGCCCAAAGGTAGTCCAAATCGGACGTCGCTCCAATCCGGCGGAGACGGTAACCCAACTGGTTTACGAAGTTCCGAGGCATCTCAAAGCCTCGCTACTGTGCCACTTACTCACCGACCCCACCATGAACATGGTCCTTGTCTTCACTCGGACCAAGCACGGCGCAGATCGCGTGGCCCGTAAGCTGGAATCGCTTTCAATTAAAACAGCGACACTTCATTCCAACCGTTCTCAAAACCAACGACTGCGCGCCTTGGATGACTTTCGCTCCGGAGCCGTCCGAGTGCTCATCGCCACAGATATCGCGGCGCGCGGCATCGATGTGGACGGGATTTCCCACGTGGTCAACTTAGACTTTCCTCCTCAAGTGGAAGACTATGTGCACCGTATCGGGCGTACCGGCCGAGCCAAGGCGATTGGGGACGCCATCAGCTTTATTTGTCAGGATGACCACAGTAATTTGCGTGCTCTGGAGCGCTTCATTGGCCGAGGACTGATCCGCAAGCTCGCGAAGGACTTCAACTACGCAGAACCCGAGCCTCTCAACCAACCCAGAGACGAGGAACGGGGCCGTCGTAATGGTGGCGGTGGGGGAGGTGGGGGTGGACGGCGGTTTTCGACCAACAGCGGTTCCCGATTCGGAGGCAGGAGCCGATAGACGCATTGATCCACCGGAGTTAGGCGCGCTGTATCATGGAGACTCAAGGCGCGCCCCCGGTTGGCCTACCAAAACTGTAACCTAAAAGCCTCTTTCGAAAGAGGTTTCAATCTGCGGTAAATACTTAAGCCGGTGAGGCGACTAAGTTAAGCCGGATTAATTTGATTATCCGGAGTCAAAGGAACTTCGTGTTCCAAATTTGCGTGCGTAGAAGGGATATCCTCCGAGGAAGGCAGGGATACTGAGGACGCTTTAGCATCCACTTCAACGTGTTCTGATTGGTGTGCGCTGTCTACATCAGCTTCCTCGACGGACACTTCAACAACCTCGTCCCCGTGTGGCTCAACCTCGGGAATCGTCGCAACGACCTCAATCTCGTCGGCGGGTGGAAGGACCGCTTCTTCGGTCGGAGCGACGACTTCTTCAGTCGAAACAACCGCCACAGCGACCGCATCCGCAGGAGCTGAATCAACGACAGCTTGCGAACCGTCGTCTTCCCCAACAGCGTCTTCCAGTTCTTCGGCACCCTCCCGAGTACCAGATCCTTGCGGCGAAAGAGGCAGATCCAAACGGCCATCGGCAAATTCCACAATGTGCCCAGCGTGAATCAGGTAATACAAATCTGCGGCGAGCTGCGACTTCCGTGCCGCAATTTCGGGCGACTCGAGTTCTTCGGTGTTCGCAACGCCCAACAGTTTGATGGCGGCCTCCCGCTTGGTGATGCGAGGCGAGGCTTCCACCAAACGTAAGAGCGAGGCTGGCCCCTCGGCGAAACCGGCAACGACGGCGCGCTTCGGACGGATCGCGGAGACGTAAAGCACACGCTTTTTGTGCTTAAAAACCTGGAGCCCCTGCTCGTCAAAAAATGCGCGCAACCCGTGCACCATCCCCGCCGGATAGGCGAGTTCTCGCTCGAATGCGTCGCGCGCGGCGTTCACCAAACCACGTTCCGGAAGCTCGCGAGAAGATCGTCCTGAACACGAGAGCGTCGTCGCAGATTTGCGCAGCGTCGGCAAACAGACTTTGCGGAAATGAGCCTCAGTTTCCTCAATGGACTTAAACTGAATGGGCGCAACCTCATCCTTAGTGTGATAAACCGTCTGACGACTCGCCAAGGCTTTCCAATCTGCCACGGCTTGCTCGCCGGCAATGATCTCAATTTCCTCGCGTTGAAATTCGAGGAAACTCATCCGGCGGCTGAAGCGCTCTTCGTAAAGTTTGCGCAGCGCCACCTGATAACCATGGTAACTCGTCGGCCCAAGAATCTGGCCGTTGGCGCGGCAACGGGCGACGCTGGTATAATTTCCCTTGGGTGGTTCCGTCTCAACCACTTCTTCGCGATAAAATCGATCCCACAACGCGCGGAAGGCGCCCCGTTCCAGAATTTCGGCGTCAAACCCAATCGCCCCATCCTCCAATTGATGCAGCGGATGTGCCGCATCACTGCTGGTAATGCGCACCACATGGCGCTCAGGCTTTTCCAGAAACATCCGAGCAGTTCCGAATAGCGGATAGGCCCGTCCACTCTGACGAATTTGTTTGGCTATGTTCTCCGCAGCAATCGGTTCAGGCAAAAACTGAATGCGCACCTGCGCGGGAATCTTATCCCCCCCAGCAGAGTCACGACGGGCATCATTTCCTCGGCTAGCGTCTTGAGTGTGATGTTCTCTACGAGGTCCTCCCGGCCCACTGCGCCCGCCACCTTGGGGACGACCATCCGAGCGACCGGAGCGCGCTCCACCGCCACCGCCACCGCCACCGCCACCGCCACCGCCATCGCGGCGCCCTTGGCCACCCCCTGCTCCGCCACCACGGCCGCCGCCCGCACCACCGGGACCTCCCCGTCCGCCTCCGCCACCACCTTGGCCCCGACCAAAACGTTCACGCCCCTCCTGACGACGCTCTGAGGAGTCCCCCTCGAAGCCAGCATACCGGTTAGGCGCGGGTGATTCCTTCAACCAATCAGGCAGAAATTTTAGATCAAGAGATGAGAGCAGATCGCTCATGAGAATGCAGGAGGTGTGACGGGACGGAGGAAACGGGAAGAAAGCGTAGGCGCCTAATATGGCACCTTCACTATCAGAATATAAATAGAGCCGTTGCGCTACACCGAAACTTCGTTAGGGACGAAGTTTTATCCGATTGTCATCTGGATTCGGGAGGCTGTTTGGAGGCGTATTGATATGCTTTCGCTTGATCGATGATGCAAACTGCACAGCGGCTGATAATTCACGTTTCTCCCACGCCCAGCCCTCTTGAGGATGACTGCCATTCTCCAAACCAAGCTCAAGATCCGACTCCATTTGTTCTAACGGGATACAGCCTGGGTCGGCGGTAGCGGCGAGTCTAAAGTCTGTAAGGGCCTCGGAGTAAAAGCCTAGCTGTGTATTCGCCAAGCCCCTAATAATAAGATATCTAGCTTGGACTTTGGGTGAATCATTAACCCCAACCAGCGCCAAATTAATCTGAGAAAGAGCCTGACCGCCACGCTTCTGTTTAAGCTGCGCCAAGGCGTCTTCAAAGTTGCGCAGGGAAGTGGCGCGCAACTGGAATACAATTTGTTCCAGTTGTTGATTCTTCCCCTTCAAATCTTGGTTGGCGCTGGCCAATTCTGATTCATTTAGCCTCAATGCCCTCCGATCCGCTGATATACGCCCCAAAAAGTAAGTCAGTAACACTTGCGAGAATACTAAAAAACACACCGCGACCACCGCCTCCCTGCGCCTGCGCCCTAGAAGCAACTGCAGTTGCCGAAAAAAACCAGCCTTCTCTGCCGAAGGCGCAAAGCCATTTTGGTACGCCAGAAGATCCCGCTGAAAGGCATCCATGGTTTGGTAGCGATTCTGGGCGTTGTACTGCATTGCCTTTTCCACAATTGCTACCAATCCCTCGGGCGGCTTACCTCCGGGACAGTGCAACAGAGTCGGCGCAGGTGCCCCACTTTTCCCAAGCTGCCGCACCCTTTCCTCCAAGGGAACCCAACGCCCCGCACAGATTTTCTGCAGCACCGCGTCCAAATCATGCAACTCCAGCGGCAACCTCAATGCGATGATGTTATACAATATCACCCCCATGACGAAAATGTCCGAACGCACGTCTAACGGAGCGTTCCCTGCGGCCTGCTCGGGTGACAAGAAGGGAGGAGTGCCAACCACCGCGCCATCAAGAGTCTCAAAACGGCCCTCGGACGGCAGTATAATTCTGGGCAAACTCCTCTCCTCAGCACCCACCGCCTCAGGCCCCTCTGCAATGCGCCGCGCCAGCCCCCAGTCCATCACCAATACTTCCCCGAAGGCGCCGATCATAATGTTGGCCGGTTTTAAGTCTCGGTGCACCACTCCTTGGGCGTGTGCAAAAGCAATGGCATCGGCGACCTTCATGAAAACCGTCAGCAGCGCAGGCAAAGGGTATTGGGCGCAAGTCTGTGCGTCTCCCTCCTTCAATCCGTCTAACACCTCCTCCAGCGTCCGCCCACGGACATGCTTCATCGTGTAAAAGACCTGTGCATCAGCACCAACCCCAAGCTGATACACTGGAATAATATTGGGATGCTCCAGCTGCCCAGTGAGTTGCGCCTCGCTTACAAATCGCAACAGTTTGTCCGCCGAAAACTCATTCCCGGGACGCAACACCTTCATCGCCACAGACCGGTGAATCCGTAAATCCCTAGCAGCGAGAACAAGCCCCATCCCTCCTTGCCCCAACGTATTCGTCACCTGATGAGGTTCCTGCAACAGTTCACTGCGAATGCCCTCCAACCCCAAAGTCGGATCAGAAAGCTCCGCTGCAATCTGGACGCGACTCTCCTCATCAAACTCAAAGTAGAAGCGCGCAGCTCCCAAATGAACCTCAGTTTTTTGGTAAATCGGCGTGGGCAAACGAATCTGCGCACCGCCAATAAAAACTCCACCTGTATTCTCCAAATCCTCCACCAACAGACGATGCCCGTGAAAGGAAAGCCGCAAATGCATTCCCGCAACTCGCTCCGCATGAATGGGTAAATGGCAACTATCATCCTGACCCAACAAGTAAATCCCAGGTTGAATGGAATAGATCGCCACGGGTTCCGCCCCCACGAAGACATGAATCTCCGCCTTAACAAAAGTCTCTCTGAAAAGTTGCGTCGTCGGCCCCACCCCTGAAGACGCCGACATCCAAGTTGCCGGTTTCGATGCTGGAGGAGATTTTGTCATGGGTCTTCCCTCGCTTAGTGTCTGCAAGTCCAACCCGCAGTTTGTTCAGCAAAAATCACAGTCAACCCGAGTCGTACAGAAACATCACACTCTGTGAACCTTCGTCTGGAAAGAGGTCGCTCAAGCCGATAATCCCAGAGAAACAGATTCCAAGCTTTGAGACGCCCAGAACTTTTGCTCGTGAGAGCGCAGTTATTAGAGGCCCGGAAGCATTGCGGGTGCGGCCGGTTTCGGAGCGGACGCGGGAGCTGGTGTCGCCCCAGAAGACATGCCTCCGTCCATGGACGCGCCCATCATCCCACCGCCCATCGTTGGGGCCGGCGCCGGAGCCGACCCGGACATTGAACTGCCTGACATTGAACTGCCCGACATGCTCGAATCCAAACCCGGGATGCTGCCTGAAGACATGGATGAAGCCCCAGACGACATCGAATCGAGCCCAGGTATCGAGGACGACCCGCCCATACCGCCCATACCGCCTGCACCTACCGGAGGAAGCCCGCCCAATCCTGAATCTAATTTCAACGCTGGGGAATCCGTGGCCATACGATCGGCATTCACCTTTTCTGAATTCCGCGCCGCCAAACTTAGCCTCTCGGCCTCACCTCGTTGCCTATCCACCTCGGCACGCGCAAGAGCCTGCTGCTCATAGGGTTGAAACGTGTAACTCGACTTTATCTGATTGTTCCCGGCAGAATCTTTCACCACCATGAACTTCGTCTTCTGGTAGGAGTAATTGTTCGAGTAAATCGTATCACAACCGCTAAAGACCAACAGCAGCGGGCTAACCAAAAGCAATGCAGCGGAGGGGAGAGATCGGCTCATGCCTCTGAGAGTAGCAACTGGAACCGCAGGGTCAATTCTCGAAAATGCTCGGCGGCCTCCATGGCCCCTCTCAGGTTTCACTTTCTGAGCTTTGCCAAGTATTTCTCAGGATTCGCGTGAAATTTCCGCACGCAAGGTCCGCAGCAAAAGCGCACTTCCTGTCCGTTGTATACTTCCACGCGAAGGTCTCCCATGGAGTCCAGATCATTTCCAGTCACCAAGCAAACTTTTAGTGGATAAGGCGTTACGCTCGAAACAGTTTTCGATGTGGCACAGGCTCCCAAAAACAGCGTGAGGCTGGTTACCCCAAAAAAACGGGTGAGTCTGCGTAAAGAAGGTTGAGTTGAGCGCTTAGGATTCGTGATGGGGTTCATATTTATGGTTTGTTTTGATGCAATTCACTGCGAGGTAGAATTTTTTGAGAACTCAAAATCGGAAGGACAATCCGGCACCAAAGCCGTAGTCGGTGTGAAAAGCGGCGCTCAAGGCGACCGTTTTCGAGAGGGTGTAGTCGGCACGGACGGCCTCCTGCCAACGCTGGCGAGTGTCGTACTGGCCTCGCACCTGGACGTTCAGTCGGGAGGTTAGCTGAAAATCTTTGCTGAGCATGAGACGGACCGCTCCCTTGGCATCCACCGTGGCCATCCCCATCACCAAATAGGGAAGACGATACCACCCGCCAGCCAATGGCCGGTTACCGCCAGGATGCATATTACTCAAGCGCATCCCACCCACTACACCAAGATTGCTGCTGAGCACGTGTTCCCCCAGCGCATCCACTTCATATTCAGTGAGCCCGTCAGTATGCCGCCAGCCCAGCTCCCAAGGCACTAGCAAACTGTTGCGCCCCTGCTGAATCCGAGCCTGCCCACTGGACATATTGGAAAGCGCGTTGAAATCCGCAAACGCATAGCGCATATCCATCCCGTGCTCGCCCAGCATCGGCTTCTGACTCGCCAGACCGTAATGCATAACGCGCCCCATTCCCTCCATCATGTGATACAACACATGACAATGAAACAACCAGTCGCCCTCCTCGTTGGCCTCAAATTCAATGATCCTACGACTCATGGGCGGCACGTCTACGGTATGCTTGAGCGGCGAGTAATCGCCTTGCCCGTTTAGCAACCGGAAGAAGTGCCCGTGAAGATGCATCGGGTGGTGCATCATGGTGTCGTTAATCAACTCCAAGCGAAGCACCTCGCCGCGCTTGACCGGGATAGTGCTCTCCTCGCTCATCGTTTTCTGGTTCAAGGACCAAACGTATCGCTGCATATCGCCAGTCAAATGCAACGCAAGCGTGCGCCGCGGCAGGGACTCTGCCAGCGCGGTAGACTGCAAAGCACGCAGTTGGCGATAGGGCGGAAGTGGCCTCTCCATACACGACTTGCAAATCCCCGGCCGCCCGCCTGATTCTTTTGAGTACGCACCCGAGCGATCCGTCTCTTCTTCATGAGGTTGCGCAAGATCGCCCTCCTCCAACGCCGGCATCAACAACTCGTCCATGTCATACAGATTTGGGCGAGGTACGGCGGGTGCCTCATGCAAAGGACCGCTTCCCACCAGAGCAGACGCGGAGCCCGTCCCGTCGTGCGCCGTCGCCCGAATCTCCCAGCTTCCATCGGGCGGGACTTTCACCAAAACATCGTACGTTTCCGCTATCCCGATCAGCAGGCGCTTAACGCCCACCGGCTTCACGGCAGGGCCATCAGCGGCAACAATCGTTAAGGGGCCTGTCGCGGATTCCACATAAAAGTAACTGGAGGCGGAGGCGTTAATGACGCGCAACCGGATTGTCTCCCCCGGTTTTCCCTCCACTTGAAAGCGGCGCTGACCGTTCACCAAGAATGCGTCGTAGGCTACGTCCGCCACGTCCATTGGGGGAAGGCGCGCTCCCTCCCGTTTTAGGTACTGCCCCAAAAAGCCCGCTCGGACTGCTCCAAGCAGCGACTGGGGCGCCCCTTTTTGGATCGAATACCAGTTCGACCCGCGCTTCAAAGTGCGCAGCACCTCCTCCGGACTTTCATTAGTCCAATCATTTAACACCAACACCTGATCGCGATCTGAGTGGAAGGTATCCGGTTTGCGAGGCAGAACGACGATGGAGCCCAAAACCCCGCGTTGTTCCTGCATCCCAGTATGGGAATGGTACCAGTACGTACCACTTTGCCGGACTGGGAACTCGTAAGTAAACGTCCCTCCCGGCGCCACAGGAGGCGTGGTCAAATGCGGCACTCCGTCCTGATCGCTGGGGAGGAGCAGCCCGTGCCAGTGGAGGGACGTCTCATCGTGCGCGAGACTGTTGTGAAGACGAATGCGCGCGACATCACCTTCGTTAAACCGCAGGGTGGGACCGGGAAATTCGCCGTTGATTGTGAGAACGCGCACCGGCTTGCCCGCGGGGGAGAGCACCTGCTCGGCAACCTCTAGGTCGTATTCCACCACGCGACCGGTCGCCTGCCACGCCCGGCGGCCAGTCAGGGCGGTGGTGGGCAAATCAGCGGAATTGCGACGCTCGGACTGCGCGTACATCGCGGCCGGTTTGTGGGCTCTAGCGGAGAAGGTTGAGGAGGCGAACAGGCTCAAACTGAACAGGAAGCCTGTTAGAGAATGGGTGAAAAAGGAGTAGTTCATTGAAAAATGGGTAAAAAGGCGCGCGCTGATAAAACGCGCAAGCATCTGCTGAATGGGCCGCTCTCCGCATGGAGCCAATGGGCCTAAAGGGTGCCACGAAGGCAATTCGTCACCGCCAGATCCGCAAGGTCACTGGGGCGGGACATAAGTCGTCTCTGAGCGAGATCGACTCAGAGTAAAAAACTACAATGCAACACCTCAACCGCCTCCCCCTCGACCCGATGAACCACACGGCACGCTCCCCTTTGGGCTCGCACACTCGCCAAGATACGGGCTTCGCCGACCAACTGCGGATCCCAGCAGCGCCGCATGAATCCCTGCACAGTGCGCACGGCCGTCCAAGAAAGTTCAGGCACCATACCGCCTGAAGGCGCCGAAGCCGGTGGCACAACGGGTTGTAATAATGGTAAATCCACTTTGATTACACAACAGCAGCCGGCACTTCCCGGTTCAAAACCCACCTCCGTCATCACACCAATCCCAACTTCGACGCGTTGCTCAGACTCTTCAAAAGCTGCGCGCACTTCCGGTTGACGGCGACAACACGGCGAGCCGCACTCGCTCAAGACTGGCTTAGCCTCCTCAAGAGCAGGCACAGCACAACAAGACCGCGCAAGCCGGTCGAGCTCCGACAGCAGCCCCTTGCATTGAGCCTGAGCGTGAAACCCACCAACGGCATCCAAATTCCACGGCAGGACATCTACACCAAAATCAGCCTCTTGTTTGTCGGGAGCCTCGACGACCGCATGCGCTTGCGCTCCTTGGTACGATGTTCTCGGCGCCCCTTTCTGCAACCCTTCGGCGCGCACTCCGTGGGAAAAAGCCGGTTGCCACGCCACTTGAAGCAAAAGCAACAAGAGGGTCCACGTTTTGAAAAGTCGCAAGAGTACGGGTGGTGCGCCCATATTTTTATAATCCCAGATCTTCCTTACTTACAGGCTTAGCAGTCAAATGATCACTGGCAACTGTGGGCGTCCGTGACGGGGTGGGTGAACGTTCGTAGCGAGGCAATCTCACAACGTCCTTAACCAGAGGTCACCCAGATCGCCCCACATTTCCACGAATTCTCCAAAAATTTAGATTATTTCTGAATTCTGATCTTATTTTCCTCAGGTCACACAACCGAGGCAGCTGGAACCCGCGATAGATAGGGTGGAAACCGCAACATTACATGGGTGTGTTTCCGCGGGCGCGTCGACAGGGGTGGCGACGCGCCCGCAACCTCACACTCGTGCAGGGTATCGAAATTTTCAAATACTTTTGAGTTTCCACCCGCCGTTGGCTCGGCTCAGTTGATGAGGTTCCGTTATGCCATCGCCCACCCACTCCCGCATGGAGGCCCTTATCGAGGCGCTTCCTTATCTTCAAAAGTATCGAGGCCAGATATTTGTCATCAAATATGGCGGCAGCGCCATGGAGGATGAGTCCATCGTGGCCGGGATGTTGCAGGACGTGGTGTTTTTGGAGGCGGTGGGCATCAACCCCGTTTTAATCCATGGGGGCGGCAAGGCGATCACCCAGCGCATGGCAGAGGCGGGTCTGGCGGCGCGTTTCGTCAACGGCCTGCGCGTCACCAGCGCTGAAGCGGTTCAAATTGTTGAAAGCGTTCTTGATACCGTCATAAACCCAGGCATCGTCAGCCACCTCAACGCCAATGGCGGACGCGCCGTGGGCATCCCCGGCAAACGGGTGCTTCTGGGAAAAAAGCTCGCCCCGCAGGAAGACCGAGGCGAATTGGTCGACCTCGGCTTCGTAGGCGAAGTCGTCGACGTACGCCTCGACGAGATCGAGCGCGCCATCGCGGCCGAAGCCGTCCCAGTGATTTCGCCGCTGGCTCAAGACGCCTCCGGTGCATCGCTCAACATCAACGCAGACATCGCCGCTGGCACTGTCGCGGGCGGCTTGCGCGCAGCCAAAATGATCTACCTCTCGGACGTCCCCGGTATCATGCGCGACCATCTCGACCCGAGCACGCTCATCGCCTCCGTCAATCGCGCCCAAATCGAGCAACTCGTCTCACAAGGCATCATCGCTGGAGGAATGCTGCCCAAAGTGCACTCCGCATTGAATGCCCTACAACGCGGGGTACGCAAGGTGCACTTTATCGACGGTCGCCAGCCCCACGCCCTTCTCCAGGAAATCTTCACTGATGCCGGGATTGGCACCGAAATCGTGAGGTAGCCCGCAAGGTCCGCCCCGC
>Ga0114967_10000443_pt1 | contig 35297 bp, 26 predicted proteins | sample M_130628_MF_Meta_FD_92639 | JGI IMG/M metagenome (GOLD analysis project Ga0114967, IMG submission 92639) | Freshwater microbial communities from Lake Montjoie, Canada to study carbon cycling - M_130628_MF_MetaG | ecosystem: Environmental > Aquatic > Freshwater > Lake | place: Lake Montjoie...
CAGCGTGAACCGTCATCACAGTCACAGCTTCAATCAGGTTTTTATCTTCGCGCGCTTCGATTAATGAAACATATTCCAAAAACTCAACCATGCTCGAAAAATCAGCAAGGCTGCTGATAAATTCTTCAATATTTTCCAAACGACCTTGCGATTCTAAAGTATTTTCCGCTTTCCACATCGCGATATAACCGCTTTCGGTGAGAATAGATTTGGCCAATTCGGAAAGATTTTCGCCGCCAATTCGACCATTAATTTTTATGATTTGGTCAATCAAAATTTTCAACGAATCGCGCGCTTTTCCTTTTAGCGAATTTTCATCAATTGATTTTTTCACCGCCGCAAAAAACGAACTTCCTTCTTGTTTCGATTTCTCGTAAAGCGCTGCAATTGCTGCGTCGCCAGCTCCTCTTTTGGGCACATTAATAATTCTGCTTAAAGCCAAATCATCGTCGGGATTGGCGCAAATTCTTAAATAAGCAATCGCGTCACGAATTTCCAAGCGTTCGTAAAATTTCATGCCGCCAATAACTTTGTAAGGCAAAGAACTGTGAATAAAAGCTTCTTCAAAAGAACGAGTTTGATAGCCAGCGCGCACTAAAATCGCTATTTCTGATGGCTTGAATTTTTGCATCGCGATGAAATTTTTTATCATTGCGGCAATTGTGTTCGATTCTGATCTGTCATCTAAGAATGATAAAACTTTAACTTTTTCACCAGCGCCAGCATCTGTCCACAATGTTTTGCCGTGGCGTTCTTTATTGTTGGAAATTACAGAATCTGCCGCTTTTAGAATGCGCGAAGTTGAGCGATAATTTTGTTCAAGGCGAATTACTTTGGCGTCGATAAAATCTTTTTCAAAACGCAAAATATTGGCAATGTTCGCGCCGCGCCAGCTGTAAATTGATTGATCGTCGTCGCCAACGCAGCAAATATTTTTATGAACCGCCGCCAATTTCAAAAGCCATTGATATTGGGCGTTGTTGGTATCTTGATATTCATCAACCAAAACATAGCGAAACTTGTCTTGATAATAAGCCAAAATTTCTGGCGCAGAATTAAAAAGTTCGAGATTTAATGTTAATAAATCGCCAAAATCAGCCGCATTCATGGCTTTAAGGCGCGCTTGGTAAATTGTATAAACTTCTTTTAATTTCGGCAGCGAAACTTCAAAACCTACAGATTCAAGGGCTGATGGTGATACAACTTTATCTTTCAAGCGCGAGATTTTGTTTAAATAGGCTTTGGGCGCAAATTGTTTGGTGTCGATATTAAAATCGCCGAGAATTTGTTTGAGCAAACGAGTTTGATCATCATCATCGATAATTGTAAAATCACTGCGTAATCCCACAACTTCAGGATGGCGACGTAAAATTTTAGCCGCAACTGAGTGAAAAGTTCCGACCCATAAATTATGAACCTGATCGCCAATTGTTTCGCCAATACGCTTTTTCATTTCCGCCGCAGCCTTGTTGGTAAAGGTTACGCAAAGGATTTGTAAAGGTGATGCTAAATACGAATTTACAATATTTATTACGCGCGAAGTTAAAACTTTGGTTTTGCCAGTTCCAGCGCCCGCAAGTACCAAAACTGGGCCGTTGGTGTGTTGAACTGCTTCAAGTTGTGGAGAATTTAAGTTTTGAAAGGACATTTATTCGATTGTTTTTAGTTTTAGATTTTGGTTTTTAGATTTTAGTTTTTAGATTTTAGTTTTTAGATTTTAGTTTTTAGATTTTAGATTTTAGATTTTAGATCAAACATCAAAGTCACCCTGAGCTTGTCGAAGGGTGATTCAAGCCCGAGACCCTAAATCACCCTTCGACAAGCTCAGGGTGACTTCGAGGAACTCCAGGGTGACTTCGAGGAACTCCAGGGTGACTTCGAGAAACTCACGGGTGACTTCGAGAAACTCAAGGGTGACTTCGAGAAAATCAAGGGTGACTTCGAGAAACTCACGGGTGACTTTGATAAGTTTTATTATGATTGTTAGCTAATATTTCTCCGATTGTTAGCTAATATTTCTCCGATTGTTAGCTAATATTTCTCCGATTGTTAGCTAATATTTCTCCGATTGTTAGCTAATATTTCTCCGGATGAAATTCCTGCGTCGGTCTGGCGTTTGATTTGACGAAAATTCCCAATTTTATAATTTGATTCATCTGCTCTTTTGAAACAGTAATTGGAGTTTTCATCACATACCATTTCACGCCTTCTTTGCATGGCGGCGTGGTGAATGAACCGTCGTAAAAAAATATTTTATCTTTTTCTTTAACGATTTTTGACAAATCCAACTTCCCTTCTTTCTCTTTGTTTTGCAGCAATTTTATTATGTTATTAACTTCCAAATTTTCTTTACCAATTTCCATAAAAACCGCCAAAGCCAGCCATTGTTCATCTTCGCTTTTATGATAAATTTGCATTTCCATTGAAGACGCTTCGCCATTTACTAAATGCTCGCTTGGATGATGAAATTCAATCTTGCGTAAAAAATATTTTTTCTTGCCGCGTAACACTAAATTTTTGCTGTCATATATTATTTGCATCACATGATCGACGCGCTGCTTTTCTACATCCGAATTATTGTAAGAAAATTTTAACTCATTTTCGACAAATTGAGACGTAATATTAATTGGTGATTGGTTGTAACCAATTTTGCAAAACTTAAATTCTTCTTTCAAATTTCCCCAATTTTCCGCAGCCCCGCGCCCTTCATAATTCCAGCTTCCAACGCAAGAAGAAACAAAAAGTAACACCGAAAATAAAAGAAATTTTTTCATAAATTTGTAAATTATGTTTAAAAAATGGGCGATAAAAATTCACCTTTAGATTTTCACTTTTAGATTTTCTGTTTCCATTCTTCAATTTCATGCAATGCGCGCTTTGAATAAGCGGTTTTGCGATCAATTTTTTTGGTTTTTTCAGCCAAAGGTTCAAACAATCCAAAATTAACATTCATCGGCTGAAAATCACTTTTGCTTTCATGTCCAATTGTTATGTGATTTAACAAGGCGCCAATTGCGGTTTTATTTGTTGGCTTGGAAATATTTTTGCCCAAAATTTCGGCACTTAAAAATATTCCCGACAAAAGTCCCATTGCTGCTGATTCAACATATCCTTCAACTCCCGTAACTTGTCCGGCAAACATGATATTTGGCGATTTTTTAAAATGTAAATATTCATCCAAAAGTTTCGGCGAGTTTAAAAATGTATTGCGGTGAATGCCGCCAAAGCGCGCAAATTCTGCATTTTCAAGACCGGGAATTTTTTTAAAAATTCTTTGCTGATCGCCATATTTCATTTTGGTTTGAAAACCAACGATGTTGTAAAGCGTGCCAATTTTATTATCTTGGCGCAATTGAATCACCGCGTGCGGCTTTCCGGGGCGATTTTTGAAAAATTTTTCATCGACATTTTCCGATGGCGCAATATGTGGATTAGTTAATCCCACTGGCTTCATCGGTCCAAAACGCAAAGTTTCAGCGCCGCGCTCGGCCATAACTTCAATTGGCAAACAGCCGTCAAAATAAGGCGTGTTTTTTTCCCATTCTTTGAAATCGGTTTTTTCGGCGGTTAAAAGATCATTTACAAATTCTTCATATTGATCTTTGGAAAGCGGACAATTTACGTAATCCGCACCATCTCCTTTGTCATAACGCGATTGAAACCAAGCTTTGGTGAAATCAATTGAGTCTTTATAAACAATCGGCGCGATTGCGTCAAAAAAAGCCAAATGTTCGCAGCCGCTATTTTCTAAAATTGATTGGCTTAAAGCGTCCGAAGTTAGCGGGCCAGTGGCGATAATCCACTTCTCCTCGTATTTTTCCTCGGAATTTATTGAAAGTTCCGAAATTTCCCGACGCGAAATTTTAACTTTATTGGTCGCTAAAAGTTCACTTTCAATAAATTTTGAGAACCCTTCGCGATCAACTGCCAAAGCCGATCCGGCCGGAATTTTATTAGCATCGGCAGAACGCATAATCAACGAATTGAGCAAACGCATTTCTTGATGCAGCAATCCAATCGCTGTAGTTACATCGTCGCTACGAAGTGAATTTGAACAAACCAACTCGGCAAAATCTTTGGTGCGATGCGCAAAGGTTTTTCGCGTTTCATCCCGCATCTCAAAAATCTCAACCTCAATTCCCCTAGACGCCAACTGCCACGCCGCTTCCGAGCCTGCTAATCCAGCACCGATTATATTTACTTTTTTCATTTTATAAATTTTTTAAGACATAAAAAAACCGACGGTGATTTTTATCGCCGCCGGTTTTTTTAAAAATGCTAATTAGGCAAATTAGAAATTGGATGAATATTTATCATCTAATTTCTGCCTTTGTATTGTGTAGTCCTTTTGACTCAAAGCCCCAGATTCAAATTTTACTGTCAAATCCCGCACTTCCATTTCTTTCTTTTTATTGACGAATTCTTTTGCGTTTTCATAGTTAATTTTTTCAGACCCATTATATCCATTGAAAGGATCCCATAAAATAGAAATTGGCCACAAAAGAAGATCCGCAACCCCAATTAAGATATTACCCGTATAAAAAGAGCCGCCGCCCGGAAGAAACCCAAGACCGACGCCGACATATTTATTTTTTGTATCTAAATCCATCGATTTTTTCTTGTACATGGCATATTCGCGATCTTCAGAATGACTAAGTCCTGATACGCAAGAAGATAGCGAAGCAAGCAACAGCGACAATATTATTAATTTTTTCATTTTTTATTTTTTTAATTTTCAGAAATTTGTAAGTGGTGACAAGAAGTTGAGTTCAAAGTCGGGGCGGCAATAAAAAGTGGCTGGTTAATAAATCAAGAATTTAGATTTAATCTTGGCAAATTTTTTGGTGATTATCTCTTCAGACACAATCGAAGTCACCCTGAGCTTGTCGAAGGGTGATTTGAGTCTCGGGCTAGAATCACCCTTCGACAAGCTCAGGGTGACATCGAGTTTTTTTAGGGTGACATCGAGTTTTTTTAGGGTGACATCGAGTTTTTTTAGGGTGACATCGAGTTTGTTTGTGAATCAAGCTATAATCAGCGATTTTTAATTTTAGAAATATAAATTTTTAGAGTTCGCATGGACCCCGTCGTGAAGACGGGGTGACACAAACTTTAGTTTGCCCAACTAACTCAAAACTTGTCGCCCCGTCTTCACGACGGGGTCCATGCGAACTTTAGTTTGTCCAACCAACTCTAAACTTGTCTCCCGTCTTCACGATGGGTGACAAACTTTGGTTTGTAGGGATGGGCAAGATTATAGTTTGTCGAACCAACTCCAAACTTGTCACCCTGAGCTTGTCGAAGGGTCTATGGGAGATTTAAGTTTGTTTGGTTTTAAAAAAATCTAAATCAAATCAAACAAACTCTTAATCGAAGTTGGCACGAAAGATGAAATTTTATTAGTTTCGAAAGTTGCCTCAGCGTCGCCTTTTTTGCGAATATATTCGTAGCGGATTCCAAATAATCCACCGCCCTCGCCCCCCGTCAACAAGCCGCTGATGACGTTGCCGATAATTGGAATTCTGCCGATTCCAAAAAGATTATTAACAATAAAACCCGGAACAATCATGCCGCGGATGTCGTAAATATTATTTTTTAAATCAATTTTTCCTTTCGCGGTAATGCCAATTTTATAATTATTAGCGATCAGTGATTTAATATTCAAAATGCCGTCGACATAACTAAAATCAACCTTAACGGAATCAAAAATTGTTTTATCATTTGAAAAAATTCGGTCTTTGATTGTCGAAAAAAGTGTGTTGCTGGCTAATTTTTTTACCGCCTGATTTTCATAAATCGTGATATTATCACTAATTGTAATTTCACCGATCAAAACTTGTTTATTATTCGTGACATGCCCGCGAGCTTTTATTTTAGCATCTCCGCCAGAAATTGTGTCGGAAATTCCAAAGGCTTCAGCAAAATATCCAACATCAAAAATATTGCCTTCAATTTGCAAATCAGGATCATTTTCTGATTTTTTTTCAGCTTTTAAACTCAAGAGCTGGCTTTTTGCATAATCTCCTTTCGCCAAACCGCGCATGAAAATTCCTTTTTCCATGTTGAGCGAAAGATAAAAATTCTTGATCATTTTATTATGCAAAAGCACCAGATTATCAGTGGCGATTTGTATCCGTAAATTATTGAACTTTTTATTTTCCGCTCCAGCTTGTGAAAATTTTTGTTTTTCGGCAAGAAGGGCTGCAAAATTAAATTGTTTTCCGCGCAGGAACAGTTTTTGCGTTAAGGTTTTTTTATCAATTTTATAAGAAATTGAAAAATTATTACGCCCGAAATTATCATTTTTTAGATCTGCGGCTGTAAGCAAAAATGGCGAAGTTTCAAAAGCTATTTCACCAGTAATTTTGGAATTGGATTTTCTAAATTGCGCCGATTTCTTTGACGTTTTTTCCAAAATATTTTCTTTTTTCTGCAAAATAATATTTTTAATCGCCACCAATTTCGGATTTTTCACATCAACAACCAAGCTTAAATTCGATTCAATATTTGCAGCTTTTATAACATCAAAACTTGGCGACGTTAATTCTGCCGCGCTTAAATTAGCTTTGGCGATAAAATCACTACTCTTAAAATCTTTCTTGGCATTAATCACAACGCCACCACGAAGATAAGGATTATTCAAAGATTTGATCGTGGAATTAACAGCGATGTAAGTGTCTTTCAAATTTATTTTTTCCTGCAATGGAATGCGAATATCAAAATCATTTTGCGAATCGCCATTTAAATATTTTTCAATTTCGGTGGCAAATGTAGATTTATAATCAACATGTTTAAGCCCGTCAGCAGCGCTTCCTTTTGATCTTCCAGAAATTTTCAACAAGGTTATAGGCGCCATAAAATTATCAATTTCAACCAAACCATCTGAAATTTTGCTGTTTAAAACATCGCCGCTGGCAATGGCAATTTTCATGCCGTTAATTCCGAAATTAGCAATTCCAGAAACATGTGAAATTGGCGGAAAATTTTTGTCATACTCCAAATTAAAATCAGAAAAAACTACCTGCGCATCCATACTTTCAAGATTGGTGACATTCGGGGTTTCGGTGAGCGAAAATTTGGCATAAGCGTTACGCACCATTCCGCCGCGAATGTGCGTAATCACCCATTCGCGAATGTCTTTTTGATTTAACGCACTTGGCCAGAATTTTTCCATTTTATCATTTTGCACATCTTGCAATTTAATAAAAAAATCGAGTTTTTTGCTGGCTCGGTTTTTTAAATCGGAAATCAAAAGCGACATATCCAAATGCGACGGCGCAATTTTTGCCGCCTGAATTGTTGAAGGATCGGTAAAATCAGTTTTGATTTCTGATAAATTTAAAACCCCAATTCGATCATCATATTCGCCAGTGACGGAGAAATTAGCGAAATCCATTTTCTGACTGAAAAATTGCGGAAAATCAAAATCGCCTTTTTTGGACGTCGCTTTAAATAAAATATTATGCAATTTACCATCCTTGATTGAAAGCGATGCTGTGGCATTAATTTCAGCATTAATTTGGTTTAAATGACTAAGTGATTTATGAATTGAAGCCACGCAATTTGGGATAAAATTTTCCAGCACCAAATCACATTTTAAGACACCTTTTTCAAATAATTGACAATTAACTTTGAGATCAACATCACTTTTTGTAGCGTCAAAACTGACTTTATTTATCGAAGAAATGAAAAGAGTTTTTTTGGTTGTAGAAGCGCGAATCTGCGATTTCTTGAGCAGGATTTCAGTTTTAATTTTGGCGTCGTGAAAAATTAATTTAGTGTTTTCAACTTCAAAATTTTCAATCGGAATTTCGCCACTTTTTATCATGGCTAAAAATTTAATTATTGGCGACATATTACCCTTCTCTTGCCTAGAATCAGCTTGTTGCAATTTTTGCAAATCATCCATTACGAAATTAGCATCGATAATTTTAATTTTACTGGGTTGGAAATTCATTGTTATTAATCCCAACAGTGAAAATTCAGTTTCGAGTTTGGGAATTATTATTGCTTGCTTATCAGAACTATCAGGAAGCGAATAGAGGATTTTTAAACTTGAAATTGCCACTTTCAAAGTGCCGTAACGTGTGAAACTGATATAGCTATTACTTAGGCTGACATCTTGCCCGAGCTTTTCTTGTAAAACAGATTCGATTTTTTCAGTAACAAAAGGAACTGATTTTGGTTCGGTTGAAACTAAAATTACAAAATAGACCAAAACGATTGAAACAATTAAAAATAGAAAAAAATTGATCTTGTAAAAAAGACTAATTTTTCTTTTTAAATTTTTAATCTCACCTTTTACATCTAAGTCTGGAAGATGGTTTGAATGTTTTTTTAAATGCTTTTTTTTAGGCATTATTAATCAAGTTCGTAGGTTTTTTGCCAGTCTTGTTGATCGGAAAACTTTGGTTGGTCTTCCTTGTAAAGAATAAAATTTTCAATTGTTAAAACATCCATTTCAGTGCGCATGAAACATTTATATGAATCTTGCGGGCTACAAACAATTGGTTCGCCGCGCACATTAAAAGAAGTGTTAATTAAAACTGCGCATCCAGTTTTTTCATCAAATTTTTTGATTAATTTATAAAAACGCGGGTTGGTTTTTTCGTGAACAGTTTGAATTCGCGCCGAATAATCAACGTGAGTAACAGCCGGAATTGTTGAACGCGAGACATTTAATTTTTCAATCCCAAATAAAGATTCTTCATTTTTCGACATTGGTTTGGCAATTTCTTTTTTAACCGGTGCAACCAAAAGCATGTAAGGGCTATCGCAATTTATGTCGAAATAATCGGTCAATCTTTCCCGCAAAACTGCTGGCGCAAATGGCCTGAAACTTTCGCGATATTTTATTTTTAAGTTCATGATCGATTGCATTTTCGAACTGCGTCCATCGCCAATAATGCTGCGCGCGCCCAAAGAGCGCGGACCAAATTCCATGCGACCTTGATGCCAGCCAACAACTTTTTCTTCGGCTAAAGATTGAGAAATTAGGTTTAATAATTCATTTTCACTATCGATAAAATGATAGCGCGCACCTACAGAATCTAAGTAATCTTTAATTTCTTCATTAGTTGATTTATTGCCTAAATATGAACCTTTCATATTGTCGGCGCCACTTTCAAAACATTTGCGCGGCTTTTTGAAATGCTGATAATAAATAGATTGCGCCACACCTAAAGCCCCGCCAGCATCTCCAGCTGCGGGCTGAATCCAGATGTTTTCAAATATTTTTTGGCGCAGAATTTTGCCATTGCCAACACAATTTAGCGCAACGCCGCCAGCTAATGTGAGATTTTTGCTGCCCGTAATTTTTTGCGCTGTTCTCGCTAATTTAATCATCACTTCTTCGGTCACGTCTTGTAATGAGCGCGCCAAATCCATTTCAAATTGAGTTAAAGTTGATTCGGCTTTTCTTGCGGGACGACCGAATAATTGATCCAATTTTTTATTGGTCATGGTTAATCCAACCGTGTAGTTGAAATAATCCATATTGAGGCGAAAAGAGCCGTCTTCCTTGATGTCGATTAAATTATTTTTGATGATATCAACATATTTCGGATCACCGTAAGGCGCCAAACCCATAACTTTATATTCGCCAGAATTTACTTTGAATCCGGTGTAATAAGTGATCGCTGAATAAAGCAGACCTAAAGAATGGGGAAAATGAATTTCTTTTAAAAATTCAATTTTATTATCAACGCCGTGCGCAATTGAGGTTGTAGCCCATTCGCCCACTCCATCCATAGTTAAAATTGCCGATTCGCGAAAAGGTGATGGATAAAAACAACTCGCAGCGTGAGATTGATGATGTTCGCCAAACAAAATTTTCTTTTCGATTTCTGCTTTGGTTTTTTTAAGGTCGAAAGAATTTTCGGCATTTAAAATTTTTTGAACTTCCGCCAACTCTTTAATCAAAGTATCTTTCAAAAAAAGTTTGTGTTTTAACCAAACTGGCATTGAAGTTAAAAATGACTTAAAGCCGCGCGGCGCTTCGGCTAAATAAGTTTCGATCAATCTTTCAAATTTTACCAAAGGCTTTTCAAAAAAACCAATTGCCTCAACTTGATTAAGCGTAATTCCAGCTTCTTTTAAAACATAAAAAATGGCATTTTTGGGAAAAGCTTCATCGTGTTTTTTGCGAGTGAATCTTTCTTCCTGCGCCGCTGCAATAATTTCTTCGCCCTTGATTAAACAGGCGGCGGAATCGTGAAAAAATGAAGAAATACCAAGTATGTACATTGTTGTTTCCTAAAACATGGTGTAAATGAATGGCGCAATTGCCGAGCCTTGAGCCACAACAAGTAGCGCACCAAGAAGCAACATGATTATTATGATTGGCAGAAGCCAGAATTTTTTTCTGGCTTTGAGGAAAGACCAAAGTTCTTTGATTAGTGACATGATTTTTATTTATTAAATTTTTTAACCGTTTTTTCTAAATTATTTGCCACAATTCCAGCGACAATTTTTGATCCTTCATTGCTCAAATGCACAGAATCATAAATCAGCTCTTCTTTTGGCGGCACCATTTTTGCTAAGTCAATCAACATTATATTTTCTTCTTTCGCCACTTGTCTCGTAACATCGTGAAACTCCAAATAAAGTTTGCGGTAAGCGCGGTTAAATTCAGCGTCACCTCTTCCGGTTGAAAAATCAGGATCAATTTCAATGCGATTTGCCTGCGTCATCAAAATTGGTTTTGCGCCAACTCCTCTTACAACAGCAACAAATAATTTTAGAATTTTATAATGCTCCATCTTAACTCTCGCCTGATGCGCTGGATCAGTAACCAAACTAACAAATGGCGATTCATCCCATTCATTTGAAAAATTTCTAAGCAAATCATGATTCTTGCTGAAGCAGGCTAGATTTGATCTGCCTTTATTGCGATTCCAATAAGTTGCTTCGTAAAGCAAAGTTGAAAGATCGTTAACATTGTCCATACGCACAATGATATCGGGATGAAGTGGTGCCGCTTTATTAATCAAATTATTTATCGAATGAAGCGAGTTATTACCGCTCTTGCCAGCGTTATAGGAATTTATTTTTTTACCAGTTTTTTCTTCCAAAATTCTGCCCGCCAAATATGGAAAACGATAAAGCTCAAAAACCGTTTCACATTCTGTGGTCGAACCGCCAAAAAAGAAAATATTTAAATCAGGATTTTCGTGAATTTTTGAGGGTTCAACAAAACCATTTTCATCGGTTCTAAAAACATATTTTTCTTGCGGCGCAAAAGGCGGAATTCTATAGGAGACCTGATTCGGCGCATTCTCGCGCATTCTGATATGGCGCTTTCCTTCGCATCTTAATTGATAAATTGCGCGATCAATAACGCTATATTTTTCACCATCTTTTGCGTCCTGAAAAACATTCAGGCTTAAAATGAAATATATAATTCCAAGAAAAAATAAATTTACGATTAGAAGAATAGTTTTGGGGTGTTTTTCAAAGAAATTTTTTTGCACTTATTTAAAATTAAAATTGATTTTTCATATCGCCTGGCTGGGTTTTGCGATCAATAAAATAAGTGGTTGCGGAAGAATTTAGCTTTTTGTGAAGAAGATCTTTTTTTAACAAACGAAGAACTATGGCAGATGGAGTAAAAATTCCGTAAAACAAAATGAAGCTGATTAAAAAGCCATTAATTTTTCCTAAAAAGTCACCGATTTTAATCCAATTTTCATAGATTTTGGTTTGGCGATAAATTTTTGGACAAATCAGCGCCGTTATTAAAAAACTAGCGGAAATTAATATTGCGACGAGCTGAAATTTGTCACTCTTAAAAGAAATTATCAAAAAAATAGCAGCCCAAATTAATCCAAAAACTCTTAAATCACGAACCGAGATTTCTTTTTTCACAATGTTATTTATTTAAAATTCTGAAGGGCGGAATACTTAGAATTGCGGTTCCTTCTTTATTGTCAGCAATTTCAAAACGACAATTTTGTTGATCAAGAATTTTGCTGATTTGTGATTCGTCAATGTTTGGTTTGATGTTAATATTTGGAGTTTGCGATTTCAGGTAAAAAATAATTATCAATTGATCGAGATGATCCATCATTATTGAAACATTAACTATTCCTTCAGCGTCGGCTTTAAATAGGCCAGCAAAAATTTTGCGCATTGCATCAAGTAAAACCAAGCGATCAACTTTCAAATGCGGCAAATTTTCTGGATTAAAAGGTGTTTCAAAGATAATTCGACTTCTAAATCTTTCGCTCAAACTAGTGATAAATTCATTAATAAATTCAACAATTCCGATGATTTCTTCATCAGCATTTAATTTATTATCGATTACTTTTTCATCCAAAGCATTGGAAATTGCACCGCGCAATTTCATCGAATTAATGTAAATTTTTTCTAAATCTTCCAAATAACGGCGATGCGAAAATGGGCCGTAAGGTTCAGTTTTTAAAACTGACGTAACTTGCGTAATAACATCAAGATAACTGGATATTTCGCTTGGCAACACATTTGAAACTTGTGACTTAATATTTTTGATATTGCGGTTGTGAACTTCCTGAACTTTGATCGCGTTAGAAGTTTTTTCTCTAACTTTCGCAACCAACATATCAAAGTCAATCGGCTTCACCAGATAATCATTAGCTGATAAATTTACACCTTTTACCACACTATCTTTTTGACCCAAAGCTGTGAGAAAAATAAATGGCACCGTATTATTGCGGATATTTTTGTTTTCGCGGATCAATTGCAAAAATCCATAACCATCCAATTCCGGCATCATGATGTCTGAAATCACTAGATCAGGCTTGTTTTGCATGAAGCTTTCAAAACCTTTTTTGCCATTTTCAGCTTCGAAAACTTCAAAACCTTCATCGCGCAAAATATCGGCGATATTTTCACGGATTTCTTGCTCATCTTCAACGCAAAGAATTTTAATTTTTTTATCTTCAGGCATGGGAATTATTTTTTAATTTAGAATTTTAGCGCCTTCGAAGTTACGCAAAATTTCATTTATTAGATCATCATTAATTTCGGCTTTTTTTTCAGCAACAGGATTCTGCCCTTCATTCAAATTAAGCAGAACCTGTTGCAAATTTGGCAAAGCAACCATGTAACAAATTCGAGCTAAAAGCATTTCAAAAGCCATTTTTGGTGAAGCAGAAAAAACGATCTCCTGATTGCCTTTAAGCAACATTTGCCAGATTCTGGTTAAAGAATTCAGCGAAATTTCGCGAGCGATATTGGAGATTTTTTCTTGCTGAAATTGCGAATATCCTTCCAATTTATAACCTTTTATAAGCTTTACTGACGTGGTTTTATGAGTGATTTCCATTAAATCAAGAACCAGTTGCGAAACATCAGAAGAATAAGAATAAAATTCAGCAAAACTTTGTGAAGCGCCAGAAAAATCGCCTTTCAAAAGATTTTCAAAAAGTTCGATAACTTTTACTTTGTCGGTTAAGCCCAACATTTTTTCAACTAATTCAGCTGGCAAAAATTTTTGGTGATTATTGCTCGCCAAGGCTTGATCCAGAAGCGAAAGCGAATCACGAACCGAACCTTCCGACATTTTGGCAATCAATTCCAAAGCCTGCGGTTGCGCTTCCAGATTTTCCTGTTTTAAAATATTTTCCAAATGGGTTTCGATTTCTTTTTCATCGAGACGGCGCAAATCAAAACGCTGACAACGTGAAAGAATCGTCACTGGAACTTTGCGAATTTCAGTTGTTGCAAAAATGAATTTAACATGCGCTGGAGGCTCTTCGAGGGTTTTTAATAAAGCATTGAACGCGCTGTTACTAAGCATGTGAACTTCATCGATGATATATATTTTATATTTCGCCATCACCGGCGCATAAGCTATAGAATCAATAATTTCGCGGATGTCGTCAACTCCAGTTCTGCTGGCAGCGTCAATTTCAATGACATCTTGATGTTTGGAAGCGGTGATTAATTTGCAATTATCACAAACGCCGCAAGCCTTTGCTGTCAAAGTTGCGGACCGATCAACGCAATTTAGAGTTTTGGCAATAATACGCGCTGTAGTTGTTTTTCCAACGCCACGAATTCCAGTTAAAATATAAGCGTGATGTAAGCGATTATTTTTGATAGCATTACTTAGAGTTGTAACCAAAACCTCTTGTCCGACCAATTCATCAAAATTTTGCGGACGATATTTTCGGGCAAGTACTAAATAAGATGACATTGAAAAAAGGAGGAATAATCAAATTGAGGAAGTGAGAGCGACCCGATCCAACAAGCCTTGAGCTGCTTTCTTTCGAATCTGACTCGCTAAACAAGAAAATCGCCCGCTCTCACCAAAAGAGATTTTGGTTTGGCAAAGAAAATTATTCAAGGGAATGTTGGGAAAAATTTAGGTGATTATCCCTTGATTCACAAAAAAACTCGATGTCACCCTGAGCTTGTCGAAGGTTTGGGATCAAGCTTTTTTGTGAATCAAGGGATAATCACCGAATTTAGAAAACTCTAAAAAACTATTTATCGCATTGTAATTGAAGAGTTACTTACAAATTTCTCGCATCCGCGCGTAAGCACGCGTTATTCCTTTCAGCGAATATTCATCAACGGCGTAGGTTCCAATCGCCGAATCGCTTCTAACTTTAACTGCGCCATCATTCAGCATTGATTCAATGATTTGAATATCTTCGGTTTTGGTTTTTGCCCAAGCGATATCTTTTTTAGCCAACAATTTGAACTGCGAATCATCAATTAAAACAAAAACTTCGCTATTTAATTTATATTCAAAACCAGCAAAAACACTGACTTCTTCAGAGCGATCTTTTTGATATCGGGCAATCATGATATAAGGTTTTTGGCGCGAGCTGTGATCAGAATCAGATTTTATTGGATGCGAAACGATGTAACATTTTTTATATTCCAATTCATTTTCCTGAATTTCATAAACCTGCCATTGATAAAAGGCGCTATCAATCACCTGCGCTTTGCATTGGCGCAGCGATACCAGCATAAAAATTGCGTAAATCGCAATGATGACCGCGATTTTTGTGATATGGTTAATAAATTTCATTAAAAAATCCTAGCTAGCGAGTAATCTAAAATTGTAATTAAATCTTCTTTGAAAGAAGAATCAGAAAAAATATCGAGTTCTTTCAAAGCCTTATCGCGATTGGCTTCCGCGACTTCTCGCGAAAATTCAAGACCACCGTGTTTTTTAATCAGATTTAAAATCTCATTAAAATCATTTTGATTTCTTTCGGTTGTAAGCAAGTTTTTTGTGAAGCTTTCGGAAATAAATCTGCGCTCTTTTTCAGAAGCGGCTTTGTAAGTTAAAATAATTGGCAAGGTAACTTTTCCTTCAAAAAAATCATTGCCAACATCTTTTCCTAAAACTGATTCTTCAGAATTATAATCGAGAATATCGTCAACAATTTGAAAAACCGTTCCCAAATGTTTTCCAAAATTTCCCAGCGCGATAGTTTTTTCTTCCGAGCAATTGTTAATCAAAGCTCCCGACTCGCAAGCCGCTGAAAAAAGCACCGCGGTTTTACCAAAAATAATCTCTAAATATTTTTCTTCAGTAAGCCTGATATCGTTAGAATTTTCAAGCTGCATAACTTCGCTGTCAGCCATTATTGACGAAGCTTTGGCAAGTAAATCAAGCACGCGCAGGTTTTTACTTCTAACCATTAATTGAAAGGCGATCGAAAATAAATAATCTCCCACCAAAATTGTGGCTTTATTATCCCAAATTGCATTGGCAGTTTTTTTGCCACGACGCACTTCGCTAACATCAACAACGTCGTCGTGAAGCAAAGTGGCGCTGTGAATTAATTCAACTGCGGCTGCTAAATTATGATGATCTTCGCCAGTTTTGGTGCCGCATAATTTAGCTGCTAAAATTAATAAAATCGGGCGAATTCTTTTGCCACCAGAAGAAATTAAGTGATTAGAAATTTCAGAAATTAAAGGTGATTTTCCAACAGCAAATTCCAGAATTATTTTGTCAACTCGCTTCAAATCGGGCGCAAGAGCGGTTATAATATTTTGGAGTTTGCTCATTTTAAACTATAATATTGTCTTATGATTTTCGTCTTTTTCCTGATAGAGCATCAAAATTTTATTGCGGCATTCCTCAATTTTAGAAGCGATGCCATTTAAAGATTTTCTAACTTCTTCAATAACCTTGTCGGGCTGACCGGTTTTTACAAAATCAATATATTGAGTTGTAAGCTTGTCGGCACAATCTTCGAGACGCGTCGCCACATCTTCCACAATGGCAAATTGTTGTTCAGCCAATTTGTGAGTGCTATCTTCCGCCGCTCTAATTAAGCGATCGGCATAGGCATAATATTCAACGATTTCATTGTAGAGTTGTTCTTGCTTTGATGTTGCCATTTTTAAGAATTAAAATTGGGACTCTTGGTGAAGTTGGGCGCGAAACGTAATTTTGCTAAGATTTAAAGTCAATTGTGGGTGATTGATGTTGTTAAAATGAGAAATTTAAGTTTGTTATAGATCCTGAAACAAGTTCAGGATGACGATAAAGAGATGAAGATGAAGATAAAGAGATGAAGATAAAGAGATGAAGATAAAGAGATGACGATAAAGGGAAAATCTGCCAGAGAGTCGTCATCCTGAACTTGTTTCAGGATCTATTACAAACTTAATCAAATCTTCTCTTTTTAATAAAAAACCATTCCGCGCCCAAAAAACTTTTGCTTTTTTCATCGCATCTCCAACCGCGCTACCTTTGAATCCAAGTTGCATTAAATCGTCACCGTTAAGTGGAAAATTCGGCAAAGAAAAATTTTGAAAAAACTCGATATTTTTTTTAGCTTCATCAGTTTTTAATGAGTGGTTATTTCTCGCCAAAGCAAATAGATAAAGATCCAAAACCAAATTTTTTTCTTCAAATGCCAAAAGAGTTTTCAACTCATTCAAACTTGAAGCTGAATAAAAATTCACAAGCTGCAAATATTTTTTCTCCAAATTCGTCGCACAAATTTCCTGCGCAAAAACTTTCAAATCAAAATTTTCATTCAAAAATAAAACTGCCAATTTCAACTTTAAATCTGCCGAAAATTCCAGTTTTTTTTCAATTTCAAAAAGGCGTGCCAAAGCTTCAATTTCAAGCCTTGCTGAGAAAATTTCAGCAGAGATTTTTTGATCTTTTAAAACCTGTAAAATCTTAAGTAAATTTTCTTTATTTTCATTTCCAACAATCTTTAAAAATTCTGATCTTATTCTTTCGCGCGATAATTTTTTTAAATTTTCTTTGTGCAAAACGCAGGCCGCAAGCCCTTCTCTATCAAGCTTTTTGGCATATTTGCAACTAAACCTAAAAAAACGCAAAATACGTAAATAATCTTCTTTGATTCGCTTATTTGCATCATCAATAAATTTTATTTCCTGATTATTTAGATCCGAAATTCCGTCAAAATAATCATAAATATTTCCTGCTTCATCGAGATAAAGCGCATTCATAGTAAAATCGCGCCGCTTGGCATCTAACTCATAATCATCAATAAATTCCGGTTCACAATGGCGACCATCGGTTTCATTATCTTTTCTTAAAGTGGTGATTTCGAAATTTTTATGATTCACAACCGCAGTAATTGTGCCGAATTTTATGCCAGTTGGAATGGCTTTGAGATGATTTTTTTCAAGAATTTTTATGATTTGATCGGGCAAAAGTTTGGTCGCAAAATCAAAATCAGCGATTTTTTTCTTCAAAAGAAGATCGCGAACGCAACCACCAACTAAGCGGATTTCAGAGTTAAAAACTTGAAAAAGAGTTTTTACTTCCGCAGGAAAAGATTTGGTTAATTCTGGAAGTTTCAGGATTTTTAAGACCATTAAATATTAATTTAGATCACCATCAAAAATAACCCAAGTTCATTGGCTTTTTTAATCACTTCTTCTTTTTCTAAAACCAGCGTCGAATTGGCCTGAATCGCAATCCCAATAATCCCTGAATCAAAACAATTCTGAATTGTCGCCACGCCAATCGCTGGCAAATCTGCTTTCATGCTTTGACCGCGCTTTTTCATTTTCACCAAAACTGCATTATGCTTATAATCAACTTTCAAACCAGCGCATCTTTTGATCATTTGATCCGTGCCTTCTAACGCTTCAACCGCGATAATCTGTTTTTGCGCAATTACTAAACTTTGACCAACATCAAAATTAGAAAAAGTTTTAATCGCCTCCACGCCAAGCGCAATATCTGCGAGATTTTCTTTGCTCGCTGCAATTTTTGTTAGCGTTGATTTTTGCGAAACAACACAATCTAAAAGCTGATTAATTTGTAAAATTTTCAAACCCTGCTTTTCAAAAAAACCAATTACGGCGCGAAGAACGGCGTCGTCGCCCAAAATTTTATTAGCCAAAATTTTAGCCAATAAAATTGCGCCAGTTTTATCAACTTTTAACGAAGAAAAATTCGGCTTATTTACCGCGCCGATAAAAACTAATTCTTTAATGCTATTTTCTTTTACCGCCTGCAAAAATTTTTCAATCGCACCGTAAGGCAATTTGATTGGCTTGTGAGGCGAATAATCAATTTCGTAAGTTTCTGATTCCAATAAAAATAACACAAATTTGCGACTTTTTTTCTGGCATTCACGAATCAACATTTGTGGTAAAATTCCGCGTCCCGCAAATATTCCCAAAGGCTCTAAATTATCCTGCATGATTTAAACTAGCGCCTCCGTCGATAAATAAAATTTGTCCCGTAACAAATTTATTTTTTAACAAAAATTCCATTGCCTGCCAAATATTTTCAATTTCGCCTTGCGCTTTCATCGGGATTTTTTTGATCAGATTTTGGGTTTCAAGGGATGGGTTTTTTTCAAAAACCGAATTTAAAATAAAACCAGGTGCGATGCCATTTACTCTAACTTGCGGCGCGATTTCAACTGCCAGCATTTTAGTAAATTCAGCCAAAGATTTTTTACTTAATAAATAATAAAAATAATTGGTATCAATGCGCGCGATATTTTTATCAATCATATTAATTATCTGCGCGTTTTTAATCGAATTTTTTGCAACATGTTTTGCAAATTCTTTCGCCAAAATTAGCGGAGAAAATAGATGAATGTTCATATTTTCCATCAGCTCCGATTCTGGAGCGGTGAGGAATTTTGATTTATTAAAAATTGAAGCGTTATTGATTAAAAGATTCCAGCTTGGGAAATTTTCTTTAGCGAATTCTGCGAGTTTTTTTGTTTGCGAAACATCGCTTAAATCACATTTAAAAATTTCACATTTTACCGCAGATTTTTTTATGATTTCTTTGGCTAATTTTTCAGCTTCTTCTTTAGAATTTCTGTAAGAAATTATTAAATCATATCCCATTTCCGCCAGCTTTAACGCCATTTCCTGCCCAATTCTCTTGGCGGCTCCCGTAATTAATGCTGTTCCAAGTTTTTTAGTTTTATTCATTAAAAAATTTATTTGTGACGAACTAATTTATAACTTTAACTTCCACCACTTCATCATCTTGAGCTTTTCTATAAGCCTCAATTCTCTTATAAAGCGCTCTTAAAACTTGTTCCACGCCTTCACCAGTAACACCAGAAATCGCTAAAACTTCTGGTTTTTTATCACCATTTTTCTTCAAATATTTTTTCAAAGCGACAATTTTTTCCTTTCGTTCATTCTCATCCAAAAGATCAATTTTATTCAAAACCAAAACTTCAGGCTTTTCTGCCAATTCAGGACTATAGCCCATCAATTCGGTTCTAATCACGCGATAATTATCAACCACATCTTCCGCAGAAGAATCAATTAAATGTAATAAAACGCCGCATCTTTCAACGTGTTTTAAAAATCGATCTCCAAGACCTTTGCCTTCAGAAGCGCCAGCAATTAAACCCGGAATGTCCGCCAAAACAAATTCATGGTTATCAACATAAACCACCCCAAGTTGCGGCTTTAGAGTTGTAAAAGGATAATCGGCAATTTTTGGTTTCGCTCTTGTTGTTGCAGCCAAAAACGTTGATTTTCCTGCATTTGGCATGCCTAATAATCCAGCGTCGGATAAAAGTTTTAATCTTAAATTCACCCAAAGCTTTTCACCCTCTTCGCCTTGTTGGGCAAATGTTGGCGCACGATTGGTCGAGCTTTTGAAATTTGAGTTTCCAAGTCCGCCGCGACCACCTTTGGCGATTGTCACTCTTTCGCCATCAGTCATTAAATCAGCAATAATTTCGCCTGATTCTTCGGCAAAAACTTGAGTTCCAACTGGAACGCGCAAAATCATATCATCGCCGGAAGGACCATTTTTATTGGCGCCCTTTCCTTTCACGCCATTTTTAGCAATGAAATGCTGCTGAAAACGAAAGTCGATCAAAGTGTTTAAATCTTTTACACATTCAAAAACTATGCTGCCGCCACGTCCGCCGTCTCCGCCATCTGGGCCGCCGCGTGGGATAAATTTTTCACGCCTAAAACTAGAAGCGCCGTTTCCACCGTCTCCTGCTTTGAGGCAGACTTTTGCTTCATCAATAAATTGCATTAATTGCTCGCTAAAATAAATTTTTCTTCTTCAGAAATTTTGCCGCCAGCTTCACGAACCAAAAGCAAAAATGGTTTTAATAATTCGCAATCCTGTTTTTTGAACAAGCCCATTTCAAGGCGCGCAGCCGCTAAATAAGCTAATTCTAAACTTCTGCAACCATAAGAACGAGTTGAGAAATTTTTGCCTTCTAATCTTTTTGCAAGTTCAGCCTGATCTTCAGTTGCCGCAATAATTGCTTCCGAATTGGTTCTTTTGGAAACGCGAATTCTACGATTATTTAAATATGCGCCAAAACCTTTTTCACAGTAATAAAGTTCGCCACCAAAAATTTTGCTGATCGCAACTGAAATTGATTCTTTTTGCCCTGTTTCATTCACATGTTCAAGAGCGATGGCAACAGTAAAATCAGGGTTAGAACGCGTCATGTTATTCATGCCGTCAACTGGAAAAATTATGTAAGAAAATTCAGCATTTTTATTTTTGATGATTTTTTCACCGTCAGAAAAAATTAAATTATAATCGGGGCGAAATTTTGATAAATCTTCCGCCAAAATTTTCTTCACGCGATTATAGCATGAATTAGCAAATTTATTTGCTGAAGTTGGGTTTGATTGCAAATTTTCAAGTTCGATAAAATCGCGTGGCATGTGCGCCGTTGCTTTCTCGATGGCTTTTATAATTACGTTTAAATTGGCGCTATATCGCATGTTAATAACTTCTAGGTTGAGGATTGAGATTGAGCTCGGGGATTTGTGAATTAGACCTTACGGCCTTAAGCGAAAATTCCAACTCATTTTCTGAAGCTGAATTTATTTTTACCAAACTATGAGCTAAAAAATTAACATCATCGCGATTTCTAAAATCAGAGCGATAATGCGCGCCACGGCTTTCGCGGCGTTTTAGCGCTGAAAAATTAGCAGCTAAAGAATTTAGAAATAAATTTTTTAATTCGAGATAGGCGATAAGTTCTTCGTTCCAAATTAATGATTTATTTTTGATTTGGTAATTTTTGAAAATTTTAAAAAGTTTTTGAGTTTCTTTTAAGCCAATTTCTAAAAGTTTTTCATCGCGAAACACGCTTAGGTTTTTTTCGTTGTTGGACTGGAGTTGAAATTTAAGCATCGAGAGTGCGAAAGATCCTGAATCAAGTTCAGGATGACGCGCAGAGAGAGACGAGTTCATCTCCAAACTCTTCACATCGTCATCCTGAAATTGGTTCGGGATCTTTTCACTAGTAAAAAGATTTTTTAATTTTTTAATTTTTTCCGCGGCGATTTTTTGAGCTAAACCAGAAAAATTATTTCCAATTTTTGGCGCCACTTTTTCAGCTGATTTTTCACCAGCAATTTTTCCAAAAACAATTAAATCTAATAAAGAATTACATCCCAAACGATTCGCTCCATGCACCGAAACACAAGCTGCTTCGCCAATCGCCATTAATCCCGCAACTTTTTTTTCACCATCTAAAACTACGCAATCAAGATTAGTTGGAATTCCTCCCATCGTATAATGCGCTGACGGCGAAACTGGGATTAAATCTTTTTTCGCATCAAGTCGGGCAAAATTTTTAACCAGTTCAACAACTCCCGGAAGCTTGTTTTTCAGGACTTCATCATCAATGTGACGTAAATCCAAATGCAGAAAATTTTTACTTTTTCCAATACCACGACCTTCATAAATTTCTGTCGCCATGGCTTGCGCAATAACATCGCGCGATGCCAATTCCATCATTTTTGGGGCGTATTTTTTCATGAAACGATCGCCCTCGGAATTTAATAAAAACCCGCCCTCGCCTCGCGCTGCTTCAGTTAATAAAAATCCGTGACCAAAAATTCCAGTCGGATGAAATTGCACAAATTCCATATCTTGCAGCGGCAAACCTTCTTCAAAAACCAAAGCTGAACCATCGCCACTACAAATTAAAGACGAAGTGGTGTTTTGAAAAATTTGACTATAACCGCCAGTTGCCAAAATTGTGATTTTGCTTTCAAAAATTACTAACTCGCCAGAATTTAAATCGATTGTTAAACAGCCGTGGCATTGGTTTTGCGAAATTAATAAATCAGTTACAAAAAATTCTGAAAAAAATCTGACACCTTTTTTTAAAGCTTGCTCATGCAAAGTGTGCAAAATTGTATGACCGGTTTTATCTTTAGAATAGCAAGCGCGATAAGCCACATCGCCTTTGCCGAAATTTGTGGTTTGACCACCATAAGCGCGCTGGGAAATTTTTCCTAAACTGTCGCGCGAAAAAACCACGCCCATTTTTTCTAAATCAATAACCGCTCTTTCGGCTTCGCGACAAAGAATTTCAACTGCGTCAGTATCAGCTAAATAATCAGCACCTTTTAATGTGTCGTAAGCATGCCATTTCCAATCATCTTTTTGAACATTACTAAGCGCGGCATTAATTCCGCCTTTGGCTGCAACCGTGTGACTATTGCTCGGAATTACCTTGCTTATTATAGCAATATTTTTGGCACCTGAATTTATCGCCGAAATTGCCGCAGTTAAGCCAGCGCCTCCGGAACCGATAATAATGATGTCGAATTGATGTTTTGTTATTTTGAAATCCACTTGAAAGAGATTTTGGTTTTAGATTTAGATTTTTGGTTTTAGAAATAAAATTCAAAGAACTTTGGCATATAACAAAGCTACTTTAAACTCGAAGATTACCGTTTTAGACTTAGCGCGCAGATTAGATCCTGAAACAAGTTCAGGATGACGACTCTGAAAAATCTCTCTAGATCGTCATCCTGAAATTCTAGATCGTCATCCTGAAATTCTAGATCGTCATCCTGAAATTCTAGATCTTCATCCTGAAATTCTAGATCGTCATCCTGAACTTGTTTCAGGATCTAATACTGAAATTCACAAGACTTCATTATCTTAAAACCTTAAATCTAAAAACTTAAATTGATAAAAATCATTTTCTGCGCTTTAAATGAAGCGCAAAATTTACAAAAATTGCTGACTAATTTAAGCCATGAATTACAGCTTTTACCATATGAATTTCAAATCATCGCCTGTCTTGATGGTACAACAGATAATTCAGCAGAAATTCTGAAAGATTTTGGTAAATTTCATTCCATCAAGATTTTACCTCTGAAAAATGAAAGAGGTTTAGGCCTTGCTTATAAAAGGCTTTTTTTGGAAATTTTAAGTAATTCTTCCCCTGATGATTTGGTAATTTCACTTGATGCCGATAATACTCACAATCCCGAACAAATTTCGCAAATGCTGACGCATTTTAAAAAAAATAATCTCGATTTTTTGGTAGCCTCACGTTTTTGTGATAGCAGTTTAATGGCAGATTTTCCGCTTCATAGACAATTTATTAGCAAAATAACTTCGATTTTATTGCAGAAAATTTTTGCGGTAAAAAATATTTCCGGTAAAAATTTACTCGATTATACCAGCGGATATCGCATTTATAAAATTGAAAAATTACAAAAACTTTTCGCCCAAGAAAAAGATAACTTTATTACGGAGCCAGAATTTACTTACACTTGCGAGCTGCTGATTAAATTATCAAGACTCGGACTTCGCATTGATGAAATTCCAATTTCTTATGATTACGGACAAAAAATCGGTAAAAGTAAATTACGAATTATGAGAAATTTTTGGAGATTATTGGTGTTGTTAAAAAACTTGGTTTTTAAGCTTTAATTAAAGGTCGCTTCCTTAAACCCAAGATAAAATCTTGCCAAAATATTTTTTCTTACTTTAAATAATCGCCTTCTCATTCATAAACAAAATTCCCAATTCATTTTTAAATCCTAACTTATGTCACAAAAAAGAAGAGTGGTCGTTACTGGTATTGGCGCGGTAACACCTTTATCATCAACTGCTGAAGGTACTTGGAAAAAATTAATCAACTCTGAATCTGGAATCGGGCCAATCAGCATTTTTGATACAACTGAATGTCCGTGCAAAATCGCCGGCGAAGTTAAATATGGCATTGGCCCCGATCTTTTTGACATCGATAAATATATTGACCCAAAAGAACAAAGAAAAATGGATCGCTTCATTCATTTCGCGGTTGCAGCAGCTGATCAAGCAATCGAAGATTCGGGCTGGAAAGTTGAAAGTGATGAAGAAAAATATCGCACTGGCGTTATGATGGGTTCTGGTATTGGCGGTCTTCCGGCAATCGAAAAAACTACTGTTCACATGAAAGAAAGAGGTGTTAAAAAAATCACCCCTTTTTTCATTCCTTCCAGCTTAATCAATTTAGCTTCCGGACAAATCTCAATTAAACATGGCTACATGGGACCAAACCACGCCGTTGTTACAGCTTGTGCCTCTGGATCTCACGCCATTGGCGATTCTGCCCGCATGATCGAATATGGCGACGTTGATGTTATGATCGCTGGCGGCGCCGAATCAGCGATTTGCGAAGTTGGTGTTGGTGGTTTCGCAGCTTTACGCGCTCTTTCAACTGGATTTAATGATAATCCAACCGCAGGTTCACGCCCTTGGGACAAAGCTCGCGATGGTTTCGTAATGGGTGAAGGCGCTGGTGTTGTAGTTTTAGAAGAATATGAACATGCCAAAAAACGCGGCGCTAAAATTTATGCTGAAGTTGTTGGTTACGGAATGTCAGGTGATGCTTACCACATCACAGCTCCAGAAGCGACAGGACGCGGCTCAACTTACGCCATGAAACTAGCTTTAAAACACGCAGGAATCGAACCGGAAGCTATTGATTACATTAATGCCCATGGCACTTCAACTCCACTTGGCGATGAAATTGAAGTTAATGCGGTAAAAAAAGTTTTTGGTGATCATGCTTATAAACTTTCAATGTCTTCAACTAAATCTGCAATCGGCCACTTACTCGGTGCCGCTGGCGCTGTTGAAGCAATCTTTTCTATTTTGGCAATCCGCGACAATATTGCTCCTCCAACCCTAAATCTTGAAGATCCATCTGAAGGTTGCGATATTGATTTAGTGGCGAAAGTTGCTAAAAAAAGAAAAATTGATTACGCACTTTCAAACTCATTTGGATTTGGCGGAACCAACGCCTGCCTAGTGTTAAAACGAGTAGAATAGATGAAAAAAATCTTCACCTTTTGCGCCGCTTTTTCAGTAATAGTTTTTTGTTATCTGGTTTTGATGCTCGGTCTCATCATGTATTTCAACGCGCCCAATAGTTACCACGCTCAGGATAAGAGATTTATCATTGAAAGCGGTATGACTTTGCGCGAAGTTGTAGAAAAATTACATGATGAAAAAATCGTGAAGAACCCAACTGCCTTTCTTTATATTTCCCAGCTTATTAAAGGCGTTGATCCAAAAGTTCGTTATGGTGAATATTTCTTCGAGCGCAATATTTCTTACTATAAAATCCTCCACAAAATGGTGCGCGGAAATATTTTCTTCCGCAAAGTTACTATTGCCGAAGGTCTTTCGACCAATAGTGCTCTTAAGGCAGTCGATCGTTCCAATGGTTTAATTGGTCAACTTCCAGAGCATGTCAAAGAGGGAACATTGCTTCCTGAAACTTATTTCTATTCTTATAACGACACTAAAATTTCGATGATCAAACGCATGCAAGATGCGATGAAAAAAACCATCGACGAATTATGGGTGCAACGTGATTTAACAATTCCGGTTAAAACCATAGAAGAAGCTTTGGTTCTTGCTTCTATTGTTGAAAAAGAAACTGGTCTTGATTCAGAAAGACCAAAAGTTGCATCAGTTTTTGTCAATCGTCTACGCGCTCACATGAAATTACAATCTGACCCAACAATTATTTACTCCTTTACCTTTGGCGATAAAAGTTTGGAACGCACAATTCGTGTCAGCGACATTCAAAATAATTCTCCTTTCAACACTTATCATATTTATGGTTTGCCACCAGCTCCAATTTGCAATCCGGGAGTGGCTTCAATCAAAGCTGTGTTAAACCCGATTCAAAGTGATTATTTATTTTTCGTTGCGAGCGGCAGAGGCGATCATATCTTTTCTTCCAACATTAAAGATCACAACGCCAACGTCGCGAGATATCGCAGTATAATGCAAAATAAAGAGCAACAAGCCGCAAAAACAGTTGCGGCAGATCCGGAAGCCGCACCCAATCCAGCTCCGGAAGCACCAGTTCCAGATCCTGCGCCCGCTAATTAGAAAAAAATATTTTATGGCGCTGTTGCGTAAATCAAATTTTTCTAAGAAATTTTTGTGATTCTAAATTTTTTGAAAGGTAAGCGTACCTAGATGTACGTGCGTTTCAAAAAATTTAGAATTGCGAAAAGTTCGACGAAAAAGTTGATTTGCGACAGCGCCATTATTCAGTTAATTTCACATGAATGTTAGGACGGGTTTAAAAAACCCGTCCTGCATTCGCCTTTCCAAGAAAATGAAGTCTAATTTCCAACAGACCATCAATCTTCAACAAATCGCTTCTAACCCTAAAAACTCAGCTTGGGTTTTTGCATCCGCCGGTTCAGGCAAAACCAAAATTCTTACTGACCGCGTTTTACGACTTCTGCTCGATAATGTTTCACCAAGCAAAATTCTTTGCTTAACTTTCACCAAAGTCGCCGCCGCTGAAATGCAAAGTCGGATTAATAGCGAATTGGCAAAATGGATTTTATGCGACAATGTCGAATTGCGAAAAAAACTCACAGCTTTAAGCGGTGATTTTCCAACTGAAAATGAATTGAAACGAGCTCGGATTTTATTCGTAAAAATACTCGATGAAGAGTCTAAAATAAAGGTTCAAACTATTCACTCTTTTTGCCAGACTTTAATTAAAATTTTTCCTTTTGAAGCTAAAGTAAAACCGAATTTTGAAGTGCTGGAAAGCAATCAGGAAAAACTGCTTTTAAAAACAGCGCAAAAAGAAGTTTTAAAAAAAGCTCTTGTGAATGAAAAGTTAAAAAAACTGGTGCAAGAAACCAATGCCAAATTGCATGAAGAAAGTTTTTCGGGATTGGTGGCTAATCTTTTGAATAAAAAAGAGCAGCTTAATTCTTTGAAAGAAAAATTTTTTGGAATTGAAAATATTATCGCCGAAATTTTTAAGAATTTTGGAGTTGGAAATGAAGATGGGAATGCAAAAAAACAGATCCTGAAACAAGTTCAGGATGACGATGCGGGAAGTAATCAAGTTCAGGATGACGATGCGGGAAGTAATCAAGTTCAGGATGACGATGCGGGAAGTGTTTTTGATGAAAATGTGAGAAATGTTCTGGGTCAAACTCAACCCTTACGTCATCCCGAACTTGTTTCGGGATCTATCCATATTTTCCAAAAATTCGCCGCTCAAATTAATCACCAAGCTCATCTAAAACTAGCTTTTGAACTAGAAAATAGCCGACTTATAAGCAATATCAAACTCGCAACCGCAATTCGGAATTTTCTCAACAATCTTACTTTAGAAAATTTTTCCGATTACAAATCAGCTTTTTTCACTCAAGAAGGAAATCCCCGCAAACTTACCAAAAACATCGCCGCCAACCTTGAATTAACCAGCATTTTTAGCGATTGTTGCCAATTAATTAATGATTTTTCCGAGCAATTAAATTCCCTAAAAATCGCCAATGACAGCGCCCTGCTTTTGCGTTTTGTCGATCATATTTTGGAAAATTATTCACAACTAAAAAAACAAAATTCCGTTCTCGATTATAATGATCTAATTGTTGAAACCAATCGGCTCTTGGCGAATCCCGATTTTTCCAATTGGGTAAAATTAAAAATGGATAGTAGTTTTGATCATATTTTGATTGATGAATCGCAAGATACCAATCACCAACAATGGAATATTATCAAAGCTTTAAGCGAAGATTTTTTTACGGGTTTGAGTTCGTCAAATAAAAGCCGCAGCATTTTTATTGTCGGCGACGAAAAGCAATCGATTTATAGTTTTCAAGGCGCGGAGCCAAATATCAGCGCTGAAATTTTTGCTCATTTTGCAGAAAAGCTGGGAAATAATTTAAAGAAAATTGAATTGAATAATTCTTTTCGTTCGCAAGCAAAAATTCTGCAAGCGGTTGACGATGTTTTTTCTCAAGAAGAGCGCAAAAAAGCGATTAGTAAAGTGTCTGAATTTCAAGCTCACAAGCCGATTCGCGAAGGTTTGGGGAAAGTAGAAATTTGGCCGCAGATTCAAAAAGAAAAAACCGAAAAAAAAGAAATTAGTTTTGAGTGGAAAATAGATTTTTCTAAAGATGAAACGCAGGAAGAAGAGGAAATTTTAGCCGAAATTATTGCGCGTAAAATTCACTTAAAAGTTGATTCTAAATTGGCTAATTACGGCGATTTCATGATTTTGCTTCGCAATCGCACCAACGGTTTTGACAAAGCTTTGGCGAAGTTTTTTCACCAATATCAAATTCCTTTTACCTCTGTCAGTAAAATAAAATTCAGCGAAAATATTTTAATTCAAGATTTACTTTCCGCCGCAAAATTTGTGCTTTTACCTCGCGACGATTTGAATTTAGCCTGCTTATTAAAATCACCAATTTTTGCCATTTCTGAAGAAGAATTATTTGAAATCTGCCAATTTAAAAACGAGCATAAAACCACTATTTTCAATAGTTTGGGGCAATTAGAAAAATTTAGAGAAATTAAAAATAATCTCGATGAATTAATTACAAAATCGCAGCAATTAAATTGTTTTGAATTTTTTTATTTTTTACTTCATCAAAAAAATCACCAACAAAATTTTCTCGCTACTTTTGGTCACGAGAACTTGGAAATACTGGATAAATTACTTTTAAGCGTTTTTGATTTTTGCCAAAATTTTTCACCAAATTTGCAGAAATATTTGGAGTTTATTGAAAAACTCGATTTTGAAATTTCGCTTTCTTCCGATGAAAATGATCGCGTAAAAATTACAACAATTCATTCGGCGAAAGGTTTGCAAGCGCCAATTGTGATGCTTCCGGACTGTTCTTATAATTTTAATCAATTGCTTGCGGCGAAAGAAGAAATTTCTTGGATTGAATTTGGCGAAGATAAAATTCCAGTTTGGTGTCGCAAAAAAGAAGATCAAAATTTGCTGTTAAAAAAACATCGCGCTGACAAATTAATTGAGGCGAAAGAAGAATATTTAAGGTTGCTTTATGTAGCAATGACGAGGGCGGAGAATGAATTATATGTTGGTAGTTTTGGCAAAGCCAAAGATCCAGAATGTTGGTATGAGATTGTAAAAAATTCGGTTACGGGTGTGGAAGTTTTAGAGTTGGAAGAATTTTTGAAAATAGCTGAAATTGAAAATTCGTCGGCGAGAAAGATCCCGAAACAAGTTCGGGATGACGATGTAGTAAGTTTGAAGATGAATTCATCTCCCTCTTTGCGTCATCCTGAACTTGATTCAGGATCCATCGCTCAAAACCAAATCAAACCTTCGCAAATTAAAGGTCGCTTAGTTCATAAAATTTTTGAAGTGATTGGAAAAAATTCTGCTGAAGATAAAAATTGGCTGCAAGAAATTGCTAAAAAAATTATTGAAAAAGAAGAGTTTTTAAGCGAGCGAGAAAAAAACAAAATTCAACAAGATCTCGCTGATTTCATTGCTTCACAGCATTTTGAAAAATTATTTTCCGGAAAAATAAGCTGCGAAATTGATATTGTTGGGCATAAAAATTTAAAGCGGATTGATTTGTTGGTAGAAAAAGAAAACGAGGTTTTAATTGTTGATTATAAATCTGACGAAACCTTGCCCGACGTGGTTCCACAACAATATTTAAGGCAATTGAATGGCTATAAAAAATTGGTGGAAGGAATTTATGCGGGAAAAGAAATTAAGATTGCGATTTTTTGGACGGGGTTTTTGCAGTTAAATATTTTGTAGGTCGGAAAAAAAGTTCAGTTTAGCTCAACATCGCAAAACCCCCCAACCCCCCTTAACAGGGGGGCTTTAAGGTCGAGTTCGGATTAAACCCCCCTGCTAAGGAGAGTTGGGGGCTTTAGGTCGAGTTCGGATTAAAGCCCCCCTGTTAAGGGGGGTTGGGGGGTTTTGCGATGTTGAGCTATTAAGAATTTCGCCTAAAAATTATTATTCCTCCAACCGCAACATTTCCTCAAAACTCGGACGTTTGCGAATCACCTTAAAATCATCGCCATCAACTAAAACTTCCGGAATCATCGGGCGGCAATTATATTCGTTCGACATTGATGAGCCATAAGCGCCAGCGCTGCAAAATACGAATAAATCATCTGACTTTGGATCAACTAATTCTCTGGCACTGGCTAAAATATCGGTGCTTTCACAAACCGGACCAGCCAAATCATAAACTGCTTTGGCGCCATTTTTTTTAAGCACCGGCAAAACTTCGTGATAAGAACCATAAAGACCAGGACGCATTAAATCATTCATCGCGGCGTCAATAATCACAAAATTTTTAACATCGGTTTCTTTTAAAAAAACCACTTTTGTTGCCAAAATTCCAGCCGTTCCAACCATTGCGCGCCCCGGTGCGATGGTGATTTTAACATTTAAATCTTTGGTTATTTCTTTGATTAACGCAGCATATTCGTGAATTAAAAGCGTGGTTTCATTTTTATATAAAATCCCAATGCCGCCGCCAAAATCGAGGGCGGAAATTTTATGACCTTGATTTTTTAAGGTTAGGCAAAGTTCGCGTAATTTTTGAAAAGCCAGTTTGAAGGGTTCAAGCTTGGTGATTTGTGAACCGATGTGAGTTGAGATGCCATAAATTTCAAGGGCGGGAAGTTTGGCGGCTAGAGCATAAATTTCTTGCGCTTTTTCAATATCAACGCCGAATTTATCGCCTTTTCTGCCGGTTGAAATTTTATCGTGAGTTTTAGCGTCGACATTCGGATTTACGCGCAAAGAAAATTTGGCTTTGGTTTTGAGCGAAGTCGCAACTTCGTTGAGCAAAAACATTTCGGCGATTGATTCGACCGAAAATTCTTCGACGCCATTTTTTAACGCATATTCCATTTCTGCGCGGGTTTTTCCAACTCCGGCGAAAACGATTTTTTTGGGATCAATATCAGATTTTAAAGCACGAAAAATTTCACCAGCTGAAACCGCGTCAATTCCAGCTCCAAGGCTGCTTAAAATTTTTACTAAATGAATGTTGAAATTGGCTTTGATGGCGTAGCAAATTTTATAATCACTGATTTTTACTTCATCAAGAGCGTCGGAAAATGCTTGATAATTTTCGATTAAAGATTTTTTAGAATAGCAATAAAATGGTGTTCCAACTTCAGCGGTGATTTTTGTAATAGCAACATTTTCGACAAAAATTTCATCGCCATTTTTGGTGTTTTTATAAGAAAGATATTTCATAAAATAATTCTAAGTAACTTACTCTTCGTAAGTGGAATACATGTAAGAAGTGACCGAATCAAATTCAGCGGCGCAAGAATCTACGCGCTTGTAACTTGGATTTAAATTCAAAGCGCAGCGCAATTCGCGCACTTCTTTTTCAGTTTGACCGGTAATTTTTGCCAAACGTTTATCGGCAAAACCCATGCGTTTTAAATTTAAAAAATCTTCGCGGTTTTTTGGCAATCCTTCTTTGCGCACTTTTGCTTCGACTAAAATCACTGAATAAATTTGCTCTAAAAACCACGGATCGTAAGAAGTGATTTGATTGATTTCTTTACAAGAAATTCCTTCACGCATTGCTTGCGCGATCAATAATAATCTGTTTGGAGCGGCGATTTTTAATTTTTCTTTGATAATTTTTATGCGAATTTCTGGATCTTGTGAAGCAATCGCAATTTCATCTAAACCACTTAAATTTCCCTCCAAAGAACGCAGCGCTTTTTGGAAACTTTCAATAAATGAACGACCAATTGCCATAACTTCGCCAACTGATTTCATTGAGCTGGAAAGCACATTGTCGCTGCCTTTAAATTTTTCAAAAGTGAATTTCGGGATTTTGGTAATTACATAATCAATTGTCGGTTCAAACGAAGCTGGCGTTGCGCCGCCTGTGATGTCATTTTTAATTTCATCGAGAGTGTAACCAACCGCTAATTTGGCGGCTACTTTAGCAATTGGAAAACCCGTAGCTTTGGAAGCAAGCGCCGAAGAGCGCGAAACTCTTGGGTTCATTTCAATTACCGTCATACGACCATCAGCCGGATTTACGGCGAATTGCACATTTGATCCGCCAGTTTCTACACCGATTTCGCGAAGTACCGCAATTGAAGCATTGCGCATGCGTTGATATTCTTTGTCAGTCAAAGTTAAAGCTGGCGCAACTGTGATTGAATCTCCTGTATGTACGCCCATCGGGTCAACATTTTCAATTGAGCAAATAATGATCGTATTGTCATTTTTGTCGCGCACAACTTCCATTTCATATTCTTTCCAGCCAATGATTGACTCATCGATCAGCACTTCATGAGTTGGAGAAATTGTTAAACCATATTCGATGATTTGTTGATATTCTTCTTTACTATAAGCAACGCCTCCACCCGCGCCGCCCATGGTGAAAGATGGGCGAATAATTGCGGGCAATCCAACTTTTTTAAGCGCTTCCCAAGCTTCCTCCATATTGTGAACAATGGCGTTTTTTGGGGTTTCAAGACCAATTTTATCCATCGCTTTTTGGAAAAGCGCGCGATCTTCGGCTTTGTTAATTGCTTCAATTGAAGCGCCGATTAGTTCAACATTATATTTTTCAAGAACGCCTTTTTTGGCTAATTCTATCGCACAATTTAGCGCAGTTTGTCCGCCAACGGTTGGCAAAATTGCATCTGGTTTTTCTTTTCTGATAATTTCTTCAACGATAACGGCGTTGATCGGTTCAATATATGTTCGATCAGCAATATCAGGATCAGTCATGATTGTTGCTGGATTTGAGTTAATCAAAATCACGCGGTAACCCTCTTCGCGCAACGCTTTGCAAGCTTGAGTTCCAGAATAGTCAAACTCGCAAGCTTGTCCGATAACGATTGGTCCAGCCCCGATAATGAGGATGGATTTAATGTCTGTTCTTTTAGGCATTTTGATATTTGTAAAGAAAAAGATGGGAAAAATTTATCAAAGGCATTTAAAAAGTGCGGGCGACAAAAGTCAATCAATAGACCTTAAAAATAATGAACGAAAAAACAAAAACAAAAAAAGCTCCGATTAATTACAAGAAAGCCTTAACCCGCCTAATGGCGGTGCAAATTCTTTACCAATATGATTTTTTAGATGGCGAAAAAAAGCTTGATGAAATCAAGAATGATGTGATTGAAAATTATTTATTAAATCCAGAATTAGACGCTTGTTCATTTCGCGATGAAATTGACGAAAATTTTCTAAACACGCTTTTAACTGGCGTTACGCTTGACACGGCAAAAATTGACAATGAAGTTGCCGAATTTTTACGCGATGGCTGGACGATGGAAAAAATCGAAGATGTTTCGCGTCAGATTTTACGTTTTGGAACTTTTGAATTGAAATTTATGCACGACATTCCAGCGAAAGTTGTGGTGGATCAATATGTCGATATTGCGGCGAGTTTTTTTGATAGTGGGAAAATTACCTTTGTGAATGCAACGCTTGACGCGGTGGCGAAGAAGTTTCGTGGTGAAGAATTTTTGAGTAAAAAAGAGTAATTTATTTATATCGATAGATCCTGAAAACAAGTTCAGGATGACGCCGAGAGAAGTTTAGGATGAGGCGGAAAGGGAGATGAGTTCATCTTCAAATTTCCCATATCGTCATCCTGTTTCCCATATCGTCATCCTGTTTCCCATATCGTCATCCTGAACTTGTTTCAGGATCTATTATCTCTAAAAAATTCCGCACTAAATTTTAAAAATACAAAACAACAATGACCGAAAAAATCCTATTCGCAAAAGTCAATTCTGTCTTTGGAATTAAAGGCGATGTAAAGCTTATCGTATTTTCGGAAAATCCAGAAAATATTGAAAAATATTCTTTGTCTGACTCCAGCGGAAATCCGCTAAAAATCAAAATCAGCAATAAAAATAAAACTGTAATTGGAACCAGTTTGGGAAATCCAATCATCATCGCTAAAATCGATGGCGTCAACGACCGCAACGCTGCCGAATTAATGCGCGGCAAAGAAATTTTTACCAATCGCACTGATTTTGAAGAAACCAATGAAAACGAATTTTATTATGTCGATTTGATTGGGCTTGATGTGATTGACGGCGCTTCTAAAAAAATTGGCAAGGTTATAAATATTTTAGATCACGGCGCTGGCGGAGTTATTGAAATTAAGTTTGATCAGATCGGAGATCAAAAAGATCATATTGATAATTTTCCATTCAAGAATGAAATTTTTCCAGAAGTGAATTTGAAGGCGGGATTTATTCGGTTTGAAATGCCAGAAGTTGTTGAGATGTAAAGCCAGAAGTTGTTGAAATGTAAAATAGTCTAAACTCCTATTTTCAGATTCGCAAAATAGATTCGCTGATTTTGAAACAAAAACTAGGGTGAATTATCCCTTAAAACACAGTCGATGTCACCCTGAGCTTGTCGAAGGGTGATTCTAAGATCGAAGCCTTAAATCACCCTTCGACAAGCTCAGGGTGACATCTATTGTGTCTTAAGGGATAATCACCAAAAATAGCGGTAAAAAAAATTTGACTTCTATTTTTCGGAGAATTTACTTTTGCAAATCACTTAACTGGGGAAGTTTAAAAACTAGTCTCTTTTTACAAAAAATTTACTAAACAAAACTCATGAAAAATAAAATCTTCGCCTTCACCCTAATCGAACTTTCCGCCGTCGTCGCAATCATCGGCATTCTAGTCGCTGGCGTTATGGGAGCCAATGGCTTGATAAAAAAATCTAAAATCGCTGCTGCTCAAAACCTAACCAAAACTTCTCCCATCAATGAAATTCAAAATAATGATTTGTGGTTAGATAGTAGTC
>Ga0114967_10000450_pt1 | contig 35146 bp, 26 predicted proteins | sample M_130628_MF_Meta_FD_92639 | JGI IMG/M metagenome (GOLD analysis project Ga0114967, IMG submission 92639) | Freshwater microbial communities from Lake Montjoie, Canada to study carbon cycling - M_130628_MF_MetaG | ecosystem: Environmental > Aquatic > Freshwater > Lake | place: Lake Montjoie...
ATATCCCGATGTCAAGAAACTAAAATCTTCGCCTGTTTTCCCTCCTGAATAAACAGAAGAAATCAAACGATTCCCTGCATCATAGTTATGTAGATATTTTCTTGGATTTGCTGTATTCAGTTTGTTTTTCCACGTTTCACTACTAATATTACCATCGAAATATCGGTTATCGCCCTCAAACTCTAATTTATGGGCAAAGAAATCATTTTCTCCTCCATTTAAAGTAGGCGTATTATTGCTACAATTGATACAATTTTGCATCCCTCGAATATGATACCCAAAATCCATTGTTTGCAAGCCCAAAGTAGTGCCACCACTATCGCCACCTGTGCCAATGCGGGCTTCATATTTCGTTAGGTTGTTGGCATCAATCATCACGCCAGGATTTAAAATGACTGCTTTTTTGGCAAGGTCTAACGTATTTGCCGCTGGTACGGCTCCATAAGTGGTGGTTGGGCGAGTAATATAATCAGGATTTAATCCTTCACTTTGATAGCTACGAGATGGGTAAATGATTTTTTGTTTCATACGACCCAATTCATCATATACATGGCGGACTATCTCTTCGGTGGTAGTACTGGTCAATGCCTTCATTTTCTCCTCCGAAATCTCTTGCAATGGAGTAGTTGATAACCCGCTCGGTGCAGTGCTGGTATTAATACCCATTCCATGCCAAACTTTGCTTAGACGCCCAACATGGTCGTAGGTGTTTTCTGTCTTTAGCAAAACTGCATCAAAACCCGATTGTTGATACGAACGTGTAATTTTTGTCGGTAATTGCCTGAAATCATAATCGTATTGCGTACGAACGTAATGCGTGTTATTGGTATTACGATGATGCTCTTGAATCACTAAACCCTGATAATTATGAAACATGGATTTTGCTTCCCAATCATTACTATCTTCGGTTTTACGAGCGAATGAACCCAATAACCATCCGGTACTATTCATATAACGTGACTGGTAGGCACCTCCAACAAAACCAATATTACTCGGTATCCAATTATCGTATAAATCATAATACTGACGACTCTGTACTTCGGCATCAGTTACCGATGGTAGGCTATTTCGGCTGTAAAAATACGGAGCTGTGTTATTCCGTGTTTCATATTGGTTACTACTGGCATCAATGGACTCTTGCAAACTTTGTCGACTATTGGCTTTGCTAATTTCGCCCTGCATCACCACCCGACCAAAAGCATCATATTTGGTAAATGTCCAAAGATTATCAATGGCTTGGCTGGCATCTTGCTCTAAAACAAGCCTATCTAATTTGTCATATACGAGGTTTGTCCAGCCACCGCTCGGTACGTGTTTGGCAATTTGTCTGCCCCTTTCGTCATACTCATAGCCAAAAACACCCAAAGTAAAAATAGTAGAATTTTTATCAAAACTTATAGCCGTATTATAGGCTTCGGGTTGGACAATAAACGCTAATTGCCCTAAATTATTATAAATATAGGCGGTAATGGCGTAATCTGTGGCGTTGAGTTGTTGCTCTTTTTGCACTAATCGCCCTTGCTTATCGCTGTACGTAATAACGATATTACCTTGCTCGTCTTTGTTGGTCTTTTTATACAAACTATTGGCTGGGTAGGTGCCACTACTTACCGAACCATCAGAAGCAACGGAATAACTACGAATACCCCCGGTAATTTCAATATTGTTTTCTGAAAACTTATCTGCACTTAGCCACGCATTTCCAACGCCTCGAACTTTAAATAAGCGATTTAGTGGAGAATTATCAAACTCAAAATTTTCGGTAAAAGGTCGAGAATCTCCATGCACTGAACTTGGCAAATTTGCTAATGCACCACTACCAACATTTGAGAAAGGAATGTAAGATTTTTCATTTCTGCCGTAGCTGTCATAAGTTACGGCATTTGTGATAATGTCATTTGCTCCATTTGGTCCTGCTTCTTGCGAAACTATTTGTAAACTTCGCCCTAAACCATCAAAATAATTGTTCAAAACTTGCAAATTTTGATAGCCACTTGGCAAGGAAGTTGTGCCAATTCTTGGCATCATTTCTTTGATTAAATTTGCTCCACCAATTGTGCTTGCATATTGGTATTGATAGGCTTTTAGGATATTATTTTCATTGTCAAGAATTTTATCTAAGCGATTCAAACCATCAAAAGCAGAACTTGTTTTGAGCAAATTTGGGGCAATATTGCTCAACATTCCGACCATTGGCTTGAAAGAATAGCAAGAAATATGGGAATTTGGAAGACTACTTCGCAGAGAATTTGCAGTATTTTCTATCGTATTTGCATCGAAATTTGAGAGCAAAATCGAAGGGTCGGCAACTGTGCCATTAGCAATATAAACAACTGGGTATTGCCCATTATAGCCCCAAAGTAAACTACTGGTTGCTCCTCCAACTTCTTTAAAACTGGTGGGGTTTCCATAAGAATCATAGCTTAATTGAAGTGTTTCGGTACTCGGAATTGAACTGCCACCAATGAATGTTTTTTGATTACTTGGTAGGGTTTTTCCTCCGAAACTATCAAAAAATGATTGGTTTTTGCCAATTGAGGCACTATTTAAGAAAGTTTCGGTTTGCAATAATTCTGCCTTTCGAGAACCTAATAATGATGCCGTAGTTTGTAAATCGCCTGAATTTATGTCGTTTGGAAACTTGAATTGTGTTACAATACTTTCGCCTTTGCTGTTTGTTGTTGTTGTTTCGGTTAGCTGTAAATGGTTGTCGTTTCCGTAAACAAATTGAGAAATATTTTGAATATTTGAAAGATTATTATTGACTTTAAACTGCTCATTATTAATGCTTTGCTCATTGAACTGAAAACCTGTAATTGACTGGTATTTGCTGAAAGTAAACACATTTGGGTCATAACCATTGGGGCTTGCTTCGATGTTGTGAATAAACTTCCCTGTTTTGATACTTGTATATTTTGAGTAGTTTTGACTTGGCTTCAAAACGTAAGAATTTTGGTCGTCAATAAGCCAAACTCCTGCTTCGTCATAGACCTTCTTTTGTGTGATAAGCCCTCTTTTCCAGTCGCTCGAAATACTCCAAAAAGGGAAATTTCCTGCATTAATATCAGGAGCATCGTTAGTGTCGGGCGACCGATATTTATAGACTGTTTTTCCTTTGTAAACTCTCACATTATCAACCGTTTTGGCCTCTTTAACAACCACAGTATTATAGCCAATATACTGCCCCAAAGTGGTAGAAAGTGGCAATTGACTGGCAGAATTGAGGTAGTTTGCATTGACGAAATTACCTCCGTTGTCGGTTGTAAAATATTGGACTGGATAAGCATATTTTCCATTAGTTACGATACGCCCGCTTGAATTATTTGCATCGTTTTGCGGAGTGCCGCCCACAGGCGAGTAAGTATATTCTTTTATGAGGCAATGCGTAGGGTCGGCATCGGGGCAATCTTTCATTTCTTTGATGCGAACACCTCCCGAAGTTCGGGTAATAAATGAACTTCCTACGACCGTTGGAATTGCTTGTACATCTATCGAAACCATGCTTGTATTGCTACCAGACGCATTTTCTCCGCACATATTGGCAGTAATTGTGTAAGTGCCGGGCGGTAAAACTTTGTATTCTGAACCAATATCATTTACAGTTCCATTATTGTTGCAGAGAAAGTCTTTTTCATACAAATAGCCATTAGAATTGCCAACAATGGCTAAATTTGCTTCAATAATATCTTGGTTTGGGGAATTTATTTGAGCGTTCCAAAAAACTTTTATACAGGAATATGCACCTTCGGCAATGGTGAAACTTGAACTATTATTGGCACAATTTGCTGCCGAATTGTCAGTAATTGAACCAATACTTTGATAGTTTCCCGAACATGGATTGAATGTTTCGATGCTACTTCCATAATAAGAATTTGCTTCGTAAATAAACTCTGTAAATCCTTTTGTTGGGTAGGTTATTTTCTTTAATTGACCTATTAATGAGGAATTAAAGTCGGGAATTCTATTTGTTGCGGTTACAAAATAATTGCTAAAAGATTGAACACTTTTAGGCGTATTTTTGTCGGATTTTTCGATTAGAATTGATGCCGATTTTTTCAAACTGTCCAAATAACTATCAAATTGAAAATTTGATAGTGTCTTAGAAATTCCTGCTGAATTAGTCGTAACTACTTGAAAATCAGGCAGTAACGTTCCTGATGTGTTTGCATTATAATATCCCCAATGGTCTTCTCGGCTTATAACATTGCTTCCATTAGAGGGCAAATGAGGAATATCTGATTCGTTGTAATATTCAAAAACATAAGGCTCGTTTCCTGTTCCTGTTGGTCCAAATTCTTGTAATGAGCGAAGCAATAAGCGGTTTGCTCCATCTACATAATTGAACTCGAATTTGCGAACTAAATTATTTTGTCCGTCTGTTAAACGTACTTCTTTTAGGGCTTTTGACTTCGTTCCGCTTGCAGAAAATGCCCAATCTGTTCTATTATTTTCATCTTCGATGAACTCAACTTTACCCCATGCACCGCCATTTATTAATATTTCTTGCAAAACCGTTTCGGTGGTCGTTGTGCGTGAAACCACTACATGAGGGTTAGAATCTAAACTCCCAGTTCCTACGCTTGTTTCATACAAATAACGGTATTCACTTTGGGCGTGTGGGAGGTCAATGGTTCGCTGAATATAATTAAAATCTAAGGTGTTTCCGTTGGGTGTTTCTATCTTTGTCAAGTACCATGTACTTACAATATTTTTGCCAAATTGGTATTCATCATCATCTAATAAAGCCCCTTCTTGCTTGGCAAAAGTGTATTTTATGTCTTTTTCGTCTATAATTTCAAAGTCTTCGATTCGCCCTTGTTGGTTCTGCCCGTTGAATAATTGTCCTGTTGCTGAGTAGTTGAAATGGGCAATAATTCGTAAAGGTTGTTTCGGAATTATTGTTGCTAATTTGGTTGGACTGTCATTTTGTGTTTCATCAAAAAAGAACTTTCCGCCTTTGCCTTTAAAGCTAAAATTGAATAAATCAGGTTCACCGTCATAGTTAGTTTCACCGATGCCACGCTTGAAATTTGTTTCGGAAATTGTTTGGTAGGCAGGAGTAGGGGTGTAGCTTCCAGCGTTGAGTGCTTGAATAATTGTTGCAGTTGGATTTAGTCCATTATAACCATGTTTTTGTTCGTCTGGTACTGAACGAACTTGCCTTGAAATGACACTTGTACCACTTAATGACATTCCCATTCCGACCGATGCAGGGATTTCATGCACTTTCAGCCCCGAACTTGCATAGCTCAAATCAACTGGAAATGTAAAGTCATTGAACTGAATATTAAGAAGTTTGATAGATGGATTTATTTGTCCTGTATAAAGTGAAACATCAACATCACCATATTTGCCAAGTGCTGCGGCAGTCGATGAAACAGGAATAAGTGGGTGTTGTTTTTGAGCAAAAGCACCAAGAAAACCCAAAAGTAAAGCAAAAGTAGTACCTATCTTTTTCATATAGAACAAGATTTAAAGTGTTGATAAACAAACTTTTATAGGTGGGCGGCGAACCGCTACTTTTCGGGTTAATATTATGTTTTTTTACTCAAATAAACTGACGCAGTGGAGCTGTCCACCTTGATAAACTTTGTATTTAGGAAAGTCCGCCGAAAATAAGTCGAGCGATAGTGTAAAGCGATTGTAGTCAACTAGTATATAAACGAAGCCTTTACCTCCATTTCGTCTATATCACATAGTGTTGTTGTTGTGTTTAAATTGAAAATTATTATTTTAAATTCTAAAAGTAGGAAAAAAATTAAATATATAATTTATTAAGCGGTTTTTTTTATTTGTTCAAAGTCTTGCTTTTCAGGGGAATATAGATTGCTGCTGTTTTTAAACATTCATAGCCCTATAAACTTTGGATTGATTGTTAGTGCCATTATATTTTTAGATAAATATTTTGCACTCCTTTTTCGCATAAATCCTCGCCCTCAGAGTAGTCCCCTACATAGCTTCGGGAGTCTCTGATGGAACGAAAATTCTAAAATTATTCATTAAGTTTTTTTAAGTATTAAGACAAAAAACATGAGAAGGTTCGCTTCAACGATTCTAATCATGAAACGTTTCGCCACCTGGATAAAATACTGTCTATTAAAAAGTTACATCATTTCAATTTGTCAATCAATCTTGTCTCAGTACCTAATTTTGGTTGAATGTTTAAAAAAGTTTTAGATTTTTACTCAATAATCATTTTATAAACATTGGTTTCTCGTCTATTAAAACCCACTTTTGGGTAAAGTTTATTGGCCGCAATTCGACTTGGGTGCGAGGTTAGCATCAATAAATTTACATCTTTGGTTTTTGCAAAATTGATTGCATGTTGCACCAATTTTTCTCCGATTCCTTGCCCTCGGTATGTATTATTAACTACAACATCTTCAATCCATGCTTTTTTTCCTGTTGAGCTGTAATATATGCCAACGGTTAGCATTCCGATTATATTTTCTGAATCATCATAAGCTAAAAACAAATGACTATTTTCTGATGCCACAAGCTTCATAAGTGTTTCCTGAGAAGCAGTGTAGGGAGTAGTTACAAGCAAATCAATGAAATGCTGAATGGCTTTTTGTATCGCTGGCGAAAGGGTGTTTATCTCTTTAATTATCATATATTTTAGTTTTTATGATGGACATATTTGTTTGGTTGACTTCAACGAAACCTCAATCAATTCATTGAGCACTTCGAGATTAATATCTGAAAGTTTTTTTAAATTAATGCAACATTTTCAAACTTTGGTTTTACCCAGTTTTTGTAATAAATCTTCTCTTTGTTCAATGGGTAAATGAAGGTACAAAGAGATAGCCGTACCCCGTAGAGAAAATGCTATAAGCGGAGCATTACCTTTATGTCCGCTGGCATATTTATAGTGATAACTCCCAAAACCAATGATACTTAGTCCCCACATTTTAGGTTCTAGATTTATCTGATTTTGAAAAATATCAAATAAACAAAAGGCATCATTGTATTTAGCTTCATCTGTGATTTGTTTGATAAAATCGCTGATATTGGCTTTTGTCTTGGTAGTTTTGTTGGTTGCCATATTCTTTTTTGGAAGATTCTTTTGAGCTCTAAGTCCTAAATTAACAAAAAACCTTTACCTATCAAAATACGCAGAGGTTTTCATGAAATTTGTAAAAATTGAAGAAAAAATAAATTTGCTTTTTTGTGGATTTATGACTGAAAACTGCTGAATTTTGACTATTTCTTTTTAATTTATTTTCACCGTAAATCGGCTCCGACTCAAAGAAATTAATTGTCTCTCTCACAATCCACCGATATTTTTCAATAAATTAAAATCGAAGCTGAGAATCGCTTTAAACAGGAACAATAATTGACTCGAAATGAAAACGCAAAATCCTTAATAATTTTAAAAGAATAAAAAGTTTCACTCAAATATTTTTTCTATATTTCTATTGAAATCATTTACCACAACTTTAACTTTGAAAAATTAACGCAATACCCAAATATTGGCTCGGCTTTTAGCTATTAAAGTCATGGATTATGAATGAGATACAATCATGAGCGTTAAGGACTTTTTTTGTATTGGATACATTAGTCTGCTTACTCCCGTTTACACAGATTTTAGTGCATCGCATATCTTAAATTTTTGATAGAGAAACGTTAAAAAATCAATGAAAATAGTCAAGATTTTATACATAATATTGATTTCCTGGTCGAAAGGGTTTTCTCAAAAATTACTTATACTAAGTCCCGAAAAAATAACTTTTTCTCCAAGTTTTAGTATTGTAAAAGTAACTGATGCTCGCATACTGCGAGAAAATATGGGACAAATCTTTGTTTCTGCAAATCAAAAAGAGCCAATTGGTTTTAAAGGAGGAACAGAGGCTGTTATCAAGAAATTTCTTTTGCAATCATTGCCAAATAAAGAAAACCAACTTTTACTCAGATATAGAATTATTGAATTAAAAATTACCGAATCGAAGTTGTCGAATGGCAATATTTCGGGTCAAATACAGCTAAAAGTATCTTTCGACCGAATCGGAAAAAAAGATACAATTTCGCTTACTGAGACCACCACAAGTACCTCTTTTTTGCGTTCAGACATTCAAATGCCCAATGCAAAATACGAATCTATTTTAGTGTCTTTATTCATAAAATCGCTTGAATATTTTGATAAATGGCTAACACTCAATGGCAGTAAACATGAAGCTCTCATCAAGGGTGTAAAAATCGTTTTTCTCCCAGAAAACGATATAAATGATAGCGATACTATTTATTATAATACACGAAAAATTAATTGGAATGATTTTAAAGGAAAACCCACGAATACACGTTATGGGGCTGCTATCTTTGCTAATTTTGCTTACGGAGCGAGTTTTCAAGTCATTGATGGATATATTTTAGCCAAAGTTTCGACTAAAACCTACATGGTGCGTGGAATGTCTTGGGTTTTACCTAATTCACTCAATGATTATGCTTTGGCTCACGAACAACTACATTTTGATATTGCAAAACTTATAACCGAGCGTTTCAAAAAGAAAATTGCCACGATGCAAGCTGATTTGATAATTGACCTTAACAGTATGATTCAATACGAATATTTAGAGTCCTACCGTGAAATGAATCAGTTACAAAAGCAATATGATAGTGAATCGAACCATAGTCTTTATCGACAATCACAAGCTGATTGGGAGTTAAAAGTAAAAAAATGGTTAAGCGAAAAAGGCTAAAATATTAAAAAATGATTTATAAATTAAATTGTACATCATAAAATAAAGAAAATTTTAAGTTTACGAGTATATTTGTATTAGTTTTTTACAAAATACAGCACTTACTGATGCAAAACCTTATTTTGTTGTTTTTCCTATTATTTTTCAACCATGTTGGATTTGCTCAAATTACGATCAACCTGCCATTAACAAGAAGCGTTTTTCAGAGAGATAATAATAATACTTCAATTATCTATATATCAGGAAATTATGAAGATGCCATCGAAAAAATTGAAGCAAGACTTTTGCCTGTGAAAGTAGGGCAGGGTGTTGCTACTGATTGGACTCCAGTAATTGATAAACCACAAAAAGGTTCTTTTGTTGGCTCAATAAAAGGTACAGGTGGCTGGTATCAATTACAAGTAAGAGCTTGGAAGAATGGGGCTGTTATTTCTCAATCTACAGTCGAAAAAGTAGGTATTGGCGAAGTATTCTTAATAGCAGGGCAATCAAATGCAGAAGGAAAACGAAATTATGGTGAAAAATCCTCAGTCGATGATCGTATAAATTGTTTTGATTATCAAAAAATCGACTTTTTAGATGAAATTCCTCCTTTTCAGAGTTTTTCACACGTCGAGCGAACATCTTCGATTGCTCCCCGTGGGCAGGGAACTTGGTGTTGGGGCGAGCTGGGCGATTTATTGGCCAAACGTTTGAATGTTCCAATTATGTTTTTCAATGCTGCCTATGAAGGAACAAGTATAGAAAATTGGTATAGCAGTTCGATCGGAGTTTCTACCATACATCCATATTATAAGTTTACATTTCCTAACCAAACACCCTATTCGTATTTGAGAATTTCGCTGCAATATTATATTTCTCAACTGGGGTTACGTTCGGTTTTGTGGCAGCAAGGAGAAGCAGAAACCGACCTTAAAACCACGCAAGAATATTATGAAACTGCTCTCAGAAAAGTCATTGAAAAAAGTCGTTTAGAATCTGGTAAAAAAATAAGTTGGATGATTGCTCGTGTATCCCTTTTAAATAAAAATCAGATTTATTCTACTGTAATCAACGCACAAAATAATGTTATAAATCCTACTGACTATATCTTTGAAGGGCCTAATACTGATTCTATTCAAACTCCTCGTCTAGAAGGCGTACATTTCACAGATTTAGGAATTTCAGATTTGGCAAAGGCCTGGGATACTAAAATGAACACACGTTTTTTTAGTCAATCTATCCCTTTTTTGCCCTCACCAATAGTTCCTCTAAATGCCTCTTGTCAAGTTTCTGATAAAGTTACGCTTAGTTTACCTACTTCATATAATTCGCAAAAATGGTCGAATAATCTTACATCTTCTACTTTAACGGCATCAACAGGTATATACAATAGCGTATTAAGAGACCAAACAGGCAATTATTTTTTCACAACAGCCGTTGATGTAAAAAAGGTTTTTCCGACCGCAAAGCCTGTTGCTTACGCTAAAAATAGTCTGTTTTTCTGTGAAGGAACGAGTACAGATTTATTTACCGATAGTCCCGATTACACATCATTTTTGTGGAATACTGGCGAAACTCAAAAACAAATTACGGTAAAAAACGCAAGTTCATATAGTGTAAAAGGTATTAGTGCGATAGGCTGTGCATCGCCCGAATCTAACATTATACAAACACAAATACTTTCGTTGCCAATAAAACCTGTTATTTATCAGAGCGATGTCGCCGCTTGTGAAGGTAATACAATTACATTGGCATCGACAAGTTTGAAAGAAAGTGTTTGGAGTACCAATGAAACTGGCCCTGTTATAACACTTCGTACCGTGGGCGATTATCGGGTAACGGTGCGACAGAAAGATGAAAATGGTTGTTTTTCGATTGACACAGAACCGGTGACGTTCACAATTAAGCCTCGTCCCGAAACTCCCGAAATTATGCAAATAGGAATTTATGCTTTGCAGGCTAAACAAAAATCTCAAGCAATGGATTTGTCTTATGAATGGAATCAAGATGATAGAATTCTAGCTAATAAAACGGCGTTTATCAAAATTAATTCACCAAGCTTTATTACTGTTACTGCACTCCGAAACTTTATAGTTGCTAACAAAACTTTTACCTGTCGTTCGAACCTTTCTGGGGCATATTCGTTTGTGCCAAGCACCGAATTGTCAGGTATTATTATTTATCCGAATCCAACAAGCAATGGAATAGTTACCTTGGAAGCAAAAGATAATCTTGAAGACTTTACGCTTACAATCTATGATAGTAAAGGACAATTTATTTATACGAGTCCAATTCCAAATCTAATAGAACCTCGAGTGATGGATTTATCAAACCTTAGTTCTGGTAAATATATCGTAAAATTAACCAATGGTAAATATGTCGAAAAGAAGAGCATCGTAATCATGAAATAAATTCAGAACCCTGATGTCTGACACAGCATCATAACTATCCTAAATACCTAGACAAAGGACAAGAGGCAAGAAATTAGTGACGATTTACCGAAGCGACGAAGCGTCCCTAATTCCGTATCTCTTGTCTCATTGCTTGACAGGTTTGTTAGTTAAATTTCTTTCTCCAAAAATTCCTTAATTCGGTGAGTTTTATCTTTTCCGATTAGTTTTATTAATTCTTCTTCGGGGGCATTTTTTATATTATTAATCGTCTTGTATTGCTTCAAAACTTTTGTAGCAGTAAGTTTACCGATTCCATTGGCACTTTCGAGACTACTAATCAAGAAATTTTTACTTCGGCGGTCACGGTGATGTGTAATACCAAAACGGTGAGCTTCGTCTCGGCAACGCTGAATGAGTTTCAACGACTCTGATTTTTTGTCAATGTATAGTGGTAGCGTATCTTCGGGGAAATAAATTTCTTCCAGACGTTTCGCAATACCAATAATTGGAATTTGGCCATAAATTCCAATTTCCTTAAGGGCATCACAAGCCGCGGAAAGTTGCCCTTTTCCACCATCAATAATGATCAAATCGGGTAATTCTGCTTTTTCTTCTATCAATCGAGTATATCTGCGGCCTACCACTTCTTTCATAGTCGCAAAGTCATTTGGCCCTTCTACGGTTCTCGGAATATAATGTCTGTAATTTTTCACCGAAGGCTGACCATTGATAAAACAAACCATTGCCGAAACAGGATTCGTTCCTTGAATATTCGAGTTATCGAAACATTCAATGTGGCGTGGAAGCGATTTTAACTGCAAATCTTGTTTTAGTTTTACCAGTACTCGGTCACGTTTGTTGGTTGCTCCGCTGGCTGCAATGGCTTCACGTTCGGCTTTTTCACGCTGGAAATACATGACATTTTTCAGCGACATTTCCATCAATTTCCGCTTATCACCAATTTGCGGAACCGCAATTTCGGCTTTCATATCAATTTCTAAAGTAATATTTGTTACGATTTCCTTTGCTTCACTTTCGTAAGTTTGTCGAAGTTCCACAATCAACATCGTAAGAATTTCTTCATCTGTTTCATCCAGTTTTTTCTTTACTTCCAAAGTCTGGCTTTGCGTAATTGTGCCATTTATAACTTTGATGAAATTGAGGTAAGCCGAATTTTCATCAGAAACAATGCTGAAAACATCTAAGTCTTTGATGGCAGGATTTACGACCGTAGCTTTACTTTGATAATTTTGCAGAAAATCCAATTTCAACTTATACTGCTGGGCTTCTTCAAAAGCTAATTTAGCTGCTGAATCTTGCATTTTTTGTGCAAAAAACTGCTTAGCAGGAGCAATGTTGCCTTTTAGAATATGATTTACTTGCTCAATTTCTTTATTATACTCTTCCTCTGATTGACGATTTTCGCACGGGCCTTTGCAATTACCAATATGGTATTCTAAACAAATTTTAAATTTCTTGCTCGCCACATTTTCCTTCGAAAGATTTAAAATACAAGTGCGTATTGTGTAAAGTTGGCTAAACATTTCGAGCAATGCATACATCGCTCTTGAATTGACAAAAGGCCCATAAAGTTTGCCTTTGCTCTTATCTTCCATTCTGCGAGTGGTGATTACTCTCGGAAATCGCTCGTTGGTTATACACACATAAGGATACATTTTATCGTCTCGCAGTAAGATATTGAAGCGAGGTTGATGTTTTTTTATTAGTGTGTTTTCGAGCAAAAGTGCATCGTACTCGGTCGGTACGATAGTAAACTCAAGTTTCCGAATACAAACCACTAAACGACGAGTTTTGCGGTCGTGGCGATTGAAATTATAGAAATAGCTACTTACCCTGTTTTTTAAGTTTTTGGCTTTTCCTACATAAATAATCTCTCCTGTTTCATCGAAATAACGATAAACCCCAGGCTCCTCTGGCAGTTGTGGCAATACGGATTTATAATCAAATATTATTTCAGACATACAGGCAAGTAAAATGACGAATTTAGAATGACGATAGACAAATTTATAATGCTGAATGACAGTAGTTTATACGCTGTTATTTTGAATTTTATATTTTTATAGTTAAAGTTAATATTTTGCAAATAGTTCAATATAAGTATTTTATATTCTATTTTAATAAATCGTATTACGTTATTATTATTTACTTTTCATAAAATATTTCAGAATAATCATTACTCAGTGTTTATCAAAAACAAAATTAACTTATTTTGCCGTTTAATATTTCATAAGTACCTCTTTGTTGGACAACTTATTATAAAGATTTATTTACATTTTGTCGAAATCTATTTTCTGATTTGACTATAAAGATATTTTTGTCCATTTTTTTGTATTTTAATCTACAACTTCTTTCTAGTAATTCCTTTGCTCAAGCTTATGGTTTTGTTGATGAAGTCTTTTTTGATAATTTAATAATCTCTGCTGGACTTACTTTTGACGCCTATGGAAAAATGTATGTTTGGGAAAAGAGTTGAAAAGTTTTTATCGTTGAAAATGGTATAACATATACCAAACCAATTATTGATATAAGTGAAGAAGTAAGCGATTACGGCGACCATGGGCTCAATTGCTTTGCTCTCGACCCTAATTTTTTGAAAAATGGTTATGTATATTTAATGTACGTCGCCAAACGCAAGCATGTACTTAATTTTGGAAAACCCGACTAAAAAGTTCAAGAAGAAACACCTTTTCAGACCACAATTGGTCGTATCACTCGCTACTAGTTGACCACTTCAAGTAATTTCACAAGAATTGACTTAAATTCAAGAAAAGTTTTGGTGGCAGAAGCTCCCTCGACCGGAATTCCGATTTTTGTTGATAATACTCTTCCGCAGATTATTAGTACGAGTATCGACAAATTAGAGGTTTTTGAAAACGCTAAAGATTTTCCACTAAGCCTTAATGCACAAGAATTAGATGCTGAACATAATAAAGAACAACTCGGTTGTTTATGGTCTGTTTTGCTATTCCACCACGACAACATCCATTTGGTATCATCATCTTATCGTCTAATTGGTGAGGCTGTCTTGAATATTGTACCATGTGATGCTCAAAAATATTTTTTTTTATAAACTTATACTAACTGCCACCTATGCAGAAGATTTGAGTTCTATCTATGAAAAAACAATCAAGGCAAATTGTGTAATTTTGAGGGTGTCATTAAGTAGTTACGAACTTAGTATTGCTCCTAATCCAACCCAGCAAATGATTGATATTTTTCCATTAAATGACCTAACCAATAAGCTATTAAAAGCATCACTTAATTACGCAACTGGTGGCATTATAATGAATAAAGAAGCAATAATGCCTATTCTCGACGCTAAACTCATCGCAGCTGAAAGTGGAATGTATCTACTGAAAATCTCAAACGATGGTTTATCTAAAACATTTAAGGTGATGAAAGATTAGTTTTAATAAATCAATTATCAAATGTTTACTTTCCTTACGAACGTCCAAATTGCACTTTACTATAGAATTTGTTGTTCCCGATATTTTAGTGGTTTTTAAAATATTTTCTACAAAATACTTGCGATTTAAATTATTAAAAATTTACTTTGCAATACAAAGTTCTTTTTAAAATAATGAGGTCGTATCAAATAAAGATATTTTTCAGAATTAGTCGAGCCACTTTGAGTTTGGCCTTGCTTTCAGCTTTATACTGCTTATTATTGATAATCAGAGCCTTACAGACCGAGCAAATTAGAGGTTTATTTTTGCTTTGGAATCTTTTTTTGGCTTGGATACCATTATTTTTTGCTCTTTTAGCTCGCCGTTTATCTTCAACAACAATGGTTACTAGGTCAAAGCCACTTTTTATTTTAGTTAATTTGGGTTTATGGTTGCTGTTTTTTCCGAATGCTCCTTATCTGATTACCGATTTGATACATTTGGGTGAATATGAAAGACACATTTTGTGGTTTGATACAGTTGGGTTTTTCATTGCGGCCTTGGCTGGAATATGCACGGGTCTGTATTCTCTTAAAGTGATTCACCAAGTACTTAATCAGTTCATTAACAATGTTTTAGCTTGGATTGTAATTTCGGCAAGCATAGTATTGTCAGGTTTTGGTTTATATCTCGGACGCGTCGCAAGATTCAATAGTTGGGATTTATTCACTCATCCATTATATTTATTCCGAAAATCATTTCAAGAATTACAAAATCCATTGGCCCTTCAAACAACGTTGGTCTTTACTTTGGTTTTAGCGGTGCTATATATTTCACTTCTCATTTTAATTCCGAACTGTAATGCAAATCTTAAAAATGCTGCGTAGCTTCCGTCATGCTTTCGCTGGAATTAGATTTTTGATGAAGGAAAATAATGCAGGATTTCAGGTCCTTGTTGCCATAGTCGTTTTATCAGCAGGATTTTATATGAAACTATCAGCTATTGAATGGGCGATTATTATTACCCAAATCGGCTTGGTTTTGGTAGTAGAAACATTAAATACGTCAATCGAAAAACTCTGTGATTTTGTATCGCCCGAATACCATCAATTAATCGGAAAAGTAAAAGATTTATCCGCCGCTGCAGTTTTGATTATATCTATTGTTGCGGTTATCGTCGGAATTATCATATTTTTGCCTAAACTTTTCAGTCATTTATGAACGAACATCTCGAAAATCTAAAAGAAATTCGCTCCTTGATGGAACGCTCCTCGAAATTTCTTTCGTTGAGTGGTCTTTCGGGTATTTCAGCGGGCGTATGTGCTTTGTTGGGAGCTTGGTATGCCTATGCTAAACTTCACGTTGATGGTTCAGGTCTATTGAGCAATCCAGAAATTAGACATGAAATTGTTCCTCAATTAGTCGTAGAAGCCTTCATTGTTTTGACATTTGCATTATTGTTTGGAACATTATTTACCATCAGAAAAGCCCGAAAACAAGGTTTAAGTGTTTGGAACAAAACCTCAAAATTATTGCTTCTAAATTTAATGATTCCACTAATAGCAGGAGGTTTTTTTTGTCTTGGGATGCTCTACCATGGCTTTTTTTGGTTATGCTTTCCTGCCACTCTTGTTTTCTATGGTGTTGCATTGGTTAGTGCAAGTAAATACACCTTGCATGATATATTTTATTTAGGAATTGCCGAAATAGTCTTAGGAATAATTGCTTTATTCTTGGCAAAATATAATTTGATTTGTTGGGCAATTGGCTTTGGAGTTTTACATATTGTTTACGGTTCAGTTATGTATTTTAAATATGATAGGCAGGAAATCGAGATTCCAAAATAAAGCTAATAAAGTTTTCAAGAATGCCATTTTTTATTTTTAGTTCATCATTCTTATTTGTGCATTAGCACTATGCAAATATTACAGAATTTTAATAAAGCATTTGAAAGCAAGGCTCGACTTGGTATTATGTCGGTGCTAATGGTAAATGACGTAGTAAGTTTCATAGTTTTAAAAGACCTCTTGTCAATGACTGATGGTAACTTGGCTACACATTTACGTTCCTTAGAAGAAGCCAATTATATTACTTTCAAAAAAGATTTTATTGGCCGAAAACCAAGTACTGTATATAAAGTAACTGAAGAAGGTAAAAGAGCATTTGGAGACCACCTCAACGAACTTGAAAAGTTTATAAAAGGCTCATAAAATATATTTTTTTATATTTACTTTGAAATAAAAAGTACTTTTAAAGAAAATGATTATTCACAATTTAATCTTAAATACTGAAATGGAAAACTCGGAACAGAAAGTAACCTTTTTTCAAAGTAATGCGGCATTGATTAAAGGCTTTTTTATTGGCTTTTTAATTTTTTTACTGTTAATTCCCACGTTTATGATACAATCGATTGTAAGTGAGCGTGAAGGAAGGAAAAGTGAAGTTATACGAGAGGTAAGTTCAAAATGGGGGAATAGTCAGCAGTTAATTGGGCCAATCTTGAGGATTCCCTATTATGAAATTTCAAGAATTGAGAAATTGAATACAAATGGTAAGAAAGAAATTGAGCAGAGTAAGTCACTGGAATATGCTTATTTTTTGCCCAATCAATTAGAAATTAATGGATTAGTAAATCCTGAAAAACGTAGCAGAGGAATTTACGAAATTGTGGTTTATAACTCAAAAGCCACATTTGATGGAGATTTTACTAATATTTCGCTTGACCAGTTTAAGGTTTTACCCGAAAATATTCTTTGGAAAGATGCAACTGTGTTGTTTACTCTGAGTGATTTAAGAGGAATAACTGAAGATATGGAATTAAATTGGAATGGTAATAAATCGTTTTTTTCGTCGGGGGCGAAATTGCCTTTTGCACGAGAATCAAATATTGCCCTTTCCGGAATCAATACGCCAGTTCAGATTAATGATGAAGGAAAAGGTAGATATAATTTTCATTTTGAATCTAATTTGAAAGGTTCAGAATCGCTAAATATTGTTCCAGTTGGAAAAACAACAAAAGTTATGTTAAATTCGAATTGGGGAAATCCGAGTTTTATTGGGGCATTTCTGCCTGATAAGCGAGTCGTGAATGAAAAAGGATTTTCAGCATCATGGAAAGTTCTGCATCTAAATCGAGATTTTCCTCAACAATGGACGGGTAATGCTCCTGAAACTATGACACAATCAAGTTTCGGTGTAAACCTCATAACACCTAATGATAATTATCAGCAAAGTAGCCGCTCGGTGAAGTATGCGATTCTTATTATTGCACTTGTTTTTATGGCGTTCTTTTTCATTGAAATACTTAATAATAAGCGAGTACACCCCTTTAATTATATTTTGATTGGATTAGCCCTCTGCATTTTTTACACCTTATTGTTGTCAATCTCTGAGTTTCTAATATTCAATATATCTTATCTGATAGCTTCATTTTTGACAATATGTTTAGTTTTCTTGTATTCAAAAAGCATTTTTCAAAATACCCAATTATCTGGTTTGGTAGCTTTAGTGATGCTTACTCTTTATGGCTTCATCTTTGTAATTATACAGTTAGAAGACACAGCTCTATTGATTGGTAGTATTGGCTTATTTGCAATTTTATCTATAACGATGTATATCTCCCGTCGAATAAACTGGCAGAATGTTGGACTAAAAAAATGATTAATTAAAATGGAGCAAAAAAGCAGTTGGATTAAGAAATTTCAAAATTGTAGGACAGGTTTGCAACCTGTCAAGCCGAGAACTTGCAATCAATGAACCCGATATACAGACAGGTTACAAACCTGTTCTACAAATACATTCTTATGTTTACATTCAAACTAAAACCGTTTTTTACTTTTCTAACGCTATTTTTAGTAGAAGTTGGAATTGCTCTTTGGATTGATGATGCCATTATTCGCCCGTTTTTTGGCGATTTCTTAGCCGTAATTACCATGTTTTCCCTATTGAAAACCTTTTTGCTTATGTCTGATTTAAACCTGGCTTTTGGTTCACTCGGTATCGCCTATTTGCTTGAATTCTTGCAATACTGCAATTTTCTGAGGCTTGTTGGCTTAGAAAAATACAAATATATAGCCATAGTTTTGGGTAGTTCGTTCGATTGGCGAGATGTTTTTGCTTATACATTAGGCATTTTTGCAGTTTTTCTGTTTGATAAAAAAACCTTGGGTTTGAGTAAGGATTAACTTCATAAATCATAATTAAATAACCCGTGAATTTCGTACATAAAAACTCAATCGTTCGTAAAATTTGGAGCAATGCCGATACCATTTTGTTTATTTTTGGTGGAGCAGCAGCCGAATTTTCATTAAATAAGGCCGTAGATTGGCTTTATTTTACTGGTAAACTTCCCGCTGACCCGATCGGCAGATTGTTTTCCACGGTGATTTATGCTCAACAAATTATCTTTTCGGATGAACAAAACGCCCTTGCTGCCATTGAAAAAATCACGGCGATTCATCAGTCGGTTGAACAAAGTAGGGGAATGAAAATTCCTGATTGGGGGTATCGTGATGTACTTTTTATGCTCATTCATTACTCGATTTCGGCCTTTGAATTGCTCGAAAGGAAACTGACTGATGTCGAAAAAGAAGAAATATTCGATGTTTTCAATAGCGTAGGAGAGCGAATGGGCTTAAAAGATTTACCTCATATTCATACCGATTGGCTGGTCGTTAGAGAGCAACATTTACAAGCAAATTTACTCAAAAGCACCCTCACCGATGATTTATACAAGCAATATCGCAAGCATTTAGGCTCATTCCGATATTTGATTTTGTGGGAAGTACAAAAACTTGTTGTACCATCTAGAGTAAGAAAATTATTATCAATGTCTCGTTTTTCTTTTTTAAAGCCTTTTCTGCTACTTTATAAATTCATACAAAAAATTAAGTTCGATAAATTCCTAAAGCAAGCACTTTTACCTCCTGATTACGCCACACAAATTATGGCTTTGGACAGAACGGCGTAGTTTTACAGCACAATTTTCTAAATTTCGCTTATGTAGCACAATTTAGAAAATTGTGCTACAAAAAACCCAAAGTTTTTTCGTATTTTTGTAATGTAAATAAAAAAAATACGCTCTAATGAATGCTGGACAAGCCTATTGCTCTTTTTGTGGCAGACGTAAAAACGAAGTTGAATTATTAATATCTGGGTCAGAGGCGAATATATGTAATTTTTGTGTCGAACAGGGCTTTCAATTAGTACAACAAGAATTAAACGGAGGAGTAACTCCACCGAAAAAAGAAAAGAAGAAGAAATTTGAATTGCCAAAATTTGATTTAAGACCACCAGTTGAACTCAAAAATCACCTTGACCAATTTATTATCGGGCAAGATGAAGCCAAAAAGGTGCTGAGCGTGGCAGTATATAACCATTATAAACGCCTAACACAACCAAAACGTGAAGATGATGTAATGATTGAAAAATCAAATATCATCATGGTTGGAGAAACCGGTACGGGTAAAACATACTTGGCCCGCACAATCGCCAAAGTTCTTCAAGTGCCATTTGCTATTGCAGATGCAACTGTTTTGACAGAAGCTGGCTATGTAGGTGAAGACGTTGAAAGTATTTTGAGCCGTTTGCTACAAGCAGCCGATTTTAACGTAGAATTGGCCGAACGTGGCATCGTTTATATTGATGAAATTGACAAAATTGCTCGAAAAGGAGATAATCCTTCTATTACTCGCGATGTAAGCGGCGAAGGTGTGCAGCAAGGACTTTTGAAATTATTGGAAGGCTCAATCGTGAGTGTGCCACCGCAAGGCGGACGTAAGCACCCTGAGCAAAAGCTGATTCAGATAAACACCGAAAATATTCTTTTTATTTGTGGAGGAGCATTTGATGGTATCGACCGCCACATCGGAAAACGAATGAATAATCGTCCGATTGGTTTCTCGAACAACGGTAAAACAATTGACCTTTCCAGTGATACGAGTTTGTTGCGTTTTGTGTCCCAACAAGATTTGAAATCATTTGGATTGATTCCTGAGTTGATTGGCCGTTTGCCTTTGTTGACTTACCTCAATCCGCTCGACCGCTCGGCTCTTCGCAGAATCTTGACTGAGCCTAAAAATGCTTTGGTGAAACAATACCAAAAACTTTTTGCTATGGAAGATGTAAAACTCGACTTTTCGGATGAAGCATTAGAGTTTATCGTTGACCAAGCAATGGAGTTTAAACTTGGTGCAAGAGGTTTACGCTCGGTTTGTGAGGCAATAATGACCGATATTATGTATGAAATTCCTTCAGACAAATCAATAAAGAAATTTACACTTACACTTGATTATGCCCAAAGTATGTTTGAGCGTTCGGCGTTTTATCAGTTAAAATTGGTTGCTTAGATTTAAGCTCATTTTTTTTAAAAGGTCTCATTTTGATTGTGAAATGAGACCTTTTTTGTTTAAAATTTTCATTTCGACCTTTGTTCAATACTTGGTGTTTGTTTGAATACACGCCTTATTTTTCAAATTAAATCTACAATTACAATGAATGTTATTTTTTTACATGGCTTTGGTGAAGATGCCATCATTTGGGCTGACTTTTTGAAACTTCTTCCCCAAGAGCATACTTATTTTTGTCCCGATTATGCATCTATATCAAATATTGAAAGTATTGATGAATACACCGATTGGTTGAAGACATATATAGAAGAAAAAAGTATTAAAGCCTCTGTAATAATTGGGCACTCGATGGGCGGATATATTGCTTTAGCTTTTGCAGAAAAATTCTCGAATGAAGTTTTGGGTTTGGGGCTTTTTCATTCATCAGCTTATGCAGATAACGATGAGCGAAAAGAAATCAGACTCAAAACCTCCCGTGTGATTGAACAACTAGGCACGGCTAAATTTATTAAAAGTTTTTACCCAAATATGTTTACTGAAAAATTTAAGAAGAAAAACGCCGATTTTATCGAAAAGCAAATTGTGAGGTATTCATATTTGCCAAAAGAAGCATTGATGAATGCCCAAAATGCGATGCGTGGGCGAGTGGATAGGACCGCTGTTTTGAAAGAAGCCGATTATCCAATTATGATTTTAGCAGGAGAAAAAGACACTTTTGTGCCGAAAATTGCTGCTTTAGAGCAAATTGCTTTATTGAAAAATAGCCAAAGTGAGATTTTGGATGGCGTAGCACATGCAGGAATGTTTGAAAATCCAACCGAAAGTGCGAAAGTGGTAACAGCGTTTTTATCAAAAATTTAGAGTGAATAAAAAGCACAAAAGTCAACATTTCTACTGAATTGTATGCTTTTTATTGACTTACGGATGATCAACACTTATCAAATATTACTTCCATCCATCATCCGAAGGCTTTGACTTTGTAGTTGGTTTTTTTGTTGTTGAATTACCTTTTCCAGGTGCGACCGATTGTGCAGTAGATAAACCACCACCATTTGGGCTTGAAGAAGCAACTGCAACATTTTTCTCAACTCTTGAATACACACGACTTACGATTTTCCATTCACCATTGATTTTCAAGAGATTTAAGAAATCAACGAATTTGAAAGTTGGCAAATCTTCTTCTGTTACAGCAGTAGCGGCTGTGCCGGCATAGCTATAATTTACTATTTTACTTGTCCATTTTGCTCCACCCGCAGGCACAGATGCAATAAATTTTTTAACTGGCATTTCAGAAACTTTACCCTCCTTACTCAAATTTCGTAGGTTGGCATAAGTAAAAAAAGCACGATTTAAGCGAGCTGTATCGCCCACAGCACCGCCATCTAGGTAATTATTGAGTGTCTCTTTAATCGCTTCATCTTCCGATTGTGCAAAGCTGCTTATCGAAATACCTAAAAAGGCAACAAGTGCAAATAATGATAGGTTGAATTTCATAATTTAAATATGTTTGTAATTTGGTAGTAAATTAACGAAAATATTTTTTGACTATTGTTATCATCTAAATTGTAAATTTTAATATTGCCTTTATTTTTTGTTTATATCATTGATAGTCAGGTATTTGTCATTTTACTCTGCTGTTTATTCCATTATCACAGCACTAATATTTGCTTCGGTGTGTCCTTGTTTTACTCAATTTTAAGACAAAATTTGTATATTTCGTTTATAAAAAATCGAAAAACTATTAAAATCGTAATAATTGCTAGTCATCATTGGTATCATTATCGACTTTTTATTTTCAACATGACCGATGACCAATACGTGTTTAAGTTCTTGGCCTAAAACCCCATTTTGCAAATTGATTGGTATTGTATGAAAAGCTAAACTACTGCTTCGGCTATAACTTCGGTTGTCATTATTCTGTTATAATTATTCAATGTGTTTATGTCGGCCATGATTTTATTAAAAGCACTCAATAAAGTTGTTTTTTAGCCGCCGGCTCAATACGCTTTTATTTGTGTTTTGGTCGGAAGCCATTTTCTGACGGTCTTGACTACTTTACCTGCCGAATTTTTTAGCTTTAGCCGTATAAACGTATCATATATTTCTAAACCACTTGGTTTTAAGTTTGTTATTGTATTAGTCGAATTAGTAGTTGGGGTAATATTTAGGTCTGAAGTTTTACAGGCTTTCACCATAAATACGAGCGATACCGCAGTTACTGCAAGGATAATTTTCATCATTAGCTAAATTCTTTTTCACTTATTTCAATGGAATTTTTTATGATTTTATGTGAAAAAACAATGTAAAATTCATACTATCAAAATTTTAAATATTTTTATTTGTGATAAAAGTAATTATTTTTCAGCGAAAAAATATTTAAGCAGTTGGGAATATTTAATCGATAAATTTGTTTTTCATAAAAAAATGATAGACAGTGTTTTATTTTAGTGTGAACTGTCGACTATTGACCGTGGAATACTTATATTGTTACTTTCGCAATAAATTTCGTCAGTATATATGAAAATTTAGAACGTAGCTGAGTTTGTAAGCGAAAAGCAAATAAATTCGTGAAAAAAATAATTTTTATTTTGCGGAAACTAAGTTTTTAATACATTTGTAATAATTAAATTTTTTTACTCCAAAATAAAAATTATACAAAATGGGATTAATGTCATTTTTTAAAGGTGTTGGCGAAAAAATTTTCGGACACAAAGAAGAGGCAGCTCTAGTAGCAGAAAAAGAAGTGTTGAAAGCAAGTGCTTTGTTGGCTCACGTTCAAAAACTTGCTTTGCCGTTCAACGCTCTTACTATTAAAATTGCTGGTGATACTGTAACCTTAGATGGTGAAGTAGATAGCCAAGAAGATGCAGAGAAAATTGCATTAGCAGTTGGAAACGTTGAAGGTGTACATGTAGTTGATAACCAAATAGTAGTAGCTAATCCAGAGCCAGAAGCTCAATTTCATACAGTTGTAAGTGGCGATTCTTTATCTAAAATTGCGAAAGAATACTACGGCGATATGATGAAATATCCCGTGATTTTTGAAGCAAACAAGCCTATGCTTTCTCACCCAGATAAAATTTATCCAGGTCAAGTATTGAGAATTCCAGCTCTTTAATTCATAAAAGAGAGATCACAGAAAAAGCTTATCTAGCAAATTGCAGGATAGGCTTTTTCTATTTTATATCTGTAGCCGTATGAACCGAAACGAAAATAAAGGATATTAAGATATTGAGTATTTTGCTGATAATCAAGCTTTTATCGCTGTGGAGAACCTTATTTTGTCTCAGTTCTTAGTGCCAAATATTTGCATTAACTCTTTCTGATTACTTAGAATAAAGTCTTATACTTTTCTCTAAAAACCTTAAACTCTCCCTCCAAAAATACCAAATTTGCTTGAAAATGAGTTAAATCACCTGTTTTTGAAGGGACTTCAATGATTTCGGTAATGTCATGGATGCGAGCAAGTCCAATCGTTCCCGAATTTCCTTTTAGGGTATGTAGTTCTTGTTGAATGGTTTTTACATCATTGGGATAAGCCTTTTTGGCGTTCTGAATTTGTTCTTCGGCTTCACGTTCAAAATCTTCAAAGACCGAAATCAGCATTTCTTCACCCACCATTTCTTTTAGTTGGTTGACAATTTCCATATCAAAAACTTGAAATTCAGGGTTTATTGGACTATTTGAAATGACTGTTTCTCTTATAGTCTTATTAGATGTAACTACCTCTAAAACTTCAACTTTTGCTTTACTGTTTGGTACAAGTTCATTTACTTTTTGAATCAAAATAGATGCACGGATTGGCTTCGGAACGTAATCGTCCATTCCTTCGCTCAAAAATCTTTCGCGGTCGTGTTGCATTGAGTAGGCGGTCATGGCAACTACTTTTGGAAGTAAATTTCCATACAATTGTCGCATTTTTTTTGTGGTTTCGATGCCATCCATTTCGGGCATCTGAATGTCCATGAAAATGACGTCGAAACCATGTTTTTCGCCAAAAATTGCAATAGCTTTTGCTCCGCTATCTGCCGTAATTACTTCACAACCAGATTTTAACAGAATCTCAGAAGCTACTTTTCGGTTTACTTGGTTATCGTCAACCAACAAGATTTTTGGTGAATATCCCTTGAAAAAATCAGTTAATTTGATTTCATTCTCGTTGTTCTCGCTTAAGGTCGGGCTTATTGTTGTAGAGCGTACCTCAATCGTAAACCAGAATGTACTACCCTTTCCGTGTGACGAAACCACCCCCATATCGCCTTTCATCAATCGACAAAGCTCACGAGAGATTGCCAAACCGAGTCCAGTTCCACCAAAAGATTTTTTGGTCGAATTGTCAACTTGTTGGAAAGCTCCAAATAATAATTTTTGGTCTTTTTCCGAAATTCCAATACCTGAATCGCTTATTTCTCCTTTTAAGACATGGATTTTTCCATTTGAGGAAATTCTTGATAATGAGATAGTTACATTACCATCTTCGGTAAATTTGAGTGCATTTGATGTAAGATTCGAGAAAATTTGTAACAAACGGGTTTGGTCGGCAATTAAATAAGCGGGAACATCTTCTGCAATTTTATAAATCAATTTATTGTTTTTCTCGATGGCTCGTTGGCGGAAAAGTGCCACCAATCGCTCCAAGATTTCATTAATATCAAGTGGAGCATTGTGCAAATCCATTTTTCCCGCTTCGATTTTCGATAAATCAAGAATATCATTCAAAATTGTTAGCAAAGTTTCCGACGATTTTTTGATGGTCTGTACATAGTCTTTCTGTTCGGGATTGAGTGGAGTTTCGTACATCAAATCAATCATTCCTATTACGCCATTCATCGGGGTACGAATTTCGTGACTCATATTTGCCAAGAAACGTTCTTTTACTTTTAGCGAGCGTTCGGCTTCATCTTTGGCAATCAGAAGTTCTTCTGCAGTTTTTTTCAATTCTGAAATATCACGAGCCACACCTTCTACCTCCACAGGAATTCCTTTGGCATCTTTAATCATTCGGATATTGAGCATAAATTGGCGAAGTTCGCCATTTTTACGCTTCACAATTACATCAAAATTTGTAATGCTGCCTGCTTTCAGTAATCCCTTGATATTTTTTGAACTATCAACGGCATTCTCAAAGAATTTATCAACTTTATTGCCCATCACTTCTTCGAGTGAGTAGCCTGTATGGGTCAATACCGAAGGCGAAATCATGGTGATATTTCCTGCCAAATCGGTCCGGTAATAAATATCAATGAATGATTCGATGGTATCTCTAAATTTCTGCTCGCTTTTTTGAAGTGTAATTGTTGAATTCTTCTTATCAGTAATGTTTTGTGCAATTCCCGAAACCTCTTCAACCTGACCACTTTCAGATGAAAGAATGGGGTTTAGATAAAATTCGTACCAATCATCTCCACCGTCAATGTTTCCCCAGTGCATTTCAAAATATTGCGGTTTTCCTGTGAAAGCTGCATTATATTTTTCTCGCAAAATAGGTCTGTCTTCGGGCGAAATAAGTTTCCAACCAAGTTTTTCGATGCTCATATTGATTTCGGGCAAAGTACCTAAATTTCTATGAATAAGATTGACGTAATTTTTATTAAAAGAACTCAATTGGCGTTTCTGATTTACCGTCCAAATTATGTGAGAACTACTATCAAAAACAGCATTTAAACGAGAAGTTTGGCGAAGTAAATCCTCTTCTTTTCGTTTACGAACGAGGGCAACAGCCACCTGTCCAGATACGAATTCGAGTAACTCTAAGTCTCTGATATTGAACTTGTCACGGTCGCTGTAAGATTTTACTCCAATTACGCCTGTAGTGCGGTCGCCGACATGAAGCGGCACGCAAAGCATGACTTCGGGAAGTGACGAACCGTAAAAATAAATCTTATCAACTTCGACCAGTTTTTTGATGTCTTCATTTGATAAAAACAATGGTTTATTTTGCACCATCGAGTATTCTACAATACCATTTCCGAGCTTCCGACTGTGATAATTTTCTTCGGTTTCCGAATATTCATCAATAAAATAAGGGAAATAAATTGTGCCTTCTTCAGGTTCAAAAAGAGCCACAAAAAAGTTATTGGCTTGCATATTTTTCTGCAATTCGGCATGGACTTGCGTCAAAAACTCTTGTAGATTAGGCGTGTTGAGGTTGAGTTGAGCGATTTTATAATAAAGCTGCTGAGCTTTTTCGGCACGTCTGCGTTGTGTAATATCCCTAAACAAACATCGAAAGGCCGTCGGTTTGCCATTTTCGAATCTACAACTAATATCGCCCAGTAAATAGACTCTTTTTCCTTCTTTATTTCGTATAACTGTCTGAAAGTCAACTACTTGCTCGTCTCCATCTTTGATTCTATGGAGGGTTTCAAGGGTTTCATCTGCAAATTGTGGGTGAAGTAATTCACGTAAAGTAAGTTGCGAAAGTTCGGCATCAGAATATCCAAATGTATCACGAAAAGCAGTATTAACAAACAAAAAACGCCCACTCAGTGAGAGCAACATAATGATTTCGGAGGTATTATCTACCACATCTTGTAGTTGATCGATGCTTTGTTGGTGTTCGGTTTGTGAAAGTTGTATTTTTAGCTTCTCTATTTCGAACAAAAGTTCTTGGTTGGATTTTTCTGTGAGCATACCGCAAAACAATTGAATTATTGATGCAGTAAATATAAGAAGATTTTGATAAGATTTGATAGCTTGCAAAACGTCCTATCGTTCAAAAGTTGTCAAATCTTGAAATCATCAACCTTCCAATTCCAATTTTTTGCCTTTTCCAGCACCTTTCGTCTGCTTGATGCGGTAGTTTAGCGTTAAGTTAAACTGACGTCTTCTAGATTGTCCGCTGCTTTCGGTGCTAAAATTTGTGCCCTCAGTGATACTTCTAAATTTTCGGGTATTAAAGACATCAAGTACACTGAAATTAAGTGTTCCGTTGCCTTTAAGAATGTCTTTACTGGCCGATAAATCGAAATAATAAAGTGGTAGTCGAGTGCCTTGAACAGTCTTTTGTTTGGCTTCGTAATTAGCTCTTAATTGTACGTCTAAGCCTTTTGGTAATGAAAACCTTGAACTTTGTCGCACAAACCAACTATTGGTTTCACGGAAATAGCTTTTATCGATATTGCTACCATCAATTTCGGCATGAAAAAGATTAAAATTAAAATCAAGTTTCCACCATTTTATGGGTGTAAATTGACTCGTAAATTCAACTCCATAAGCTTGTTCCGATAATAAATTTTCGGGACGAGTAGTTGCAAAACCTGTAGAGTTTACTCTTCTAATACGCTCAATTTTGCCATCAGTATCACGGTAATAAACCGATGAACCAAGTGAGCCTTTTTCAAAATATTTGATATGACCGATTTCATAGACATTACTAAACTCAGGGTTTAAATTGGGGTTTCCGCTAAAGAAATTTCGGCTATCCGAAAAAGTAGAAAATGGACTTAAATCATTATAAAAAGGTCGGCGAACCCGACGACTATAACTCACTTGAAGCGAGTTTTCTTTTGGCAAAGCATAAGTTAAATGCACGCTAGGAAACAAATTTGAGTATTTTCTTGGATTTACCTCATTGGTTTCTCGTAGCGTTGTTTTTACATTTGTCCACTCAGCCCTTAGCCCAGCTTGGTACGAAAACTGTTTGGTTTTATTGCCCAAAATAGCATAGGCAGCCTGAATATCTTCGTTGTAAATGAAGTAGTTTTTTAGTCCAGGAACAACCACAAACTGCCCAGATTCATTTTTCTGATTTACTACATAATCATTTACCATATCTCTAAAACTACTTCTTAGGCCTGTCTCAAATTTTCCTTCTTTACCGATTGGCTGCACATAGTCAATTTGAAGTAAATATTGCTTTTCATATTCATCGTTAAGTGAGTTTTGAACTAATGATTTAGAGGTAATCGGAGTTTCGCTTGGCGTGAAAAAGTCTTGGGTGAAAAGTTGGTCAGAACTTTCCCAATTATCTAAAAAACGTACTTCGGCATTGAATTCTTGACCTTTTTTGGCATAAGTTTTCTTGTAGCTTAAAACGTATTCGGAGTTTGGTTCGGTTTCTTTTTCGTCTTGCTTACGTTTGCTGATTCCAGTCAGATTATTATCTCTCAAAACATAATCTTCGTAGCGTAAATTCGTGATTCGTCGAGCTTTACTTCGGCGATAAAGATATGAAGCCGTAAATGTATTTTTATCGTTGAAAAAATAATCAAGTCCACCTCTGATATTGGTATTAAAACCTGTGAGTGTACCATTATTCTTTTGCTTTAAAAAGAACGTGGAATCATTACTTTGGCGTACTTGATTAACCGAAGAAATATTCGGACGGATATTATATGCAATGCTATAATTGACAAAAAAATTAACCTTGCGACGGCGATAATTAATGTTGGCCGCTCCACCATAATTGACAGGTTGCCCCGTAATAATATCAAAAGAGCCATTAAATCCTTGTTTTTGATCTTTTTTTAGTACAATATTGATAATCCCCGCCATGCCTTCAGCCTCGTATCTTGCCGATGGATTGGTGATAACTTCCACTCTCTCAATCATACTTGCTTGCAAGGATTGTAAACCTGCACCACCTTTAAAACTCACCAAGCCCGAAGGTTTTCCATCAATCAAAATTCTGACGTTATCGCTGCCACGGAGTTTTACACCTCCATCGGGGTCAACCGAAACCGATGGAATATTGGTGAGAATATCTGAAGCCGAACCGCCCGCATTGGCCAAATCTTTCCCGACATTAAAGACTCTTTTATCGAGTTTCATTTCCATCGAACTCTTTTCGGCTTGAATCACTACTTCTTTCAAAGCATTGGCCGAAGAAGCCAATTTTATTACTCCAAAATCATACGTTGAATTTTCTTTTGTTACCGAAAAACTAGCAGTTTTGGTGTTTTTGTATCCCATATATTCAATTTCGACTACATAATTTCCGAATGGTGTAGGAATCGAAAATTCGCCTTTGTCGTTCGTGATATTTCCCGTAACAAGTTTATTATCAGCACTATTCGAGATTCTGATACTTGCAAAACTGAGGGGTTCGTTGGTGGTAGCATCAACTATTTTTCCTTTTACTTGAGCTTTCGTGCCTGCTTGGGCAAAAAGTAGATTTTGAGAAAAAACAATTAGACTAAAAACGAGTAAAAAAGATTTCATGAAGATTGAGTTTTGAATAGATATGGTAATACAAAGTAAACCATCAAAAGTGAGATTTTATCAATAAATATACATTTAAGACTTAGAAATCTATAAATGAGCATTTTTACTCGACAATTATTGAGATGAGCGATAATAGACAAAAGACAAGAAAGAAAGTCAAATGAACAACATATTGTTTTTTAATCTCTTGTCTTTTGTCTCATGTCTCGTATCTCGAAAAAAAAGACGTAATTTTGACCTATGGAAAAAGTAAAAGCTAAAAAGCATCTCGGCCAACATTTTTTGAAAGATTTGGATGCAGCTCAAAAAATCGTTAATCTGCAATCGTTGCACAATAATTATCATAAAGTATTGGAAATTGGCCCAGGTATGGGAGTTTTGACCCAATATTTACTCGAAAGAACAGACTGCGAAACTTTTGTAGTAGAAATTGACCGTGAGTCGGTGACTTATCTCAACGAACATTTTCCCACGCTTAAAGGACGAATTTTCTCAGAAGATTTCTTGCAGATGAATCTGGCCGAACTTTTCAAAAATGAGCCTTTTGGTATCATTGGAAATTTGCCTTATAATATTTCTTCGCAGATATTTTTCAAGGTTTTGGATTACAAAGATTTGGTGCAGGAAATTGTTTGTATGCTTCAAAAAGAAGTGGCTCAACGCATCGCTTCTGGGCCTGGAAAGAAAGATTATGGCATTTTGAGCGTATTTTTGCAGGCTTATTATGATATTGAATATAGTTTTACGGTTTATCCCGAAGCATTTATTCCACCACCAAAAGTTGATTCGGGTATTATTCGTTTAAGAAGAAATAATGTAGCAAAACTCGACTGCAACGAAAAGAAATTCAAACAGGTCGTAAAAGCTGGTTTTAATCAACGCCGAAAAACGCTTCGAAATGCTCTTAAACCCATCGGATTGAATTTTGAACATGAATTACTTAATAAAAGAGCTGAGCAACTGGGCGTAGCCGATTTTGTATTATTGACAAATTTGTTTGAAGAAAACTTCACTCAATTACCAAATATCAATTAACAATTTTATCATTCAACGATTTTTTATTCGTTGATAATTGTTCATTGATAAGCGGAACCTCGCACGTTACTAATTGATAATTGTTCATTGATAATTGAGAAAAATGACAACTTTCGAGCTAACCAAAGAGTATTTAGAGAAATTAGAAACAGCTATTGAGCAAAAAGACGAAAACTTGCTCAAGACTGAGATGGAAGAGTTATACCCGGCCGATATTGCCAGTATATTGCTCGAACTTGATGGTGAACCCGCTCATTATTTGATGACACTCGTCGATACTGAAATGGGGGCCGAAATCTTGTCGCACATTGAGCCAGACGATCGCAAACGTTTTATAAAAGAGCGTTTTACGGTTGAAGAAATTGCCAAATACGTCAATCTTTTTGATTCCGATGATGCCGTCGATTTACTCAATGAGCAAACAATTGAGGTGCGTGAAAAAGTAATCGCTCTCATTGAAGACCGTGAGCAAGCACGTTTTATCTTGGATATGTTGCATTATCCAGAAGACGTAGCAGGCGGTTTAATGCAAAAAGAGTTGATAAAAGTAAACGCCAATTGGACGGTTAGCGAATGTGTAGAAGAAATTCGTCGTCAAGCCGAAGACGTCGAGAAAGTTTATGCCGTTTATGTGGTCGATGATGAGCAAAAATTGAAAGGAATTGTTTCGTTGAAACGCATTATTTTAGCTCGTAAAAATACCAAAATTGAGAATATTTTAGATGAAGATATAGTTTATGTAGAAACAACTCGTCCAGCCGAGGAAGTAGCCGAAATCATGCAGCGTTATGACCTTGATGCGATTCCAGTTGTAAATACTTTGGGGCGTTTGTTGGGCAGAATCACGATTGATGACGTGGTCGATTTTATTACCGATAAAGCTGAAGAAGATATTCAGGTAATGGCGGGTATTACGGGCGAGGCGGAGGAAGATGATAGCGTTTGGGATTTAGCAAAAGCTCGTTTGCCGTGGTTGATTGTAGGCGTAATTGGTAGTTTATTGGCTGCAACGGTTATCGGAAGTTTTGAAGATGAATTCAAAAAAGTAGCGGCATTGGCAGCTTTTATTCCAATCATGGGTTCGACGGGAGGAAATGTGGGTATTCAGACTTCTTCTTTGATTGTGCAAAGTCTCGCTGAAAAGTCAGGTATTACTACAAGTCTCGGTCAACGTTTATTCAAAATTATCTTGGTTGCTCTCGTTAATGGTTTGATAATTGGTTCATTAGCAGGGCTTTATATTTATATCAGCGGCGAAACTCAACTGTTTTTTGTGGTTTGTTTATCCTTACTTTCGGTCGTGATTTTAGCTTCTTTTACAGGAACAGTAACACCACTTTTGCTTGATAGATTGGGTATAAATCCTGCTATTGCATCGGGGCCATTTATCACAACTGCCAACGATATTATTGGTATCGGTACATATTTAATGATTGCCGATTTGTTGTTACATTTGTAAGGTGTTTTTACAAAAACTTTTGCTGTTTTATGGATATAGGAAAAGAAACTTTAGCCTACCGACAACTCGTTACGGATGCTGTAAACAGAGTTAGACAAGGGCAAATAAAAGCTTTAAAAGCTGTCAACCAAGAGCAAATACAACTTTACTGGGATTTAGGCAAGATGATTGTCGAACGCCAAGAATTGTATAAATGGGGAAAGTCGGTCGTCGAAAATCTTGCTACTGATTTGCAAAAAGAGTTTCAAGGAATGATGGGAATGTCGGCCGCAAATTTATGGCGAATGAGAGCGTTTTATCTTGCTTATTATCAAAACATAATTCTCGCACCACTGGTGCGAGAAATTGGCTGGTCGCACAACTTTATAATTTTTGAAAAATGTAAAGATGAAACTGAGAGACTATTCTATATCAATCAGGTCAGAAATTTCGGTTGGTCGAAAAATGTATTGATTCATAAAATTGAGTTACAAACGTATCAGAAAATAGTTTTAAGTCAGCAAAACTTTGATAAAACACTTCCCGATAACATTAATAAGCAAGCTGCATTAGCGGTAAAAGATGAATACACATTTGATTTCTTAGAGTTGGCAGATGAACATTCTGAGTATGAATTGGAGCAAGCACTCATCAATGATATTAGAAAGTTTTTGATTGAAATGGGCGGTGATTTCTCTTTTATTGGCAATCAGTTTGTGATTGATTTAGAAGGGAAAGATTACAAAATTGATATTTTACTGTATCATAGAGGTATTCAGTCTTTGATTGCCATTGATTTGAAAATTGATGAATTTAAGCCAGAATATGCTGGAAAGATGAATTTCTATTTGTCATTACTAAATAATAAAATTAAGAAATCATACGAAAATCCCAGTATTGGAATCATTATTTGCAAAAGCAAGAGCCGAACAACCGTTGATTTTGCTTTGCAAGATGTGAATAAACCCATAGGAGTGGCTACATATTCGCTTACTAAAACGCTTCCTAATGAACTAAAAGATTTTTTTCCATCAAATGAAGAATTAATTAAAAAGATAGAGAGTTTTTCAAATGCTTTACAGCAGAAATAATTTACCATGATTGCAGTAATACAAAGAGTGAGTCAAGCCTCAGTAACGATTGAAGATAAAATCAAAGGCCAAATAGGCTTAGGATTTATGATTTTGTTGGGCATTACCCACACAGATACCCAAGAAGATATTGAATGGCTTTCTAAGAAAATAGTAGGACTGAGAGTATTTGGCGATGAAGAAGGAAAAATGAACTTAGATTTGAATGCCGTGAAAGGTAATATTCTACTAATTAGCCAATTTACGCTTCATGCAAGCACAAAAAAAGGAAACCGACCTTCGTTTATTGAAGCTGCTCGCCCCGAAATAGCGATTCCTCTCTACGAAAAAATGATTATTCAATTAGCATTTGATTTAGGAAAACCCATCGAAACTGGCACTTTTGGAGCAGATATGAAAGTTTCGCTGCTCAATGACGGCCCCGTAACGATTATTATTGATTCTAAGTATAGGGTTTGATTATTTTGAAATGTTTGTCTTTAACTCAAATCCAGATTGAGCTTTTTGATGCAAATGCCAAGCAGCAGCTTCATCTGATTGATGCAGAATAAGACCATTTTCGAGAAAATCTTTCTTCAAGATAAGTTTTTCAAGTATCGTCATTAATTGAGAAATAGTACTATTTTTAAGCGTGGTTGCTCCCGATTTTAATTTCTGCTTGATTAGTTTAATATTGTTTTCAATAAGTTCTATTTCCATGGCCTTATCTTGCTGATCAAATTGATAATCGGTCAGTACGTCAATGGTATTTCTTGTTATGACGTGTATTTTTTTTTCAACCATTTTCTTTGCGTAGCTCATACTAAACTTCAATTAGACTGATGTAATTCTTTTCAATTGCGAAAACTTTAAACTTGCTGTTAAAACGAAAAATAACTTCTTTTTCGTTCGGATATTTAGAAATTTTATCAACTATTTTTCCTCTTTGTGAAAATATTTTGAATAAGTCGGTTTCATATGAATTTCCAAAATGGATACTACTGCTTGATGATATAAAAAAGGGTTCTGTAATAATTGTACAGATTTCAAAAGCATCATTATATCTTTGAAATTCTATAGATGTTAAATTTACACCTCGGTAAGCTATTTCGTCAAAATCGGGCAATTTATCTAAACATTCTGCAAGTAAAGTTCCAAAAAGAGTAATATTTTCACCTTTACTTATCCTTAATGATTCATTCAAGTCATCAAAGCCATCTTCAGTATATTTATAGATGATAGCTTTCCCAAAAACGTTTAATTGAGTTAAAACATTCTTTCTATAAGAATTTTCTATAATTCGGATTTCATTTTCTAAATAAGTTGTGGCGTATTCTTCTACCGTCATTTTTCATCCTTTGAAGATATTTTCTAAACAAATATAATGAAATCTATTTACTAAAGGCAAATTTGAAAACATTTATTATAATAGTTGTTAAGCATAAAAAAAGCCCCGAAATCACTTTCGGGGCTTGTAAAATATAATTACTTTTGAGAAACTTACGCTTTTCCTGTCAGAATTCGCACCCAATACTGGCATTTTTGGTGCAGATATGAAGGTTTCGTTGCTCAATGATGGCTCCGTAATGATTATTATTGATTCTAAGAATAGG
>Ga0114967_10000457_pt1 | contig 34905 bp, 23 predicted proteins | sample M_130628_MF_Meta_FD_92639 | JGI IMG/M metagenome (GOLD analysis project Ga0114967, IMG submission 92639) | Freshwater microbial communities from Lake Montjoie, Canada to study carbon cycling - M_130628_MF_MetaG | ecosystem: Environmental > Aquatic > Freshwater > Lake | place: Lake Montjoie...
GTGCACCCTCCGAAATGGAAAATAAAAGAGACTCGTCCCAAATGACATCCTCGAGGAGTTCATTCATGGGCTCGGCTTTGAGGGCGCGCAGGGTGAGGATGCCTTCCGGAGTGCCAGCAAAGGCGTCGTAGGGAATGCGCACGAGCTCGAGAAGATGGTAGGCAAGCGTGGGCTGCCATGGGCGTAGGATGTGCGCGACGCTCGGCGGCAAATCGATGATGTCCTCCAAACGGGTGGACGTTTTCCAAGGGCGTTTGCCTTGTGCAAGGACGATCGGGAGGATGGCGGGGAGTTTTGCGGGCGGGGAATGGTTTTGAGCGAAGCGTTCCCAGATGCGCAAGATGTAGGAGAGCAGGCGCAGGGCCATGCGCGGGTCCTCGGAGCTTTGATGTTCGAAAAGCAGATAGAGGAAGGCGTCGCTTTGGTGGAGGGTGATGTGGAATAGCAGATCGCTCTCGGAACTGGTGAGTTGTGGGTCGATGAAGGAGCAGGGTTCGAGCGCGAGGGAAGTCCAGTCGAGAGCGGCGGCGATTTCTTTGGGGAGATGGTTTTCGAAGAAGGCGCGAGCGTTCTCCGGGACGGAGAAAGTGGCCTTGAGGAGCTTGTCGTTGGGTTGATGAATTGGGTCTTCAGGCATGGAAAAGAAAGGTCAGACTTGAGAGCGAGTGCGCGTGGATATCCAAGGACTCGGATGACGCGGTGCCGAAGGTTGTGCGGTGGGGATGTTTGCAATTGATTATGGCGCTTTGGCAATTAGGGTGGTGTGTATGAAGCAATGGTCGCTCACCCTGCATGGCCCCTCGGGAATCCGCAGCCAGTTTGTGAAGTAGGTGAAAGTGTCTGTCCCCTGCCTGTCGTGGAGCAGGTGAAAGTGTCTGTACCCACCTGCGTGTCCTCTCGATGGGGATGGAGATGTTTTGTGTGATGCGGGTGTCAGTGGGGTTGATCAGAACTCACATTTGGTGGGAGCCGCCGCTGTGGATCTTCTGGTGGGAGCACTTCACTGGGGGCAGAGCGGGGTTCCCGAAACACCGATGCAGTTGGCAGGAGGGGGAGTTTGGAGGGGTGGCGAAAGTGCCGTGAAGCAATGCGCGGCGAAGCGTTGAGGGGCCGGTTTGTTTTGGTGGCAGGAAGCGGATGGTTTACTTTACGTAAATAAAGGCGGCCGTTGCCGGTGGGTGGGGAACTCCTATCATCCCGTCCATAAACATAATGAAGCTCACTTTCACGCTACTCATCACCCTGTTGCTGGCTCCGCTGGCATCGCTCGCCGTCGGCGACTCAAACTTCATTAAGGGTTGCACAGGGTTTCCCTGCGCCAATTTTTCCGTGGGCGGTGAGGTGACACCGAGCGGCGACCTGTTCCCACACATTTTGTTCAATCCGCCGGTATTGGGGACACCGAAAAAGGGGAGCTGGCTGGAGGAATGGGGCAGCGGACAGTTGGCTGTGGAGGTGGCCGGAACGCGGTATACGGCCAATGATTTGCACGACAACAAAGTATTAAGGTCCTGGCCACAGGCTTCGGTGCAGTGGGCGGACAAGAGCCTGCCCGTGCGCCTTCAACTTAAGGCATGGGCGCCGGTGGTAGTCAAAGACGTGGCCAGCACCGCCTTGCCCGTGCTGGTGACTGGTGTCCAAGTGGACGGGCCTCCGGGGACCACGGTCACCTTGATCTACACTGCCAAGCGGCAACGGGCATTTGCGGCCGACGCCTTCACCGCCAGCGGCGATGCGGGCGCGCACTTGGATGCGTCTCCGGATTGGGGCATTGGTTGGGATCGGTTGGAAACCGGCGATGAGCCCGGCTTTACACGCCAGGACGACCACACCGTGCAGAGTAGCCTGCGTGTAACCTTGCCATCTTCGGGCAGTCGCACCGTCTATCTCTATCAGCTTTTCTGGCATCCGGAATGCCGCGCGGCTGCGGATTATGCGGATCTGCCTGCCCTCTTTAAGGGCCTGCAGGAGCGCCTGCCCGCCCTTGAAAAAAGCACGGCCGCTTTTGCCGGGGTTCTTCCATCCAGCGGCGATGCGAAGGTGGATGAATACATGCGTTGGTATATGACCGCAGCCATCATTCTCACCCGAGTGCTGAAGGACGACACCACCTTGACCATGGGGTATGCCGAGCTCAACCAACGCGATTCCTTCTGGACCAGCTTCACGCATTTGTATTTCTGGCCCGAAGCCGAGCGCCGCATGCTGGAGGAGAGCGCGGCCGCGGTGGCCCCCAACGGCAAGGTGCCCACGTGCATTTATCCCACCATTGATCGCAATGATGATCTGGACATCAACGAATACTTCCTGCTGCGCGTGGCACGCTTTTACCGTCAGAATAAGGACAAGGCGCTACTAGAGAAAATCTGGCCGTCCTCTACCCTCGCCATGCAGTACCTTGTGAGCCGCTGCGTGCCACCTTCGGCCCTGCCCGAGCAGGAGTCTTTTTGGGCGGATTGGAAGGATGTGAAGGGCGTGATCGGCCGTAAATACGGTCCGCATTTCACACTGCTCTATTTGGCCTGCCTGCAGGAGATGTCGTACCTGGCGGGTGAACTGGGACAGGACGATCTGGCCAAGACCTGGGATCAGACGCGGGCCGCCGCCGACCATCAAATCAACCTGCCTGTAGCCCAAGGCGGGCAATGGAACGGCAAGTATTACGTGAATGTCTGGCACGATGGACGGCAGGACGACGCCCTGCTTGAGGATCAGATGGTGGCCGGAGGGTGGGGCGTGATTTCCAAAGAGCGCTTTGAGAGCATTCGCTCCGAATTAAACACTCGCAGCGAAAAGCCCTGGGGCGTGCGCGAGACCGTACCCTACTACGACGAGAAGACGTTTTTCCTCAAAGGCGGTGATTACCACAATGGATCTGTATGGCCATGGCTCAACTGCGCCGATGCCCTAGCGCGTCTTCGATACGGTCACCGCGACGACGCCTTGCGCATACTCAAAAACTTGGGCGAATGGGATCTCGAGCGGTATGGCGATTTTCTCCCTCATGAAAATCTGGATGGCGAGACCGGCACCAATCTTCGGAAATACATTCAGGGATGGAACGCCGCCTACTTGGAAGCAGTCATGGCGCTAAGCCGTCAGCGTTGATGACAAATGATCCGGCTCCGGAAAGTCATCATTCAAATCAGAACTAAGGAAAAAGGAACGAAACAATGAAACCCACCCTATTACTCCTCACCGCCCTGCTGCTGACGCCGCTGGCCGCGCTGCACGCTGCCGAGACGCCAACGGCGACGCCGCAAGCGGTTGTGACGATCAATATGGACGCGCCGTGTGTTGTCTACAACCGGATGATCTTCGGCGGATTTATTGAGCATTTTAGTAAACAGATCTACGGCGGTATCTTTGAACCCGGTTCATCTCTGGCGGATCAGAAGGGATTCCGTCTTGATGTCATCGAGGCACTCAAGGAATTAAAGGTGCCTGTCATACGCTGGCCGGGGGGATGTTTCGTAGACAGTTATCACTGGATGAAAGGCGTAGGGAAAGACCGTCAACCTTATGACGATGTCCGCTGGGGAGTGATTGAACCCAACACTTTTGGAACTGACGAGTTCGTGGAACTCTGCCGACGACTGGGAGCAGAACCCTATATCTGTCATAACGGATTGGCAGACGTTCAGGAGATGGCCAATTGGGTCGAGTATTGCAACGCAACCAAGGGAACATTTGCCGATATGCGCAAAGCAAACGGCCATCCCGAGCCGCATAATGTCAAAATCTGGAGTGTAGGCAACGAAATGGGCGGAAAGGCGTATATCGACAGAGTGCGTGATGGAGCCAGAGCGATGCGAAAAGTCGATCCAACTATTTTGGTGACCTGCTCGGGATCACACGGGCCGAAAGCCCAAGTCGATCCATACCTTTACGAGACAGCTGGAAATGACCTCAACCTCCTCTCCATTCATGAATACTGGATTGCCAACTACCAGAAATACCATGCGACGGACTACCTCGGATGCATGATGCTTTCCGAAAAGCCGGGAACCCATATTACCGCCATTGTCCAATCTCTCGCCGGAGCGGGAATGCAGGGAAAGATCAAGATCGCCTTTGACGAATGGAACCTGCGCTCATGGCACCATCCAGGGTTTCCGCGAAACGACAAAATTGATTACGATGACCCCAAGATCGTCGCCTTGATCAAGGCCCGCGACAAGAGTCTGGAACCGGCACTTTACACCATGGCCGATGCCCTGTTCTGTGCCTCGTTCTTAAACTCCTGCCTTCGTAACGCAGATGAAGTCGCTATGGCTAATATCGCGACCCTTGTGAATGATTCAGGCCCCCTCTATGTGCATCGGAAAGGGGTTGTCAGGCGCACCCATTTTCACACTCTGGCAATGTATGCCAACGAACTGGAATCCCGCGTCGGCAAGCTAGACATCCAAGCCGACAAACTCACTCTGGGAGCGAATTCTGTTTCCGTCGCCGACGCCATCGCAACCGTGGACGAGTCAGGCAAGCTGTGGGCCATCGCGCTGGTGAACCGCCATCCCGACAAGGAAGTGGCCTGCTCCGTTAAAATGAAAGACCGTTTGCTGGATGGCGAATACGCCGCAACCGTTCTTTCCGGCGATTCGCCTGATTCCTTTAATGACATCGAGAATCCCAATCGAGCCATCCCGCGAAAAACGACACTCGCTTTCACCAAGGGATTCGTCGTTTTGCCGCCCCATTCCCTGACCATTATTAAGGTGCCACTGAAGTAAACTGAAGAGGAACAACGCGACATCAAACAACTCACATCCGTTGGCGTCACCACCCAGCGGCAGGTGGCCGTTTCATCAGAAAACACAAACCAAAAGGAACCAAATGAGAAATAGTATCAAGAAGGCATTCGTGCTGGCGGTCGTTCTCTTGACCACAACGATGTCGGCTCATGCTGAGGTCACCCTGAACGGGCTGTTCACGGATCACATGGTTCTCCAGCGGGAGCTCCCCGTGGCGGTTTATGGCGAGGCAGAGCCTGGCGAGAAAGTGACCGTTGCGTTCTCCGGCCAGGAGAAATCGGCAACCGCCGGTAAAGACGGCACATGGAGCGTTCAACTCGATGCAATGCAAGCATCCACCAACGCTGCTGTCCTGACCGTTACAGGCAAAAACAAGATTGAGTTAAAGGACATCCTCATTGGCGATGTCTGGGTTTGCAGCGGTCAGTCCAACATGGAATGGACGCTGGGCAACTGCAAAAGACCGGATGACATCAAGGAGGCAAATTTTCCTCTTATCAGACAGTTTTTGGTGCCGGCCTTAGTGTCGTCTTATCCCAGGACAGATGTGTCGTCCTCTCCCGTGAGAGGAATCAGGAGCGGGTGGGCTGTCTGCACGCCACAGTCTGCCGGTCAATTCACGGCAGTGGGATTCTATTTCGGGCGCAAGATTCATCAGGAGACTGGCATTCCGATTGGCCTGATCAAGAGCGCATGGGGTGGAACAGCAATAGAACCCTGGTGCTCGCCAAATGGTCTGGCATCGGTTCCCGAGTTGGGCAAAGACAAGGAGAAGCTCGCCAACCAGATCGAGGAGTATCGCGAGAGGTTCAAAGCGATTCTTCCAAGAATCGAAGCGTATGTTGCCGAGTCACGTATGGCGCTCGCCAATAACGCGGAGCTTCCGCTGCCGGTCGAATTGGCCCATCCGATTTCCAACCGCGAACCTATTGGCTGGCACTGCCTTTATAACGGGATGATCAACCCGCTTATTCACTTCGGAATCAAAGGTGCGCTCTGGTATCAGGGCGAGAACAACGGCAGCGAGGGGGACAGTTATTTCCAGAAGAAACGTGCGCTGATCGGAGGCTGGCGAAAGGCCTGGAATATTGGCGATTTCCCTTTCTATTTTATCCAACTAGCCAACTTCGCGGGCTACGAAAACCAGAAACCCAGCGAGGATCCTGCGGGCGAACCCGCCGGTTGGGGGAGCCTCCGGATGGCCCAGCTCAGAAGTTTGGAGATCCCCAATACGGGCATGTCGGTTTCACTCGACCTCGCAGACGTAGGTAATCCTGGCGACATTCATCCCAAGAACAAGAAGGATGCCGGCGAGAGGCTCGCTCTTTGGGCGCTGGCCAAGGATTACGGCAAGAAGGATCTCGTTTACAGCGGTCCGCTCTACAAGGAAATGACGATTGAAGCAGGAAGGATCCGAATCACCTTCGACAGCGTGGGTTCGGGGCTGACGGCGGCAACAAAGAGAGGCTACGACCCGATGGTCAAGGATCCTTCGGGCGTGTTGAAGCGGTTTGCCATTGCCGGCGAAGACAAGAAGTGGGTCTGGGCTGATGCCGTCATCGAAGGCAAGACCGTCGTGGTATCATCGCCCGATGTGCCGAAACCGGTGGCGGTCCGCTATGCTTTTTCAAGGAACCCTGAAGGCTGCAACCTTTACAACAATGAGGGTCTGCCGGCGTCTCCGTTCCGCACGGATGAATGGTAGAAGTTTTGCCGTCAGAACACCCATCACTTCGCCACTCGTGAAACAAACTCTCACACTCCTCGCCACCCTGGTGCTTGCAGCATTCACCGCACTGCCCGCTGCTCGTTTGTGCGCTCAGGAGATGACCGTCACGCCAGATGGAAAAGTCATGACCGTGACCGGTGCGCGTTACGCGGCACGTCTGGCCTTACCTCAGGGAGCCTTGCTCAGTTTGCGGGATCAGGCCGCAGGCGAGGACATTAGCCTGGGCAGTTCCGGTGGCCGTCTGTGGGTGGCCCATTTCATCGGCCGGAGCGATGTGAGTTCCGCCGACTATGCGGCCGCGGATGTGCGCTGGTCCTGGGATGCCGCCAAACAGACCCTGACCATCCTTTATCCTGCCAACGGGGATAAACTGCCTGCAGTTCAGGCCCAGTGGCAATTTTCGGATCAGGCCTGGCTGGATTTGTCATTGACGGTGGACAACCAGACGGGATGCGTGCTGCGCGGGGTCGAGAACACCCTGCGCCTGCCTGCCGCCACATTGGAATCGGCCATTTTGCCTGTGCTGCCGGGCATCCAGCTCCAGCGTAAATTCTTTGCCGACCGTCGTGAATGGCGTCATGGGAAATATCCGCGGGCGCTGATCTTTGCGGATTACGTGCATTTCCGAGCTGGCAAAGCCACCCTAACCACCTTCCCGATTCTGAACCGAGACCTCACCCAAGTGGCCGGTCGCGAACTTTTCCCCGATGGCGATGCGTATGTGTGGCGGCATAGTTTTGAATTGGCGGAGCCTTCAGGTACGTCTTGGACCAGTCCTCGGCTACGTTTGCGCGTGGGTGACGGCGAGGCCGACGGTGCCCGTGCCTTTCGCGACGATACCGGACTGAGCGTTTTGCCCTCCCTGCGCGAGAAATTGGGAGAGCGTTACGAACGGGTGGTGTCCTCCCTGTCCACAAAAGCGGGCGCCGAGTGGATGGTAAGCGATTTCCGCCTGACCTTGGCGGATCAGGCTGGGTATTCAAAAATATGGAAGGGACTGCCCGGACCGGCCCTACTGTTCATTACGGGCTGGTCGCGCGGGGGCTTTGACGAAAGCAATCCCGACATCTTTCCCGTGGATCCACGGCTGGGCACCGACGACGAGTGGAAGCAAGTCTTCCAGGCGGCCAGTGCTGCGGGTCACCTGAACATGCCCTACCTGAACCACACCTTCTGGAATGTCGATTCCGAGACTGTTAAATCGATGAATCCCAAAGATTTCGCCTCGTATCGCGCAAACGGCAAGCCCCTGCTCGAGAAATACGGGAATGAGAAGAAACCACATTCCGGCTATGCCACATGCCCCTATGCGCCGGCGACCAAGGCGCGCATTGCCCACGTGTTCGAGGAATTATCCCAGAAAATGCCCGTGGATTTGGTCTGGGAGGATCAGATTGGCGCGCGTTTCAGCCCGGATTACAACCCCCATTCGCCCAATCCGCTGTGGCATGCCCAGGGTTGGCTGGAGCACACACGCACCTATGCCAAATTGGGCCTGATGACCGAGTTCGGCTATGACCGCATGGTGGAAACCCATGTGGGCTTTCAAGGCAACTACCTCCTAGCCGAGCAGCAGCACTGGGGGGATTTCGGCCCCAAATACTGGGGTGAAGACACGTGGCGCGTCTGGCCCGTGACGTCGATCATGGCGCGTGACAAGGTGATGTTCTACAATGCGCCGGATAATCCTTGTGTGTCTAAGCCGGTGCTCACGTGGAGCCTAGCCATGGGCCAGATGCTCAGCTGGGCTCTGACGGGGAACCATTTCCGAGATCCCTGGCATTTCACGGCCGATGCGTTCCAGCGCCATGTGGTCGCCCGCTTCGCAGATGAGCCTCTGCAGGATTTCGTCGTGCTACCTGACAATATTACCCGGAGCAGCTTCGGCGCCTATACGGTCTGGGCGAGTGAATCCTCGACGCAGGACTGGCAAGCACCGGACGGTCCTCAGCTTGCCCCGGGCGGCTGCTGGGTCACGGATCGCCAGGGACGACTGTCCGCAGGCATCTTCACCGCTTTCAATGGCCGGCCTCTGACCACTGGGGATCATTATCTCATAGTGGAGACCCGAGCCAATGGCATCACGGTGCGGCATCCCCTAGGCCCGGACACCCCGCTGACCCTCAATACGGCCAAACCTGTCCAGTCGGTGACTGCCCAGTTTGATCAGGGCACTTTCGAAGTTCCCTTCCGCATGGAAAACGGCCAAGTGTATCTGGACATCAACAGCAAGTTGCAAGGTCAGGACGTGCGCTCCTACGAATTGTCCTTCGGAGAATAGCGACGGTCTCATAGCGGCGCGGGGGCCCAAAAAGGGACAGACACTGTCCTTCCTTCTGTCCTTCGCCCTTTTTCCCCCGCGACGATACAGCGCGCGAGCTGCGGAAACGGAGAGGACAGCAAAAATAGGCGTCAGATCATGCGTTGTGACGTCATCGGGTGTTCATTCCCCAGCCAAGCGCAGGCACTCGGTACGGAGCCGGGTGCTGATGAAGAGTCCGTTCGCCATAATGCGGTCGAGTGGCGACCTGACGTCGGCGATCAGCGAGAGCTTTTTAGCGCGGAGCAGCAGGGCACAGGTGCCAGCCACGTCGAAGCCGAAGACATCCATCGCGACACGACGTCCCCGTCGTTCGTCCACGAGCACGCCAGAAATGCCTTGCTCCTTGGCGATCTGTAAAACCGAAGCTTCTCCGGGATCGAGAATCGCGGCCAACATCGGATCAAGCGGCGGCGCTGGCAGGATTTCGAAGTTGGACAAGACATTCTCGATTTCCGCCGATTCACCCGCGTCTTTGGCTCGAAGCTCCGCCGCGACCGCAGTGGTGGTGAGCACCTTTGGAAACAACCTAGCGAAAAGATGCCCCAAACCCGCCTTGCACAGTGAGATTACTGGGCTGGTGTTGCAGACAACAGCTCGCTGGAAAAACTCAGACATGGGCGAACTCTAGCTCCATTTCTTCCTCATCCATGTCAATGACAGCCACGCCGTTCCGGCTAGCCTCATTCAGGAATGCTACGCGGCCCATGCCCGCCATCTGGGCAGCCTGCCCGGAGGTGATCTCCCCCAGCTCGAAGTATTTCAAGGCCAGAAGGAATTTGCTGCGCTGTTCCAACTCCGCGCGGCTCTTTCCCTGCAAGGTCAGACAGGTCGGAAGGTCGATGGCGAGTGTAGCTGTCATGCCTCCAGCATAGCCCGCGGCCACCCGATCGGCAAGAAGCCCGTCTTTCACTCGTTGATCCCTACAATTTCCATGCTACATCAACAGCACCAGCAGCCACGTTCTTTCACGTCCTTACATTTTCTCAGCGAGGCGAAGACACGCAGGGGACAGACACTTTGGTCAATTCCTCGGCGTGGCGCTGGTGTCATCCGATCTTCAATGCTTTCAGCGTGAACGAACAGGAGGGACCATCGGACCCTCGGGGCCGAAACCGGGAGCCCACTTTTGAATCTTGTCATCCACATCCTTCGGGATCTCGTTCGCAAACTGATCGTCATCCTTCAACTCGATCTTCAGGCGAGCGATTTCCGCTTTGAGTTCGGCCGTTATCTTCTCGGCTCCTGGCGTTCCATAGAGATTGCGCAACTCGTCGGGATCCGCTTTTAGATCAAACAACTCCCACGCGTCTTTTTTCCAATAGTGAATCAATTTGTGGGTCTCGGTACGCACGCCGTAGTGGGCCCTTGTGTTGTGATGCCCTGGATCGTGGTAATATCTGTAATACATTGATTTGCGCCAGTCCTTGGGGGTTTGACCCTTGAGGATCGGCACTAGAGAATGCCCCTGAATATCTGCAGGGATCGGCGCCTGAGCCAGGTCCAAAAAGGTGGGGGCGAAATCGACATTGAGAGCAAAAGCATCCGTTGTCTGGGAGGCCTTCACTCCCGGCCCAGTCGCCAGCAGCGGCACCCGCAGGGAGGGTTCGTACATGAAACGCTTGTCGTACATGCCATGGTCACCAAGGTAGAAGCCGTTGTCTGATGTGTAGAAGACCACCGTGTTCTGATCCAGGCCCTCGGCCTTTAACCATTCCACGAAGCGTCCGATGTTATCGTCCACGCCTTGCACGCATGCGAGGTAGTCCCTCATGTACCGCTGAAATTTCCAGCGATTAAGTTCCTCCCCACGCAACGTTCGCTTTACTCCGCCTTCCTCAATTTCGACTTCCTCGGGAAACCCGTTCAGCCATTGATTTAGCGCCTTCCCCACAAGCTCAGATGGCGGCGAGAGTTTCAAATCGCGACGCGTCAAATGATGAAAAACGGTCTGCGCATTTTCCGGAAGGGCCGCGGGCCTTGTGGCATAATCATCTCGCAACGTGGATGGTTCTGGAATCGAACGGTTGGCGAAAAGCGCACGGTTTTTCGCATCCGGCGACCATTCGCGGTGCGGGGCCTTGTGATGAAGCATCAGAAAGAAAGGTTTGTCCTTCGGGCGCGCCTTGAGGGTTTCGATGCTCAAATCCGTAATGACGTCGGTAGCGTATCCCTCGTAAACGCGGGCGCCCTCGGTGTCATATAAAACCGGATTTTCGTAACGTCCTTGCCCGGGGAGAATATTCCAGCGATCAAAGCCTGTAGGATCGCTGCCCAAATGCCACTTGCCGATCATCGCAGTATAGTAACCGCTCTGTTGCAGCAGTTTGGCGACGGTTTGCTGGCTGCCATCAAACCTGTTGAAGACGGGTGCGCCATTCAAATGAGAATACTTCCCTGTGAGAAGTGTAGCCCGACTCGGAGTGCAGATGGAGTTAGTGACAAATGCGTTTGCGAAACGCACTCCGCTCGCGGCCATTTGGTCCATGTGCGGCGTCTGATTCACGGTTGAACCGTAGCAGGAGAGCGCGTGAGAGGCGTGATCGTCCGTCATGATAAACACGATGTTGGGACGACTGCGCTCCTGTGCGTGCAGTGAGCCGCTGCAAACTGTCAGACTGAGAATGAGGGTACAAATGATTCGGATATTCATGGGAGTAGGAGAGCCACCACGCGCAGGTTAAGTGACCGCATAAAGTTCAAACTATTAGGAGGATGACTGTTCACTCAGCAATACGGCAAGAGTTTGTCGCTTGAAACAAACGATTCATTGCGTCGGTCTGCCATGCTGTCTTGCGTGTGAAAGGCTTCGGCTCCGCATACGAGCAACAGGAATTCGCATTCATCCCTCTGGAGGATTTTTTCAGTACCGACGCGAGGGCGGCGCGATTTGGTGTCCCAACCTTATTTCCAGAGGGGGCCGGAGGGGACAGACACTGTTGCCCTTTTGCCCCCGTCTGCCTCCCCTTTGAGCGAATACTGCTGCACTGGAAGCGGAAATCTCATGCAAGACAGCCTGCCAAGTGGGGAAACGGCGGTTGCAAAAGTCCCGACTGCCGTTGCGGTTGACTTGCAAATAATCCAGCGACAACATGGTAATGTGAGCGGCTTGGCAGGCTTATTCATTGAACTCATTCTCTTTTTTTTGCTCGACGTCCTCTTGCAATGGACGGGTGAAGCCGTTGTTTTTTTGTGCACTTTTGGGCGCGAAAAGCCTATCTTTAGAGTCTCCAGAAACAACACATCGGCCTCGTCAGCTCCGTCCTCAAAGCCGCGCCGCCTCATCGGACTCGCCTTCTGGATTGTCGTGCTCCTAGCATTCCGATACTCTCCTGAGTAAAGATTTTAGTTGATCGGGACTCTTCATCAAGTGGGCGCAAACATGGGGTTTCGGGCCGCTCTCGCGCGCGACATGGTCGAGGGGCGCGCTCAAAAAGCCCTGCTCCTATCCTTGCTCCGGAGAAGTCTCAAAGCGCCCCACCACCTTGTCTACCAGACCCCGCGGATCCCCAAGAGGCGCCCCGCGTCCCCACTCTGTGCAAGAACTTCTCCCGCGGTCTCTGCACCCACTCACGCAGCCGCACCTCAAGGCGTACAAAATCCGTTCGCACAAGTGGCCTAGTCTGTCCCTTCGGAAGTATCTGTCGCTACCGCTTCACTCCCCTCTCACGCCCAAGCACGACCAGTTTTGCTCGGATCAAACTATTTCCCAAGCTCCGACAGATACCGGATCAAGTCGGCGAGCTGTTGCGAGTCTAGCGCGGCGGTCAGTCCATCCGGCATTACGGTGCCGCCGGTTTTGATGCTTTGAGTTTCGTTGCGGGGAATGGATTTGACAGCACCCGTGTTCATATCACGAACACCGATAGCCTCGGCGGTTTCAGTTTGCTTGAAGCCCGTAACAACGGAGCCGTCTTTCATGGTGACGGTGGCGGCTTCATAGCCTTCTTTCACGTTGAGCGACGGCCAGATAACCTCGGTGACGATCATGTCGACGGGGAGACCGCGCGAGATGCTGCTGAGGTCTGGGCCGATCTTGCTCTGCGTGGGGCCGGGGGTGTGGCAGGCAACGCAACCGGCTTGTTCATAGACTTTCTTACCTTCCGCAGCGTCGCCGAGGGTGGCAGCACTGCTGACGATCTTCGCAATGGTGTCCTTGGTGTAAGCGGGCAGTGCGGAATTGATGCCGGCGAGGTTCATGAGGAGCGGGGAGACTTTGCCGTCGCTCAGGCCGATGACGTTCAGAGCCTGCAACGTGAGCTTCGCGGCGTCCGGCGCGAGGGCATTCGGCTTTTTTAAGGCGTTCTCCAGGGCGACGCGGCCTTCTTTCTGGGAAAAGAGGGCGGTGAGGAGCGGCCTCGCGTCTTGCGGGGTTTTCAGTTCCTGCAGCCGGCTGACGACGTGTTGCGCTACTTCGTCGGGACTCAACCCGAGCAGCGCGGTGAGCGCCTGAGGCATGTTTTGCTCGAAGGCCAGCGTGCGCAGCTGCGGAACGAAAGTCGCGACTTTCCACAGTCCGGCTAGGCGCACACCTTGGGCGCGCAGTTCGGGGTGAGCGGAGTCAAAGAGCGGCGCAAGCAGCTTTTCCGCGCTTTCAGGTCGTTCAGCGCGCAGTGCGCCGAGTACGCGGGCATCGCTGCGCGCTCGCTCAAAGATGAAAGGCACGTCGCTCGGGCGCGCAGTACCTGCGAGGGCGACCAGCCAACGTTGTTGCCGTGTGGCATCACCTGCAGACCTGGCAATCTGGGTGCGCATGATTTCGGCGGCCTTCGCACTAGCGCTCGGGCGCTTCTCATCATCGAACTCGCGGGATAACAGGTCGCCAACGTTGTTTTCCACCCAGCCGTTTTGCAGTGCGAAGATGAGATGCTCGTCCTGATCGAAGCTGAGCTTGCCTGAAGCGATTTGTCCGGCCCAAAGCGGGTTCGTCGCGTGCAGGGTTTTGGTGAGCGCATGGCGATGGTAGCCGTTGAAATCCTTGTCTAGCGCACGCGCAGCGACGACGACGGCACGCGGGTCGTTCACGTAACTGGCTGCGACGATGGCTTCGAGGCGAACGAGAGCATCATCGTCGGCAATTTGTACTTCGAGAAGTTTCAAAGCTTCGGGCAAATGACCGTCACGCGCCCAAGTGCCGATCACGCGTGTGGCATAAGCTCGAATGCGAGGATCGGCGGCCCTCAGCAGCTCGACGAGCAAGGTGGGACGCGGAGTCTCGTGGGCTTCATAAACGGAAAGCGCGAGCAGACGGCGGTAGTCGTTACCTTGCTGTTTGGGCAGCCATTCATCGAGCGCGGCGATGACTTCCTTCGTGTCGCGTTCAATGAGCAGGCGCTTGGATTGATACCAAGTCCAGCGTTCCTTGGAGTCGAGCTGTTCGAGCAGCTCGGACACGCTTGCACCTGAGAGCTTGGTGGGCGTGACTTTGTTGCCACCCCTCCAGGTGATGCGCCATATGCGGCCGTGTTCCTTGTCGCGGTCGGGATGCCGGTAGCTGGCCTGGTAATGGCCGATGATGGGGTTATACCAATCCAAAACATACATGGCGCCGTCGGGCCCCATACGCACCTCAATGGGACGGAAGACGGTGCTGCGCGATCGGATGATGTTGGGCAGTTGAGTGGACTTGAACATGCCATTCTCAACCGTGAGATCATGCTGCTCCAGCACGTTGGCGTAGTAACCGCCGATGATCATGCGCCCCTGCATCTCCCCTGGGAAATGGCTGCTGTGCAGGAACTCCTGGCCTACCTGCTTGATCGGTGCCAGGAAGAGATTCATCGCCTGCGCATTCACCGCGAGCGGCGAGCGCACGAGTCCCGGCGTTGAGAACCAACTGCCAATGTTTGCACCGCTCTTGTGAAATGGCTGGCCAAACTCGCTCGTCACGACGCCCCAGCAGTTCGCACCGGCGGATGAGAATTGGAAAAACGGATCGAGATGCCCAGTACGCGGACGCCAGCGCCACACGCCGGAGCGGTTCAGCGTCTCCACGCCGCCCGGTGTCTCGACGCGTGAGTAAATGTGGTGTCCCTGTGTGAACCACAACTCGCCGCCGAAGCCCCAGTTCAGCCCGTTGAGATTCTGGTGCGAGTCGCCAGTGCCAAAACCACCGAGCACGACGCGGCACGTGTCCGCTTTGCCATCCCCATCAGTGTCACGCAGATGCAATAACTCCGTGCCCTGCGCGACGTAAAGCCCGCCATCGCCCAGCTCCATGCCGGCGGGCATGAACAGGCCCTCGGCAAACTTCGTGAACTTGTCCGCACGACCAGTGCCTTTCGTATCCTCGCAGACCATCACAAAGTCGTTGGGCTTTTCCCCTGGCTTGATTTGCGGATAACTTGGCGCGCAGGCGACCCAAAGCCGCCCGCGTTCGTCCCAACGCATCTGGATAGGTTTCACAAGGCCGTCCGCCTCGGATGCAAAGAGATTTACTTCGAAGCCATCCAGAATTTGGAACTGCGCCTTCTCCTCATCCGGAGAGAGCGGCTTGGCACTTGGCGCTTCAACTGGGATCGAGGAATGGACGCCGATGGGCGTTGTCGGACTGCCCGCGAGGGCGGCCCAGATGTTTTCGTCAGCCTGTTTCAACAGCGGCAGAAAGTCGTCCATCTCCGCCGGGAAGATGCGCTTATCGCGATTGCGCCAGTCTTTCGAGTAGGGCACGCCGCTACGGTCACCGGCAAGGAACGCCCAATTCATCGGCCGCCAGTAGTCGAACCAAAGCCGCTCCATTTCCAGCACCTCGCGGCGTGCCGCCTCGTTTTCGACGGGCGCAACACCTAGCCCTGCGGCGATGCGGTTTGCAACGAAGCGATGTCCCAATTCGTTGAGCTGATAACCGTTGTCTGTGAGTGCCGCACGATCTGCGCCGCTCGTTTTGATCTCGATGAAATTCAGCTTCAGCCTGGTCGCGAGGACACCAATCGCCTCGGTATATGCTGCGAGGCTTTCATTCTGTACCGCAAGTTTGCCTTCGAATGGAACCGGTGCGACTAGTGCCACGCGCCGCCCTTCCTCCGCAAGTTCCGCGATCAGTTTCTCGTACGCCGCGATGAACTGCGGCAGCTTCGCCTCGCCTGCGAGCGATTCCATCTGCCCGAACTGTGTGAGCACCACCGTCGCGCCCGCATCGCGGAGTTGCTGCCGCCACTCGCGCTGCTGCCGCCAACTACTCGTGGAACTCGCCGCGCCCGCATCGCGCCACTGCTCGAACACCGTGTCCCCTTCCCAACCAAAGTTGCGCACCTTGATTTTGCCCTCCGGTTTCGCCGCGATGAGATGCGTCTGGAGAAAGCCGTTGAAGCGGGTGCGCTCCATATTTGAGCCGCCGGTTAGCGCGATGACATCGTGCTCCTGCACGTTGACCGCGCTCTTCAGCTCCAACGGTGTCGCGGGCAGTTCTGTCAGTACGAAATCCTTGTAGGCCACCACTGAGGTCGCGCCGCCGTGAATCTGCACCGCGATAATGCCCGTTGTGTCGATGCCGGAGTCGGTCTCGGTGAAGTCCACGGTCTGCACGCCATTGAGCCAGATTTGAATGTGTGTACCCTCCGCACGGATACGATAGTCGTTCCATTCGCCGAGCGGCTTGCGCGCTTTCTCGAGCACCTCTTTTGAGGGACGTGCCAGCACCGTCTTGCGACGACTCTCATCGTAAAGCGCGCCATCGTACCCCGCCCCGAGGTCCGCCTGATAGCCGGATACCTCGTGCGAGTTTGGGATGCGTTTCGTGCGAAACTGGACACCGCCATTCACAAAGCCCTTTGTGCCTTGCAACTTCCATTTCAACGTCAGATCGAAGTTGGCGAACTGCTTCGTCGTCGCGAGGAAATCATTCTTCACCTGTTCCTTTTCCAGAGAGCCAGCGACGAGCCCCCCACCCTCAACGCGCCACGTGTTTGTCGTGTCCCCCTCCCAACCGCTGAAGGTTTTGCCGTCAAAGAGCGGTATATCGGCAGCCTGAGAGAATGCCGCGAAAAGCAGCGTAGCGAAAAAGGTGAGTATGCGTTTCATGTTTGGGGGAAAAGTCAGGGCGTTGTAGGTAGCTTCTTAGTTCACCGGCAATACTCAGGCATCAGTGCGGAAGGGGGCGGCGGGGAGGTTCATGGTTCATGGTTCATGGTTCATGGTTCGTGGTTCGTGGTTCGTGGTTCATGGTTCATGGTTCATGGTAGATCCAACCTTACTTCATTAGAAACAAGCGACTCTGTACGATCGCGTCAATGAGAGACCGGATGCCGTAATTGCTCTCCTTCGTTTGCGAAAGGATGTGGATAATTTCGCGGCGGTCGGAGTAATGAGGCTCGGAACCGGTGGCATACATGAGAAGCTGGCTAATCATGTTCGTGGCGAGGGCTTCCGGTTTCTTCAGCACGAGCGACTGGAAGTCGACGAGGTTTTGAAAGGACTCGCCAGTGGCGAGTTGGCCGGAGGGGTCCACCGACTGGTTGAGACGCACGCGCGGGTCCCAGCCGGAGGCGAACTGAAATGTGGCCTGTTTGTCGCCCGTAGTCAGGGAGCGATAACGGTCGCGGAAGCCGCCGATGACATCGAAGCTCTCCAACGCAAAGCCGGGAGGATCAATCTTGGCGTGGCAACCGGCGCACGCTGCGTCGGAGCGGTGTTTTTCCAGTTTTTCGCGGATAGTCGTAGCGCCGCGCGTATCGGGATCGAGCGCGGGCACCCCAGCGGGAGGAGGCGGGATGACATTACCGAGGATGCGTTCGTTGATCCATGCACCGCGCGTGACGGGCGAGGTAGTGGTCCCGTTGGCAGTGACTTTCAAGACGGCGGCCTGCGTGAGAAAAGCGCCACGCGGACTGTCCTGCGGCAAAGTCACGCGCCGAAGGTCACAGCCGGTGACGCCCGCGATGCCGTAGTGATCGGCGAGACTCTGATTGAGCATCGCAAAGTTCGATTTTACGAGATGCGCAACACTCAGGTCTTTCGTGATCAACTCGCGCAAGTAGGCGCGCGTTTCAGCGATCATGCTGTGCTTCAGATGTTCACGAGCCTCCGGGTAAAGGCGCGTGTCCGGTTGCGTGGCGTCGATTTTTCGAAGGTCGAGCCATTGATCTGCGAAGTCGGCGATGAAGCGGTCGGAGCGCGGATCGTTCAGAAGCCGGTCGGTTTGCTGTTTGAGGTTCTTGGGAAGATGCAGGCGACCGTCGTTGGCAAGTGCGACGAGTTCGTCATCCGGCACGCTGTTCCAAAACCAAAGCGCGAGCCGCTCGGCGAGAGCACGGTCACTGAGGCGAGTGCGCGGTGCCTTGTCCTCCGCCAAGCTGGTGTCGCCGATGAACAAGAAATCCGGCGAACAAAGTGCGGCTTTGCACGCCTCCTTCATCGCGTCCTCGAAGCTCGCGTGGCCCTTCATCTCCCGCGTGACGATCTCCACGTAGCCTCGCACTTCGTCCGCAGGCACGGTGCGACGGAAGGCGCGCGGAAGAAACTGTGCGAGCAAACGCGTCGCGTCCTCCTGCGGATGTTCGCTGAGCACGCTTTCCAACGCCGGCTCCTTTTCGTCTTTACTGAGTTCGCTGTTGCTCGGACGTGCCCCCGAACGCGAACGCTGCCGCACCGGCGTGCGTTTCGGAGGGATGACGCCGCCGTCTTTTGCAAGCGGACGGATGGGGAGGTCGCCAAAGATCGCGGTGTGGCTGCGTGGCGGCCATTGCTCGAATATCGGGCCTTCCACCTCGAACCAATCGAGCGCGACGCCGGGACCGGTATAGACGGTGCAAGCCCCCTTTGCGTCTCCGGGGAAGCGTCCGGTAGTTTTCTCATGGCCGTTCAAGGTGCCGATGTCGAAGACCAACTCTTCGTTTACATCAAACCAGTCGCGGTATTCGTGGACGCGGCTTTCCAGCGAGGCGACATCAAATAACCCTAGCCAGCGCGTTGGGGAGTGATGAAAGCGTGGGCCGTCCGATGGTAACCACGCCGTGAGCGCGAAGGATTCATTACGATGCGGCGGCTCTACTTTGCCGCGATCCCACCAGAAGCCCCACGCCGAAGTGCGGATGCGATATTCGCCCGCGTAGATGGGCGCGAATTGCAATGAAAAAATCATCGGGCGATGCACTGCGCCAGTGAAAAATCCCGCCGCTTGCGTGTAGTCAGGCAGCACTTTGCCGAGTATTGCGAAACGGGCTTTCTTGAGTTCCCCGTTTTGATTGAGGTCATCCTCTGGACTGGGCAAAGGTACCACGGGATCGTATTGCTTATCCTTCAACAGCACGGCACTGCCATGCGCCATCCATTGCCACGTCTCCGAGCTCGAGGCGGCGCCATAGCGGCGGCGCAAAACCGGCGGCGGCGTGCTGCGCGTGGCGATCGCTGCCGTCAGCGCGAGGTCCGCCGCGTCCATGAACTGGCTCAGATGCACGTTCGAGAGATCGAGCGCCTGGCCGATTTTGTTGTAGCCGTGGCGGCGTTCGTCTTCGGGGAGCAGGTGCTTGATACGCAAGCTCGGAAGATGCAACAGATCGCGCAGAGCGTTCTCGTATTCCTGTGCGGAAAGTCGGCGATAAAGGGAGCGCCCCGTCTTGGCGACGCGTACGGCATCGGCATCGTGCAGCTGGTCATCGAGCAGCCTGAGCGTATCGACGTTTTGCTTTTCGGAAGGACGTTCACGGCGCGACTTCGGCGGCATTTCACCGGCGGCAATGCGGTCGTGGACGAGCGCCCATTTGTCGAATCGCTCGCGTGCGTCGAGATGTATCGGCAGCGCTTCGAGATCGAGCCCGCCTTTTTTTGTGGTCGAATCGTGGCAGTCGAAACAGTGGGTTTCCAAGTAACCGTGAAGATCCGCATCGGCTGCGATGAGCAGCCCTGAAAAAGCGGATAAAAGCGAGGTAATGAGGAGGAGAAATGGGCTGCGATTCATGCCATTTCGAGTCCCGTGAGAGTTCCCGTACTCGTGGAGAAGGAATCGCGCTCCAGTCCCATGTGCTGGAGCATGGAGACGAAGAGATTGCAAAGCGGCGTATTGTTCTTCGTGTCGAACTGAATGTGCTCGCCGTGCTTGAATCGGCCCCCAGCGAGGAGGATCGGTAGGTTCACGTTCGAGTGGTTGCTGCCGTTCGACATGTTTGAGCCAAATAGCACCGCTGTGTCGTCGAGCAGACTGCTGCCGCCTTCATTGACTGCGGCGAGTCCCTCGAGGAAGCGACCGAGGTTCTTTAACCCCGCTTCTTCGACTTTGGCGAGTTGTTCCAGCTTCTCCGGTTCGTTGCCGTGATGGGTAAGCGTATGTGTTCGGTCGCTCACGCCAGGGAGCTTCACAAGAACCTCCAGCGGATTTAGATAAAGCGTGACGACGCGCGTGCTGTCGCTCTGAAGGGCGAGCAGGGTCATGTCATACATCAGCCGTGCACGATCCACGTCCTGCGTGTTGTCCAAAATGTCCTGCGGCTGCGGCACGCCAACACGCGGCTTTTCCCGCTGCTGCCACACCCGCGCTTGTTCGAGCCGCTGTTCCAGCTCGCGCACCGAGGTGAGATACTGATCGAGCCGCGCACGATCCTCCGTTCCGAGGCTGTTAGAGAGCCGCTTCGCCTTCTCATTTACAAAATCCAAAGTGTTCACGCGCTGACCGATTTCGCGCATGCGCTGCTCACTCTCCTCCGCCGTGTCCGGCGTAAACAGACGGCGATACACCTTTGCCGGGCTCAGTTCGGGCGGAATAAAAACGCCATCGCGTGAAACCGAGAGTAGCCCGTCATGCTGGCCATTGACTCCAAGCGCAAGGAAGGGAAACCGCGTGTGATGTCCGATCGATTCCACCGCAAGCTGATCTACGGAAATGCTATTTTTGAAAACGGCGGATGACGGAAACCGCGCCCCGGTGAGGAAGCTCTTCTCCACCACATGCCCGCCGGAATTGTCAGGATGCGAGAGGCCATGCATCAGCGAGTAGCGCCCGCGTACCGCCTCCAGATGGGAGAGATAGCGCGACGGCGCGTAGGTGCGGCCCGTCTCCTTCGGCCAGAAGTTCTCCGGCAGCAGCCCGGTGTTGGTCATGATACACACCATTCGCTTCGGCGGCGGTGCGGCAGCTCCGCGAGCCAGTCGCGGCGCGAGCGCTTCGAGGAATGGGAGGCCCAGAATTGCCGTGCCACTTTGGAGGAATCTTCTGCGTGAAATGGAATGAGGGGAGTTGTTTAGCAAATGTGTTGGCGAAGGATTTTTCATAACAAAGCAGCACTGCTAGCGGGGGGTGACGAGATCGACGGAGACATCGTCCATAAATTGATGGGTGAAAATGGTGGTGCCTGATTCTAAAATAGGAGCTCTTTGTGTCACGGCGAGATGCAACAATACGAACTTTTGAAATCCTTGAATTGATCAAATTCGCTGAATCGTTCCCACAAAAAGAGAGTCGTTTCTTGGAGAACTTCGGAAATGTCCTCGCGGCTTTGCAGCATACTTCGAATGAACGTGCGCAAGGAACCCTCACTTTCCGCGTAATAGCGAAGGAATTCTAAATGTCTGGGTGGGGCGTCGTCCGGCATCATTCTTTGTAATGTATTTCCGGAACGGTTCGCCATTTGCCTGAAAAATTTGAATAAGTTCATGGCGCGGCGAATCCCGCAAATCGTTCATCAGGCGGTCATGGCTCGCCAAATAAATAACGAACGCCTGCCGGATTTCGTCAGTGATCCCCTCGCTCGCTAGCGGGATTATCAAATCCAACACATCACGAGGAGGTTGACGATCTAATGGCGCACAAATCTTGCCCAACCCACTCAAAAACAGTGACCGAGAACATTATCTGGAAAACATCGTCGCCTGTGAACTACTGCGTCAGAGCGTGAGCGTGGCCTATGTTGAAACGGTGCAGGGGCATGAGGTTGACTTCCTCGCCACCCAATCGGACGGAGGCACCCAACTCATCCAAGTGGCCGCTGACGGTGAAAATGAATCAACTTTTTAAAGCGAGATCCGGTCTTTGGTGGGGGCCCGTATCCGCCACGCTCGCACTGAGGATCCGCTGGGCTTTCCGGAATGAGTGGAGCGAATGATCAGTTTATCAATTACACGTGGGCGTCTCCAACTTTAGCACAACAAGAAGAAAAAAACATCCCGGTGTGGTGTTTGCGTGCCGCACGAAATCCTTTTACTTTTTCTGCATCCCTTGCGTCCATGAGCAGTCTTTGTTTTGATCTTTCCGCCGCCCACGCATTCCGTTTGATCTCGGCAATCACAGCCGTTTTTTGTCTGCTTGCGGGGCCTGAGTGCGCCGCTCAATTCGAGGCAAGAGACGCGGCACTTTCTCAAGGGCTTTATCCAAGCGAGAAAGACGAGTTCGCTAAAATCATTGCGACGTCCGAGTCGACCACAAACAAGTTTGAGGCCTTTCTGCGGATCGGGGCTTCGTTTCATGGTGAAGATGAGATCCCGAAAGCGAGGGCTCAGTTTGAAATGGCCCTCCATGTTGTTGGAATCTCGGAGGAGCAAACCGCACGTGCCCGCCTGAAGATCGCAGAAACGCATGTGGTCGAGATGAACTACGATGTCGCAAATGCGCTCCTAGTGGATGTTTTGGAGTCCAAGGCTGTCTCGCTCGAAAGCAAGGTGACTGCGCAACTTCTTGTGGCGAAGATTTTCTCAAACTACGGAGGTGTCGCCGCCTGGACCAAGGTGAGAGATGCGTGCGCTGAGGTGATCGCATTGGACGCCGCCTCCGAGAAAGCCCGCCTTGCCGCTCACTCGGCGATCGTCCCAGCATTGCTTGCTTTGCGTGAGTTTCCGAAGGCAAGAATGTCCCTTGAGATTTTGGTCCGGGAAGCCAGCCTTCCTGTTCAGGAACGGCTCGGTTTTAAGATCGAGCTTGCGCGGACGCTTTGGTTGGAGCGGCAGTTTTCTCAGGCGCGTTCCGAGCTTACCCAAGCGCGCGCGATGGTAGATGAAGCCGGGTTGGTCGGTGAGCCTCGGCAGGCTGCTTGCGCAGAGATCCAGCTTCTTGTTGGGTTAACTTTTTATGACGACTCGGACTTTGAGCGCGCAAAAACCGAGTTGATGCAGGTCCTCTCAATGCCCGGCCAAACCCACACTCAGAAACCGTGGCGTGAGGCGAACTTGCGGCTTCGTTTGAGGAATCTTATCCCTGCCGAAGAGCCAGAGTTAAAGGTGTTCTTTATAGGTTCTAGCCACACATTACTTGGGAATGTCCCTCTTCTAGTTGAACAAATCGCGGCATCAGCACCAAAAGGAACGCCGCGTATCGTATCGGGTGATCACGCGCGCATGGGCACGGGAATGCGGGCTTATTGGATGCAGGGGGATGCGCGGGACACGCCCCGTGGAAAAATTGCCGCTGAACCGTGGGATGCAGTTGTCGTGGAGGCCTTTTACAGAACCACTCGCGAGGATCTCGCAGAGTTCGGGGATGCCTATGCCAAGCTGGTCCGGCGGCAGGGAGCACGTCTTGTGGTGTACGAAAGTCCCGTGTTAAAGTCGCTCCCGTATCCCGACGGGTTTGTCGCATTTCACGCATCGAACATCTGGCTGGGAAGACGACTTGGTGTGGCCATCGCGCCAAGCGTCCTTGCGTGGATGAAGTTCTTTGGGGATTCGCCTGAGGAGCAAAAGCTGAGGGAGCTTTACAAAGACGGTATTCACGCGACCTCCAAGGGGGCGTATCTCACCAGTTGCTGTCTGTACTCGGCTCTTACGGGGCTCAGCGCGGAGGGACTGTGGTTCCCATCGGAAATGAGTGGCGAAGAGGCGCTCCAGTTCCAGCAGATGGCATGGCGCGCATTCGTAGAAACTCGGGAAGCGATTCAAAATCCGACCTCGCCGTCATGATACACACCATTCGCTTCGGCGGCGAGGCGGCAGCTCCGCAAGCCAGTCGCGGCGCGAGCGCTTCGAGGAATGGGAGGCCCAGGATTGCCGTGCCGCTTTGAGCAATCTTCTGCGTGAGCAAGGTTGTTCAAGCAAACTTGCAGAAGACGTGCCCTGCGCAGAGACACCCTGATTGTGGCATGCGCTTCGGTCGATAAAGTCCAGATTGCAACGCGGAACGCCTCAGATTCCGAGATCTTCTTAAACAACGGGCTGCAGTTCATCAATAGTCCACGAATCGGACCTTTCTATCCCATCGGGGGCAGTCCTTGATCCATTGATCCCTCTAACTGAACGATTTCGTTCACGAGTCTGTCTGCTAAAAATTGATTCCTGCAGATAATACGGAAAACTGTGCAGCCGAGATCGTCTCCCCGATGGTCTCCCTGCAGTTTCAGCACCAGTATCTAAAGAAAAAAAGGATCCTACTAAGTATCCTAAACCACAGTGGCTTGCGTTCCAAATCGGTAAGGAGGAGTGGGCTGGAATGTGTTTGGTCTTCAAGAAAAGAGTTCTCCACAGCCCGGTGTGAGTCGTCGTGCGAGAGCATGACTTCTACCTCAAGGTCGTGTAAAAAACTGCGGTGATTCAAGTTGGTCGAGCCCACCGAAATTTGGTCGTCTACTAGGAGGATTTTTTTGTGCGCGAAAGCAGGATGAAACTGCCAAACGCTCGCGCCCGACTTGAGCAATTTCACGAGAATCCCATAGTTCATCCAACGAATCACCTCCTGATCGTTTTTTTCGGGAATCATGACCCGGACATCTATTCCCCGCTTGGCCTGTCGGTAAAGTGCTCGCATTAAGCCGCGTTCCGGTAAGAAGTACGGGTTTTGAATCCAGATGCGGGACCGCGCATTCCGGATTCGCCGCTTCAGAGCGTAGTTCATTTTCCGGCGCATCCAGAAGGAGTCGTTTAGATGGACGAGGTCATGCTGTTCTAAGTTTCGATCCCTTGGGGTCCGGCGTCTGAAAAAAGTCCGCTCAAAAGCCAGGCAAAAAAGCAGGACCTCGGGGCCTTGCAAGCGTACTCCAATGTCTCTCCAAGCGTTATCGTTATGAACCTCCCTTAAGTGCACATCTGTGACGTTGAAGCTGCTCACCCAAGCAGAATCACCATCCAAAATGGTCACCTTTCGATGAAACCCGCGGTTCAGGCGCGTAAGGCTTCTCCAAAAGAAGCCAAGCTGTTGGAGAAATGGACCACGGTTTTTGCGTTTCCAAAGGAGCAATGGGCGCCATGGCAGACTCCTGTAGAGATGCACGCGAACCCCAGCCGCCTCCATACGCGGCGCCAGCCCCTCTCCCAAGAGCGGCGACCCCCAGTGATCGCAAATGAGTCGCACCGCAACGCCCCTTTTTGTGGCACGCTCAAAGCAGTCCAGCAGCCGCGCCGCCAGAACGCCCTCTTCAAAGGTATAGACTTCCATGTCGATGGATTTTCGTGCGCCATCCATCTCCTTGATGAGGGCTCGATAAAACTCATCTCCATCAAAATGAAGGGTTTCACTCTCCCAGCGATAGCCTTTGTTCATTGCAGAAATTTCCCCGTTTGGGAGCAACCATTAGCACGTGAGCTTAACGGGGCACTCGAGCGTTTCCAAAAGTAAAGCAGCTCTCGCTGGCGTCCATACCCGTGTCAGCTTCCTTTTGTGCCCTTCCGGGTGCTCTTGCGCGGACTCTTTTTGACCTTCGCTTCGGCCTTCGGAATTTCGAGGGAATTCTTCTGGGCTCTCGAGGCGAGGAGGGCCACGCCCGGATGTTCGATTCGGCGTTCCGCAGTGATGAGGTAGAGTTGTACAACGCAATCTGTTGTCTTTCCGATAGAGATAAACCCGTAACGCTCGAATGCCTCCTCCTCCACCACCGTCGGCACCACTGTCACACCCAGACCATCGCTTGCCACAATCTTCGCGAGTGCCGCGTCTTCGAACTCGCCAATCACATGGGGCTCAACTTTTACCTCGCGAAACCATCGCTCTAAGTCCCTCCTCAATCCAGTGTTCTGAGTCGGAAGGAGCATCGGAACACCATCGAGGTTTTGTGGAAACCGGCGTTTCAGTCCTTCAGCAAGACTGGGGGCCGCGCAGAAAGTGATGCCGCTTGAGCCCAGAGGGTGGACGAAGGTTTTCACCTGTGCCCCCGATGGAGGCGGTTCATCCGTGAGCAAAGCATCCAACCGGTGGGCGGCAAGCTGGCCGAGGAGATCGTCAATTTTACCCTCGTGACAAGTGAGTTGCACAGGCGGGTGACTGGAAAAGGCAGGGCGCAGCACATCTAGACTGAGAAGTTTTGGGAACGAATCCACGATGCCAACGCTCAGTCGCAGAGGGCGGGTCGTGGGCGCACGCCGCGCAGTCGAGAGAATCTCGCGTCCGAGTGAAAAAATCTCTTCCGCATAACTGAAAATCCTTCGTCCGAAGTCGGTTAACGCAATCGAGCGACCACTACGCCGGTACAACGTCTCGCCCAGAGCTGCTTCGAGTTGTTTCACCTGCGCGCAGATCGAGGGTTGCGAGGTGCGCAGCACTTGCGAGGCACGGCTCAGGCTCCCTTCCTTTGCAATCGCGTGGAAGTATCTTAAATGATCGTAGTTGAGCCACTCGTTGGCAGTGTCAGATGATTCCATAAAAACGAATGAATCGTGTTATAATTCGTCATTTTTGAAATGTCAGCATTCTGCGAGATTTCCCTCGCCATGAAGTTAACCCTCAAACATCAGTCCCATCAGTCCTCTCCCTCCTTCGCTGCTCTGATTAAAGAACGCATCGGATTCCTGGCGAAAGTCCTCCGTATCGATGAAGCCCGCATTCTGGTTGAACGCAGGACCGAGTCGAGTCCCCCATTCCGTTTGGCGGCGCAGTTGGTCACTCCGGGACCTGACGTCTTTGCGGAAGCTGCCGATCACACGCTCCGAGCCGCGCTTCATAAGTTGGTTAAGCAACTCAAAGGGCGCATTGAGCATCGCCGCCAAAAGCGTGCGAAGCGTCTTCGGGAGAGTCCTCTCAAGGCTCTTTCGGGTCGGGCCTTTGAAGGCGCTCGTTAGCGCCGGCTCGATTCAGAGATGCGTTACCGAATCCTGTGTCAGGAAACTGTTTAATGTCCACCTAACAATACTGTTATGCCATCAAAAGTAGAAGTGTTTCTTCAGCACATCACAGACGAAGGCTTATCTGAGCATCGTTTTGTCGAGCTTGGCGCGAGTTTGCTTACGCCAAGCGACCGCCAGAGTTTGGAGTCAGCGATCCCCGCGCTTCTTGAAGTAGCGTCGCGTCGCCGGCGTTCCAACCCGAAGCGGGCGGGCCAGATCGAATTCTTGGTGCGTTCACTCGACGCCGATGCAGAACAACTTCCCGAGGTCACACGGAGAGAGGCGAGCTTTACTCTACTTTACTTCTCTAGATGCTCGGACCTGCTGCCGAACCCCGTTCCACTGGTTGGCTTCTTGGATGAAGAGGCGGCCTTGGAACTGGTGCTCTCGCGGCATGCCCAGCAGTTTGAGGAGTTCTGTGGGTTCAACCACATTGATTGGAGCGCTGTTCGCCCCGGTGCGGGGCAGACGCGCTTTCCGATGGGACAAAGTTTGAGTCCAATTTAGCGCTCCATTCCGCGCTACGACAGGCGGTCTTCCCCAGGCTGGAACCTCGTCGAGTTAGGCAGAATCGTCGGTACCTGATCCTCAAGACGCGGGCTTCTGTGATAAGGAGCCCGCGCCCACTTTACGTTTCTACTAGAAAAAACTTTTTCCTATGACTGACAATTTATGGCTTTGGGGTGGTTTTAATCTGTTCGTTCTCGCGATGTTGGCGCTGGACCTCGGCCTTTTTCACCGTAAAGCCCATGTGGTCAGTTTCAAGGAGTCCATGGCCTGGACTCTCGTTTGGGTCACTCTCGCACTGCTTTTCAACTTGGGCGTCGCCCACTTTTTGGGAAAGCAAAAGGGGATCGAGTTTTTTACCGGATACGTCATCGAAAAGTCGTTGAGCGTCGATAACGTTTTTGTTTTCGTACTCCTCTTTAATTACTTTTCCGTACCGCTCATTCACCAGCACAAAGTGCTGTTTTGGGGTATCTTGGGAGCGCTCGCTATGCGCGCTGGAATGATCTTTCTAGGAGCCGCGCTGCTCTCTAAGTTTGAGTGGATCATCTATGTCTTTGGTGGCTTCCTTGTTTTAACGGGGCTCAAGATGCTCTTAAAAAAGGAAGAATCGATTCAGCCTGACCGCAACCCGCTCGTTCGCCTCTTTAAGCGTTTCCTTCCTGTGACACCCGATTACCGAGGTGATCGCTTTCTGGTGAAAGAAAACGGAGTTCGAATGGCAACTCCTCTATTTTTGGTTCTGATGCTCGTTGAGTTTTCAGACGTGATTTTTGCAGTGGATTCGATTCCGGCGATCTTTGCCGTTACCCGGGACCCATTTATTGTATACACGTCCAACGTATTCGCGATTCTGGGACTTCGCTCCCTCTACTTCGCCTTGGCAGGGGTCATGGACAAATTTCACTACCTCAAGGCGGGACTGGGTACGGTGTTAATGTTTGTCGGCGTCAAAATGACGCTAGGACACACAGCCTGGAAAATCGATACCCCTATTTCCTTGGGCGTGATCTTACTCATTCTTGCTGTCTCCATCTTGGCTTCCCTCTTGTGGCCAAAGGTCCCAGCTTCAGGCTCTAGCCCCGAAAAAACAGAGCGCGCGCAAAGAAATCGTGTTTCTGGAAATGGCCCCTCCGGCGCGTGCGTTTGAGCGCAAAATAATACCAGCTGGAGTCGTGAGTTCGAGCCTCATGCTTGGCGGGAATTGGTGATGCAGACCTATCTCCCAAAGCACCACAGCTTGCAGCCCAAGCCTCGACCCGATAACTTCCCGAGGAGAACATCCTTTATCAAAATGCAAATCCCCGCCATCCGGAGCCCACACGCCCAGACCCATTCCCTCGTTTACTTCGGACGCATGCTGGACAAAATCAGACTGCATGCCCAACACCTTCTCCCGCAGGACTATGTCGCCAATCTGGGCGAGGGCTTTGATCTTCGTTGTGTCAACTTTCTCCATGTGAGCTACGCCGATCTCTGCGCGCAGGTTCTCGCTGGAGGCTCCGATGAACAAGTATTGGAATGGTGCTTCACTCACGGCCGTCGTCCGTCGGAAGAGGAAATCGAGATCTGGAACGAATTTTTGCGGAAACGCGGCTGGAACGACGTCGCCTCCAATCGGCTCAAGGAGCGTCTCGCGGAAGGCGGTTTTCAAGACCGCACCGACATTCATACTTTCTTTGATTTCATCGACTTGGACGAAGGCCGCCGCTAAGTTCTCCAAAGGTTCATCCGCCCGCCCCCATGCCCCAATTCCATTTCGTCGCCCGCTCCTCCAAAGGTGAACTCTTGGAGGGTCTTCTGGACTGTAGCGACCGTGCCGCTGCAATCCGTGAGGTGGAGAAGACCAAGGGCTTTCCCGTGCGCATCCAATTAGCGGCAACGGCCAACGCCAAAGAGGCGCCGGCAGCAACCGCGAAAAGCACGCCCGACCCCGCAGGAGCCATCGCGGTACAGACGCTTTCGTACGACCAGCAGCATCTTTTCACGGAACAGCTAGCGCTACTTCTAGGTGCAGGAATGACGTTGGATGAAGCGCTGCAAATTTTAGTGCGTCGCATGAAGCATCCCAAGATGCATGGGCTCGCAAAAAAACTGCATCAAGCGCTGGTGGAAGGACGCAGCCTCTCGCAAGCGCTCAAGGACTTCCCCAAAATCTTCGAACCGCTTTACATCAACATGGTCGCAGCCGGCGAGGCTTCGGGCACCCTTGCTGATATTTTAAAGCGTCTGGTCACCTATTTGGCTGAGGTGAAAAACCTGCGCGATCGCGTGCAGCAAGCCCTTGTTTACCCTGCAGTTTTGGTCGTCGTAGGCTTCGTCATGGTGATCTTTTTCATGACGTTCATGGTGCCCAAACTCATGAAGTTTTTCACCGACACGAATCAGGAGTTGCCTCTGCCCACGCGGATTCTGATGAACGTGCACGGGGCCATTGCGCATTATTGGTGGGTGGGTGTTCTTGGGGTAGTGGGAATCACGGTACTGCTACGCTCGTGGACAGCGACGGTCTCGGGCCGCAAACAATGGGACACGATTCTTTGGCATATTCCAGGCTACAGCAGTGTGTTACGCCATCGTTACTATGCCCAGTTTGCGCGCACGCTCGGAACCCTGCTACTCAACGGAGTCACACTGGTGCGGGCATTGGAGCTCATTCAGGATATCGCGGGTAACGTCTACGTGCTGGAACGTATGAAGTTGGTTCAGCGCTCCGTGGTGGATGGCGTGGCGCTTTCCAACGCGATGACCCAGCAAAACATTTTTCCGGAACTATTTTCCGACATGCTTTCAGTTGGAGAACAGTCGGGACGTCTCGGCGAGACACTCAATAACATCGCCGACGTCTACGATCGGGAGCTCGACAAACAAGTCCGCATGATCTCCACACTCATTCCGCCTCTGGTCATGGTCGGGATCGCAATCGTTGTGGGTTTTGTCGTCTTCGGCATCCTAAGTGCTGTGTTTTCGATGACCAAAGGGCTGCGCCCTGGAGGCGGTTAATCCCTTTCTTCTTTTTGCCCAATTTCCTCCTGCCTTTTCTTTCCTCTTCCCCGCTGCAAACTCATGCGCAGTAAACTTTCCAAATCCCTCATCGCACTCGTCGCGATAGCGTTGCTTGCCATTCCCGCAATTTCCGCGCTTGCCGCGCCGTCCCAGTTGCGCCAACAGACGACGACGTTTGCCATTCGCTTTGACCCGAACCAACTGCTAGCGGAGCGCCCGTTGAGTTCACTTCCGATGTGGATTCAAAGCGTTAGTGTGCAGCATCATCGCTTCGACGCTGCGGCGCTTAACTTATCGAAGGCTGACGCCACCCGACTCCGACACACCTCGATTCGACTGCACTTGAGAAAGCTCAATTTTCTGGCCCAAACGGTGGAACTCCACGTCACCTTGGCTCCAGGAGGTGGTCAGGCAACGGCAGCAAGCTGGACAGAGACTGGCACACAAGTATATCACTCAGAACCATTTGGATCCCAAGAAGAAGCAGCAACTGAGACTCTTTTTGCGTCCATCGAAGGTGCCGACTACCTAGAGATCGACATCCCGGGCGACGGCTCACGACTCAAAGGGCTTTTCGCCAGTGCAATGCGTTACAACAAGGTGCTGCAGGCCGTTGACTTCAACGCAGCCCCAATTGCCGACGCTTTTGGCAATTCTGTCAGCACCCTGCCACCACGCGCAGAAGACCGCTACCTTTGGAACCGTGTGGAAGCGCCATTAGATGCCGGGCCCTTCACCGTAACGGCGGGGCAACCTCAGGCCATTGAGTTTGAACTCGCCAGCCAACCAACGTGCGCAATCATCGCTTTTGAAGTCAGAAACGTAGTCCCAGATATGCCACCGGTTTTGCAACTCAACGAAGCCGATCTCTCACCGGTGTCACTCTCGCTCCCTGATCTTGCGGACCCTGCGTGGCACTCACGTGATGAGCCTGCGACCCAAGCTGGCGTCAGTTCGACGCTGCACTACACGGGCTGGATTCGGGTCCAACAATTTCTACCTGGATCGGTTTTGCAAAAGGGGAAGAACCTCCTACAGCTAGCTCAACCCATTGAAGGTGAGTCAGTTGAAATTCGCCGTGTGGAACTTCAACTCCGCTCCCGCCGCTAATCCAAAACCAACGCACAAGCCACTCAGACCACCGCTCCCAACCACCCTATGAAACGTTCCCCCCTCCATTCCACGTTCCGTTCCAGCATCTCCCGACGCTCGGGATTCACTCTGATTGAGATCATGATGGTCGTCATGATTATCGGCCTCCTAGCGGGCGTTGCTGCCTACACTTTGGGCGACAATTTGGGCGTCGCCAAAGACACTAAGATCAAGAGCGACCTTCAGACCATTCAAACCCAACTCATGGTCTATGAGAGCATGAACGGCTTTCCCCCAAGCACGGAACAAGGGCTCAAGGCGCTCGTCCAGCAGCCCTCCTCCACCCCGGCACCACGCAACTGGCGGCAGCTACTCAAAGAAGTCCCCTTGGATCCTTGGGGTATGGAATACCAGTACGTTGCGCCAGGCAGACGCAATCCTGACAGCTACGACCTTTTTTCCGCCGGCAAAGACCGCACAGCGGGAACCGACGATGACCTAGGTAACTGGAGAAAGTAATCGGAAAAACTTAAGCGCCCGTGTTTCTCCACCACTTACTAGGAGGAAAGCTTTCCCCTTAGCGTCCCACTGGAACGCAGACGGACGGAGTTGAGCACAACACTCAACGAGGACAGTGCCATCGCCGCAGACGCCGCCATAGGACCGGGAGACCAACCGTGCCACACTTCGAGCAACCCAGCGGCCAGCGGTATGGCAAGAATATTGTAGCCAAAGGCTAACGCGAGATTTTGGCGAATGACTTGAAGGGTTTTCCGAGAGACTACAATCGCATCGAGGAGCGAGCGCAAATCGTCGCGAATTAGAGTGATATCCGCCGTTTGTCGCGCGGCCGCGGTGCCACCTCCCATGGCGATGCCAACATTTGCCTGCGCAAGGGCTGGCGTGTCGTTGACACCATCCCCGACCATCGCCACTACTCCAGACTCCTGCAACTGCCGGATACGAGACCGCTTCCCCTCCGGATTCACCCCTGCAAATACCTTTTCAATTCCTACTTGTGCAGCAATTGTCTGCGCGATTTCCGGTTGATCTCCCGAAAGCAAAATCGGAGTAACTCCTTTTTGTTTCAACTCCGCCACGACCGCCCTCGCCTCCGGTCGCATTTCGTCCGCCACGCGAAACCAACCCGCGAACTCGCCCTCGGTCGCAATCCAAATGCGCTCAGCTTTTTCCGAAGCAGAAGCTTCAGGCAAAATCACCCCGCAGGATTCCAACCACGCGGCACCACCCACCAGCAACTCCAACCCTGCAACCTCTGCTTTAAGGCCGCACCCCTGAACGGCAGTGACATCCCGCGCCTCACCGATAGGAAGCCCACGCTCGGATGCCGCAGCGACCACCGCAGCCGCCAATGGATGCAGGCTTCGCTTTTGTGCCGCAGCGACAAGCTCTAATAGTTTGCCGTCAAACGATCGGCGCTCCCACCACTCTACCACCCTCATTCGACCAAACGTAAGTGTCCCAGTCTTGTCGAAGACGACGGCATTTACCTCAGATAAAATTTCGAGCACCGCGCCGTTGCGAAATAGTATCCCGAGCTGCGCGGCGCGGCCCGTACCGGCAAGAACCGCAACAGGAGTTGCCAGCCCCAATGCGCAGGGACACGCCACAACCAAAACGGAAAGCCCGTGCCAAAACGCCGCACTCCAACGAGCTTCTTCCGAACCGAATACAGCCCAGATTGCCGTCGTGATTGTGGCTGCGATTGCCACTCCGAGGCAGAAATGCGCAGAGACGGCATCGGCGAGCTTCTGAACCTTCGGCTTTTTTTCCTGCGCATCCCTAACAATTCGAAGTACCTGTTGCAAAAACGTATCGCGCCCCCCAGCCGCCACAGTCACCCGCAAGGCCCCGTCCCCATTCAATGTGCCACCGATCACCTTTGCTCCAATCGAGCGCAATACTGGGAGGGACTCTCCTGTAATCCAACTTTCATCGACGGAGGAGGTGCCCTCCAACAAAACTCCGTCCACAGGAATCCTTTCCCCTGGTGCCACTTGCACAATCATTCCTGGCGCGACCTCACGCACATCGATGGATCGAACTCCCCCGTCGGCCTCCACGCGGACCGTCCCCGGTTGCAACTGCGCAAGTGCCCGTATCGCAGCCCCCGCCTTCGCTCTAGTGCCTCGCTCCAACCAGCGTCCAAAGAGCGCAAAGGTGACAATTCCAGCAGCGACCTCAAAATAAGAACCCATCGCTCCGCCGGAATTTAGCAAGGTGTTTGCGAGGGTTCCACACCACGCGAGAACAGCCCCCAAACCAACCAGCAAATCCATATCGGGTACGCCTCGGCGCAACGCCGCCCAAGCCGCCTTTAAAATCTCAGATGCCGCTCCAAAAACAACTGCCCCAGAGACCACGGCCTCCAACCAAATCCTCCCGGGAAAGGGCGCAAAAAGGGTGGCATGCGGCCAAAAATGTCCGGCCATGGTGAGCACGGAAAGAGGGACAAATCCAACAGCAGCCAAAACCCATCGTTTTGCAGATTGGTTATGCTCAAACGACTTGTCTACATCGCTTTCCAGTGCTTCAACGGCAATAAATGTGCCCGCAAATCCTGCCGTTTTGATTGCCGTTTCCACAGCCTCGCACAACGGTCCCCTCTCAGCCCATCCACCGTCGCGGTGCTTGTGGCAAAGTTGACCGTTGCCCTGGAAACGCCTTCAAGGCCACCCAACATATTCTCTAAACGCGATGCGCAGCCAGCGCAGTGCATCCCAGAAATTTTCCATCGACTTTTTAATCCTCCAAATCTCGGGCTTTTTGATGGGCTATTCTCCCCCCCCGACGCGCTGAAATGGCTATTTTCCACTCGCACAGTATCAAAGAAAAGTGACAGTTCGTCGCGCGCTTTTTTCATTCACCCTTTCCGAACTCAAAACCCGTGAGTATGGTACAGGACTCTATGCAGCACCCCGAGATTCTGAAGGCAGTCGAAGCAGGCAAAATTTCCACCACCACCGCTACCGCTCTTGAGCAATTAAGCGAAGGCACCTGTATCTATCACAAGAGCTGGAAGTTCGGTAAAATCGTGAGTTTAGATTTTTTACTGAACAAAGTGGTGATTGATTTCACTGAAAAAAAGGCTCACGAGATGCAGATGCAGTACGCTGCCGAGTCTCTTACTCCTTTGGCCGCCAATCATATCCGCGCTAGAATTGCGGAAAATGTTGAGGCTGTCCGCACCAGCGCTTTCACCGATCCCGTCGAATTCACCAAACAGATCCTCGCGGATTACAATAACCGGATGACTCAGGACGAGTTGACCAAAATCCTCGTTCCCTCCGTTTTCAAAGAACCTGACTTCAAAAAATGGTGGGACAGCACCAAGAAATTGCTCAAGAAAAACGGTCACTTCTCGCTCCCTGTTAAAAAGACCGAGCCGATTCTTTTCCGTTCCGAAGCGGTTTCGCGAGCTGAACAACATCTCAGTGCCTTTCACGCCGCTCGACAGGTCAAGGATCAGATTAGCGCGGTGGAAAAAATTCTTCGGGACTTGGAGGAGTTCAAGGAGCCCGTTGTCCAAC
>Ga0114967_10000460_pt1 | contig 34849 bp, 39 predicted proteins | sample M_130628_MF_Meta_FD_92639 | JGI IMG/M metagenome (GOLD analysis project Ga0114967, IMG submission 92639) | Freshwater microbial communities from Lake Montjoie, Canada to study carbon cycling - M_130628_MF_MetaG | ecosystem: Environmental > Aquatic > Freshwater > Lake | place: Lake Montjoie...
CAGAATCCACGTCCCATAAAAAAGCTGCGCACAGATAAAAATACATGCCACTTTTGCACAGCCTAACCATGAAAGATGAAAGCTGTTCCATAAAACAAGTTTTGCAACCGGCAATACCCATACATAAATTGCCAACAGTTCAAGACTGGTAGAAAGAGCCAAAGCTGCAAAAACCATCCATTGAGGCAATGGAAGAGTTAAATAATAATAAAGAGAACGGTCTCCTTGCAGGTCTGCAACTATGCGTAACGCAGGGAAAAATCGAGTATATCCTCTGGTAGCACATTCAGAAGCAGCAATAAAAAGACCAAAGCCAGAATAACAACCAAGGCCAACATACTCAAAAATATAAATATAAAGAGCACTCCAGCAAACAACACTGATAATACGTGAAGGCAACAAAGGAAGAATCACAGAGATATCACGTTCTACTAGCCGTAGAAAAACCTGAACTATTTGTTTTGTGGCATTGTTTACAATTTTCATCGATTCTTTCCCCCCGCAACTTCCCTAACAATCAATTTTTTTTATCATACGTTGTACTCCAATTGTCCCTACTACTAGAGTAAAAGCAAGTAACATACCACAACACAACCACAAAGGAAGTGATGCAGGATTCCCAAAAAGCGCTGAACGCATTCCCTCAGATGCATAGACAAGCGGGTTTGCCAAAAGCAGATAGCCAAAAAAATGACTTTTTAGGTACACCTGATGCCAGCTAAACCAGTATGCACTCAGCCAAAAAAGAGGCTCACAATACCGAATTCGCTTTACGTCGAAATCTACAATCGACGAAGCCTTCATACTCGCAAATAGCAAGAAGCATGCCCCGTAAAAAAAGTGGGCACACAAAAAAATTGCAGCCGCCTTCAAGCATGCCCCAAAAGAAAGATAAAATCTGTCCCCCAGTACAAGCTTTGCAACTGGCAGCACTAAGACATCGATGGCTATAAGTTCGATGGTTGTAGAAAGCGCCATGGTAACAAATACCAACCATGATGGAATAGGCAGTGTAAGATAATAATAAAGTGTACGTTCCCCGTGAAGATCAGAAATAACACGGCCCGCACTTGTAAGAGATCTTAAATATCCCTTGTTTGTGCATTCAGAAGCTGCAATAAAAAGACCCAGCCCAGCAACAGAGCCAAGACCCACATATTCAAAGATGTAAATAAGAATAGCTGTCCATAAAACAATATTAATGGTACGTCTTTTTATAGTAGGGACAAGCACACAGAGATCTCGCTGAATAAGACGAGCACAAACTTGTAAATTCCACATAAACCGAGACGATGTTGTATTCATACGTTTTTACTACCTTTAGTGTCATTCCCCGCTTGCTATTGCAAGCGGTAAGGGAATCTTTGACATATATACTAAGTCATTTTAAATGATGATTTTTTCTTTTTCAAAGATCCCCTTACCGTTCACCCTGTTCTTTGAGGATGGCACATCTAAGATTATGTTTTTGAATTTTTTGACCGGTGGATCACATTTTAGCAGCACTTACATTCTTATAAGCAATCGAGTTTCTGTTTCATTTTAATAGTACCAACGGCTCCAACAAGAGTAGTGAAAAATATAAGCGCGATGCAGCACCACCAAAATGGTAAATATCCTTCTTGCCCCATAACTGCCGCCCTTGTTCCTTCAATGCAATACACTAAGGGATTTAATGCCAGACTTAAGCAGGCAAGTGGGGGACATTTTTCAAAAAAGGTAGCCCACGTAAACTGATAACACCCAAGGTACCACAAAGGAAAAATCACACGATTCCATACATTTCCAATTGCATCAACATTTTTAATCATACAGATAAGCCACAGAGAAAAAAAACCATAAAAAAGTTGCGACAGGGTAAAAATTAGTAAAGTTTTAGGAATAGATAATTGCCCAAGACGAAAATGGTTCCATAATAAAAGTTTTGATAAAGGCAAAATAAATAATGCAATCGCCATCCCTTGCAAGGCATTTGATAATGCAATTCTTACAAATACCACCGATTGTGAAACTGGAAGAGTGAGTGCATACGTAATTGAACGTCCTCCGTGTAAATCACTAATGGTACTACACACATTATCCATTACTTCAAAAAACCCTGCATTACCTGCACTAGCACACACCATAAAAAGACCAATATTTTCAGAAGTATCACCAAACCCAATATACTGAAAAACAAGCGTTGTAATAGCAACCCAAATAAAACTATTAACAAGCCGATTGTAAAAATACGGTCTAAAAACAACCATATCCCGCCAGATTAAGCGAGCGCATACTTGTATATTCCACAGAGGGTGTGAGGTTTTTATATTCATTATTTTATACTACCTTGATAAAATCATATGGCATAATCATCTACTCTAAAAGCAAAAATCTGTTCCGTAAAAACTATAAGAATTGTCATAAGATTATTGAGAAGCGCTCAATAACCCTCCCAACACTATCAGAACAGCACCTACTTTTTCCGGCAGGTTAATTTTTTCTTTAAGGTAAAAATAAGCGAGAACCATGGTAAGCGGAATACTGAATTGAGTAAGCGCCACTAATAATGATTTTTCGGTCGTCTGCTGATAAGCATAAAGATAAATATAGTTGTTTCCAAAGCTAGCGAGTGTCAGCATCATAATAGATTTAAAATTATCAGTAAGAGTCTTGAAAATTTTTTTCAGTGAATAACGTTGCGCAAAAACAAGATAGAAAAAAAGCATCAAAATAAGCCAGGCCAAACTTGCTTCGTAATATTGTAAGGCATTAGTAAAAGCAAAATGTAGATGATGAATACCTTTCATGTGCCCCAAAATGGCATCGATATGAAAAGTTTCAGAATCTTTATATGTCGCTAAATAAACGAGAATGTCTCCAATACTATCGGTTATCATTATGAGAAATCCTATAAGATAAGCCTTGGGAGAAATGGTCGTAAGAGGTTTTAAAATATTAGGAAAAGTAAGTTTATCAAATCCCGAAATAATGGCTCCAATAGAAATTATTACTACTCCCGTAAAACCAAGAGGAGAAATAGAGGTTCCAAGAAAATAATAGGTTGCGGTTACAAAAATTACGCCAAGTTGAACAATAGGTATGATTTGAGAGACAGGGCAGCAAGAAAAAGCATAGGCATAAAAAACAATAGAAAGAATCGTTGCCACTGCATTACACAGATACCAAAAAAAATTCTCCGTTAGGGTTGTTTGAAAAAGCGTAGTAGTAACAGCAAAAGTTTCCCCCGCGTAAAAATGTCTAAGATAAAAACAACCAAGCATTAAAAAAAAGAGAAAAATATAATTCCAAAAAATACACGTAACTGCGGCTTCTTCTTGTTTTTTAAACAATACTAAATAAAAAGCGGTCCCAATAGCAGATAATATTCCCCAAAAAAATGTCATAAAAATCATACATTTCTCCTTTTTTACACTTGATTAAAGGCAATCAAGTTTTTGTTTCATTTTTATTGTGCCCACAGCACCAACTAAGGTAGTAAAAAATACAAGCGCAGCACAACACCACCAAAAAGGTAAATATCCTTCTTGACCCATTACCGCAGCACGAACACCTTCCATGCAATATAACAAAGGGTTTAAAAGATTGAGATACGCAAGAAGAGGACTTTTTACAACAAATGATGCCCAGGTAAACTGATAACCACCTAAAAACCAAAGAGGAAAGACAACACGCATCCACACATCCCCAATGGCCTCTAGACTTTTGACCATACTTGCAAGCCAGAGTGAGAAAAACCCATAAAAGAGGTGTGCCAAAATAAAAATGATTAAAAACTTATAAAGAGACATGTGATCTAAGCAAAAACTATTCCATAACAGCACCTTTGCCATAGGAAGAATAAAAATCGCAATCGCCATACCCTGCAATGCGTTTGAAATTGCAATTCTAAAAAAGACCATCCATTGTGGCAGCGGAAGAGTAAGCGCATAGGTTATCGAGCGCTCACCTTGTAAATCGCTCGTCAAACGAGCAACATTTTCCATCACTTCAAAAAATCCCCAACTGACCGCATTAGCACAGGCCATAAAAAGCCCAAGGCTTACCGATGCATCTCCAAACCCAATGTACTGAAATACGATAATCGTAATCCCAGCCCATAATGCCCCGTTAACGAGCCTACCTCCAAACCCAGGTAAAAAAACTGCCATATCACGCCACACAAGGCGGATACAAGTTCGTAAACTTAATAATTTCATAAAAAATATCTTTCAAGCACAAGCGCCAGTCTTCGTTGCTTTGCAATTTCTTCTGACGAGCGCACTAATCTTTAACTAAACCACGCAAGCCTAATGAAGCTACAAGCGACAACAAGCGACGAACCTATTAATCGTTTTTTGCTTCTTCGTTTGCTTCATTCATCAAGGCAATAAATACCTCTTCCAAATTCGCCTTTCCATGAGCACTCATGAGATTTTCAGGAGTATCAACAAGACGAATGACACCGCGATCAAGGACACATACACGATCAGAAAGTTTTTCAGCTTCATCAAGATAATGAGTAGTTAAAAGCACCGTAACGCCAGAATTGCGCAACTCTTTAATAATTTCCCAAATATCACGACGAACATGAGGATCAAGGCCAACGGTTGGCTCATCAAGAATAACTAGTTCCGGTTGATGAATAAGCGTACGCGCAAGCATAAAACGTTGTTTATATCCACCAGAAAGAATATCCGCTTTTTGCTGAGCATATTTTTCTAAGCCAAATTTTTTCATCAACTCTCTGCTTCGCTCTCGGGTTACTGCGTCAGGCAAACAGAAAAAACGTCCTGCAAACATAAGGTTCTCTTCAAGCGTTAACATCATGTCAACGTTCGGTTTTTGCGGGCAGAATCCAATAGTACGACGATACTCAACAACATCATTGTAAATAGACTTACCGTCCTTAAGAATATCTCCCGACGTTGCTGGATGAAGGGTTGCAATAATAGTAGAAAGAGTTGTTTTTCCTGCTCCATTTACTCCAAGCAATGAAAGAACCTCTCCCTTCATAATATCAAGACTAACACCTTTAAGTGACTCTATTGGCCCCTTAGGCGTTTTATAAATTTTAGTAACAGATTGCACGCGTAATAATATTCCCATGAATATACTCCTCATGGCGGTAAGAATCATTTACTATCAAGCAATGTAAAAGTACATTGCGCCAAAAGCATCGATCCAGTTTTGAATTTAAAAATAAGTAAAAATATAGTTTCTAAAAAAAATAATAGCGTAACTACATCAGAAAACTAAAATTGCATTCATGATATACATACTCCTGAATTATAAAGGTCAACTGATTATTATTAAGATAGTCTACCAAAAAAAGAAGGCCTATCAGACTTATAGAGAACCTCAACTAAGGATATACCAATTCCATAATTATTTATAACAGCTTACAAAGTTTTAATTTCAAAAAATCTTGATCAGTTATTCAATGCAACGAAAAACACCTCGATAATCACGATCTTTTAAAAAAGGCTCAACTTCAATATCTTCCAATCTTTTTTCTAATGCACTCTTATGAAGAGTATCAAGAAATTTTTCAACGCTATCTCTGCTTCCACAGGCAATAATTTTTACGTGAACATTCTCTAGGGCCTGAATCATTCCTTCAAGGCCATATTTTTGCGCATGTTTTTGGACAAACTCACAGAGAATTTCAGTATTGTTTTTTGAGACAAAAGTTATTCGCAAACATTGATTCATTGGCACTTCTCCTTTTTTAGATATGCGCATAAAGACAAGGCACAAAGCTAGCAAACAGTAGTTATGTTTGTCAAAACATCCCCCGTAATGAAAGATTTTTTTACATTTTTCTCTTTTTTTAATGGCTTAAAACTACGCATTGCAGCCCTTTCTTAACTACATCACTTTACTTTACCCCCTTTGGAAGCTATTTTAAGAAAAAAATATAAGGGTCTAAAATGATTACATTACAAAAACCGCGCGTTCGTTTTGCTCCTGCCCCCACAGGCATGATGCATTTGGGTAATATTCGTACCGCTCTTATGAACTATCTACTTGCGCATCAAAAGCAAGGAACGTTTATATTACGCGTGGAAGATACCGATCTTGAAAGAAATTTTGACCCTGGTGCAGAAAAAATTAAGGAAGATTTAGCCTGGCTTGGACTTACTTATGATGAAGGCCCTGGAAAAGAACAAGCTTCCATGACACCCTACTTTCAATCTCAACGGAACCACATCTACCAAAGAGAACTCGAATCATTCATTACTAAGGGTTTTGTCTATCGTTGTTTTTGCACTACAGAAGAACTTGATAGAAAACGCCAACGTCAAATTGCACTCAAACAGCCCCCTCGCTATGACGGGACTTGTGCCGCTTTAACTCAAGAAGAATCAAACACAAAGTCTCAAACAACTCCTTCTATTTGGCGTATGAAAGTAGATCACACTAAAACCGTAACAATTCACGACCTTTCTCATGGTCCTGTAGTCTTTGACCTCAAGAATTTTTCAGATTTTCCGATCTCTCGCCAAGATGGCAGCGTTACTTTTATGTTTGCCAATTTTATTGATGACGTATTAATGAAAGTTGACTGCGTTATTCGAGGGGAAGACCATTTGAGCAATACTGCAGGACAAGCAGCAATGTACTTGGCCTACGGCGCAAAATTACCCTTATTTTGGCACATGCCTATCTTATGCAGCATTGATGGGAAAAAACTTTCTAAGCGCGATTTTGGATTTTCATTACGTGACTTAAAAGATTCTGGATTTCTACCGGAAGCTATTATCAACTACCTAGCAATCATCGGCGGATCATTCAAAAACGAAATCATGAGCAAACAAGAACTTATCGAAGCTATAAACTTTGATTCCATTTCAACAACCGGACAAATCAAATACGATGTTGAAAAGCTCCGTTGGGTAAATCATAAATGGATCGCCAAATTAAGCACTGAAACTTTGACCGATCACTGTTTACCATACCTACATGAAGCATACCCAACTACACAAACCATGGATCGTGAGATCATTATAAAAGCGCTTTCGTACATCCACCAAGAAATGGTTACTTTGCGCGATTGCGTTACTTTATTAGCTTTCTACTTTGATATTCCTGTGTACGAACAAGATATCGCACGCACTATCACAACTCCTGAAAAACTTTCTACTTTATGCACTGTGGTAAAAGCAAGTATAGTCGAGCAAACGACCGAGAATTTTCTTGCAACTGCTAAAAAAGAAGCTACAACTGCTGGTATAGCGCCAAAAGAGCTTTTTTCATTTATTCGCTACGGCCTTACCGGATCTGTTAAAGGAATTGGTATTGCACAACTTAGTGATTTACTTGGATATCCAGAATTACAAAAAAGATTGTTAGAGTTTTTACCGGTTATTCAATAACAAATAAAAAGAACCGCTTTTTTTTGAAAAAAAGCGGTTCTTTTTATCTCGACTTTTTTCTATGCACAAAGCTCTTTGCAATGATCACACGATTCAAGAATCACTGGCTCAGCTTGTTTGTATAAACCATAAGCCAAACCTTTTAACTCTTTTTTTTCATTTTTTTGTACATCTTCTTTTGAAGAACTAAAACTATATAAATTTTTAGCCACAGATTTAATTTCTGAGATAAGCCAATCTGCTTCTTTTTTTAATTTTTCCGCATACCCATTTTCTTCACGCGCATAGATAGTTACACTCATCACAGCAATCCCTAGAAAAACTAATTTTTTCATCCTTCTCTCCCTTAGTTTATTTATAATAACAAATCAAAACTTGAGCTTATCGAAAGGTTTTTTAAAAACCTAGCGCTTTTTTAAAAATTACAAATTGACTTTTTGGCAAATAAATATAGAATTAATGCACACTGCATGAAGCACCTATAAAGTTTCCATCCGGATAGGGGAGATGGAGGTTATCCCCCTTTTCTGGGGGCATATAGTTATAAAATAACAAATAAGCCTAAGATAATGGCTTTAAACGATTGGTGGATTTAATAAGCTCACTTACTATTTTTTTATTTTCAAAATAAGCCATAACTTCTAAAAAAACAGGCTCCATCGCTTGTGGAACAAAAAATTCAAAAATGCTTTCTGGCACATCGTAAGCACGATCAAAAGCTATATGCTCAGTTCCTCGCAATGCAGAAGAAACAAGCCAACAATAACTTTTTTGTATACGAGCAGTGTAATAAATACAAAAAGTTTCTTGCATAATAAATTTCCTACTATTCTTTACTATAAATAATCTTTTTAGCCCCGTAATAGTACCTTTTTTTCGTCGATTATGCCAACCTACAGCAATTTTTTACAGTCTTCACCTAAACATCACTTTTAAAAAATAAGGTTTTTAGTACACTCTCTATCTTAATGTTCACCTTATATTCGATTTTCAAGGAGTAGACATGTCTACTGGTCCCTCGCAAAAAATAGGGCTTCTAACTGCAACCATCGTTGGCATGAATGCAATGATCGGTGCTGGAATTTTTACTATACCAAGCGCATTAGCAGGACACGCAGGACCAGCGAGCATCCTCACTTTTGTCTTTGTTGCTTTTGCCGTATGGTGCATGGCTCAGTCGATTGCTCGTGTTGCTCAATTATTCCCTCAAGAAGGATCATTTTACGCATATGTTCGTCCCTGGGGCGGACATGGAATGGGACTTTTTGCTGCCGCTTGTTATCTCTTTGGAATAACAATAGCTATGGGATTTTTGACCAATTCAGCAGGAGAACACCTTGCCCGCTATCTCTCTTCAAGCTCATCCCACTTTTTAGGGGGAGCATGCCTCATTGCTCTTACTTTTTTAAATTTATTTGGAGTCTCACTTTCATCTATTAGCCAACAGATTTTAATTCTTCTTACTGTATTCCCTCTTCTTGCAACAACAGCACTTTGTTTTACCAAAGCATCTCTTTCTAATCTTGTTCCCTTTGCTCCTTATGGAATAAAAAGCGTTTTTGAACAAACCAGAACAGTTGCCTTTTCTTTCTTTGGGTTTGAAGCAATTGCATCGCTTTTTGCAATTATTCGTGATCCACAAAAAAATCTTCCTCGTGCAATTTCTTACTCACTTCTTATTGTTGCTGGCCTGTATCTTTTGTTTGTTGCCTCACTTATTTTAGCAGTCCCCCTTCATTATTTTTCTGAGTACCCAGGACCAGTAGCCAATGCTCTCATTCATGTTTTTCCAGGAAAAGATTGGGTTATTGAATGCATTCATATTTCAAGTTTATTTGCCATCTTGGGAACCTTACACTCAATGATATGGGCATCGGGAGCGCTTACCCTTTCTTTCTTTAAAAAGATACGAGCATGCTCCACACAGCAACTTTTGGTATGCGGAGCTATAAACAGACAATCAACCACCCTTTTTATTGGGGGCTGTATTTTTGGAAGCTTTTACCTTTTAAGTAGCAAACTTTTTTGTAGTCTTACTTCTCTCTTTTTACTTACTTCATACGTGCTTGCTATGATCACACTTTTAACAATTCCTTCCGAATGGAAATCAGGGCGCAATACTATTACCGTTGCGGGTATAGCAACTGCAGTTCTTATTTTTTATTTTGCAGCAGACGACTGTCGGAAATTGGCTATGAAAAAATTATGTTCAACTGCAGCAACAGTCTGTAAAACTATTTCGTAAGATTAATAAGGTTGATTTGACGGTATAAAACGCATAATGCTATAACTTATTTTAAATATTTTTTAAGCAGTAAAAAAAAGGATCCCCATGAGGATAATACGTATTTTCCTTTCTTGCTTCCTAGTCTTCTCATTCTCTTCGCTTTTTGCACGAGTAACTCTTAACTACAATGATGGTTATCAACTTTTTGGAACGGTTCTTCCCACAGCCGTCCTTAACAGAGAATGTAGAGAGCTCCTTAAACAAGAAGGTAACGGCATAGATGAACGATTTTTCTTTTCAACTTCTATGTACGGACAAAAAGCAACAACCGCTCGTAATCTAAAAAAAGAAACTTCTTTTGTTAACGATGTTCATGGAAGATTGAACATGATTGGCTTAACATACGGCGCCTTACCACAAGGAACTATTCAACCGGCACTTCTGCAAACAGCTGCGTTACAAACATTTCAAAACAACCCTCTTCTTGGCGTTTCAATTTCCAACCCTACTTATACCGATCTCACGCAAAACTTTGGGTTCTTCACAGCTCCTGGAAAATATCATAAAATCGGATTGAGATTTCAGGCTTCTGTAAGACCTTTTCAAGATCTTATTTTTACCGTACAAGCTGGTATTGCTGATTTACAGCAAACCGTTAGTCTTGTTGGAATGACTCCTCTTGCACTAGCAGCAAACGTTTACCCTGCAAATGCAGTGATCACTCCCACTCAGTTTGCTCTTGATCAAACAACCGTTGAACAATATCTTATGGAACCTGCACAACAAATATTCCAACAACTGGGAGTCTCAGTTGGGAACATTCAACAAACTGGGCCTGAAGACGTTTCATTCTATGCCATTTTACGCCACAATTTTCCAGTTAACCAAGACGCTGACCCTGAAGAATGGGCATATTTTATTTTCACTCCAATCTTACAAATCGGGGCTACAGCCGCTGCAGCAAAAGCCACAAGCCCTTATAAGCTCTATGATCTATCTTTAGGAAACAATCGCCATCAATCACTAAACATAGCGGCCGGATTTAGCCTCGACTTTGCAGAAACATTAGAACTTGATTTTTTTACTGGCATCACCCACTTCTTTAGCAGAACCTATCTTGCACGCGTCCCTACCAGCCAATTTCAGTCAACCTTATTCCCCTACACCACCAACATCGTTTCAAAACCAGGGGAATCATGGTTTATTAGCCTTGGGCTTAATGCGTACCATCTGATGGATAATCTTTCTATTTATGCACAATACCTCTATATGGGGCACCTAAAAGATAAAATTTCACTGGTAACTCCGGATCCTGCATTTTTACCAAGCAGACTAGAACAAGACAGTCCCTTCAAAATCCAAGTTGCCAACTTCGGATTTGATTATGACCTCTCTCCAAACTTTGCTATAGGACTTGGCTACCAATGGCCGCTTGCCCGTCGAGGAGCTTATAAAACAAATACCGTACTTCTAAATCTAACATTAACCTTCTAAAAACAGGCCTGATGCATAATTTCACTAGACAGGCAAGCTTAAAGCCGCTATCTTAGATGAGTATTAAAATTATGGTCTTTACTCTCACTGAAAGGATGCTGAAACTCGCATGTCAAAGAAAAGAGCAAACATCGAAATTCACGTCAGCAATAACGTTGAACGATCACTACGTCAATTAAAGAAAAAAATTGAACGTGAAGGTATCGTACGCGATATGAAACGTATCGTGTATTTTGAACCACCAACGCAAAAACGTCGCAAACGCCATATGAGAGCTGTAAAGCAAAATTATATGCGCATGCTTAATCAACGTGGTGCTTAGATCTTATAAAGATCATCGCATTACCCTAGAGCTTCCTAAGGGAAGCTCGTAGGCAGGCTGGAATAACATGAACAAAGTCTATCAAATTAAACGAGCTCAAAAAGCAGCGCAACTTTTACGAAGTATTTGTACCCTTTTTTCTGGGGCAAGTCGTGATGATGAACGCCTTCAAGGCTCACAAATAACTCGTGTCGAACTTTCAGACGATAGATCAAGATGTTATGTTTTTTTCTATAATGCTGGTGGCGAAGAAGCATTTAGAGAAACATTACGTTACTTGATTCTTTATAAGCCTTCATTACGCGCAGCGCTTGCCAAAGAAATCTCTGGCCGTTATACGCCAGAATTAGAATTTGTTTTTGATCATTCTTTTGAAAAAATAGAACGCTTAGAATCCTTGTTTGAAAAAATAAAGGAAAAGGATGAGCTGGACTAGTTCTTTTGTTACTTTTTCTGGCCTTTCTGTTTTGTGGACGCTTTTTTTATGGGGCGTTTCTCGTTGGCTAGTTAAGGGAGTTTATTCTGTTTCTCCTCTTGCCTTACCAATTTTAGTATCTCTGTTTTCAATTACAGCCCTCTATCATGCATTGAGCAATAATCTTCCCTATCTTGGTTCTTATTTCTTCTTTTTTTCAGCTCTTATTATTACCATTTTTACCGATGCAACAACGCTTCTCATTTCCCGCTATGTCACCATCTATGCAATGCCTATTGGGTGGCTATTAAGCAATATGAAACTTTTACCGATAACTCCACTGGAAAGTATCAGCGGCTCTTTAGTTGGCCTTTTGATTCTTGCAACAGTGCGATATGTTTCAAAAAAACTTCTTGGCAAAGATGGCTTGGGACAAGGCGACGTGGATCTTTTATGTTTTATTGGAGCTTTCACTGGACCTAGCGGATGTTGGATCACGTTAATGACCGGTTCCCTCCTAGGCTCGCTTTTTGGCATCATCTATTTTATTGCAGCAAAAGGAAGACGTGACATTCTTCTTCCCTTTGGACTCTTTTTAGGAATGGGAGCAATTCTCTATGTTCTCTTCCAAAAACAATTAACCTCTTTTTTTCTCCCTGCTTACTAGGCCTTCTTCTAAAAAAAGCCCCGTTTTACTGGAGCTTTTAAAAATTTTATTATGCCAAAAAATCAACCTTAGATTCATCAACAGTAAAAGCCGCAAGGCTTTCGACCATTTTGCCACTATCAATCATAACTAATTCCAATAATCAGCCATTTCCTCAAAGCACCGAATCTTTGCAAAAACTTGCATACTGTCTTTTCATGGGAACAGATTTTTATAATCCCCTACCGCCAATAATTATCACTGATTGAAATAAAAAGAGAGAGACCTCAATCGATCAGCATATTTTAATTGTAAATAAAGTTATTCTGATACTAATAAATAAAATAGGGTATTCTTGCAAGCTTACCTATAGCCCCCACACAGTATCAAAAGAGTGCACTATAAGCTTATTATTCTACAAACAAAAATCATCTTTGAGGAAAATTGCAAGCTTTTCAACTTAAAGTATTACTTTTCATTTTTAAACTTTTGTAAATAAAAACAGAACCTAAGGAGCCTAAATATTACTAGTTTGACATTATAAAAATAAGTTGTAAACTGTTATACAAGTGTTTTTTGAGCTATCATGCTTAAATAAGTTACTGTATAGAGCAATCAAGGTATTTTGAGGGAATATCTCAAATATATTTAAGGAGCATACCGTGAGTATCAAGCAAACTACGTCTACACCAAAAAGTAACCTTCCATTAGGAAAAACCCGCACTTATAATGAAATTGTTGAATTCTTAAATAGTCATTGGACTGCTCAAGATGACGCAAAGAGCGCCGATCGTATGAAAAAACTCGATAAGGCTCTTGGTTCACCTTCATCTAAAGTTCCGACTGTATTAATCGCAGGAACAAATGGAAAAAGCTTAACTACTCATTTTGCAACCAAGTTATTCAAAGAAGAGGGTCTTGTTGCTGGAGCACTCTATGCACCACATATTCTCACTTATAATGAACGTTTTTTCATTGACACTGACTTCATATCAAATAAAAATTTTACCGATATAAGTAACGAAGTTATTAACGCTTCAGAAGAAAACGCTATTAATGCAACTACCCAAGAGCTTTTGATTGCTATAGGGCTTTTTTATTTTGCACAAAATAATGTCGCAGTTGCTATTATGGAAGTTGAAAAAGGCGGCGTATCTCATCCCCTAGCAGCCGTTACCTCTCCAAAAATTGTTGCCATTACTCGAGTTACTGCTCAAGATGCTGATGAAGAAGGCCAAGCACTTGATGCTCCTTTTCAAGAATATATTGGTTTGGTTAAAGAAGGCACTCATTTAGTTTCTGCCGACCAAAACAAAACAAATCTTAAACGCATGTCCGATTACACTAAAGATGTAAAAGGTATTTGGGAAATGCCAATCAGAAAACTGACTGTGCTTCCTTACCCATTTGAACAACTCCATGGACGTTGCGCGGCTCTTGCAGAACGTATTGCTTCTATCTTTATTAACCAAAATGTGCCAAAAGAACTTGCTGTTCAAGAAGATTCCAGCTTGCTTATGAAGAAAAAAGGGCAACGTGGTCGCCCAACCCTTGAAGCAAAACGTCAATCTGAACTTAACCCAAAAAGAACTCTTGAACATTTCTGGAAAGAAACTATTAACTCACTAGCTGGTCGTTTTCAAATTTTTGACAAAGAAAAACCGACAATTCTTATTGATAACGCAAGCAATATTGATGCTTTTAAAAATTTTCTTCTTGGTGTTCGCTTGATGCATTATCAACGATCGCTTAAAGGTTTAGCTTTAGTCGTTGGTTGCTATCAAGAAAACTTAGACTATCAAGAATTTTTACGCCAAGTTCGTTACTTCTTTAAAAAGACCTCTGGTCACATTATTTTGTGCCCTGTAACTCCTAAAGAAGGCGTTTTCTGTACTTCATGGGATCCTGAAAAAGTCGCAAATGACATGAAAGATCTCAAGATTAAAGCTCGCGCAGCTTCAAATTTTAAAGAAGCCTTTGAATTTGCTAAAAAATCAGTTACTGACCGTCATGGCTTAGTAGCAATTGTTGGCTGTTCATCATTACTTGCTGAATATTGGAACTCAAAAGGTATCAAAAAGCTGCAAGGATAATGACTACTGTCTTATTTTTAAAATCTCTGTTTCTCGGAGCCGGGGCGGGATTGCTCTATGGGCTATCTCTCCTTGGCTACCGGAACTTAGTTTTTAAAACTGCATCAAACTTCTTGCCTAGCAGGAAGTTTTTTCTTTTTTTTGTTTCTTCGTTTGTAAGACTCGGATTACTTGCACTTCTTTGTGCTTATGTATTGCGCACCCCATCACTCAATATTATACTAGTCATAATCTCTTTTTTTGGAGGGTTTTGGTTGGCAGTTTTGCGCAAGAAGGTAAGCTCATATGAACATTAATGTTTTAGGCGAAAAAGCATCTTGGTCTCTCCTTTCATTTTTCGGCATAACTCATCCATTTTTTAATGTAATTATTCCAACAGTTGTAAGCACGTGGGCAATTTTAGGAATTATATTTGGATGTATATTTTTACTCAAACGATCTCTTACTTATAAAGAAAGCCATCTTCGATTTTGTATCCTTGAAATTATTAGCGCCCTGATGGACATGGTCAGTGAAGCACTAGGCCATTTCACTTACCAACATTTTAGCTTTATAGCCTCTCTCTTTTTTTTCATACTCATCTGCAATACCGTTGGAGTACTTCCCTTTCTTGATGAACCAACTACCGATTTAAATACCACCGTAGCTCTTGGCGTCTTAGGCCTCTTGTATCGGGATTTCTTTGCTATCAAAGAACATGGTCTTCGCGGGTATCTTAAAGAATTTTTTGAACCACTTTTTTTTATGTTTCCTCTTCATATCATGGGAAAATTTTCATCGCTTATTTCTATATCATTTCGACTCTTTGGAAACATTTTAGGAGGGATGGTGATCTCCCATATCTGGTTTGGATTTGCAGCAGAAAATATTTTTTTAAACATGGCTAATTTCTGTGGTCTTGGGCTTATTATCAATCTCTTTTTTGGTATCTTTGAAGGACTTATTCAAGCGTTTGTTTTTGCCATGCTTTCACTTACCTATCTTTCTCTTGCCCTTGCGCATGAAGAAAAAAAACCTGATACCACCACTACTCTAGAAAAGGTCATAGAATGATGCTCGATCTTTCCTCTTCCCTTTGTCATTATGGTGCTTGCGCCTTAACTGTTATTCTCCCCTCGTTAGGAGTAAGTTTTGGACAAGCGCTTACCAGCTCAGCTGCCCTTGAAGCCCTTAACGTTCAACCTCACGCACGCAGTGAAATTAGCAGAACGCTTCTTATTGCGCTCGTACTGATTGAAACTGCAGCTATTATAAGTTTTATTATTGGCTTTCAACTCATGCTTTTTGGACCTCACGCAACCTTTGAAAATGCTGCTTACATCCATTATGGAGAACTAGGGATTGCTCTTGCACTTGGCATAGGAGGTGCCATTGCAGGTATACTTTCTTGTCTACCTGCACGGCAAGCATGCCTTGCCATTGCACGCCAACCTTTTTTAACTAATAAAATTCAACTGCTTATGGGAATCACACAATCACTCATGCAAACTCCTATTATTTTTGGGCTTATTGTTTCTCTGTTTATTTTAAAGCAGCTTGAAACAGCTACCCAACTTGCAGACAGCTTTAGATTTATTGGAGCGGGACTTTGTGTTGGGGTAGGAAGCATTGGTCCAGTCATTGGCCTTGCGCGTCTTTCTGAAGAAGCTTGCAGAAGTGTTGGCATTAATCGATCAGCTTTTTCAAAAGTACTTTCTTTCACCGTAGTAAGCGCTGCATTGATAGAATCTGCTATCATTTTTTGTCTTGTTATCGCGCTCTTTCTTCTTAACATAAACAGTGCTGATAAAGCCGATTATCAAGGTCTTGTATACTTTGCTGCAGGTGCCGTAATGGCAATCGGAACTCTTGGTGTTGGTATCAGTTCTGGACGACTTACTGCCCAAGCATGCAAGGTTTTTTCACGCAACCCTGAACTCTATAGTGAAGTTTCAAAAATAAGTTTTTTCAGTCAAGTTCTTATAGAAACAAGCGCGGTTTATGCTCTTGTCATTTCAGTATTTCTTCTGATTTCCATCTAAAAAAAGTGGTCAATCATGCTAAAAAAGGAACAGGTACCGGTAGTTTATATCGTTACCAAATTAGAATTAGGTGGCGCCCAAAAAGTCTGCCTTTCTCTCTTTCAGGAACTTAAAAAAAAGAATCATTGTACCTGGCTCATTTCAGGAACTAAAGGACCACTTGTTAGCGCAATAAAAGATAGTTCAAACGTCATTCTCCTTCCTTCACTTAAACGAGAATGTTCTTTTTCAAATCTGAAAAATGATTTCAAAACTTTTTTTTCACTTATTAAAGAACTTAAAAAATTAAAAGCCCTACACCCTGACATTATTGTACATACCCATAGTACTAAAGCCGGATACCTTGGACGCTGGGCCGCTTTTTTTGCAGGCATTTCAGAACGATTTCATACTGTTCATGGATTTGGATTCCACTCACATCAATCAAAACTTGGCTATGCCGCCGCCTACCTCTTAGAATTTTTGACCGCACTCGTTACCACTCATTATGTTTGTGTATCAACAGAAGACCAAAAAACTGGGTGTCGACTTCTCCCTTGGTTCTCACGCAATAATACTTTAATTCGTGCCGCCATTGACGATGAAAAATTTCATCCTGCTCACCTTGCGCCCCTTGATAAAAACGCACCTTTTACTTTTGGCACCGTATCCTGTTTTAAAAAACAAAAAAATCTGTTTGATCTTCTTCTTGCTTTTAAAGACGTACATCGTCAATACCATCACACACGCCTTGAGATCATTGGGGATGGTTCATTACGACCAGAAATAGAATCGTGGATAGCAGTCAATAACCTTGAACAAGTAATTATTCTTCACGGCTGGCAAGATGCCGTTGCCCCACTCATGAAACAATGGCACGCCTTTGTTCTGTCATCCCTCTGGGAAGGGTTACCGTGTGCAGCAGTTGAGGCTCGTTTTCTAAAATTACCGGTACTTGCCTACAACGTCGGTGGCATCAGTGATTTAGTACTCGATGGGAAAAATGGCTTTCTGTACGAACCGCGCAAAGTCCAACAACTGGTTCACGGTATGTGTGCCCTTATTTCTGACACAACACTCTACCAAAAACTTAAAGCATACCCTGAAGATCTTTCTGCGTTTACCCGTAATGCCATGATTTTACAACACAGTATTTTATACCGGTATGTAACAACAAGAGAGTAACTTGCTATTAAAGAGGTACTTGTTTACCTCTTTAAATCTCTAATAGATGACATTTTTAAATTTTATTTTATTGGCTCAAGACGTAAGTGTGCACTCCGCGTGCAGCGTCAAAGGGGTACTTGTCTACCCCTTATGAAATCAGGACACAAACCTGCGGTTTGATCGCTTTTTCGGCTGCAATCGTTCGTCGCACCCTTCCTACTTCGCATAAAGCTCCGTAGGACTTCGACGGGTGACAACTCAGTTCCGCCTGATAAAGACTACTACTTTGTAATTAAAAATTGAGAAAAAGAAAAAGTCCCGTCATTGCGAGCTTGCGAAACAATCCCTGCATGGCTTACTTGTAAAAAATTAACAATGCCTGGAATAAAAGAATTTTAGTATTTTTGAATAAGCTCTAAGCCAATCCAATCTGGCCTTTTGATAAAAAAATACATCTCTCTAAACTTAGAAGGTAGCCGATTTCTCAAAATGTGAGGTTTTATGAAACACTCTTTATGCCTTTTTTTAGCTCTTGTAAGCATATCTTTTAAAAGCAGCCCCACGCCTTCCACTGCACTATTGCCTTTGTCTCTTACAGCAAAAAAAGGTGTATTTTTTGGAATTATTGCGCTTCTTGGAGTTTCCCTTGCCAAAGTAATTCATCTGAAGTACTCAGCTGACTTAGAAAAACTTAAAGAAAAAGCACAGCGCGATCCATTTCCTGATAGTCCTGAAACAAGAAAAATAGCAAAAGAATTAACTAAAGAAGGATATGAGGTTTATTTTGCAAAAAGATCATGGCGTAGCACTCCTGGAGTATTTTCTTGTGGGAAAAAAGTAGTTTTTGCTATCCCCTATACAAATGAACAAGATACCTTTTTTACTGATCCTCGTTATGCATCTTATCGTGAAGCTATAATTGCCCATGAAATTTGTCATGCGCGTAATGGAGATATCATTCAAGAAGCCTATTTTCAAGTAATAGTATCTGTAATTCTGTCATGTGCGACTATAAAACTTGCTAGGGCAGGCACTACAACATTACTACAGTCCCCTCTTTTTTCTAGTCTTTTAATAGGTTCACCTGTTATCAAAAAAACCTCTGATTTTGCTCTTCACGCATCAGCAATTTTAATAACAAGTGCCATAAGTTGTGGTCTGTCGCTCTTAACAAATGGCGCATTTTGTCAATATCAAGAGCAAAGAGCAGATGCTGCAGCAGTAACTCTCCAAGATCCATTACAACTTGACGGAATAGCACACTACTTTGAAGAAGATTCTAAAAGTGATCTTCCGAACAAAACATGGAAAGACTGGTTCTTTAACAAAATACAAAATCATCCAAGCAACATAAGTCGAGCTCTATTTTTCAAAAAAGAAGCCACTAAAATGCGTAATCAACAAGGGATACGCAGGCCCCCTCTTGGCTTATAGTTTTGCCGGGTTAGCATCGCAATGACAAGGCTTTTTCATTCTTTTTCTCTTTTCAAAAAAAACCGTTCGGCTAAACTTTAAAAAGATCATTCTTTAAAAAATTAGCGGAGGAACTCGCATGACTTTTCGTACATTCAAACAAAACAAATTATGGCGAGACAAAGCTGTTGAACTTATGGAACAAACTGGCTCAAAAATTCATTGGACAAGGCTCAACGATGATGCATTTGCAAAAGAACTCAGAACAAAATTCATGGAAGAAGCTGAAGAAGTGTATAGCGCTCCATCAAAAGAAAATTTGGTAGAAGAACTCGCTGACGTTTTGGAACTCATTACCTCTTTATGCGAGGTGCATCACTTCACCATGGAAGATATCATTGCCGCACAACAAAAGAAAAATGAAAAACGTGGCAGCTTTAAAGGACGTAAATTTGTTACGATAGCTGAACATCTAGTTGGTAGCTTTGGCGAAAAATATTGCTTGGCTGATCCAGAAAAATATCCGGAAATAATAGATTAATCATGAAAAACATACCATCTACCCTGCTGACGCTCTTTACCCACTACACAACCACGAAATAAAAAATCCATGGCTCTAAAACCTATGCTTAGGATTATTGAAGTTGTTCCCTATGACCCTTTATGGCCTCAATTGTTCGAAGAGGAAGCAGCTCTTATCAAAGAAGCCCTTGAAGAGAACATTATTGAACTTCACCATATCGGCTCTACGTCTGTTCCTGGTTTATCGACAAAACCAATCATCGATATCATCGCAACGGTGAAACATCCAGATAAAACTATCACTCTTTTAAGAGCGCACGGCTACACCTATCACGGAGCGTATAACTTACCTTTCGTTATTTTTTCAGAAAATATGGTTCGATAAACATCCACCTACATATCTATCCAAAACAGTATCGCGCTGAAGTTGAACTCAATCTTGCATTTAGAGATTATCTACGCACTCACCCAGAAGCAGCTGCAGCGTATGCAGACCTTAAGCATACCCTTTTGATTGCGCCCCCTTCTTTAAAAAATAGGTCACTTTTTGCCGATTACACGCTGGGAAAAGATGCATTTATCCGAGACATTTTAAGCAAGACAGGTTTTGATAGCATTAGAATAACCTGCTGTAACCATGAGTACGAATGGCAGACAACAGAAAAGTTTAGAACTATGTATCAGCTCGCACTTGATGATTTTATGGACACCTACACAAACCCTGAGCATATCCATGTGGCCCTTATCAAGGAGTCACAGTAGTTGGCTACCTCCATGTGGAGCTTTTACCCGAAGGAACATTCACGTTCCATACCTTTGCGGTTGAAGAAACGCATGAAAATTTACGAGAACAATTTTTACAACTCTGCACAAGATGGCTTAATAAAAATAGAGAAGCCCTACAGAGAAAACTGTAACACTTCTCTATTTTTATATTCTTAAAATCAAACGTTATTTGATACCATAAAAGTCTTTTGCGCCCTTTAAAAGAATATCAAACTCTTCTGTATTTGGTGTTTCAGAAGTTGCTCCCTCAATAAAAGTTCCACCAATTACTCCCACATCATTAAGGCCCGTATTTGGTAGTTGCTTTGGAAAAATATAAAACGAACGTTTTATATTCTGACCCGATGCAGTCAAGCCTTCTCCAAAATAAACCAAAATCATATGCTGTAAATCGCCAACATTTTGATCTTTAAGCATAATCAAATGACCTTGTACGGAAACCATATCAACATCATTATTAAGCCCATAATCAAGCCCCCCACTACAATTGATAATAAAAGAATCAGAAAGATCTGAGATCGCATTCACTTTTTTCTGAACAAAAGTAACTTTATCATCAAGATACTCATGCAATCCGATCATCATTTTTGCTGTATCAATAAAAATACCATCATCATAAGAAACCAAATCTCTGCTCGTACCATTACCAAAATCAAGCGTAACGTCTTTTGCTGGTTGCATTACCACCCCAACATAAGGCTCTAATCCCGAATCATCCCTATTTTCGAAATAAGTTGGAACAACAACTGCTCCTTCAACGAAATCAGGATGTGTTTTTTTAGCAATAGCATCATAAAAAAGATAGGCATCAACCCCTACTTTATCAATCACTTTTTGCATTTCAAGAGCGTTATCCATTGATACAGGAGCAAGTAACCCCCCTGCATTATGCGAAGTTAATGATTCAAAATTTTCTGCAACAATTGTAATAGCAGTAAATCCGCGCTGCACCAAATCATACGCAGTAAATAAACCTAATGCGCCGGCACCAATAACAGTAATTGGGGTATCTTTTGTAAGATTTGCAGCCGACTCTGAATTAAGCAATAAATCATTTACATAAATCGCACAACCGGGCCCAAGAGTCCAACCACTTCCACCATGACCATAATTATGAGCAATATTTTTACCATCTTTTTGCTCTAAACTCATGTTAGGAGCACCTCGTCGCATTGGACGATGACATAAAATTTTTTTACCAAGATTAACAGTTTCTAACTTCGGGGGATTCATCTTTCTTACTTCACGCGCCATTATCAAAAATGGTGATACCGTCAATAAAGCGATACCAAGCGTTACTTTATAATTCTTGAAGATTGATTTCACTATCTCATACTCCTTTACAAAACAAATGATTGTACTAATATGGCGACATAAATTAGTTAATTAAAAATATTTCGTCAATCACTCTTTATTTTAAAAGGAAATTCAGATGAGCCCTTTACAGCACTATAAAATCCTGTCTCTTGGTTTTTTCCTACTTGCCACCAACAGTTCTAGCATGGCTATTACACTTAGCCCTGAAGAACAATTAAACAAATTAAAGCTCACACTTCCTTCAGTAACTGCACCTCTTGCTAACTATGCGTCATGCCATATTACTGGAAATCTTATTTTTGTTTCTGGTCAACTACCGATGAACAATGGAATATTGAAATTCAAAGGAAAAGTCGGAGAAACTATTTCTGCAGAAGAAGCAACTGAAGCAGCGCAACTTTGTGCACTTAATATTCTTGCCCAACTAAAATTAACCCTTACCTCACTCAATCGGGTAAAAAGGTGCGTAAAGGTAACTGGGTTTGTAAACACCACACCAAATTTCACGCTACACCCACAAGTCATAAATGGTGCGTCTAACCTTTTTGCATCGGTTTTTGGTACAGAAAACAAACATGCTCGAGCTGCTATTGGCGTTTCTTCGTTACCACTTGGTGCAGCAGTTGAGATTGAAGCAATTTTTGAAATAGAATAAACCATTTTATATTTTCTATTTTTTTCCTTGTTTTAATTTTTCAAGCGCCCTATCACAAGCAGCAAGTCGCTCCTGATTACTAGGATGAGTATCGTTCCACCAGTCACTAGTAGATTTTGACGCGCCTTTATATTTTTGAAAATATTCATCAAAAATGATCGTTTTTTGAAAATATTCTTTTTCAGCTTGTGTTATTTCTTCAACTTTAAAATGCAATACAAACTGATCTGCTTCTCGTTCTCTTTGTCTTGAAAAAAAATGTTTTAAAAGATGGACAGCTTTAGAATAAGACGCAAAACCACCACAGAGTCCAGCCGCTATGCCGCCTACTTTTACAACAGAAGAATCTGACAACTTACAAGCACATGCTGCTATTACTGCACACACTCCTATACCGGATGCAACCCCTATACCTTGTGCTATTTTATCAGTTGTTTCGCGCTTTTTTCGATGATCAAAAACTGCATGTCCTAGTTCGTGATACGCACAAGCAAGCATATGCATAGGAGAAAAATAAGTGTCGCTATCAAAACCAACAACTCTCTTCCCTTCATAATCATCTGCTTGACCACCTAAATTGACCAAATAAGCTTCTTCTTCAGGAGAATCCACAGGGTATAATACATCTTCCCCTGAAAACGCTAATCGAGCTTGTTCATTCATCTGTAAAAACATCCGATCTCCAGATGGTACACGAGCAAGTCAAAACGAAGGAGTAGTGCTACCATCTTCTATATCAGTACATTGAAGCGAAACATTGGTAAATCCATGATGAGCAAAAACATCAAGTACATGTTTTTTAAATTTTTCTGGAATATCACATTTGTTACTTTCTAAGATCTGTGCACTTTGTAGCGCTTGCGAGCTAAACAACACACAAAAGTGCATAGCCAAGAATAATTGGCTTTTCAAAAGACAAGGTAATTTGTAGTTTATATCTATTCCCTTTTTCACAACATAACTCCGTTTGTCGCATTATCCTTGTGGCTGATTGATTTTTTCACGTAAAGCTTCCGATTTTCTGTTCATTTTTTGATCTCGCAGAACTTTCCAATGTATTTCAGGATCAGGTTCCATGCGAGCTGCGTCACTAGCTCTTGAGCGTCGTTGTTTTTTTGCTTTGGCGTATTCAGTACTTTGCTTTTCTTCAAAGCCAATTACACCCTCTATAAATGGCTTTGCTTTTTCATCTCTAGTAATGTGTTTTTCAGATTGATCTTGCATAACTAGTGCTGCAAATACAAATAATAGCTTTATCATTTCAGGGGTTCCTTTTTTACAACGTTATAATGAAATTCTTCGCTTTAAAATTACACAATTTCCTGTTGGTTGCGGCAATGAATACTCAATCATGGTTATTTTCATTGACGATAACGATACAATTACCTCTTCTTTTTCCCTACTGGCATTTCAGATCCATACTGCTCTTTGAGCATAAGCATTGTTTTTTTGAGAACGAAAAAATAAGTACTTCTTGTATAATCGTAAATATGGTCAGCTACATCCTGATCATAAACATGAGTCACCTCATTTCTTTCATCAAGCATGGTGATCCACATATCCTCATCATCAATTAACTTCACTTTGTATGCTTCGATCAAAACAACCTTAGGATAAGCAGCATCTATTTTATATTTTTCTAATAAAACAACCTTTAATGCCTTCCAAGAAGCCTCAAAACAAAGCTTAAACCTTGTAACACAAGAATCAATTACAAATCTTTTAACGTCTGCAGGCTCAAGAACTGCTTCTTCAAGTGCAGCAACTGTTTTTTCAAAAATTCCTATCTTATAAGCAGACTGTTCTTTATATTCCTTATGCATGTTTCTCCTTTCTTTTATACAAAATAACACGATCTCTTAAGATACTTTCCCTGAATGGATTTTCTTCGCTTATTGTATCAAATCGTACACAATCAATTTTTAATAAAGTGTCGGCTTCCTCAATAACGTCATATTTAAGACTAAGCCATTCTGCGCGAGTTGCCCGTGGACAGACAATAGCAATATCAATATCTGATCGCTCTTGATTATCCCCTCGAGCACGTGAACCGTACAGCCAAATTTCTTCAACAAAGGAAAATTCGCACAGTTTTTTAAAGAACTTATAGTTTTTAATCCGTGCATAGTTTTCAGAAGTAGTTTCCATAATTTAATACCTATTCAGTGTTTTTTAACTGTTTTCTTACGGCGTTGCAATCATTTTTTCTTTAATCATGAAGCAATTCATAAATTATTTTCCAGGATTTTTCCTTTTCGAGTGAATTGGTTCTCGATAGTTCAGCGCATATAATTAATGCTTTCCAAAGCTCCCACCCACGAGCACGGTCCCAGGTATCGGTATCAAGTTGAAGCGTATTGCAAAACACCTCTCGGCTTTCTCCTTTGAACATGGCCTGGGCATGAAACCTTAAACACGGAATTGATTCCACAGAGACAGCTCATGCCGCTCAGCTCCTTGATCCCTTAACGCCTGAAAAACTGGAAACACCCTCACCATTATGTCACCCCTAAAGTAAACCCCTTTAATAACGGCTCATTAGACTTTTTTTAAACATTGTTGATGAACAATCGTTGCATGTAAAAAGGGAATACCAAAATTCTGTGCCCCTTGTTCGTCATACGTAGTATCACCAATCATAAGGCTGGAGACAGAATCGATGATATATCCAAATTCTTGCTGCGCAACATCTCGTAATACAATAAACATCCCAACATCAGGTTTTTTAAACTTCCCACGATACTGCTCGTAACGTGGATCTTCATGGGCTTTTCTTATTTCAATAGTGCCATCCGATTTTTTAATAAGAACATAACAATCGATGCCATCTTTACTTGCAGAAAAAGCAACAACCGTTACTGGTAGTTTTTCCATGAGATCTTTAAAACCGGGAATAAGTGTTTCAGGGTCATAATCTTGTGAGCTGGGAGTTTTCGTTCCTGAAATCATGCAATTAAAATCAGCCTTATTCATTGCACTTTCAACACCTGGCAGAATTATCTTTGTGTGATCATTGTGATCGTGAGGATTTTTAGGCCCAACAACTGTGCCGTCACTATCCCATACTAGAACCTTTTGCGTGATCTCTTTTGTTTGTATTTGATGTTCTGCGCAAAAAGATTCCTGCATACCGATACACATGAGAAATAAGCCAATTCTTTTTATAAAAACTCCTTACCTTTAAAAGTGCGTAATTCGCTATTTTATGGAATGTAATGCGCCTTCAAGAACAGGTATCGCCTTTAAAAAAGCACTCAAGATTCTTACATGACGATCGCTATTGCCTTCTTCATAATCATGCGCTATCTCATTTCTCAATTTACGCAATCCTATCCACTCATCAGCACTTTCAATAATATTCATTCTTTCCAAGTAATTCAATTTATCGATGAAGGTAAAATCTTCAACCGGTTCTCCAGCTACCTCCAAAAAGAGGGGAAATACTTTTGAAACCATCAAATTCTGAACTTGGGAGAAACGATAAAGAGCCGAATCAAATTTTTCTTCTTGACTCTCGGTTAAGGTAGCTACTGTTTCGACGGTCAAGGGATACTGAAGCTTTATCGTTTCAATTCTTCTTTTGATGCGCGCCAATTGATGTTCTATTGTCTTTATCCTTGTTTTCAATGAGTCTAATTGTTCTTGTTTTGTCTTCATACCACTTACACTGCCTTAGCTATTATTTTTAAGTGCTTCCCAAAAAAATCAACTAACAACTTACGCGTAATCTGAATGCCTTCGACAGGATTCAACTTTGGTAACATTTTCCAGAGCGACACTAAATACAGATCGGTGAATGAAAGATGATCAGCTGTTGCTAATTCAACATACTCAGGTCGTGGGATTGTTACATCTACTAACTTTTTAATAGGTCGTAACTCTTCTTCAGAATGTTCAGCAACAATGAACAAGAACGGCACTAATAGCGCATGTTCTTCATTCCATGGCTGTAACTTCCCGTCAAGATCAGCTCCCGCCTTAACTCGATTATCACTTTGACACAGAGCCAGTGAAACAGCGCCCCCAAAAGAATGTCCAAAGACACCTATGCGCGTAATATCTATGGCTTGGTATACCGGATCATCACTATTGCCGGTTGCCATAAGTTGATCTATGAAAAACGCACTATCGTGCATCCATGTTTGATACTCTTGCGCACGTGCTTTTTGTCGTTCAACTTTATTTTCTGACTGTTCCACGGCCTTAATAATTCTTCCATCAGGAAAAGCAACTGGATTAGTAACATAAGGATAATTGATCCCCACAACAATGTACCCCTGGCTTGCTAATTCTTCTAACAAGCCTGTGTACATACTAACCGGGCCGCCCCAGCCAGGTGAAAAAATAAGTACCGGGTATTTTTCTGATTGCAATGCTACTGGTGCCTCAACAAGCGCATGGCTTTTTAACGAAGCAAGATGAGAAAGTTTTTCAAGAGGAATTTGCCCTTCTTTACTCAGCCATTCTTGGAGTCCACTAACAACAGCAGGTTCTGCATAAAAATTTTTTTGTTCGTTTCCTACAATTTGTGCGGGATACCAGATTTGTAGTATCAATTCGCGATGAGCATCCTGTTTTTTGGAATGGAATTCGTGGCGACTTGTATCAATCAAATGACGGTTCGTTGTACCAACACCATAGGGCCCCGTTGGTTGCGGCAATGAATACTCAATCATGGTTATTTTCATTTTTGATCTTCTCAATAAATTCTTAAAGCGCATATTCCTTAAGATATTCTTGTTTCCGCTGATCCAATACAACGACCTTAACAAAACAAAGCTGACTGCTCTCTAATGCAAAAACTTGTTCAACAATTTCCAATGCCTTCTTTTTTACCTGCTCTTTTAAAGTAGCCATTACCTCATCAATCTTAGATTGATCTTTTATACGATCTTTAATTGATTGCAGGCGAATTCTACCTAATCCCATATGAGGAATATACGAATACCGTTCACTTTTTGCAGAATCATATAAAGCACAGTGATAGGTGTCTTTATAACACTGATCTGCGCAATGCACCATCTCTTTTAAATTTTCATTAAGGCACGTTAATTGTTTTTTTGGATCAACAATCATAATCACCAGCTCATCTTCTTGATTTCCAAAAAAATTCACTTCAGAAGCAAAAGACACATCACATAAAGAAAAATCTAGATCTTTCAACGCAGATTCTAAATGAGAAAGAAAGAGACCCTCTCCATTTTTATTTATATCGCAGCACGTACCTACCGTAAGCCTCTGCAATTTTTTAGGCAAAAAGAATTCATAATCATATTCCTGCGACAACCCAAGTTCTTCTTTAATAGTCGCATTAACCACTGGAGCAACATTTTTCATAATAGTAGCAAACGCTGAAGATTCTGAAATTCCCTGTACCAATAAAGTAGCTTTTTCTTCAGACAGAACTTTACTTTCTGGAGCCCCTGCATGCAAAAAAGACTCTTTACGAAGCACAAGAAACGCCACAGCTACACAACATCCAACAGCTATCACATATCTCATTTTTTTCATGAACGCTCCTTTAATTATTTTTATAATGTTGTAGTGATTTTTTTAATCATGAAGCAATTCATAAATTATTTTCCAGGATTTTTCCTTTTCGAGTGAATTGGTTCCCGGTAGTTCAGCGCATATGATTAACGCTTTCCATAACGCCCACCCTCGAGCACGGGCCCAGGTATCGGTATCGAGTTGAAGAGTATCTCGAAACACCTCTCGGCTTTCTCCTTTGAACAATGTCCATGCAATTACCACATCACAGGCAGGATCCCCAATGCCAAGAGAACCGAAATCAATGACTGCGCTTAATTTTCCATCTTTGACGAGTAAATTTGTAGGAGCAACATCCCCATGAAACCAAACAGCAGGTCTTTGCCATGATGAAGCAAGTGCTGTATCCCACAGAGTGGTTACTGCATGAACATCAATCACATCTTTAAGAATAGTGATAGCCTCTCTTGTTTCTGGATCATAGGTTTTTAGTGGGCAACTACGAGAGGGATTAACTGGTCCATTGGTTGCATCAATTTTCTGGAGAGAAAGCAAGAAATGCGCAAGTGAAAGAGCACATTTCGACAGATCAGTAATGCGTTCCGCTAAAGCCGTTTGCCCCTCTATCCATTTATATACAGACCAAGGCCAGGGATAGTATTCAGTTGGCTTGCCTAGTGCCAAAGGAGCAGGAATAGGAAGGGGTAAAAGTGGTGCCAGTTTTGGCAACCAGTACTGTTCTTTTTTTACCGATGGCGCATATTCTTCATCACTTGGAAGTCGAACCGTCATAGACTCACCAAGGTGAAAAGTTCTGTTATCCCAACCGCCATGCTCAACTGGTTTGATTGGAAGATCTGCCCAATGAGGAAATTGTTGAGCGATGAGCTTGCGCACAAGAAAAACATCTATAAGAACTTTGTCATGTGTCATAACTATTTTTTCCTCGCTATCAGGTTAAGCCATACTCTGTTGATCGAACACGCATCAGAAGTTTTACACAGAATATCATTCTTCATCTTTTATTTACACACCACAAGCCCATTTCTCTTTTAAAAATGGACTTTTTACAATCCACAGATTCCCCTACTGCTTGCTATCGCAAGCTGGGAATGACACGGAGTTTTTGAACAAATAATAATCCCTATCAGGATGGCACTGAGCACCTGCCGCGAAGTCGGCAAGTGCGGACGGAATTCTTTTTCAATCCAACGATTCCCCTACCATTCGGTCAGGTAAACCTTCCCTTATTGGGAATGACACGGAAAAAATCTCTTTAATACGGTAGCGGAATTTTTGAACAAGTTAATGACACAAAACAACGTTTCCCTTATACTCAGCAGCATTATACTAAGAAAAAATTTTGAAAGAAAAACATGTTTGCAAAGACTATTTTAGAAGCAATTGGCAACACGCCACTCGTAAAATTAAACCTCCCAACCGAAGCAACCGTACTAGCCAAACTTGAATACCTCAATCCAGGTGGCAGTATGAAAGATCGTTCTGCTTTGTACATGATCGAACAAGCAGAAAAAAAAGGACTCCTTAAACCCGGCGGAACCATTATCGATGCTTCATCAGGAAATCACGGTATTGCACTTGCAATGATCGGCGCTTCTAAAGGCTACAAAGTTATCATCACTGTTTCTAAAAAATGCAGTAAAGAAAAGTACCAAACATTACGTGCCTACGGAGCTGAAGTTGTTGTCTGCCCATCAACTGATTTTATTGAACACCCTGATAGTTATCATTCACAAGCTCTTGCTCTTTTAAAAGCTACTCCAAATTCATTTATGCCAAACCAATATTTTAATATTGAAAACGCAAATGGACACTATGCGCTTTTAGGGCCTGAAATCTGGCGTCAAACAAATGGCACTGTTACCCACTTTTTTGCAGGTACTGGAACAGGCGGCACCGTGAGTGGTGCAGGACGTTACCTGAAAGATCAAAATCCAGCCGTTAAAGTCTACGGAATCGACGCAGCAACATCCTTCCATGCAACAGGCGGTAACCCTCAACCTTACAAAATTGAAGGTATTGGTATCGATTTTGATTCTGATGTAATCGATTACACAACAATTACTGAACTTGTAAATGTCGGCGACCCTGAAGCTCTTGCTATGCTCAAAACACTTGCTCATGAACATGGTCTTTTAGTTGGTCCAAGCAGCGGTGCAGTAGCAGCTGGCCTTATACAAAAACTTCCAACATTAAAAAAAGATGATGTAGTCGTTATTATTTTTGGTGATTCTGGCCGTGCTTATTTAAGTAAGAATTTTTATTCCCAAGAAGAAGATGATATTCAGATATCTCCACGAATTACTGATATCAAAGAAAGAACTGTTTAATATTTTAAACACGTACGCCGAACTCATTTAAAATTAAAAAGCCTGCCTATTTTGTCAGGCTTTTTTTATGCTCTCAAACGCCCCCCCTTGCACAATCGCTAAAGACCAGGCCATGCTAACCAAAGATGAAAAAAGCTAAAGATAAAAAATTATTTGAAAACATATTGAAAAATTAAAGTCGAATTTGCAAAAGTAATGGATCGTGTTGAGGAACTTTACAAAGAACGCATGGCACGAAAAACCCTCCACAAAGAAAAACAAGCTTAAAAACAGAAACCCCCATCCAACAGAACGTCGGATAGGGGAAATGGAGGTTATCGTGTGCGAATCTTGTTTGTCCTAGGTGTTTTTAGAAACAAGACAAATAAAATGTATCCCAACGACAGACAAAAATCAAATTTTTATTACCCCCGGTTGACAAAGGGTTTTGCATCACTCATTTCTGCAATCGCCTTTTGATAAATTTTCGTATAACCACTAATCATTGAATCTATCGTAAAAGACTGCTCTATCGTCTTTTTGGCAGCACTCCCCAACCTTATTCTAAGGGCTGAATCTTGAGCAAGTCTGTCCAAAGCGTCAGCCAAAAGCTGTGGATTTCCAGGAGGAACAAGTAACCCATTTTCCTCATGGACCAAAACGTCATGGTGTAATTCTGAACTTGTCACAATGCAAGGAATTCCCATGCTCATCGCTTCCAACAGAGCCATTGAAAGGCCTTCCTTGTACGAAGTCATCACAAAACAGTCAAAAAGGGGATAATATTTATAAGCTGGTTGACCTGTAATAAACAGTACCTGTTCATCAATTCCCAAATAATAAGCTCGCCTTCTTAAAAAATGTTCTTGAGACCCCTGGCCAAGCAACACCAATCGCTCTTTACGATACTTATCATACAGCACGGCAAAAGCAGTTAGTAAAAAAGCATAATTCTTTACCGGCTCAAATCTTCCAACCGTCCCAATAACAAAATGGTCTGGCGCTAAGCCTAAATTTTCACGAGACACCGATTCTATAGTTGCTCTTTTTTGTACTTCTGTTGCATCAATTCCATTCTTAATAACACACATACGTTCGATAGTAACCCAGGGAGTATAGGTAGCCACTGATTGACTTACCCCTTCTGAGACAGCAACAATAGGTCCTGAAACCTTAGGCGAAAAACGATCAATAAACCTCCTTAAAAATCCATTTTGATCCTGATTATTATGAAGCGCTTGCACCAATGGAAGATTATATTTCCATGCAGCGAGCCTTCCTAAAAGATTTGCTGCCCATAAAACAGTATGCAGACAATCAGGTTGCAACTGCTTAATCAAAGAAAAAAAACGAACAAGAAAAATGGGATCATAAGGAAGAAAAAGGCCCTTCACCTGATGCACAGGAATACCAAGATCACGTATCTTTTGAACATAAGGGCCATCATAAAAATAAATGACTTTATGATCGAACTGCTTCATATCAAGTCGAGAGAGCAGTTGATACAAAACCGCCTCCGCTCCTCCAATTCCCAGGTTTGATATAACATGCACAAGAACAGTTCTTTTCATTTGATTTTGGCCTTTCTTTTGAGGAAAACGCACTTCTCTCTTTATCTGAGAACGAGTATACTGAGGACTGTGTTGTGTGTCACTTCGATTGCTATGTATGTGTTTCTGTCATGAAAAAAATTAAAAATGGTTTTCTAATCTGCATTGAAGGAGTCGATGGCTCAGGCAAATCTTTATTTGCTAAAGCTCTCAATCAAAAGCTTATTTCTCATGGCTATGCCACTCTTTTAACAAGAGAGCCAGGAGGTACCGAGCTTGGAGAACGAATACGCGAACTCCTTTTTGATAAAAAAACTCCTCCTTGTCCAAAAGCTGAATTTCTCCTTTTTGCTGCCTCGCGAGCGCAACACTGCCACAGTCTTATTGCACCAGCCCTTGCGGAAAATAAAATAGTAATCTCTGACCGCATGGCCGATTCATCAGTTGTCTACCAAGGCTACGTTCGTGAACTTTCGCTCGATCTTATTCGCTCAGTAAACGTATGGGCTATGAATGAACTTAAACCATCCATCATTTTTTATTTAAAAGTTGATCCTCATACCGCTTTAAACCGAATTAGCCAGCGCGCCATCGAACGCTGTGATTTTGAAGACAGCATAAGCCCCTTAGAAAAAGCTATTTGCGGATTTAATACTATTTTTTCAGGTAACGATACAGTAATTACTCTTGATGCGACACAATCACCGGAAGAAGTTCTTGCCCAGGGAATGCAAGCCCTAGAAGCATTACTATGAAAAACGCTCTTTCTGTTGCCCCAGCAACTCTTATTATCGGAACACTAGAGAGCACCAAAGAACGTGCGCAGAACCTTATGCAACAAGCATTTTGCAAAGAACAAAACTGCGCTTCAGGGGCATGCTCAAACTGTAAAAACATTCACATAGCTCATCATCAAGCATTATGGATTTCACCAGAAAAAAAATACACACTCGATATCTTAGATCCCATTTCACACAAAATAAATTTTTCACTTGATGATGGCGATCACTTTTTTTTTGTTCTTGAAAAAGCAGATCTTCTGACTCCTGCATGCGCCAACAGTCTGTTAAAAATGGTAGAAGAACCACCGCACGGCTATCACTTTTTATTTCTTGCTTCTCAAGCTCAACTTGTAATTTCCACTATTCGTTCCCGTTGCCATACCATCTACACTCATCAGACCACACGCATTGCCTCTTCTCATTTTTTACGCCACTTTATGGGAAATACCGTTTCTCCTGTTCTGTTTTTAAAAGAACTCCAAACTGAGTGTCCAGAAGATTACGAAACCCCCGAACGTCTGGATCTTTTAATAAAACATTGGTCAGAACAACACATCGCTCATTTATTAGAACAACAACTTAATGAAGCTGCCAATGCTCAAAAAATGATTACCTTGTTACAACAAGCCGCACAACACGCACCCATGCCAGGCAGCTCTAAAATTTTTTGGCGAGATCTTTTTCTGCGTAAAGATAATGCCCTATGAAACTTGTTAAAAATTTTCTTTCTCATGCTTTTGAAGCAACATGGAAAACTAAACTGTTAACTGACTGGCCTACTATCATGGGAAATTTGGCAGACAAAGTAACGGTAGAAAAAATCTATGATGATTCGCTGGTTCTTGGAGTACACGATTCAAACTGGCTCCATGAACTGTATATGCTTTCTCCCGTGCTGATTAAAACAATCAATAGCCATCTTGAAAAACCCTCTATTAAAACGGTACGGCTCAAACATGCCAGCACCATTAAAAAACAACCGGTCGCCAATAAACCGATAGTGATCTACCAAGCGCCACCACCAGTAACCCTTACTTTTTCAGAAAAAAAAGCTCTCGATACAGTGCAAGATAATGAACTAAAACAAGCATTTCATATCTTTCTGTCTCGTTGCCGTCAGGATGCTCAATGATTCAAAAGCCAATCTGCTGTGTTGCTGGAAAATCTGGCGGCCATATTATCCCCTGCTTACAATTTGCAAAAAAACAATATCTCAAACAGAACACACCCCTCCTTTTTATTTCAACCACCGCTGCACTCGATAAAAAAATTATTGCCCAGTTTCCAGAAATTACCGATCACCTTGAACTTGCTTTACGTAACGTTCCTTATTGGACATGGTGGAAACTTCCACTTTTTGCTTTTTCATTTCTAGAAGCAACCTGGAAAGGTTTTTGGTACCTCAAAAAACATAAACCTTCATGCATTATCAGTACCGGGGGCTTTGTTGCACTTCCTGTCTGTATCGCAGGAAAACTTCTTGGTATTCCTATTTCTCTTTTTGAACTCAATGTTATTCCAGGAAAAGCGGTCGGTGTTTTAACTAAACTGGCAACAACAGTGTTCATCTGTTTTAAAGAAACGCAATCGTATATAAAGCGACCTTGTGTGCTAACTTCATATCCTTTACGCTTTTCTGAGCAAGACAAAAAAATCAGTCCTGCAGAAGCAAAATTACAGATCGGTTTTTCTGAATCTAAAAAAATGTTACTTATCTTAGGCGGTTCTCAAGGTTCTCAGTTTTTGAATAATCTTATTCAGCAGATACCAATTGCCCTTCTTCACAAGTACCAAATAGTACACCAAACAGGAGCTGAACAGGTTACTGAGTGCACCAATTTTTATGCACAAAATAATGTGCCGGCACAGGTATTTGCTTATCAAGACAACCTTGCCTTTTATTACCAAGCAGCTGATATCATTATCTGCCGCGCAGGAGCAGGAACGTTATTTGAAGCACTCTTTTTTGAAAAGCAAACCATTGTCATTCCTTTAGAAACAAAAATCACTGATCATCAACTTGATAATGCTTATGCAATGGGAAAAATGAGGCCGGACTTATTTTCAGTTGTACGACAACATGACCTTGTCAAAGAAGATTTTTTTCTATTCTTTTGAACAAGGCGCTCTAGCCGCAAGAATCTTTATTCTTTCAATATCTTAGAGCTTATCCGAAAATTAAATCATCTTTAAAAGCCTTATAGAACAGGCTAATTGAAGAAATCCTAAGCTTGATTCCATTGTCTTTGCCCAGCAAGTTTTAAGACCACGAAGCCATGATA